>Ga0114971_10003683_pt1 | contig 10391 bp, 8 predicted proteins | sample M_140625_MF_Meta_FD_87320 | JGI IMG/M metagenome (GOLD analysis project Ga0114971, IMG submission 87320) | Freshwater microbial communities from Lake Montjoie, Canada to study carbon cycling - M_140625_MF_MetaG | ecosystem: Environmental > Aquatic > Freshwater > Lake | place: Lake Montjoie...
AGCCCAGTCAGCCGAGGAATGGAAACTGCACGACGTGCAGGATTCGCAGACCGCGTTCAACCAGATCCGAATTTGCTCGAATGGGATTATGGAAAATATGAAGGACTGACTTCTGCGCAAATTGCGGCAATGCATTTTTCTGGCGATCACGATGCCAATCTCGATTGGGATCTCTGGCGTGATGGTTGCCCAAGTGGAGAATCAATCGAAGCAGTCGCTTCACGAGCGCGGACAATTGTCCAGCGATGTCTTGCCACGAACGGAAATGTGTTGTTGTTTTCTCACGGACATTTTTCGCGCATGATCGCTGCAGTCTGGCTGGAACTTCCGCCAGCGCGCGGACGAAGCTTTGGATTGAAGGCCGGATCGATCAGCATGCTGGGATTTGAACATGCAAACCGCGTGATTTGGCAATGGGATCGTGTTGACACGTTCGAGGGGCATTGATGACTCCCCACGAGCATGACGATAAAAATTTGAATGAAGGAATCGTCAGCGATCCGCGTGTCGAGACAGCAGAAGATGCGCTCGTCGATGATTTGATCGAAAGTGATGCCTCGCCCGAATTGATCGCAGATGCAGTCGAACAGCAAGACGCAGCGGATGCCGCCACAACACTTGAAGCATTGCCACAAGACGAAGCGTCGGATGTTGTCGGCGAGATGGAAGTCGATGCCGCCGCTGATGCGCTCAGTCATATGTCGATTCCGCTTGCAGTCAGCGTGATCGAAGATCTCATCGAAGAAAATCCATCATTCGCAGGTCGCATGTTGAGCGAGATGGCGCCCGATGATGCCACCGATCTTTTGCAAGCTCTTCCCAAGCAGGATCGTGATCGCTTGCTCGCATTGATGGGAGTTGGTACGGCCCTGAACTTGCGCGAGTTGATGGTCCATCCACGCGAGAGCGCTGGTGGAATGATGACCACACAATATTTATCTGTGCGCGAAAACGAGAGTGTTGCAGAAGCGATCGAACACATTCGTCGTGGCGAACCAATCGAGCATGCGCAACAGGCATTTGTGACGGATCGAAAAGGCAGACTGAAGGGAACGATTGGGCTGCGAAAATTGCTTGTTTCGCGCAGTGGTGAATTGATCGGTGACATTTGCGAGCGTCATGTGGATGCAGTCAGTCCAGAACTCGATCGAGAACTCTTGGCGCGTGAGTTTGAAAAATATGACTATCTCGAACTTCCAATCGTGGATCATTCGCAGCGATTGCTTGGCATCGTGACTGTCGACGATGTGATTGACATTATTCGCGCCGAAGGAACCGAAGATGCTCAGCGCATGGTGGGTGCAGGAAAAGAAGAGGGCGCTTATTCCACTGTCATTCAGAAATTGCGTGGGCGATTCGTATGGCTTGTCATCAATTTGTTGACGTGCGCAGTGGGTGCGGTGGTCGTTCTGCAATTTGAAGGGTTGATCAAGGAACTCGCGTTTCTAGCAGTATTAATGCCAGTCATTGCAAATCAATCTGGTACTGCTGGTCAACAATCGCTTGCGGTGACACTGCGCGGAATCGTGCTTGATCAATTGCTTCCGCGACATACATCGACACATATTCGTAGAGAATTGACCGCAGGATTGATCAACGGCGTCCTCTGTGGCATGCTCTTCGGTAGTTTTGTTGCAGCTTTCAAGATAATGAACGGAGAGTCGTGGCACATTGGAATCTTGATCGCCATCAGCATGTCAACAACGATGATGATCGGTTGCGCGACTGGAAGCGCGATGCCACTCATTATGCGAAGACTCGGGTTTGATCCCGCAACGGCATCGACTATTTTTCTCACGATGGTCACAGACAGCATGAGCTTTTTCATTTTTCTAGGCATCGCCAGTCTGGTTGGGCAATGGATTCTCTGAGTAAAGAATTACGCCCACGCTATTCATTGCGGCGGCGGTTGGTCATACGCATCGGCGTTCCGTTGCTTGCCACGTTTCTCTTGATGATTGTGACCCAAGTCAAACTTGACAGAGATCTTTTTGTGGAATCAGTTCGTGAGAAAATGCGTGCAAGTGTTCAGATCACTTGCTTGAAGGCTGAATCCGAATTTTTATCAATAGAGAACGCGGTGGCCCTGCAGGTCGAAATTATCCGATCAGATGGAGAACAACTTTCCCAGCTCGAGTCTCCTGCGGCGACAAAAAAACTGAATTTATTTCTTGCAACAGTATTGAAGTCCAATCCATTTGTCTTTGGCGCTGCGCTCGCATTCGCGCCGGGTTCTCCTGATGTTTCAGCCAATGGATTCGGTCCATATGTCTGCCGCACAGCGGATGGGAAAGGATTGCGCACGATGAATCTTGCGTTGGATTTGAAGTACAACTTTTCAAAAGCTCCATGGTTTGTTGAAGCCGGCCCCGAGCCAGACGGAGTTTGGAGCGAGCCATATTTTGATGCAGGTGGCGGCGATCAATTCATGACGACCTATTCAATGTCGTTTACGGCAGGCGGAGAAGTTCCGGCTGGCGTTGCGACTGCTGATGTCGTTCTTGCAGATATTGTCAAATCATTAGAGTCCAAGAACAACGACAATCAATATGATTTCACAGTTGTTTCGGGAAAGGGGCGAATCATTTCATCATCGAATCCAGAAGCATTGATGAAGGTCGCAGCAGACTTCGAGGCTTCTTCAAGTGAGCGACAGACGCTCGATGCAGTTGCAGCCTTTCGCAGTTCTGGTGTGGAATTCACACGCATTGGGGAGGGATCACTCCTTACATTTACAGGATCTCGACTTGTGTTTGTCAATGTTCCATCCACCGACTGGGTTTTCGTTGGCTCATTTCCGGAGACAAATCTTCTTCCTTCAATTCTGCAGGCGTTATTGTTTGGCCCAGGCTTATTATTGCTGGGAGCAATTATTGCAATGACAGTTGTCTGGCGTTCTGCCGATCGTGCTGTGGCACCACTGCAAGGAGTCATCCGTGCGATTGGAAAGTTTTCCAAGGGCGATCTTTCTGCACGCGCTCCAGACACCGATCGTGAAGATGAAATCGGCTTGATGACGACTGCGTTTAACAAGATGGGCGGAGATTTGCAGGGAGCAATCTCACAGCGAGAAATTGCGGAAACAAAACGAATCGAGGTCGAGGTTCAGATTGCTGCAGCTCGTGATGTTCAGAGGCTTCTTCTTCCACAAAGTGATAGAGAAGTTGAAAGCAAAGACGAAAGATCAACGGATGAATTTACGGGTGTCTCTATTTTGGGATTCAACGTTCCAGCAAGCGAAATCTCTGGCGACTTTTTTGATTGGTTTCCTCGTGGAGACGGAACATTCGCGCTTGTCATCGCCGATGTCTGTGGCAAAGGTATGCCTGCAGCGATGGTGATGGCAGTGTGCAGAACACTTCTGCGTCGAGCAGCTGTAGAAACCAACGAACCGCACCTTGCACTTGCACGAGTGAACGAAGACATCATCGCCCAAGCTCCTCGATCGAATTTCACGACAGGTGTTCTCTTGTATTTCGACCCACGCACTGGGTCGATCTTGTATGCCAACGCGGGTCATCCAACTTCCATTTTGGTACGGGTTGATGGAACTACTTCGCATGTGATGGAAGGAACTGGAACAGTCCTTGGACTCGAAGCAGATTCTGTTTGGCAAACGAAGCGCATCCAACTTGATCCCGGCGAAGACCTCGTCCTTGTTTCTGATGGCGTGACCGAAGCGGGGCCAGAAACAGCTGGCGCTGATCGCCTCTTCGGATCAGATCGTGCGGCAGCAGCGATTTCTGCGGCTTGTAAAGGAAAGCAGCAGAGTCCAAAAGTTATTGTTGAAGAACTTGTTGCATCCGTCAAAGCATGGAGCCATAACTTTCAAGGTGATGACATGACAATCATTGCAATCAGCAGAGAGTGATGACCCACGTGTCAACAATCGAAATTCCAAAACAAATTTTTATAAATCATGATTCGCACCAGCAGGGGCCATTCACAGTTGAGGAAGTCAACGCAAAGATTCGCGCTTGCGAGTTGACTGGGGTCAACACCTTTGCGTGGTATCAAGGTTGTTCTCAGTGGATCCGAATTGATCAGGTTCCAGGCGTATTCATGCTGAACACGCCGCCAGTCTTTCAGCCCGATAGACAGCCTGAAACAAAGAGCGATGCGACTGGTGGATTGATTCCGTACAAGAACCCCTATGCACTTGCGGGCTATTATTTGAGCATTTTCAGCATGATTCCGTTTGTTGGAATCTTTCTTGGAGTTGCAGGGGTCATTTGCGGAATTGTGGGCGTTCGACGCAGGAATCGAAATCCAATGATGAGAGGTACTGCGCATGCTTGGTTCGCCATTCTTTTCAGCGCTTTGGTCATACTTATACAAGTCGCGCTTGCAATCTATTTATCGATGCACAAAAACTCATTTTGAAACGAGAAAATTGTTTATTTGTATAGATTGCAATTATGCAGCATGATTCTTCAGATGCGCTGCCACCTTGCCGAGTGTGCGCCGAGCGTCAGCTTGCGCTCTTCGCAGTCATTGATTTGAAAACATATTGGCGTTGTGCGCATTGCCAAGCAACATTGCTTGCAGATGCGCACCTCCCAACGCCCAGCGAAGAAATCGCGCGATATGCGCAGCACAACAATGATCCGCATGATTCAAGATATGTGGATTTTCTCCGTAGATTTGTTGATCCGCTGATGGTCGAGTTGCCTGCGCCGCAAGTTGGCTTGGATTATGGATGCGGCCCCGGTCCTGCGCTTGCGCAAATGTTGACTGAAGAAGGGCACGAGATGCATTTGTATGACCCGATTTTTCACGCTGATGCCAGCGAACTTGAACGCCAATACGACTTCATCACATGCACAGAAACGGTGGAGCATTTTCACCAACCGCGCGCAGAATTTCGGAAATTCAACAAATTGCTGAATTCTGGTGGTTGGCTTGGAGTGATGACAAACTTTCAAACAGATGATGCGCAGTTTGCTCAGTGGCATTACCGCCGCGATCCAACGCACGTCACGTTCTATCGCGAGGCGACTTTCACTTGTATTGCCGCAGATCTAGGATGGCACTGCGAATTTCCAGCACGCAATATCGTATTGATGCGCAAGCCGCGCGAGGAGCGATAGCAATGGACACCACATCAATCACCATCAGCGTCTTTGCAGGCATCTTTGGCTGTGCATATTTCGTCTATGGAAAGAAGCAACAGAAGTTGATCCCACTCTTATCAGGAGTGGGACTTTGTGTTGTTCCATATTTCATTGAGAGCAACATGGTGTTAATCGTTGCTTGCGTTGCAATGTTGATCGCACCATTTCTTATCAAGATCGATTTCTGAGACCGACTCGTGCTTTCGCTTGATTATGTAGTCATGCGCCGCATGAGATAGGCAATGCGTTCGAAGACACTCGTGGCAAAAAGGATTCCTGCTTGAGCCTTTGGCGATCCAAATTCCAAGGTGGCGCTTCTCCTTCGTATGTTTTCCATTTGCTCTCCACGATCGCTGGTCATCCCAGATAGAATTTCTAGGTCAAATTCATCTTTCGATTGGATCGCATCATGCATTGATCGCACCATCACATCGCATACTTCGACCAATCGACCGCCGAGTTCTCGTGCGGCGGGCTCGGAATCAAGCGCGCCCACTTCCTTTCCAAGCGAATCGATCGCAGTCACAATTTCTGCAAGTACTTGCTGGCTGCCGAGGGCATTGACCAAGAGGAATCGGTTTTCGTCATCATGTGGGGTCTGTTCGACGCATTCCAAAATAAATGCAGAAATTTCTGCATTGAGGGAGGCTAGCGATTCCAGAACGAGATTGACATCATGTCCTTGGGACGCATCCTTGTCCAATCTTCCGGCATCGAGCAATGTGGGAAGTGCGGCGATCACACGCAATTGTTCATTCTTCACAAGTTCCGCAGCAATCTCTGGCGAATCAACTCCTCCTTCGACAAGAAAATGTGGATTCGCAAGAATGTCTTCGGCAATATCAGGGACAAGTTTCGGCAAGAGTGATTTCGCACGATGTCTCATCATCCATCCAATCAACGGACACATCAACATTTGTAAAAGAAACCCAAGCGCAAGTGTTGTTTCGATTGAAAGGCCTGAGGTTTTGAGAATGTCGATGATTGACGGGATGATTTCGGTTGCAGCAATAAGAAGCCATCCTGCAAGTATGCAACTTGATATCGCATTGATGATTGCTTGCCAATATGCGATTCGCAAGGAATCTCCACGGAGTCCTTGCCCTAAGAGGATGATTGATAGTCCGACGCCAACTCCAGTTCCATGGATCACCATCATGGCTTGTTGAGGTTCGAGGATGCCCTTGCCGCAAAGTGCGATCAAGATCACAACAATTCCGCTGGAGCTTTGAATGATGACACGCAGAAGTGCTCCAGCAATAAATCCAAGCACGAGCGATCCATTCAGTGCTGCTCCAACTGCTGAGAACCATTCAGCTTCTTGGAGTGGAGAGACCGCACGCTTGAGTTGAATCAAACCGAAAAGTAGAAGTCCAATTCCAAGCATCGTGCCAAGAGTTGGAGCCCACGCGATCCAACGTCGCTGTCGCAATGCAAGTCCAGTCAGCCCGATCAACCACAGTATCGCAAGATTCAAATTGATTGCTGCAAGAAACGCGAGCAGCGCGGTTCCAGGATTCGCCCAAGCCACAACAGTCAGCGCCCGCTGCATTGTCAAGAGTCGCGCTGAAAGTAATCCAGCAAGCAAAAACGAAACAACCGTTGCACTTTGGCTCACCAAACCAAATCCAAATCCAAGAATTGCCGCACGCAGCGGACTTGCCGTTGCATGAGCTGCTTGTTTTCTCATCGAACGTGATGCCAAGCTTTTTAAGCTTGATCGAATCGAATCGAGTCCGAGAAAGAAAAAGGTGAGTCCAGCGAGGAAGAGCGGAATGACCTCAAGTGCGGTCATTTCTCGCGCCTTCTTTCGATCGAACAGCAAGAACTGCAGTCGCAAGGACCAATGCAGTTGTAATCAAAGTCAATATCTCAAGCCACGCTTTCATTCTTCCGATCGATGCGACCGACTGAGAAACATATTCTGTTCCCAGTGTTGCGGCGGTGTCAGACCAAAGTTCCGCAACACTTTCAAGTCGAAATGATGTTTGTTGCAAGAGTGGATTCACTGCACGATCAAGGGCGCGAAGCGTTTCTATAGATGGATTTTCGCCAGCCAATGCCCGAAGTTCTGACATCCGCTCGTTCCACGCAGTATTCGTGCTTGCGAATGATTCTGCTGCGGTCTCTGCGCTTTCCATTGGAAGTCCTGCATCACGACCTCGCTGAAGTAATGATTCCATTGCTTCAGCAGCGAGTCGAGATTGTTGCGCAAATGCACTTCGAAGCCGGGATCGTTCCTTCAGGTCACTTCCTGCGTGCAAAACAACAGCGTTCCAAGCAATCGTCTGTCCATCAAATGCGCGGGCTGCGTCGGTCACGCTTGTGACCGCTGCGTTGAGCATTTTTAACTTGACAAGTTCTCTCTTTTGATCCGCTTGATTGATCGCGAGGGTTGCAATACAGAAACCACTCATAACCACCGTCGAGATACAAGAAAAGAGCGCACACAAACCAGTCATTTGCCGCATTCGATTCTGTTTGTGCGGAGTCATAGATTGGTTGGGAGTGTAGTGACGCTCACCTTTTGCCTCGCCAAGGCAAATCAGGCATTTATTCAGATTCGATGAAGTCTGATTGAATCCTGCGCGAATCCTGCTCTACGTTCTGAAATTCAGTTGCGACGCCGACGCTTGATCGTCATCGCAAATGCGACAGCAACAAATGCGCCTGGCGCAGGAATCGTGAACACTGAGGAGTATCCAGGAAGTTGGCGTGTTGATTCGACACCATTTGACCAAATCCCTAGCGACGAATACGGCGGACCAAGCAAACTATTTGGATAGCTGTAAATGTTGTATGCCGTGCTTGTGGCGCTGCTGAGACTGATGCCAGTCAGCATGTTGTCGAAATCGCCGGGTTTAAATGTTGCGAAATCAAAACGAAAGAGAACATCGGCAATTCCGCGTGCAACGCCTCGATTGGATTGCACGGATCCGCCGATGATCACATTGTCGGTATAAAACAAATTGCCGCCACCAAGAAGGCTGATGCTCCAGTCAGTCAGGTCGCCTTGTTGAACCAAGCCGCTCGTGAGACTCGTGGACCAATTGACCAGCACTTGAGTGACATTCGGCGATGAAGCTGTGTAAGGCGAATTCAGCGTATAGATCGATGTGTAATAACCGGCATCTGAAGAAGCGCCAACAAACAGAGCGATGCCGAGTGCTGAGAAGCGGCAGAGTGGGCTGGTCAAAGTGTGGTTCATAGGTTTCATCTTTCTTCCAAACTGTTTGTCCATTTCGGGACAATTATTCCGCAGATTGGAAAGTAACCCAAGAACGGCAAAATGCAAAAATAAGTCGGCAAAAAGTCAACTTATTTTACGCGTACGCGCTCATCCCGTCGCAAGTACAAACGAGATTGCGGTCACCGTATGGATTATCGACCCGTCCCACTGCGGGCCAGAACTTGAAATGTGTCAGCCAATGGGCGGGATACGCAGCGAGTTCTCGCGTGTAAGTATGGGCCCACTTGTCCGAGCAAACTTCAGCGACCGTATGCGGCGCGCCCTTGAGTGGATTGTCTTCGCGGTTCATGCGACCAGCTTCGATTTCGCGAATTTCATTTCGGATACCGATCATTGCGTCACAGAACCGATCGAGTTCTTCCTTTGATTCGCTCTCAGTTGGTTCGATCATGAGCGTTCCAGGAACTGGCCAACTCATCGTCGGCGCATGAAATCCATAATCGATCAAACGCTTGGCGATGTCTTCATTCTTAATGCCAGCTGTCGGCTCGAATCCACGGCAGTCGATGATGCATTCGTGCGCGCAACGACCGTTGTGATTCACAAAGAGAACGGGGTAATGCGTGCTCAAACGCTTCATGACATAGTTCGCATTCAGAATCGCGACTTCCGTTGCTTTCTTCAAACCTTGCGCGCCCATCATCGAGATGTACATCCACGAGATGAGCAAGATGCTCGCGCTGCCATATGGCGCCGCGCTGACTGGGCCGATCGATTGGGGTCCAGCATTAAGCGGCGCTAATACTGGATGACTTGAAAGGAAAGGCGCAAGATGCGCAGCAACGCCGATCGGTCCCATTCCTGGTCCGCCGCCGCCGTGTGGAATACAGAATGTCTTGTGCAAATTGAGATGGCAAACATCCGCGCCAATCTCGCCAGGTCGCACGAGTCCAACGAGCGCATTGAGATTCGCTCCGTCCATATAGACCTGGCCACCGTGTTGATGAATAATCTCGCAGAGTTCGCGAATGCCTTCTTCGAAAACGCCGTGCGTGCTGGGATAGGTGACCATGCACGCCGCCAAATCCTTCGCATGCTCATCTGCCTTGGCGCGTAGATCTGCAAGATCAACATTGCCTTCATGGTCGCACTTGATCGACACAACGTTCATTCCCGCAACAACCGCACTTGCGGGATTCGTGCCGTGAGCACTCTCTGGAATGAGGCACGCAGTGCGATGACCTTCGCCGCGACTTTGATGGAACGCACGGATCGCCATTAAGCCGGCATATTCGCCTTGGCTTCCAGCATTTGGCTGCAAAGAAACCGCTGCAAATCCAGTGATATTTTCAAGCCACATTTCGAGCGTCTTGAAAATCTCTGCGTATCCAAGCCATTGTTCGCGTGGTGCAAACGGATGCAGCTGGCCAAACTCTGGCCAGGTGACTGGCAGCATTTCGCTGGTCGCATTCAACTTCATCGTGCATGATCCGAGTGGGATCATGCTGTGGCAGAGGGAAAGATCCTTTGACTCGAGTCTCTTTATATATCGAAGCAAGTCAGTCTCGGAGTGATGCAGGTTGAACGCATCTTGCGTCATGAAAGTTCCCGTGCGCGCAAGAGCATTCGGGATCGCAGTGACATTCGTCTCGAATGTTTCGATCTTCGGTGCGGGCTTACCGGTTCCAGATGCGAAACATGCAAGCAAATCTTGCAGGTCATTCGTCGTGACGGTTTCATCAAGCGTGACGCCGAGCGATCCATCCGCAAACGAACGCAAGTTGATTTTCAAACTTGTGGCGTGCGCAATAATTGCTGCGGACGTTGTTCCCTTCACATGCACGCGAAGTGTGTCGAACCATGTGGACTGGGAATTCGGATTGGATTCAACTTTGGAATCACCAACGATGGTGTGACCCATCGCACGAATTCCAGCCGCGAGCGCATTGGTGCATTGACGCACACGCTTCGCAATTTTGACCAACCCATCTGGTCCGTGATACGCGCCATACATTCCAGCCATCACCGCAAGCAGAACTTGCGCAGTGCAGATGTTGCTGGTTGCACGGTCGCGCTTGATGTGTTGC
>Ga0114971_10003684_pt1 | contig 10389 bp, 12 predicted proteins | sample M_140625_MF_Meta_FD_87320 | JGI IMG/M metagenome (GOLD analysis project Ga0114971, IMG submission 87320) | Freshwater microbial communities from Lake Montjoie, Canada to study carbon cycling - M_140625_MF_MetaG | ecosystem: Environmental > Aquatic > Freshwater > Lake | place: Lake Montjoie...
ATAATAATAAAGACGACAAAAAAGACGACAAAAAAGACGACAAAAAAAATGATATAAATCTAATCAATTCTTTGAAAGAAAATTATCTTTCTTGGACTGTTATGTTTATTGCAGCAGGAATTCTCTCTTATCCAGATATTACAAGTGCTTTTATATCCGTAGTATTTTGTTATTTTTGGTATTATATCATTCATCGTATACAACATTCATTCGGTCTAAATATTACAAATATTATACATAATTATCATCATGACCATTCCAGGACATTTTTATCATATCTTACAGAAATCATTCTTGAAATAAATTTCTTGAATAGTATTTTACCTTATTTATATATTTTCAATATAGAAATCATTAATATATGGGTCATTCTGTTGTATACATTTATGTATATAACTATTCATAATATTAACTATACCATACTGCGTGTTAATAATGTTCATCGTCTACATCACCAAAGTATAAATACAAATCACGGTCCTGATGTATGTGATATTATTTTTGGAACAAAAAGTCCATTAGACACTGAGGTTGAAAATACTGACCATTATATACCAAATATTATTATCGGTTTTATTATTGTATACTTTTTTCAATGTATGTATGAAAAATCTGAAGTATATAAGTTTTATTTGTGTTTTTCTGGAATAGCTATGCTAAGTTTTTCTGCACTTTTATATGTTATATTTTCTACTTATTTATGGTTTGTTGTTAAATATGAAAAAGACAAGGAGAAGAAAAGAGAGAAAGAAAGAAAGGAAAAGAAAGAGAGAAAAGAGAGAAAAGAGAGAAAGGAAAAAGAAAGAGAGAAAGATAAAAAAGAGATTTAATAATAAAACATATGTGTAAATGGCAACAACTGAACCATGGGAATTTTACATTATATACAATGAGAATTGTGGTGCAACGTATGCTGGTGTCTCTCCTAATCCTATACAAAGATTAAGAAAACATAACGGAGAGATTTCAGGCGGAGCAAAATATACTACAGGAAAAGGACCTGGATGGAAACATGTATGCATTGTAAGCGGATTTAAAACGAAAAATCAAGCTCTTATGTTTGAATGGGCTGTTAAACATGTTGCACCTAGAAATGCAGGAGGGTTGAAGAATCGTATACAAAAATTATATACGGTTCTTAATAAAAAGAATTGGACATCAAAGTCTCCTGATTCATCAATTGTTCCTTTACGTATTGAATGGAAAATGGAAATTGATTTTATAAATATAGAGAGATTTGTTCCAGAATATATTATCGATACGTAATTATTTTTCTGTCAATAATTTCAATTGTCTTTTTAATTTTTGATTTTCTTTTTTCATTTCTCTCAATTCTAATTCTGTCTTTTGTAATTTTTCCAATATAATATGTTTTTCATATTCAACGAGAGATTTTGATGTTTGTGATACTTGTGTTTGTGCTGATTTCTTTTTATTATTTGGAAGTTTCGGATTTTGACTTTCTATAGGGCTCTCTTGTTCCCACCAGTTTTCTTGTTCTTGCTCGATGTCTTGCTCTTTATCACTTTCATCATCATCATCCTCCTCGTTTGCAGCCTCTAAAAGTTTTTGTTTCGCCTTTTCAAAAAAAATAGCCATTTCTGATTTTCCCTCTGAATGCATACGTGCAATCAAATGGTTCGCTACATCTTTTATTTGAAACAGAGTTGGATCAGATAAATTAAAAATAGTTAAAATATCATCAACAGAATAATTGTCTATATTTGTATCAGTCGATGATGACGACGACATACCTTTATATATGTAATAGTTTTTATATATGTAATAGTTTTTATATATGTAATAGTTTTTATATATGTAATCATTTATATCTTTTTTCAAACATTTTTTTAAACACAGATATAAATTCCACGTGTTTATTTTCCATAATTCTTTTTGAAACACAAGTTATTCCATATCCTCTTTTTAAGTGACACGATGTTTTAAATAATAAGTAATCAAATATTCGCATTATTCTCTCTTCCTTTCTTGACATATCTTGACGATCAATCCTATAATTACTTTTATACGTATATCTATTATAATCCTTATTATTATAGATATTATAATACTTACCTACTACTATAATATTTTTTATAAGACCTACACCAATAACTTTATTCATATCATTATGCATCTCTATTACAAACACAGAAGCATCCAATAATACTCTATCATTTATTTGTGTCGGTGTTCCATATATACAACCGGAAAATTTATTCCTTTCTCTCCACTTTTTATTTTCTTCCCACGATTGACTATTGAAACGAGTCGTTGCAAGGACATTCATATGTATTTTATAATATTGTATGTAATATAATAAAAGAGAGAATAAATTCAATTTCATGTTTTATTTTATTTTACTTTACTTTATTTTATGAGAGAATTATACTCTTTTTTATGCAATGCATTTATTGCAATTCTCTCTTCTTTATCAAATCCAAAGTAATCTGCAATTGTTTTATCATTAATAACCTCTGGAAAATCTGCGATGTTTGTTATATCTGGAATCAATTCAAATGCATACTTCTCCAAATATTTCATTCTGTATCTTGTCATTTCAAATAAATATAATGCTGTCTTTGTTGAGAGAAATTGTCCTATTTTTTTCATTCTCTCTACAGACATGGAATGAAACACATAATTATCACGATTTGATATCCCGTATGTGCCTGAGACATCCAAATAGGGAAACCCATACATTTTATGCGCTAATACAAGCTTGGGAATACCTGCATAACTTTGCTCTATGTTAGAATATTCGATGACTAACTTTGGAATAACACCATTTTCAATAATACATGTTTTAATATTTGGATATTTATTCTCATATGCATTCTCATCAAGAGAGAATAATGAACCGGTTTTGGGCATATTTGTTTTATTTGGTTTTAAACATCCGTATTTTTCTATAAAAGGGGCAAGTTTATTTGAGAGATTGGCGCCAAAAACAGGCAATGGATTCGTAGAACCTTTTTTTAAGCGATAAGGTATAAAATTCTGTTTCGATTTGTCATACAAAGGAACAATACCATCTGTCGGCTCTTTTGATAAAAGAAAATAACATGTTGGCGTTTGGGCGTTTCCATTGAATACGCCGTTTGTTTCTGTATTATTGAGAGATACTAACTTTTCTATTTTATAACTTGTTATTAGATTGTATATTTTCGCCTTGTCTGGTTTCATCCAAATAGATGGAACGATGTAAAGTAGCTTCCCAGTGTTGGGTTTCAAGAGAGAAATCGAATGTTTTATAAAAGACACCCATATTGTTTTTCCGTCTGTTTTCTTATCGGCGGCTTGATTCGTTGGAACCTTTTTAATGCCGTCTGAGTTATACGGTGGATTTCCTATGATATAGTCGAACGTAGTGGCTGGTGCAAACGTAGTGGCTGGTGCAAACGTAGTAGGTAATGTGTCATATTGCAAATAGTCTATAGAGATAATATTCGCTTTGGATCCAAAACATTCTCTCAATTTAATTATATTTGTTTCTTTTAATTCCACCATATACAACATATTATGAATAATGTGTGTATGTCTTTCTTCTTGGTTTGGAAAAGACTTTTTTAAACCGTCCATGAGAGATTTGTATAAATAAATAGAGAAATATCCAGTTCCTGCACCAGTATCTAACCATTTTTTATTTTCGTCTGTGAAAACGGATGGATGAAATAGATTGAACATCTTTTCGATGAGAGAAAAAGGTGTATAAATCTCTCCATATTTATATTTGTCTTCTTTTGAAACGGTGAAATCTTGAGTTGTATAATCACCTTTTGCATATATATCTTGTATCGTTTTTTGTGCAGTCATTGGTTTTGAATATAAATATATTTGATTGAGAGATTATATTTAATTCATACGAAACGCTAATTCTTTATGGCTATGCTAATTCTTTATGGCTATGCTAATTCTTTATGGCTATGCTAATTCTTTATGGCTATGCTAATTCTTTATGGCTATGCTAATTCTTTATGGCAGACAATAAATAATCACACTTTTGATAAACTTCCAATCTGTGATATTTCAAACGGCTTTCTATCATGTCTATCATTTCATCATCATCTATTGGATGATATAATGAAACAACTTTATTGTTTTTAATCATGTATTGATTCATAAGGTCTCCATAACCATAAATTGGTAATTTAGTTACAATATCGAATTCTTCTCTGAATAAATATGTAGTATCTCTCAATAATGTGTTGTAATAATCTGTAAATTTCTCACATCCTATTCGCGGACATCCAAAACCAATATTGTATACATTCAATTCTGGAAATACGGTTTTTATGTATACAGAAGAGATGGTGCATATACTACTTCCGCGACTATGCCCTGTGAAATAAATGTTTTTCAATGATTTTTCTTTTTCTTCTTCAACCAATTCTCTCAAGAATATTTTGATGTCCTTGAAATCTTGGTAAAATCCACGATGAACTGATAAATCTTCTGTTGTTATTTCGTCCATTTTTGTTTGAATAAAATTAATATCATTCATAATATCATATATCGTTACAGTTCCGCGAATAGATATAAACAAATTTCCGAATTCACTTCTATCATAATACAAATTTACTCTATTGAAAATACTATTTGCAAACTCTTTATGCTGTAGTTTTGTGTTTGGATCTCCAACACCATACGCATCATTTGAATAGTCTAAACACTTTAGAATAATATTTGTAATATTTGATTTTGATTTTTCTGCTGTTACATCATCTATTATTTCTATTTTTATTTCATCTGTATTCATTATTATTTTAATATATATATAATATTCTATAAAATTGATTTATAAAATATGCATTAGTAGTATATACACAAACAACAACAATGAGTGAATTCAACAGCAAACTGTCATTTTATATTCCAATGGTTTTCCCTAAGCATGCAAATGTGGATTTTGTCAGAGAGGCATTTCATGATTCAAAAATTGGAGAAGTTACTCGTGTTGACTTTGAGAGAAATGGCAAAAAGTATTATAAAGCATACGTATACTTTAATTGGATTGAAAATGAAATGACATATGGAATTCAATCTGAATTGACGAATTACAAACAGACGTATTTCACATTCAACAACCGCATTCGTAATGGATATTGGATTTTGAAGAAAAATAAGAAGGAAGATATCGAAGCTAAAAATAAAAATATTCTTGTATCTTGCTATGAAAGCATTCTCAAAGACCAGAGTGTGGAGATTGCTGAAGGAAACAGGACGGTTGCCCGTTTGGAAAAGGAATTGAGTGAAAAGAATAGTGCTTATCACGAATTATTCGAGAATAATTGTAAGTTGCGTGAATTGATATGTGATAAGGAACTTGAATTATATACTGCAAATAGTTTTGTGGATTTGAGAGAGTCGATGTTGGCTGAGACAGAAACGAAACTTGCTGAGACAGAAACAAAACTTGCTGAGACAGAAACAAAACTTGCTGAGACAGAAAGGAAATTGGAAAAATCTCAAAAACATTTGAAAAAAACCAAGAGCCAAATTGAAAAATCCATGAAAGAAATGGATGAAATGATGGAAGAGCATGAAACGGATGTTGAATTCTTTGAAAACAAAATTAGTGATTTGAACTCCAGAATAGAGCAATTGGAAAAGTATTTTGAAGAAGATGAAACAGAACATGTAGACTCTGACTCAGATGAACGTGAAGATGAAGATGAAACGGAAGATGAAGATGAACAAGCGGAGCAGTCTGAAGAAGAACAAGAACAAGAACAAGCGGAGCAGTCTGAAGAAGAACAAGAACAAGAACAAACGGAGCAGTCTGAAGAAGAACAAGAACAAGAACAAGCTGAGCAGTCTGAAGAAGAACAAGAACAAGAACAAGCTGAGCAGTCTGAAGAAGAACAAGAACAACAAGAACAAGAACAACAAGAACAAGAACAAGCAGAGCAGTCTAAAGAACAGGAAGAACAAGAACAACAAGAACAACAAGAACAACCTGAAGAGACAATTGTTAAAGAGGATGCATTGTCTGTTATTCTTTCAGCATATGATGAAGATGAAGAAAATGATTTTATAGTTTTGTAAGTATTGTATAAATGTATAAATGAAATTAAAAATAAAAAAAGAAATATATTTTGTTTTCTTTTTTTATGTAAAATTGAAATACTTTTTATATAAAGTATATAAATAAAAGAGGCAGAGACAAATGTCAGATTACTTACACCTACCCATTGAACTTAGACCGTCAACATTAGTTAGACAAATAGGCGTGCAACATTTTACAGAAGAAAAAGAAAAAGAGAACAAGAACGAGAATGATTTTGAGAATCTCTCAAAATTAACAGATGATATTTGGAGGGCATCTGAAAACATGAAAAAAACAATTCAAGAGTTAGCAGCGATGTTATCCAAATTAACAAATAATGATTATAAAAAGAAACAACAGGAAAAGGCAGAAGAATTAATGGAAACGTCGAATAAAACACAAGACCTGATTATCGAAATGTTAAATAATGTGTCCATGCATGAAGATGAATATTCAGATGAATTCTCTGAATAATTCTCTGAATAATTATTATTCTTGTATACCTGTTGTTTTTTTTCATATAAATGAAAATTGAATATATTTTATAAATAATTATCAAATGAATAAAACAATGGAGAAACCACAAATGGAGCAAAAACAAATGGCGCAAAAACAAATTATAAATCTCTCAAAAGAACAAATAACCGCTTTGGAATTATTTGAAAAAGGAAAAAATGTATTTCTAACTGGTCCTGGTGGGTCAGGAAAGACAGAGCTTATAAAACGCATCGTAGAAATCGCAAATAAAAAACATAAAAAAATACAAGTCTGTGCATTAACAGGTTGTGCTGCAATATTATTAGGATGTAGCGGATCTAAAACAATACATTCATGGGCTGGTGTCGGATTAGCATCAGGTGCATTCGGAACGGTTGTTGACCGTGTTGTAAAAAACAAATTCAAGAGCAACGCATGGAAATCCGTTGATGTTCTTGTAATAGATGAAATAAGTATGATGTCAAAAAAACTGTTTGACATTTTAGACAGTATTGGAAGAAGAGCTCGATGTCAGCCATCAAAACCATTTGGCGGTATTCAAATCGTATTCTCTGGCGACTTTTATCAACTTCCTCCTGTAGGCGATAATGACGACGAAGATACAACCGCATTTTGTTTTGAAAGTGCACGATGGAAAGAAGCATTCGGAAAAGAAAATATGATTGAATTGAAGACGATATTTCGTCAAACAGATATTAATTATACAAATGTATTAAATCAAATACGTATCGGAAAATTGTATAAATCGTCGTATGAACTCGTTATGAAACGCGTAGGACTAAAATATCCAGAAACATGTATAAGACCCACAATTCTTGTTCCGCGTCGATGTGATGCAGAACGAATTAATTCAGTTGAATTGGCGAAATTGACCGGCGAAGAGAGCGTATTTAAACTATCTGTAGATGAATCGTCGCCACCCGGTGCAAATGACAAAAAAGAGAAGATAAAAATGTCCGAAGAACAAAAGGAAATGGAACTGAGACAATTGCGCGGAAGTATTATCGCGGATGATAAACTCATTTTGAAAATCGGAACACAAGTCATGTGTATTGCAAATATAGATGTAGATGGTCCGACGCCAATTGTCAATGGGAGTCAGGGTGTCATAGTAGACATTGTAAATGGAATTCCAAAAGTCCAATTCTTGAACGGCGGAGAACCGCGACTTTTATCTTATCACAAATGGACATGCGAAAACAACCCTGAAATTGGTATCAAACAAATTCCGCTTATACATGCATGGTCGATTACTATACATAAATCACAAGGTGTTACGCTTGAAATGGCAGAAATAGATGCAGGAAGTAATATATTTGAATGCGGACAAACATATGTTGCTCTTTCGCGTGTTAAAAGCTTGGAAGGTCTTTATCTCTCTGCATTTAATCCGCAAAAGATAAAAACGAATGAAAAGGTGAAGTCCTTTTATCTGTCGCTTTCAATCTAATAATGATGACAAATACTTTACATTAGGTTGCAACAATTATTATTTTGTAATGCGTCTTCAATCATTTTTTCGCGACTCATATTTGTAGAAATCGATTCTAATAGGGTTTCAAACATTTCATCGATTTTTGATACATGATTTATATATATCTCTCTGTATAACATATTATTTTTATCTGCAAATTTACTTGATTCTGCTTCAGGAATTGTTCGCTCTTTTTGGATAGCTTGTATCTGCTCTTTTAGAGCTTGTGTATGCTCTAATGGATGCTCAGTTAAATCATGTGTCTTTACAACAGCAACTAACATGACAGGTATAGGCAATGAATAATGATTTGATGTATTTTTACGTATCTCTTTTATCCAATAAGAGACACTTTCAAATGATTTTCTATTTGTAACATCAAACATTATAATTGCGCCAATAATCCCTTTGAAAAACATTTTTACCATTGTTCTAAATGGTTCTTGTCCTGTTACATCCCATAATTGTAATTGGAACAATTGACCCTTTTTAGTCGTTTTTTGTGTTACAATTAAATCAACACCAACGGTTGAAGCGTAATCTCTCTTTTTATATCCGTATGCATAGTTATTTAATATCGTTGTTTTACCGACATTCGTATCTCCGACTACAATTATTTTATTATTTTTAAATATTTTTTGTTCTGATGACATAGTTTGTATTTTGTATTTTGTATATTATTATAAAATAATAACAAACAAAATGCGTAATTATTTTATCTATCTATCTAGATAAATCATTTACAGTATGAGTTCCTAATCCAGGTTCGCAAATGGCGATTTGTCTTTGTAAGTTTATATTTTCTTCATCCATTAACATAATCGCCATCGCCGCATAATTATGTAAATCTAGTAATGTATCTCTAATAGATTCGTCATTTACCATTGTTATATTTCTACGTGTTATTGATTGGAGTCTTTGAATTTTGTCTCCAATGCGGACAATTACACCAATAGGACCATATGTTGCGAATGAATCGCCATAATCTTTATTTTTTCTTGCAAACAAACTACGCGCTTCATCTTGAAGAATTGATAATTCATTTACTCTGTCTTTTACTCTATCTTTTACGAGAGAATTAATATAATCTCTATTTAATGATGCAAATAATTGACGAGCATCATTATCGCTTGAAGAGTTGTTTTCACTATGGCTATTCATATTAATGAAATATAAAGTTATATTTTTATATATATTTATTATATACATTATTATGCCTCGTTGTAAAAATGGAGAGAGGAAAAATAGAAGAACGAAAGTTTGTGAACCCAAAAGATTAAATTTAATCCCTCGTTCACGATGTAGAAATGGAACAAGAAAGAAGAATAGAAAATCAAATGAATGTGTTGATAAGATGACAATTATTCGTCGTCCCAGATGCAGAAATGGAACTAGAAAAGACCGTGATGGAAATTGCGTAAAAATACAAAAATCTACAGTTCGTAAACCTATTGTACCTAATAATTCATCTACTAATGCACCTGCTAATTCACCTGCTAATTTGTTGTCACCTATTGTACCTAATAATTCACCTAATAATTCACCTGATAATTCACCTAATAATTCACCTGATAATTCACCTGATAATTTTTTGTATAATAAATATTTGTCAAAAAGAATAAAAACGCCATTTAAGACAATACAAGAAGAGGAAGAAGAACAAAAAATAAATAATGTAAAAGAAATAACTTTAATTAAAGGAATGGAATCATCTGATAAAAACTTGTCACCTGTTAACTTGACACCTGTTAAAAACTTGTCACCTGTTAACTTGTCACCTGTTAACTTGTCACCTGTTAACTTGTCACCTGTTAACTTGTCACCTGTTAACTTGTCACCTGTTAACTTGTCACCTGTTAAAAACTTGTCACCTAAAAAAAGAAGGGTCCAAGATGAAGAAATAACTTTAATTAAAGGAATGGAATCATCTGATAAAACATTGACACCTGTTAACTTGACACCTGTTAACTTGACACCTGTTAAACAAATAAAAAAAAAGAAGAAGACAAATAAAAATAAAAAGTTGAAAAATAAAAAGAAGAAGACAAATAAAAATGCAAAGTCAGTATTAAGTGAAATGTCAAGTTCAAGTTCAAGTTCAAGGTCAAGGTCAAGATCTCCTTCGAAAGATATAGCATCAAATGATTTTGATGATATACAACTTTATGAAAATAATGATGAAGGAAAATCTCAAGCAGTAGAATCAAAAGAACAAGAAGACTTTGGAGATTTAGATAGTTTAATGTATAAACGAAGGTGATTCTATAAACGAAGGTGATTCTATAAACGAAGGTGATTCTATAAACGAAGGTGATTCTATAAACGAAGGTGATTCTATAAACGAAGGTGATTCTATAAACGAAGGTGA
>Ga0114971_10003688_pt1 | contig 10376 bp, 8 predicted proteins | sample M_140625_MF_Meta_FD_87320 | JGI IMG/M metagenome (GOLD analysis project Ga0114971, IMG submission 87320) | Freshwater microbial communities from Lake Montjoie, Canada to study carbon cycling - M_140625_MF_MetaG | ecosystem: Environmental > Aquatic > Freshwater > Lake | place: Lake Montjoie...
TCATATCCAATATATTGTAATACATTATCGGTAGTTAGTTTTACGGTATTCATTTTATTGTGCTTTATTGTATTAAATTTATGTATTCAATCGGAGTTCATTTTTTTTATATAATATTGAATTTACAGCCCCATTTTTTCTAACAATATCATAGCTGGTAAGGTATTTTTTTTATATATTATTAAATCGAATAAATTGTTAATAAATTTATTTATATATTGTTCCTTCATAATGATCCATGCTATATAAATTGAAAACAAAATGACAAAAACCCACACATCTTTTTTACTAATTTTTGTATTCCAAATAGTGTAAAGAGGAATAATTTTTTCAAATAACATTACTAATAATAATAAAAAAACTAAATGGGTTGTTGTTTTATAACATATCATTAGTATTAACAATAAAATATTAGCAATAAGAGCGAATAACAGACCAATTTTTGGATTATATTGTGTTAAATGTAAAACGTACAATATGTACCATATAAAAATCCAATAAGAAAAATAATTAAAAATCATATAATAGTTATGATACAACTAATATAATAAAATATAATAATAAAATATAATTATATTTTAAATGATTAATAATGAGAATATAAAAGAAGATCAAGATGATACTGGTTTCGAATCTGATTCAGAATCGGCATCAGAATCTGAAAATGGTTCTGAATCTGAAACTATAACTCCAATAAATATAGGTGACACAGAAGATATAGGTGAAATAGACGATATAAATAATATTCAAAATTTGATAGAAGAAGATGTGCCAATTGAAGCAGTTGAAAAAGTCGAGAAGATCAAAGAAACCAAAGATGATTCCGAATTAAAAACAGATTTTGACACAAACAATTGTGGAAATTTAGAAAACCAATTCAGCAAAGAATGTAATAAATTCCTTTTAAAGAAAGAACTGATGGAATATGAGTTTTTGGCAGAACATCCAGAAGAATCAGAATATTTATATCCATCATTGAATGATCCTAACTTTAATATTAAAATAGCAGAGAGAAAAGAGTTTAATGAAACCCAATACGATGGAGCTTTACACGATATTAAAGAACACGCTGATTATTTAAGTAAATTAAAATTCGAATTCGCTCCACATCAAATTTTTGTAAGGAATTTTCTCTCTTTCCAAACTCCATATAACAGTTTGTTGTTGTATCATGGTTTAGGTACAGGTAAAACCTTGGCTTCTATAGGTGTTTGTGAAGAAATGCGAGTATATTTAAAACAGTTAGGTATTAAAAAACAAATCATGATCATAGCATCTCCAAACGTCCAAGATAATTTTAAAACACAGTTGTTTGATGAACGCAAACTCAAAGTTAAAAATGGTTTATGGCAATTAGAATCCAGTATTGGTAATAATTTATTAAAAGAGATCAATCCAACTATGATAAAAGATATATCCAAGGAAAAAATCGTAAATCAAATAAAAATTTTGATTAACAATGCATATACATTTATGGGATACGATGGTTTCGCCAATTATGTGCGAAGGGTTCAAAGTGTAAAAGGTGATTTTAAAAACGAGAAAGAGAGAGAAAAAAGGATGATGATGAATATTCAAAAAGAGTTTAATAATAGGTTGTTGGTGATTGATGAAATACACAATATTCGTATTTCAGAAGATAACGAAAATAAAAAAGTAGCACTTTATCTCATGACACTTGTAAAAAATACAGAAAATATGCGTTTGCTTTTATTATCCGCTACACCCATGTATAATAGTTATAAAGAAATTATATGGCTTATTAATTTGATGAATGCCAATGAAAATCGGGGACTCATTGAAATTAAAGATGTATTTGATAAAAAGGGCAATTTTAAAGAAGGCGGTGAAGAATTGTTGGTGCGAAAACTAACAGGGTATGTTTCATTTGTTCGTGGAGAGAACCCATATATATTCCCCTTTCGCGTATATCCAAATTATTTCTCTCCAAAAGATACTTTTTTTGAGAATCCAGATCTTGCGTATCCGGTTTATCAAATGAATGGCAAGAAGATAAACCAGGATGATATTTTGAGGTACACGAGTATTTATTTAACAAAAATAGGCGATTATCAATCAACTGTTTATTCCTATATCATTGAATATTTAAAAAATAAAAACAGAAAAACTATAGATGTTTTAGGATCTGCGAGAGAATTATCCGCATTCGAGTCAATGGAATCATTTGGATACACACTATTACAAATGCCAATTGAAGCGTTAAATATTGTTTATCCTATTGAAAATTTGACAGAAAATGAGAATCCATTAAAGATGATGGGTGGAGAAGGCGAAACCAGCCAACAAACCAGCGAACAATCGAGCGAACAAACCAGCGAACAAACCAGCGAACAAACCAGCGAAGACAATTCCGAAACAATTACAACACAAATCGATCCTCATTCAATGATTGGAAAAACCGGATTAGAGAGAATGATGGATTTTGTGGATACTAAAATGCCATTAGAAAAAGGTAAATTTGAATATAAAGAAGAAACTATTTCACAATATGGACGCATATTTTCTCTCGACAACATAGGTAAATATAGTAGTAAAATAAAAAATATATGCGATACTGTTTTAAAATCGGATGGAGTTATTCTTATTTATTCTCAATATATTGACGCTGGATTAATACCTATGGCTCTTGCGCTGGAAGAAATGGGATTCACTCGTTACGGAAGTAATTCTCTCTTTAAAACTCCCCCATCTGAACCGTTGGACTCAAAAACAATGAAACCTCGCGTCCGAGGTGCTACGAGTGGTGCAGGGTTTAAACCCGCTAGATATACAATGATTACAGGTGACATTCGATTATCGCCGAATAATGACGATGCAGTGAAAGCACTGACAAACAATGATAATATCAATGGAGAGAAAATAAAGGTCATTCTTATTTCAAGAGCGGGTTCAGAAGGTGTCGATTTTAAATTTATAAGACAAGTGCATATTATGGATCCATGGTATAATATGAATCGTATCGAACAAATTATTGGCAGAGCAGTAAGAAGTTTTAGTCATAAAGATTTGCCTTTTGAAAAACGTAATGTTGAGATTTTTATGCATGCTACTCTACTAAAAGACAAAGAGGTCGAATCAGCAGATGTATATATTTATCGAATGGCTGAATATAAGGCAATACAAATAGGTAAAATAACTCGTATTTTAAAAGAAACGTCAGTGGATTGTTTATTAAATCAAGGACAAACTAATTTCACACAAGAAAATTTTGCCGAATTTTTGAATAAAAAAATAAAACAAAAATTGGCAGATGGTACTGTAATAGATGATTTTCCTGTAGGTGATGTTCCATATACAATTGCATGTGATTATATGGATAATTGTCAATATAAATGTCGTCCTTTCAAGAAAATAACTGAAGAAAACATCAACGAAGACACGTATAATTCTACGTTTTTAATGATCAATTCTGATAAAATTAAGGAAAGGGTTCGCCAATTATTCAAAGAGCGTTTTTTTTACAATAAAACAGATTTAATATCAGGGATTAATTTACAACATAAATATTCAATTTCACAAATATATGCTACTTTAACAGAAATGATTCAAGATGATAATGAACTAACTGATAAATATGGTCGTTCTGGATATTTAATTAATATTGACGAATACTACTTGTTTCAACCTATGGAATTAAACAATGAACGCATAGGTATATTTGAGCGAAGTGTCCCAATAGATTATAAGCATAGTAAAATTCAGTTTGAATTGCAACAAGAACAAGATCAATACCAAGACTATGAAAACGAAGTCATAGGAGTAGGAAACGAAACCATGAATGAAAACAACCACGTAGATAGTGGAATAATAGAGATTCAGAAAATAAAAAGAACACACGCTATCGACGAATTATTAACAAGACTAAAAGAGTATTTTAATTTAGCAATTAATACTGTTTCAATTAATAGAGGCGAAGATGACTGGTATAAATTTATCGGTGTAACAATACAAAAAATGATGGCCGAATACAACATTGAAATTAGTTTATTGATGGAGTTATTGGTTGAGCGTATTATTGATGTTGAATTGAATTACAAAGAAAAAGCGGATTTATTCAAATATTTGTATTCAACCGACACATTTGAAGAGAATAGTTTTGAATGGTATGCAAAATCATATTTTTCGGACAAGATTATCAAAGGAAAACGTTTTTCGGCGATTGTGTTATATAATAAAGATAAAAGACATATTCTTATCAATAGGAATGATTCAAATGGTCCGTATATATGGGTTAATGCCGAACCAGAAGATATTCATGATATTTCACCTTATATCAGAGAGAAATACAGTATAAAAGAAAGTGAATATAATGAATTGGTCGGATTTATTTCGTTTGAATCAAAACAATCGCATTATGTTTTTAAAATTAAAAATGTGAATGCGAAAAGAAACACTGGAGCTCGTTGTGATGAAAAGACAAAAGCCAAGAATATATCTGTCATGAATGAAATTTTGAGAGAAGAAAAATACACAAAAGAAAATACCAAAAATGTAGTTAATCAAGAATTATGTACGTTACAGGAATTTACTATGCGTTATTTTAATAAAATAAGAAAAAATGGTAAAATTTGGTTTTTAGATACAGAATTAGCAATGATTTATAATTTTTAGCTATGTGTTTAGAAATATGTGTTTATGATATTAATTTAAAATTGAAATATAAAGATATTAAATATGTTATCTTAATATACTATAACAAGGCAACATAACATATATCATACAATATCATACAATATCATACAATATCATACAATATCATACAATAACATACTATAACATATTATAAGATGGGCGATATTGATTCAGATGATGATAATAAAATAGTTATAGTCATGAATAAAAAGGATGAAACACAAAACCCTCCCCCTATACAAGAACCCCCGACTCAAAACAACCCTCAGAAAAAAAGAATAAGTAAATCAAGTGGCAACGGCAATGGAAATGAAAACAAAAAAGAAAATCAAATGTATATTTATTCAAAATCATTGTTAACCAGAAATATTACATTACCTGTTACTATTATTGGAAGAAATATTAAAGAAACTATCGAACACGTTATAAACGACCACTATGAAGGCAAATGTTTAGTAGAAGGATATATTAAACCAAAATCATCAAAAATTATTACATTTTCAAGTGGTGTCATAGCAGGAGATAGCATATCATTTGAAGTTGTTTTTGAATGTATGATTTGTAACCCTGTTGAAGGAATGAACGTTATGTGTGTTGCAAAAAATATCACAAAAGCTGGTATTCGGGCAGAAAGTGCTACAGAAACACCCTCTCCTATTGTAGTATTTATTGCGCGTGATCATCATTTCAATAACAACAAATTTATTAATATTCATGAAGGTGATATGCTACAAATTCGAGTTATTGGACAACGGTTTGAATTAAATGATTCTTATATTTCCATTATAGGAGAATTAATGAATACAAATACTAACAATACAAACGCGGAAAAATCGACTGGTATGAAAAAACCAAGAATTGTAATTGAAAAATAAACATAAATAAAATAATATAAAACTGTTATGCTATACTATTATATAAATATTTTTTATATAATACTACATGGAATCACTACTAGAAGTATCCGAGGTGGATAACACTAACACTGTCAACAACGAAATTATCGACCAAGATCAATTTATTAACGTCAATGAATTAATTTATATTCGAGACAAAATTGAGAATATGTCAAAATACAATCAAATAAATATTTTGGGTATTTTAAAAAATTACCCTGAAATTACGTTGAATGAAAATAGTTATGGTATTCATATTAATTTAAGTGATGTTAAAAGAAATGTAATTACTGCATTATTGGATTATATAAAATATGTTTACGAACAAGAAAATGACTTGCTTTCTATTGAACAACAGAAGGAGGATTATAAAAATGTATATTTTGTAAAAGATAATAAAGATAACTCGAAAGTATTAGTGTAAGGGGGAAGCTATTAACTACTGTATCGTACAATGAATAAATCCAATATCACTAAAAATTTATTTAAAAATAAAACGGATATTTTGTTGGAAACTTTGCAACCGTTTATGTTTAATAATAATAGATTTGATGACAAACACAATCATAACAAAATTCAAAATAGTTGTAACGACGGAACTAGTAGTACTGAATTTTCAGTAACAATGACATATGATCCGATTCAAGATCAACCAATACCAAGCTCTTTTTGTCCGAAAGAAAAAGACAAGTTATTTTGGTGTTTTTTTATTATGAAACATGGATTTATTGAATATGAAAAATTGAGATTGGACGTAGATAAACATGAATCAATCAATATGGTTGTGGAGAAAAAACTAAAAATAGAGTATGTAGATAAATTACGAGAAAACAAAAATATAATTAAAAAATATAAAATAGCTCCATTATCTGAAGTAGAAAACTACCTGGTTAATGAAAATATGATAGATGTGAAAACATTTTTAATATTATGCATTTTGGAAGAATTGTCTGTTTTGTATTTACGAAAGAATACCTATTATGAATTATCGTTTGTTAGTTCAGACACACAGTCCAACAAACAACATGTTGTAGTATGTCATTCACCATTTAAATATACATATGAATGTGAAAAAACACAACAAGAGATAGAACAATACGAAAACACCTACTATAAATTGGATCAAATAGATAAACCTGTTAAGGGATTTAGCTCTTATAAATTACCTGAATTGGTGGAAATTTGTAATAAATTATCGCTTGATGTGATAAATTTAGCAACTTTGAAAAAAAAAACAAAACAAGAATTATACGAATCAATTATTCAATATTTTTAGTTTTGAAAAGGTGTTTTCTCATTTTCACATGTATAAATCTTCACCAGTTAAAACTACGTAAAGAGTTAAACAACTTATTATTTTTGTCTCTTATAATAAATTTCCTAAATAATATAGGAAATTTATTAACGAATTAACGGCTACGAATAGATTTTCTACGATTTTTTCTAGAGGTTCTAGAGGTTCTTTTAGATTTTTTGTTGGTTTTTCTGGATTTTCCACCTAATTTATATAAAAAATAATATTCAGAACATCTTTCTTTTGGTGTTTTTCCGTAATTATGAATATTTTGATTATATGTTTCACCTTTTGCTAATTCTCCTGTTTTGCAAAAATGTTTTGATGGTTTTGGTGATGAATTAAAATAAGTTGACATATTTATAATATAAATATATAAAAATATTTATAATATAAATATATAAAAATATTTATATTAATTATTTTTTCATCATTTCCTATTTAACATCATGTGAGCAATCATAAGATCATTTTTAGAAAGCGCGGACATTAATGATAACTCTCCAGCCAATACACCCGAAGCTATTATTTTGGCTAATCTGCGTGCATTCTTACCACAATCAGTCATATTAGATCCTTTTACACCTAATAAATCTAACATTGATGATTGTGGTGGTAAATGCGTTCCACCTCCTACAGTTCCCACTTCTAAGCACGGCATTGTAACAGATACATATAAATCTTTTTGGATCGAATTTTTGTCCGCAATTTCCATCAAAGTTATACAATGGCTACTTTCTACATTTTGAGCGACATCTTGACCGCATGCCAAAAACATTGCTGATACTATATTGGAAGCATGCGCGTTATTACCTCCGATTGTTCCTGCTATAGAACTACCAACCATATTTTTCAAATAATTGAGTTCCACCAGTTTATCCGGTGTCGTTTTTAATATTTTTTTAACAACTTCTTCTTTGATAACACACTCACACACAACTGATTTTCCTCTTCCTTCTATCCAATTCATAGCAGATGCTTTTTTATCCACACATACATTTCCTGATATGGATTTTAATTCGGAATTAGGGAAACTGCTTAGTATATGCTTTATCGATGATTCTACACCTTTTCCTATCATATTCATTCCCATTGCATCACCTGTTGTAGCTTCAAATCGTAAATACAAATACTTACCTACAATGATAGGTTTTATACCCTGTAATTTTATGTAATTAGAAGTATTATTAAATATTGTTTGAATTTCGTCATAGTGGTCTTCGCAGTATTGTTTCATGAAATTCACTTCTCTCAAATCAGGACATTTAATTATTGGTGCTCTGGTTATGCTATCTTTTATAATAGTCGCATAACAACCACCTGATTCAGTAATAGCTTTTGCTCCTCTCGATGTAGACGCGACGAGCGTACCTTCTGTAGTTGCCATGGGTAAATAATATTCTTTGTTGTTTAGTAATATGGGTCCTGCAACACCTAGAGGAATTTGAATATAACCAATTACATTTTCACAACATCTTTTATATACATCTTCATATGCATAATTTTTATAAGGCAACTTGCGTAGTACCTTTTTTTCAGTAACACTTTCTATATATTTTCTTCTCTCTTTCACCGCTTCTTCCAAAGTGGCAAACTCTTTCTCAAAATTACGTAATTTTCTTTCATGTGATTGTCTGTGTGATTGTGTGTGTGAGGGTGAGTGTGTGTGGGTTGATTGTTCTTCGACTGATTGAGGCGCTGATAGTATTAATTCAAATAAATGGTGCATGCGTTATGTATTTTTACTTGTATTTAATTATATATTTATGTCTTTTTTTTACAAACAGATACAATATAATCAAACGGCTGTATAGTATTAAAAATATGATACAGTATTTAATATAATATTGTAGGTAACTTTTTATTTTTAATATAATTTTTAAAAAAATAATTATAATATGAATTAAATGTTTTATCTGTTATGTTATATGTTTCAATAATACATAAATCGCTATTTTCGATTTCATTTTTCCATTTATCAAATGTAATTAGATTTTTTTCTGGAATACATAAAAAATCGGATGCTATTTTAATGAAAATATTTTTTAGTAGGTTGTTATTGTATATGTTGGTGTTGGGGGTGGTGTTACTTTTTAATACGATATCACTTATAACAAAAATTCCATCATTTGTCAAAAGATTACTGACATTTTGAAAAAAATGTTTTCTATTATTGTAATGAAACGCTGATTCCAATGAAATTATTCTATTAAATTTATTATTAGCAAATTTATCTAATAAATTATGCGCGTCACATTCCATATATGTTATTTTTTTTTGTAATTTGGTGTGGCCTCTTAATTTTTTATTCGCATATTTTATTTGTTTTTTTGAAATATCGACAGCTATTAAATTAGACATATTTGATATTTTTTTACTCCATAATATATCTTGTACACCATATCCAAAGCCAACATCTAAAATAGTAAATTTATCATGGCTATTTAATCTACCTTTTTCATAAATGAAATTACATAAATTTTTATTTGCTTTATTTAATGTTATATTTTCATTATCCCAAAAACCATAATTCATATAATAATTCTTTTCACTTACTACTTGAATACAATTTTTTAAGTAGTAGTCATATATAATCTTATTTTCACTGTTGCGAAAATATTTATTAATAATACTATAATAATAATTTTGTGCTAATAACAATACTAATATTAGTATTATTGGTATTATTAATAATATGAAATATACCATTCTGTTATTCATATTCATATAATTACATATTTATTGATTCTAAATCAAATAAACGAAATTATAGTAAATAATTTTAAAATTGAATTATAATATAAAAATTATATATTGTTTATATATATCCTACATATAACATAATAAGTATAATTTCATATATTTGATAATATGAGTAACAGTAACAATAATAAATCATCTAGGTCATCTCCTCAACCTGGAATGGATTTGAAAAAATTAGTCCAAATCTATTATAATAATTCTCCTTTTACAAAAGATATAAAAAAAAATCAAGAATTGGAAGTTCGTTTTGGAACAAAGTCCAACAAACCTTTTACTAAAAATGATTATGATAACGTTATTAAAAAAATAAAGTCATTAGGATTTAATTCGACCAACGAACAAGGGTATTATATGATGCGTATTCAAAATGAATATTTGGACGGTAGAACTGGTAAAACGAATATTTCGAAAATTAGAACAGAGTTGTCTGGTATGAATGTCATACAAGAATATTGTAGAACCAATAATATTAAAACCCTTTTATCAATGCAAGATCAACAATACAATCAATTTGTCCAATTTGTAAATAAATCACCTGCATTGGTTGAAGGACAACCAATAAAACCAATTGATTTTGATGATTTTCATTTTCGTGTTTCATACAATAACGAAGAAACAATAAACAAAAACACCGATCGGGTTGTTCGTAATATGATTGATGAGTGGGATAAATCGAAAAAAATATTTCGTTATATGAATCGTGTTACCTTTAGACATGATGATTATCCAATCAATGTTGATATTAGTATTGTAAAAAATTCAAAACGAGA
>Ga0114971_10003689_pt1 | contig 10375 bp, 8 predicted proteins | sample M_140625_MF_Meta_FD_87320 | JGI IMG/M metagenome (GOLD analysis project Ga0114971, IMG submission 87320) | Freshwater microbial communities from Lake Montjoie, Canada to study carbon cycling - M_140625_MF_MetaG | ecosystem: Environmental > Aquatic > Freshwater > Lake | place: Lake Montjoie...
AAAGGAATCGGCGCGCTTGGGCACCACGCCCAAATCGGCCTGCGCCATGACCTCGGCAATTTCAGACACGGGTCGGGGATCAAAGAAGCGCACCTGTTCCGTCAGACCTAGTTCTCGGGCCAGAGCCATCAACTCCTCTTTTCGCCCGCCCTCGCCGTAAATATGAAATTCGGCCAACGGGATGCATTCCAACACCAGCGGCATTGCTCGGATGGCGATGTCCAATCCCTGATGCCATTGCAGACCGCCAGGGAAAAGAATAATACGTTTGTGATCTAGTCTGGTACGGCGGCGCCGCTGAAAGACTTGGCCGTCAACATTGTTTATGAACACCGAGCATTTTCCGGGAGCCGCCGACCGGGCGACGTAATGGTCGAGCCACAGGTGGTTTGCTAGGATGACATGACTAGCAAAGCAGGCCGAGGCGCGTTCGACCAGCCTAAGCGCCTTGACGGTCCGCGAGTCGCCGGCTTCGCCGAATTTGCTGGCATAGAATTCAGGCACGATGTCGTGAATATCCAGCAGCACTTTGGCCCCCATCAACTTGGGCAGCCACGCGGCGAACACAAGAAAATCGGGAATGTTGTGGACATGAACGAGGTCGTAGCGCGCCCGCAGGTGACGGCGTGTCAGCCACCAGGACGAGACCAGCAGGAATCGTAGAACCGGACCGAGGAAGGCAAGTTTAGATTTTTCAGTCTTGCCAGGGCGATCCTGTAGCCTAAACACGGGGACGCCGTTAATGACTTCTTCTTTCGGCATTTTAGCGCTCCGGCGCAACGCCGCCACCTCCACGAGGTGGCCCCGACGGGCAAGCGTTTCCGCATATCGGAGCACGCGGTTATCGCTCTCGTAAAATGAGTGTGTGATCATGGCAATCCGCCGCGGCGGACCGTCCAGCTGATACGAGGGTATTGAACTCATATATATTTCCGCCAGCCAGCCCCGCCGCGCTTCTGGCGAGGCCAGGCGGATTGCCTCATTTACTGTTCAGAAAGTCCTGATGCAATTGGGCGGGAACGTATGCTCGCGTCTTATTGAGCACGGCCCCGACCGTGGCTCCGGATTCGGCGAGCCAGCTGTTTGCCTGCTGCACGACTCCCAGGTCAGTTTTTTCTGATTCCACGACGAGAAGCACCATATCCATAAAGCGGGCAAGCCGCGGGGTGATGCTGGTCTGGCTCACGGGCGGCAGGTCAAAGATAATGTAATCGAAATCGCTGGCCTTAAGCTTGGGCACCAGCGCCGCGAAGCGCCGGGGGAGAATGCGCGGGAGCTCATCACTCTTTAAATCCTCGGTCACCACATATAAATTTTCCTGAATCAGCGCATTATCCCTGGTTTCATTTTTTAAGGCCGCGTCCAGCCCGCAATCAGCCCTGCCCTTGTAGAACTGTTTGGCCGCGCCGTTCTCTAGGTTCATGTCCACGAGTAATACCCGCCCCTCGCCCGTTTCTGAAAGCGAGGCGGCCAGCCCAGCGGCAAGAGTGCTCACGCCAGCGCCCTGATTGGCGCTGGTCATGGCTACTAGCTTCGGTTTATGGGTGAGGTTCTTGACTTCAAAATAGACAATCAGCCGGTCTCGCAACGCTTCGTAGAAGGGCTGTAACGAGGGGTTCAACTCCAGTGAGACCACTTGCAGCACACCGCTGCCGGCGGTCGCATCCGCTTCCGTGGCATTATTGAATTGCAGCCGCCGCCGGATCGCAGCGCGGCCCGGCCGCGCGTGGCCGTTTCGGCGAACGTCTGGGATGGAAAGAAAAAGAGGCATTTTTAATTTGGCCTGAATTTCGCCCGGCCGTTTCACCGAACCATCCAGATAGAGTTCCGTCAGGAACGACCAGGCGAGGCCGGCAATAATCCCGCCGAAAGCCACAGCCGCCATTTTTTTCAGGGCTTTGGTCCAATCCTGATAGGGCGGCGAAGGCATCTGTACCCACTTGATATTGGGGGCCTTGCCCGTGGTGAGCGATTCATCAATGTGAAAATTTTCCAGCTTCGTGGCCAGGTACTGATAGTTGGCGGCTTGAATCGCCTTCCGCTGCTCCAATTGCGCGAGGGTGGATTCCTGGCTGTTCAGATTCGTCGCCTGCATCTGGAGCTGATCCAGTTGCGCCTTCCAAATATTAAGCTTGCCTTGAAGTGCCGCCACAGGAGCGATCTGGATTCCAAAATCCACCGGGGATCTTGCCGCCATTCCGTTTGCCGCCAGCAATGCGCCCCCCAGATCGTTGATTTGAGGATATTTTTTCTCCAGACTGGCTTTGGTATTGGCCTCGTCGACCACCTGTGCCGATACTTCCTGAACCAGCACGTTGCCACTCGTGAATCCCTGCACCAAGTAGCCCTGTTTCTTATTTCGCAGCAGAGCCAGGCGCGTGCAGACGTCATTATAGAGTTCAAGCTGTCCCGGCGGAAGAGAGGGCGGATCGTTGGTGGTGATTAACTTTGAGGACACCGTTTTAAACGATGGTTTCGTCGCCGCATCATATCCGCCATATTCTGCCAGATCAGCCTGAGCATCCAAAATCGCGCTCTGGATTTTTGTAATCTGATCGGATAGTCCCTTTTTGCTGTCACCAAGGGAAAGGATACTGGCTTTATTTTTCAAGTTGACGAGCTGCTGTTCTGTTTCGCTCAGCTGAGCGCTCAAGCGGGATTGTTCCCTGCTGAGAATGTCATCGTATTGTCCCGCCGCCGAATGGATTTCATAGTGTCGTTGAAAATAATCATCGATGATTTCCCGAAGGACGGGTTGAACAATCTTCGCGTCAGGATGCTGGAAAGTAACTATAATGACGCTGCTGCGGGAATTGGCCGGGGCCGCTTTCAAGCTTTCCTGCACCAGCGCCGCCGCTTTTATGGCATTGCCGGCGCCAGCCCCGGCCAGAATGTTAGTTGCGCCAATATTGGCTACCGCAGCCGTCGCCAGATCCAAGCTGGTCAAAATCTGAATTTCAGAATTGATGATGTCATCTCCGCGCGAATCGGGCAGAATTACTTTTTGTTCGCTCCCCACTAGGGAAAGGGATCGGGCCTGTGATACATATTGAACTAAGAGCTCCGCCCGGGATTCATACGGCGGCGGCTTGAGGGCAAAGAGAGCCGCAGCGGCCAGAATGCCCGCCAGGGAAAAAAGTGCAATTTTCCCCTTGTGGCGAAATATCACATAGTAAATGTCGCCTAGCGACATTCCCGCCGCCGGCTGAATCTGTTTTCCATTAGTCATTTTAGTATTTGTTTGCTGCAACGGGAAACTTCCGCCTTGAGCAGCGTTGAAATGCCCCCTAGATCAGTGGCGGCGGCCATGAGCGCTGATTCATCCGTCAACGTTCTGGGTTCAGCAATTTGACCACCCGGGCCGGGTTGCCCGCCACGACTGAGTTTGGCGGCACGTTTTTGGTCACCACGCTGCCGGCACCAATCAGCGCATTCTCGCCGACGGTGATACCACACAGGAGCGTCGCGCCGGAACCGATGGAGGCACCGCTCTTGACCAAGGTCCCGATGCAGTCCCAATCCGCCTCCGACTGCAACAGCCCTTCCCCATTGGTGGCGCGGGGATACCGGTCATTGATGAAGGTGACATTGTGGCCGATGAAAACATCATCCTCCAGAACTACGCCCTCGCAGATAAAGGTATGACTGGAAACCTTGCAACGGTTCCCGATCTTTGCCCCCTTCTGGATCTCTACAAACGTTCCAATTTTCACGTCATCCCCGATTTCACACCCGTATAGATTAGTAAAATCGTGGATGCGGACGTTTTTTCCCAACTTCACGTCCGAGGCGATCCGCTGACAACTCTGCGGGAAGGTGCTCATTATGAGGCAGAATTCAAATTCACTCTGGCCCGGACTTTCCTACCCAGCCCCACCGATCTGGTGCGTTTGACCCGTTTGACCCCGACGGGGACGGTCGGGGAAGCTGGAGCAGCGGCATGCGGCGCCGAACCATTTTGGCTCCATTTTAAAAAATCGACGGCGGCGCCCCCCAGCCGCAGAGATTCTGAGGAGGCCTCCAAAATGCGGACGAGTTCCAGTCCCTTGGTGCCGTTGCTCAGTGGCACCGTTCCATCCCGGATGCAATCCAGGAAATGCTGGCACTCGGTCTTCAGCGGCTCCTCCTGCTTGATGTAGGGGGCGTAAACATCGCCGTAATGGTAGGCGTAATGGAATTCCGCGAACGTGTCATAATGCGGCGGATGATCGACCCGAACATCAAACACCCGGATTTTTTCTAACGCAGCCACATCGTCATAAACAATCATGCGCTTGCTGCCGACGATGGTCATCTCGCGGACCTTTCGGGGATCCAGCCAGCTGCTCTGGATGATAGCCGTGCTCCCGCCGGGGTAGGTCAGGCACATATTGGTCACGTCCTCCACGCCCGGTGTGATATGGGCGCTGCCACGGCAATTCACGGTAACCGGCTGTTCCCCGATAATGTGCTGAATGATAGAAATGTCATGGGGCGCCAGGTCCCACGCGACGTTAATATCTTTTTGGAACAGGCCGAGGTTCAGGCGGCGGGCGGAGATGTATCGAATCTGCCCCAGGTCACCCCCGGTGATGATCTCTTGAATTTTTTTGACGGCCGGCGAGTAGAGAAAGGTATGCCCGGTCATCAGAACCAGACCCTTCTTCTGCGCCAGATCTACGAGCTCCTCACATTCCCGCGCAGAACTGGCCATGGGTTTCTCGATGAAGGTGTGCTTGCCTGCCAGAAGACTGGTTTTGGCGAGTATGAAATGGGATTTAACCGACGTGGCAATGATGACAGCGTCCAGATTGACGCCATTGAGCATGTGCGCATAATCGACTGAGCCCTCCACCTCCGGATACAGGGAGCGCAGATGCGCGAGCCGCTTCACGCTCAAGTCGCACATCATCCTCATCTCGCAATCCGGTAGAGACCTGAAGTTCCGCACCAGATTGGGACCCCAGTAACCGCATCCGACAACGCCCACTTTTATTCGTTTTGTCATAGTCCTCTCCTTTTCAGTTTTCGTTTCCAACCTGTCACACCGCCCTGCTCACTAGGGTCGCGGAGATCCTGCTCTATTGAGTTGCCAGCCCGTTTGGATGCAGCCGGAGCGGCTGAGGTCAAAGAAGCCTGGCGGGAATGCGACCGGACTCTACGGCCCGCTTCGATGATTTGACCCAGCATCACCGGCAGGGTTTTGGCAATGATTTTCAAGTCCAGCCCCAGCGTTTTTGTCCGAATATATCCGATGTCCAATGCGACCATCTCGGTAAAGGTCGTCCGGTTTTTACCACTCACCTGCCAGAGGCCAGTCAGACCCGGCAGGGCGTTGAACCGCTCCCGCTGCCAGGGTAGATAATTTTCGTATTCATAAAAAACACAGGGGCGCGGGCCGACCAGGCTCATGTCCCCCCGGAAGACATTCAGGATCTGGGGCAGCTCATCGAGACCGGAAGCCCTCAGAAGCCTGCCACCAGGGATGATTCGCGGGTCCCCCCAAAGATCCATTTTCACCATGGGCGCATCCGAACTCATCAGCGCTTGCAGATGCCCCCGGTGAACCCCGGAATCCGCCTGCAACCGCATCGTCCTGAACTTGTAGCAGAGGAACCGCGCGCCCCGATATCCCACGCGTTCCTGCCGGAACAGGACCGGCCCGCGGGAAACCATCCGTATCATCAGGGCAATACACCCCATCAGCGGAAGCACTAGGGGGAATGCCACCATAACCAGGATCAGGTCCAGCGACCGCTTCCATGGGGGGGCTGCAGGAAGGGAGACGTTTTCCAGCGCCGGATCCGGTTTTATGATAAGTCTCATCCTTCAGGCGGGCGGTCCGAGACCTGCTCTCCTTAAAAGGGAGCGGGATAATTAGAAGGGCACATTCCTGACGCCGTTTAAAAACAGGGCTCCGCACTTGCTCGGCTTGCCGAACTTCTGACGGAACAACAGATTCTCCTCCAACAGACCCTGAATGACTACCTTAGCGACCGCACCGTTGCCGCACCCCTCCACTAACGGGGAGCCGCCGCTAACATTGGAGCCCAGTCGGCTACCGTGTTCTTTTCCAAGACCACCGCGGCGCGATCCACTTCCACCGGAGTAGGCCGGCCCAACACTTCCAAAAGGATTTGAACCCGCCGCGTCGCCGGCATCACCCGCAGGACGGTTGCCGGCATCCCGGCAAAAGCACCCGAGGCCACCCGCACCGCATCAGCCGGAGCCAGCCGATCTTCCAGCGTCAAGGTCGCTTCCGCATCAAAATGACTCTGCAACTCCTGGATGACAGCCTCCGCCACCGCGGGAATTTTCTGACCAAACCGCACCAGGCTGCTGACCCCGTTGACATACTGGATCTCGCTCAGCGCTTCATCGATCCAACAGCGGATAAAGATGTAACAGGGAAACAGCGACTCCATCTGGCGGACCCTCCCGCGGGGGGTGACGTGCTGGACCCGCAGCCGGGGATTGAACACCTCCAGCTGCAACTGCTGGCGCACGTTCGCGGCGGCGATGTGCTCGTGCTTCGGCTTCGTCCGGGCGCAATACCACTGAGGGACTCCGGCGGACATCCTGAAAATAGAGGCTTCCCTGCCCTCTGGGTGCGATCCCCCCCCAAGGTTAGACTGCAAGCACGAGGTAAACTCCATTGGTCAACCCTATCGACAGGCCTCGGAGTTGTCTGCCCCTTAATACCATTACCGTCTTGTAGCGCTTTCCACTACAAAGACGGCGGAGGATCGACGGGTCAATGTTTTGGATCGCTCGTCCAGCGGATGGCGCACTGGAGCAGGTCGATGGCATTTTTGAGGCTGAGCTTTTCCTTGATCCGCGCCCGGTAGGTTTCCACAGTGCTGACGTTGAGGCGGAGGGCGGCGGCAATCTGCTGGGTGCCTCGCCCGCCGCCAATGAGCTCAAAGACCTGGATTTCACGATCGGTCAGCCCCTCGACAGAAAAACCCGTGGCGGTGCGGGCGGAGCGGGCGACCTCCGACACAACGCGGGCGGAGACTTTTTCGCTGAGATGAATGTCTCCGTTCAATACGCGGCGGACGGCCAGCAGCAGAGTGGCGGGGGCCTCCTGCTTGGCGACAAATCCACGGGCGCCCGCCCGGATGACCCGCCCGGCGTAGAGCGCCTCGTCCCTCATGGAGAACACCAAAATTTTAATATCAGAACACCGGTGGCTAAGGTCTTTGATGAGTTCCAGCCCGTGGGAATTTTTCAGGGTCAGATCCACAATCGCCAGATGAGGCTTTATCGCGACGGCTAATTTCAAGGCCTGACCCCGATCTTCCGCCTCGCCGCAGACTTTACAGTTTGGCTCCCGCTGGAGGATCATCTTCAGTGATTCCCGCACCACCGGATGATCGTCCACTAGAAGAATGCGGATCCTTTTTTTTGACCGACCCCATGTGGAATTTTTCATACCCAATTGCAAAAAAACCGCTGTTCACTCCCCCCAAAGCGCCTTACCAGCACGGGTGCCATGCTAATCCAGCGGCCCCAGTCTGCCTAATCCAATTTCCGAACTTTTGCATGTTACAACAAACGATCCTCGCCCGCGCCTCTCATCTTGCTTCTCAGCCGCACAAATTACAGGTAGAGTCCACGGCCTGTGTCCGCGACCCTGTACGATCTAATTCCGCTCGAGAAGGAACCCAGCAACGATTTATTGCTGGGCCGCTTTCTTGAATACGCCGCGAGCCGCGGGCTTCCCCTCTATCCCGCCCAAGAATCCGCCCTGCTCGAATTATTCGACGGGAAGAATGTCATTCTCAACACGCCAACCGGCTCGGGCAAATCCCTGGTGGCGACCGCGCTTCACTTTCAAGCCATCGCCCGGGGCCGGCGCTCCGTCTACACCTGCCCCATCAAGGCGCTGGTGAATGAAAAGTTCATGGCGCTGTGCCGCGAGTTCGGACCCGACAACGTCGGACTGTGCACCGGCGATGCCACCGTCAATCGCACGGCCCCCCTCCTGTGCTGCACCGCGGAGATTCTCGCCAACATCGCCTTGCGCGAAGGGGCGGCGGCCGACATCCCTGAGGTGGTGATGGACGAGTTCCACTACTATGCCGACCGGGAGCGCGGGGTGGCCTGGCAGGTGCCGCTCCTGGCGCTGCCCCAGGCGCGCTTCCTGCTGATGTCCGCGACGCTGGGCGATACGGCCTTCTTTGAACAAAAGCTGACGCAGCTCACAGGGCGTCCGACCGTGTCGGTCACCTCGGCTGACCGGCCGGTGCCGCTCTCGCATGAATATTCCGAACTGCCGCTGGCCAAGACGCTGGAGAGCCTGCTGGCGGGCGGGCGGGCGCCGGTTTATGTCGTCCATTTCACCCAGCTGGAGGCAGCGCAGAGCGCGCAGGATTTTACGAGCCTCAACGTCTGCACCCGGGAAGAGAAGGCGGCGATCGCCCGCCTGCTGGAGGGATTCAAGTTCACCAGCCCCTACGGCCCGGAAATCAAGAAGTGGCTGCGCCAGGGCATCGGTCTGCACCATGCCGGACTGCTGCCCAAGTACCGCGTGCTCACCGAGCGGCTGGCTCACCAGGGCCTGCTCAAGGTCATCTGCGGAACCGACACGCTCGGCGTCGGCATCAACGTCCCCATCCGCACGGTTCTGTTCACGCGGCTGTGCAAGTTCGACGGCCAAAAGACAGGCCTCTTGAGCGCCCGCGATTTCCATCAGATTGGCGGGCGGGCAGGGCGCAAGGGCTTCGACGACCGCGGCTGGGTGGTGGCGCAGGCGCCGGAGCACGTCATCGAAAACCTCAAGCTGGCCGAGAAATCGGCGCGCGACGGCAAGAAGGTTGTGAAGCGCCAGCCGCCGGAAAAGAATTTCGTCCCCTGGGACAAGAACACCTATGCGCGGCTGATCGCGGCGCCGCCAGAAAAGCTCTCATCCCGTTTTCAAGTCTCGCACGGCATGCTGCTGAACGTGCTCGGGCGGAAAACTGGCGGGGCGTCCGCGATGCGGCAGCTCCTCCGCGACTGCCATGAAACACCGCGACAGAAGCAGGCTCACGCCCGCCGCGCCTGGCAGCTGTTCCGATCGCTGCTGGACCGCCGAATCGTGGAGCTGATCCCCACCGCCGGGGAAGCCCCCCAAGTGCGGGTGAATGCGGATCTGCAGGGCGATTTTTCGATGGATCAGGTGCTCTCGCTGTATCTGCTCGAAACGATTCCGCTCCTGGATCCGCAGGCGCCAGATTACGCACTCGTCCTGCTGACGCTGGTGGAGTCCATCCTCGAAGATCCGGCCCTAATCCTGCGCAAGCAGCTCGACCGGGTGAAGGACCAGAAGATGGCAGAGATGAAAAGTGAGGGCATGGATTATGACCGTCGCATGGCAGAACTGGAGACACTCGAGCACCCCAAGCCAAACCGCGACTTTATCTATAGCACGTTCAACGATTTTGCCGCGCGACATCCCTGGGTGGGACAGGAAAATATCCGGCCAAAATCCATCGTGCGGGAGATGTTTGAGGAATTCCGCTCCTTTGCCGATTATATCCATCAATATGATCTGCACCGGGCTGAGGGCGTGCTCCTGCGCCACCTCCACAGCGTCCTTAAGGTGCTCGCCCAAACCGTCCCGGACACCGCCAAGAACGATGCCGTCCGGGAAATGGAACTCTATCTCGGGGCGATGATCCGGCAGGTCGATTCCAGCCTGCTCGACGAGTGGGAAAGAATGCGCAACCCGGATTATCGCCCCAGCGAAGCCGCTGAAGTCCGCCCGCCCGGGGCCGAAGAAGCGGATCAGGATGTCACACGCGACACCCAAGCGTTCACGGCGGCCCTCCGCAATCGCCTGTTCACCTTCCTGCGCGCGTTTGCAACCGGCAACGGAGAGGCGGCCCTGGCCCAACTGGAACCGCCGCAGGAAGGCGGCGAACCGGCTTGGACTCCAGAGCGGTTGAAGCAGTCACTCAAAGATTACGAGTCCGGCCATCAGCTCCTTCGCCTCGATCCGGAAGCCCGCAATGCCCGCCACACCTACATCGTCCCAGCGGCGGACCGAAAATCATGGCGCGTCCAACAGATGCTGGTGGACCCGGAGGGCGATAACGACTGGGTGGCCGAATTTGAAGTGGACCTCGTCGAATCCCGGCAGCGGGGCGAGCCCGTCCTGCGCCTGAAACGAATCGGCAGCCTGACCTGACCGGCCGTCGAATTACATGAGCGGGTTTATTCCAGGTCAACGTTGGATCAGCGAATCGGAGCCGGAGCTCGGACTGGGCACGGTGATGACAACCGGCGGCGGCCGCGTGCAGGTCGACTTCAAAGCGGCCGGCGAATCGCGCACCTATGCCGCGGACAGCGCGCCGCTCCAACGCGTCCGCTTTCGCGCGGGCGAGACCCTTCGCACAATTACGAAGGAGGA
>Ga0114971_10003690_pt1 | contig 10374 bp, 8 predicted proteins | sample M_140625_MF_Meta_FD_87320 | JGI IMG/M metagenome (GOLD analysis project Ga0114971, IMG submission 87320) | Freshwater microbial communities from Lake Montjoie, Canada to study carbon cycling - M_140625_MF_MetaG | ecosystem: Environmental > Aquatic > Freshwater > Lake | place: Lake Montjoie...
CCCGCCACCGCCACATCGAGGCTGGTGGTGGGTTCATCGGCGATCACCAGGGGGGGGCTGAGGGCCAGGGCCAGGGCGATCGCCAGGCGCTGGCGCATGCCGCCGCTGAATTCATGGGGATAGCTGCCGTAACGGGAGGGGTCGATGCCCACCCGCTCCAGCAGCTGCTGGGCCTGCTGCCGTTGGCGGCTTCCCTCGCCCTCCCCGAAGTGGTGGGCGGCCAGGGTGTCGCGGAGATGGTCCCCAATCGTGAGTAAGGGGTTCAGGCGCGTCATCGGGTCCTGGAACACCAAACCCACCGCCCCGCCCCGCAGGCGGCGCAGATCGGCGCGGCCGAGGCGGCGGGGATCCTGGCCGGTGAGTTCCAGCTCCCCCTCGCAACTGCTGCCGGGCGGCAGGAGCTGCAGCACGGCCCGGGCCACGGTGCTCTTGCCGCAGCCTGAAGGACCCACCAGGGCCAGCCGCTCGCCGGGGTGGAGGGTCAGGTCGAGGCCATCGAGGGTGGGGTGTTCGGCGCCGGGGTATTGCACCCGCAGTTGGCGAAGCTCCAGCACCGGTCCGTCGCTTCGCGGGCGCGCGCTCGGGATCGCTGGGCCGGAGTCGGGGGCGGATGGGGGCATGGCGATGGGCCGGATACCGCGTTCTGGGTGGCACCAGCTTGATGGGCCGGCGGTGGTCACGCCCGCCTCCCGATGCCTGGATGCCCACAACCGGGCCTGCAGGCGCGGTGGGATGCCGACATCTGAATACGATGGAGACCCACAGCGGGGATGCATGCTCAGGGCCGTTCCCGATCCCCCCTCCGCGACCCGGGCCGAATCCCACGGCCCCAGTTCCGTGGAGACCGGCTCCCGCAACGGGTCTGGCGACGTTCTCGATGCGGTGGTGCCTGAGGTCGGCCAGGCTGCGCCCAGCGAGGAGGTGCTGCCCAGTCTTCCTCCGGCAACATCGGAAGCCCTAGACCAGTCATCCGGCCGTCGCCGCCCCATCAGTTGCCCCGAGGACTACGGCATCCCCCTGCCTGAGTGGCTCGCCCAGTGCGTGCGCCACGTGCCGCCGGGATCCGGGGACACCTGCCCGACCGACGCCGAGGCCCTGCTGGCGGCCGCCTTCGACTTCGCCTTCCAGCTCCACGAGGGGCAGTTCCGGGCGAGTGGCGAGCCCTACATCATTCACCCGATTGCGGTGGCCGATTTCCTGCGGGACATCGGCGCCAGTGCGGCGGTGATCGCTGCCGGCTTCCTGCACGACGTGGTGGAGGACACCCAGGTCACCCCGGAGGACATCGAGGCCCACTTCGGCGCCGAGGTGCGGGCCCTGGTGGAGGGGGTGACCAAGCTGGGCGGCATCCACTTCACCAACAAAACGGAAGCCCAGGCCGAGAACCTGCGCCGCATGTTCCTGGCCATGGCCAGCGATATCCGCGTGGTGCTGGTGAAGCTGGCCGATCGCCTCCACAACATGCGCACCCTCGGTGCCCTGAAGCCCGAGAAGCAGCAGCGCATCGCCCGCGAGACCCGCGAGATCTACGCCCCCCTGGCCAACCGGCTCGGCATCGGCCGCTTCAAGTGGGAGCTCGAAGACCTCGCCTTCAAGATCCTCGAGCCCGAGGCCTTCCGGGAGGTGCAGCAGCAGGTCTCCACCAAGCGCAGTGAACGGGAGGAGCGGCTGGCGGTCACGGTGCAGTTGCTGCGGGATCGTCTGGCCGCCGTGGGGCTGACCAGCTGTGAGGTGAGCGGTCGGCCCAAGCACCTGTTCGGCATCTGGAGCAAGATGCAGCGCCAGCAAAAGGCGTTCCACGAGATCTATGACGTGGCCGCCCTGCGCATCCTGTGCCCCAACCTGGAGAGCTGCTACCGGGCCCTGGCGGTGGTGCACGACACCTTCCGGCCGATCCCGGGGCGCTTCAAGGACTACATCGGTCTGCCCAAGCCGAATGGGTACCAATCGCTGCACACGGCGGTGATCGGTCGGCACCGCCCGATCGAAGTGCAGATCCGCACCGCCGACATGCATCAGGTGGCCGAATACGGCATCGCCGCCCACTGGAAATACAAGGAGGGCGGTTCGCCCGCCGCCGCCGACACCGAACGCTTCAACTGGTTGCGGCAGCTGGTGGACTGGCAGAAGGAGGACGCCGGCGAAGACAGCAGCGATTTCCTGCGCTCGATCAAGGAGGACCTCTTCGATGAGGAGGTGTTCGTGTTCACCCCCTCCGGTGATGTGGTGGGTCTGCGCAAGGGATCCACCGCCGTGGATTTCGCCTATCGCATCCACTCCGAGGTGGGCAATCACTGCCAAGGGGTGCGCATCAACGACCGCCTCTCTCCCCTGCCGACACCGCTTCAGAACGGCGACTTCGTGCAGATCATCACCTCGAAGGCCGCCCATCCCAGCCTCGACTGGCTCAACTTCGTGGCCACCCCCACGGCGCGCAATCGCATCCGCCAGTGGTATAAACGCAGCCACCGCGACGAGAACATCCTGCGGGGCACCGCCATGCTGGAGCGGGAGCTGGGCCGTGAAGGCTTCGATGCCCTGCTCCACGGCGAGGCGATGGCGCGGGTGGCGCGGCGCTGCAACCTGGTCGGCAGCGATGATCTGCTCGCCTCGATCGGTTTTGGCGGCGTGACGCTGCAGCAGGTGCTCAACCGCCTGCGGGAGGAGCTGCGGCTGGCCAGCGCCGCCGCCACGCCGGTGCTCAGCAACGAAGACCTGGCCCGCTCGGTGTCGGCCCAGGCCGATCAGGCGGCTCCCCCCCCACCGGTGCACCACACCGGAGCCGGCAGCGCCAGTCCGATCCTGGGTCTTGAGGGACTTGAGTATCGCCTGGGGGGCTGCTGTTCCCCCCTGCCCGGTGAACCGATCGTGGGCAGCGTGGCCCTCGGCAACCACGGCATCACCATCCACCGCCAGGACTGCGGCAATCTCGCCCAGGTGCCGGTGGAGCGCCGGTTGCCGGTGCGCTGGAACCCCCTGGCCGACGACCAGCGCCGCCGCTACCCGGTGCAGCTGCGCATCGAGGTGCTCGACCGGGTGGGCGTTCTCAAGGACATCCTCACCCGCCTCTCCGACCACCGCATCAACGTGAGCGATGCTCGCGTGCGCACCAATCCCGGCAAGCCGGCCCGCATCGATCTGCGCGTTGAGCTGGTGAGTGCCAGCCAGCTGCGCGACACCATGGACCAGATCCGCTCGATGGCCGATGTGCTGGATCTGGCCCGAACGGGGATCGGCTGAATCACCGCTGGCGGGTGAGGGTCCGCACACAGGCTCCAGCCCCCGTGTCGGGTGTTACAGCCCGGCCAGAACGGCACGATTACAACAGCCCCACGAAAGAACCCACCCCATCGCCAGCCGTGCCATGACCTCCGAACAGGCCGCCCAGCTGATCGATAACACGTTGGATCTGGTGCATCAGCGTCTGCAGGATCTTGAGGCCCAAGCGCTGCCGATGGAGCACAAGGCCTTAACGGAGGAATTCCGTGAATGGCGCCAGCCTTCCGGGGGCCAGATCGACCTGATGGTGTTTCCAGGCTTGAGCAATTCCTGAGGGAACCAATCGCCCCTCACTTGGTCTTGGCATGGTTGCCTCCCATGAGCTTGAAGCCTCAAAGGGCCCCAGATCAGTGTTGGGCCGGTGAGTTGCGAGCCTGGGAATGCAATGCATCTCGGCAGTGATTTGCATCCTGAAGGGGTTTGTTCCGAATTTTTGGGGCGAGCTCGTCTCGCTGTTGTGAGGTCGAGGAAGGTTGTTCTGACGTATCGCTTTTGCGCGGGATGCTCTTGCGGTTCTGTCCTGATGCTCTTGTGAGGTGATGGTTTTTCGGTTGCAATGGATTTGCGGTGAAGTTTTGCTCAGGCGTGTTGGCCGGTCGCCATCGGAGCCCCGGTTCGGGCCTTCATCTCCGCCCCAGCCCGTTTTGGCGTTCCCGGTGGTGCAGCCAGCGCCAGCACCCCAGGCCCACCACCGCTGCGGCGAGGAGTCCCATCACCACGGAGCCCAGCATCAGGCGAGAGCTGAAGGCCCATCCCAGGTCGGTCAGGCGTTCTGGATCGAGTTGGTCATGGCCAGGCCAGGCCGGACCCGGTCCGATCAGTAGGACCCCCAACTGGTAATTCAGCCAGCAGATCGGCAGGGTGGTGAGGGGGTTGCTGATCCAGGTGCCTGCCGCCGCCAGGATCCTGTTGCCCCGGAAGGCGGCGGCGAGGGCCACCCCGAGAACGATCTGCAGCCCGAAGAAGGGAAGGCAGCCGGTGAACACCCCTGCGGCCAGGCCCCGCGCCCGGTGTCCCGGGCTTCCATCCTGGCGCCACAGCCCGCGGCAGCGATGGATCAGCCGGTTTTGGAGGATGCCCAGCCGGCCCCCCAGGATGGGCAGCCGCCCCGCTCTCCGGATCAATCCGGCCGCGGCCATTCCCCGTTTGGCTGGTGCTCCGTTTGCAGCCGTCATGTCCTGCCGACCCCGGCCAGGCCCATCCGGTCTTGGCCGGGGCGGAGACTGGCGATCACGACGTGGCATGGATTCTGTGGCTGGTGCTGCACTCGATTCGGGTCCAGACCCTAGAGGGGGAAGGGGAGATGGCGGCGATTCCGCCGACACCATCGCAGCCATCGCCACGGCGGTGGCCCCCGGTCAGGGCAGTGTGGCGATCGTGCGCCTCTCGGGCCCGAGCTCCGAAGCGATTGGCCGCCGACTGTTCCTGGCTCCGGGCTCCCAGGCCTGGGAGAGCCACCGGGTGCTCTACGGGCACGTGGTGGACCCGGTGAGCGGCGAGCGGGTGGATGAGGTCCTGCTGCTGCTGATGCATGCCCCCCGCAGCTTCACCCGGGAAGACGTGGTGGAGTTTCACTGCCACGGCGGTTTGGTGGCGGTGCGGCGCGTGCTCGAGCTGGTGCTGGCGGCCGGCGCGCGTCAGGCTGCCCCTGGGGAGTTCAGCCAGCGGGCCTTCCTCCATGGCCGCCTCGATCTCACCCGGGCTGAGGCCCTGATGGAGATGGTGACGGCCCGCAGCCGCCGCGCCGCCCAGCTCGCCATGGCGGGCCTCGATGGGGGGCTGCAGAGGCGGATCGGGGCCCTGCGGGAGCGCCTGCTGGATCAGCTGGCGGAACTGGAGGCCCGGGTCGACTTCGAGGAGGATCTGCCCCCCTTGGATCCGCAGGCCGTGCGGGCCGAACTGGAGGCGGTGCGGGGCGAGCTCGAGGCTCTGGTGGTCGAGGCGCGGCAGGGCGAGATCCTGCGGGAGGGGCTGAGGGTGGCCATCGTGGGTCGTCCCAACGTGGGCAAGAGCAGCCTGCTCAATCGCCTCTGCCGGCGCGAGCGGGCGATCGTGACCGATCTCCCCGGCACCACCCGCGACCTGCTCGAGAGTGAGGTGGTGCTGGAGGGCGTTCCCCTCACCCTGCTCGATACCGCGGGAATCCGCGAAACCTCCGATCGGGTGGAGTCCCTCGGGATTGAGCGCAGCCGCCAGGCCCTGGCCAGCGCCGATGCCGTGCTCCTTGTCTTTGACCTCGCCGAGGGCTGGACCAGGGCCGATGAAGAGCTGCGGAGCCATGTGCCCGCCAGCGCTCCCCTGCTGTTGGTGGGCAATAAGGCCGATCAGGCCGGCCTGGCGTCGGGCCCTGTGGACGGTGGCGGCGCGGCGGCACCCGCCGATGTCGCGATCAGCGCCCTCCATGGCACCGGCGAAGCCGACCTGGCCACCGCCCTGCTGAAGCGTTGCGGCGCCGGATCCAACGAGGGGCTGATGGTGGCCCTCAACAGCCGCCAGGCTGCCCTCGCTGCGGAAGCCGCTGACGCACTCCAAACAAGCCTCATGACCGCCGCCGCCGGATTCCCCTGGGATTTTTGGACGATCGACCTGCGCACAGCGATCCGCAGCTTGGGGGAGATCACCGGGGAGGAGGTCAACGAAGCCGTTCTCGATCGGGTGTTTGCCAGGTTCTGCATCGGCAAATAGTTCTGTATCGGCAAATAAAGGTGCGGGTCACGAACGTCAGGGCCCGGCGCACCGATTAGGTCGTCAGTCGCTCGGGGGCAGGATGGGATCCGCATGCGGCGGCAGGGCCAGCCACCATGACCATTCCCCACCTGCCGATCACTCCCGAGTTGGAGTCCTGGCTGCGCGCCTGGCTTGCCGAGGACATTGGCCGTGGGGATCTCACCGCCCCAGCGGTTCAGGGCCGCCGAGGCCAGGCCCACTGGATCGCCAAGGCGGAGGGCCTGTTCTGTGGCGGACCTTTTGCCCTGGCGCTGTTCCGTCTCCTCGACCCCCAACTGGAGGGGCGCTTGCTGGTGGCCGATGGCTCGCCGGTGGCCAGGGGTCAGCGACTGCTGGAACTCAACGGCGATGCCGCCGCCCTGGTGGCGGGGGAGCGCACCGCCCTCAACCTGGCCATGCGTCTGTCCGGGATCGCCACCGCCACCGCCGCCCTGGTGGCGGAGCTGGCCGGCACGGGCGTGCGGCTGGCGGACACCCGCAAGACCACCCCGGGGCTCCGTCTGCTGGAGAAGTACGCCGTGCGCTGCGGCGGCGGCGTGAACCACAGGCTGGGACTCGATGATGCCGCCATGCTCAAGGAGAACCACCTGGCCTGGAGCGGTGGCATCGGCCCGGCGGTCCTGGCGGTGCGCGCCACGGCGCCCTGGCCGGCCCGGGTGATCGTGGAGGCCGAGACGGAGTCCGAGGCCCAGGCGGCGGTGCGGGCCGGGGCCGATGCGGTGCTGCTGGATGAGTTCAGCCCCGAGGCCTTGCGGGCTCTGGTGCCGCGCCTGCGGGCCCTGGCGACGGAGCGGGGGGCGGCGGGGGGATCCGGAGCATTGGTGCTGGAGGCCTCCGGGGTGCGGCCTGAGCAACTGCGGGCCTATGGCGCCACCGGGATCGACCTGATCTCCTCCAGCGCCCCGGTCACCCGCTCCCCTTGGCTGGATCTGAGCATGCGCTTCGAGCCGGTGCTGGCATGAACGGGCTCACCGAGTCACCCCGCCGCGATCAAGAAGCGGGGAAGAATGGGGGCATACACAGCTTCACCTTCCGTTGACCATCCTTGGGATCTTCCATAATTTGCTGACGTGTGATCCGAGCCGCCTGTGGCCGTGCCCTCCGTGATCAAATCCGGCCTTCGGGCCCAGCGCAGCCATCCCCAGCGCCCTGTCCGCTGGCTCCCCCTGGCAGCCGGCTTCGCCTTGACCTTCGCTCCGCTCGCCGCCTCGGCTGAAACGGTGCTGGAGAAGGCCATGCGCACCGGTGAGCTGGTGATGGTGGGCACCACCGATTCCCCCCCCCTGTTGAGCCTGGATGCCAAGGGTCAACCGGTGGGCTATGCGATCGAGGTGGGGCGCCGCATCGACAACGAGCTCAACGCCCAGCTCGGCGGCAAGGTGCAGATCCGCTTCGTGCCGGTGGCCAACACCGCCGCCATGGTGCAGGCCGTCGCCAGTGGCGGCGCAGCCCTGGCCTGTGGCGTTCCCTTCAGCTGGGAGCGGGAGATGGTGGTGGATTACTCCCTGCCGATCGGCCTCTCCGGCCTGCGGGTGCTCACGGGAGCGGCCGCCCTTGATGGCAGCCCCGCCTCCCTGGCAGGGCGCCGTTTGGCCACGGTGAGCGGCTCCCTGGGCGCGAGCGCCATCAGCACCCTGCAACCCGCGGCCAAGCCGGTGTCCTTCGAATCCCTCGATGCCGCCGTCACCGCCCTGAAGCAGGGCAAGGTGGATGGTGTGCTGGGGGATTCCAACGTGCTGGCCGGCTTGCGCAAGGTCCGCAACCTCAGCACCACCCGCCTCGTGCCGGAGGAACCCTTCGCCACCTATGGCGTGGGCTGCATCGTGCCGCAGAACAGCTCCGACTTCATCAATGTGGTGAATCTCGCCATCGCGAAGCAGCAGGCGGCTTACCTCGAGGGCAAGCCCGATGCTGTGGCCAGCATCGATCCCTGGGTTGGTCCGAACGGGGTGCTGGGCATTCCTACCGAGCGGATCCGTACCTTCTTCCAGAGCAGCCTGTTGAGCCGCGAAGCCCTGCTGCTCATCCCCGTGCCCGCTGCCAAGCCGGCGCCCTGATCCGGCCGACCCCCGCTCTCTCGCTCCCCCTTCGGCACCTCCCCCTGCACCCGATGGCCTACATCCCCCGCTCCGGTCTGTTTGGTTTCCTGCTGTTGCTCGCTGCCCTCGCTCCCTCGTCGGGGATGGCGGCCAACAGCGCTGCTCCGAGCCAGCTTGATTCCCCCTCCGTCAGCAGCGGCCAGGTTGAGCCGGTCGCTGCTGAAAGCATCGAAGGTCGCCTGCGGCGCATTAGCGCTGCTCTGCGGGAAAGGGAAGGCCTTGATCCGGCGACGGCCGCCACCGATTCCACCGATGCCAAGCTCGCCTGGGTCTTTGCCAATGGCCCCGCGGTGGGCTTCCGCAACGGCGGTTGGGGCAACGGCGGCTTCCGCAATGGCGGTTGGGGCAATGGCGGCTTCCGTAATGGCGGCTGGGGCAACGGCGGAGGCTTCCGCAATGGGGGCTTCCTGAATCGCTGGTGATCGGGTGATCAACCGCCCGCTTCCGGCCGAGCCCCCATCCGTCAGAGGCTCAGCGGCCTCCAGCGTGGCCGCTTCCCCTGGCCTGGCACCTTTGCGGCCAGCTGAGCAGACCGTTCTCGGCGAGGGCGGGGGGGCAGGATGCTTCTCGGGGGGGGAGCTCTGGCCGGAGGGGCCACCGCCGGGCAATCCCGAGGGCTACGGCCCGCTGGAGCTGCTGGTGATCCAGCCCACCCCCTACTGCAACCTCGACTGCGACTACTGCTACCTGCCCAGCCGCAACGACCGCCATCGCCTCTCGATGGAGATCCTGGATGCGGCCTTGGAGCGGGTGCTGGAAAGTCCCTACTTGGGCGGGGATTTCACCCTGCTTTGGCATGCGGGCGAACCCCTCACCCTGCCGATCTCCTTCTACGACGAGGCCGGCGAACGCATCCGTCGCGCCCAGGAGCGCTGGGCGGGTCCGCCGCTGGAGATTCGTCAGTCGGTGCAAACCAACGCCATGGTGATCAACGACGCCTGGTGCGACTGCTTTGAGCGCAACCGCATCCATGTGGGCGTGAGTCTCGATGGACCGGCCTTCCTGCACGACCGTCACCGCCGGACCCGAACAGGGCTCGGCAGCCACGGGGCCACGATGCGGGGCATCGCCGCCCTGCAGCGGCGCGGCGTCCATTTCCAGGTGATCAGCGTGCTCACCGAGGAGGCGCTGCACCATCCCGAGGCGATGTTCCACTTCTTTGTGGATAACGGCATCCGGGATGTGGCCTTCAACATGGAGGAAACCGAGGGGGAGAACCTGCAATCCACCCTCAGCCGCCCGAACACCGAAGCGTTGTACACCCAATTCCTGCAGCGTTTTTGGGAGCTCTGGCAGGAGCGGCCCCAGGACATGCGGGTGCGGGAGTTCGAGGGTCTCTGCCATCTCGCCAGTAGCGAGAGCCGCATCGATCGCACCGACATGAATAATCCGTTTGCGATCGTGAATGTGGATGCGCGCGGCAATTTCTCCACCTTCGATCCCGAGTTGCTCTCGGTGCACACGGAGGAATACGGCGATTTCGTGCTCGGCCATGTGCAGCGCGACAGCCTCGCCTCGATCGTGGCCACCGAGAAGTTTCAGCGGATCCAGGCGGATCTGCGCTCCGGCATCGAGCGCTGCCGGGCCGAATGCGAGTACTTCGGGGTGTGCGGCGGCGGGGCCGGCAGCAACAAGTACTGGGAGCACGGAAGCTTCGACTGCAGCGAAACCCAGGCCTGCCGCTACCGCATCAAGCTCACCAGTGAGGTGGTGCTAGCCGGTTTGGAATCGATGCTGGGCCTGCCCGCCGCCTGATTTTGCCGGCTTTGCATCACCTTCATCCTTTCATCACACTCAGGCTGAAACTCGATCAGGCACCATTCACATCGTATTTGTGAGCCTCAGCCTTGATCAACTCAAGCAACAATGCGGAAACCGTCATTTCTTGATCATGGGCTAGGAGCTTTAACTTTCTGCTCAGGGTTCGAGAAATGGACACGGAGAGGCGCATCTGCTCCGTTGAACGCGATTCCTGACGGCTGCTCTTGGTGGCGGTGAAGGTTTGGCCCGTTAACGGGGTGCCGCTCATCACGGCCTTGCCGTTGAGGTTGATCTGGTGATGATCGTTCTCTGAGGAGGCCGAGCTGGCGGGAATCAGGTCGCGCAGGCGGGCGGAGAAGATCTCACCCTCACCACCAGGGGTGTCGGCGCTGCTGTCGCTGGTGCCGGAAACGTCAGCGGAGGAAGGTGCGGCAGTGTCGAGGTTGATGGCTTGTCCAGCGTGCCGACGGCCGTCAGCGGTGTGGAGGAGGAGGTCGAAGAGCGAGGA
>Ga0114971_10003691_pt1 | contig 10371 bp, 12 predicted proteins | sample M_140625_MF_Meta_FD_87320 | JGI IMG/M metagenome (GOLD analysis project Ga0114971, IMG submission 87320) | Freshwater microbial communities from Lake Montjoie, Canada to study carbon cycling - M_140625_MF_MetaG | ecosystem: Environmental > Aquatic > Freshwater > Lake | place: Lake Montjoie...
AATCAAGTTTTTTGATTAATGATATAAAATCAAGTTTTTTGATTAATGATATAAAATCAAGTTTTTTGATTAATGATATAAAAATCAAGTTTTTTTGATTAATGATATAAAAATTATTTTATTATATCATTTATAATATAAAAAATGGGAAATTGAATACCAAATGATGTAAAATATACACCGTTACATTATGCAATTATGGAAGATAAAGTGGACTCAGCATCTAATCTTATGTGGAAAGGTGAAACGATTTATGGTAGAGATAGTAATGGAGAACGTGCAGTTGATATGTGTAGGAGAATCGGAAGTAATGAAATGAAAAAGTTGTTTGGGCTTAGATAAGGGTATATAAAATAGTATAACAAATATTTTTAGAGAGATGTATTCAAAAATTGTGTTAATGTATCCAAATCAGGTTTTGCATCATATTCAATGACTTGATTATCACGAACCATCTTAATAGTTGGATAACCTTCTACTTTAAATTTACTTGCAGTATCTGTATCCTTGTCACAATCAACTTCTATAAAGTTAATCTTGACACCATTTACGCCGTCACCAACTTGTTGCTTTAACTTTTCCCAGATAGGCTTGGTTGTTTTGCAATGAGGGCACCATGTTGTGTAAAACAAATAAAGGTCAGCAACCTCTTTCGTTCCGTCTTGTTGTGATTGATTAATAAATTCTTTATTTGCTACATAATCAGGATTCATTCTAGGAATGACATATTCTCTGTAAATATATATTGCTAAAATGATGAAGATAACAACTAATCCTAAAATAATTAGAAAATTCTTGTTGTAAAAAAGATTAATAATCTGTTCTTTGTATTCCTCCATTATTTATATACTAGTAAAGAAGTTTTATATTATGGTTTTTACACAAACAAACAAATAATGTATGTGATGCGTATAATGTATGTGATGCGTATAATGTATGTGATGCGTATAATGTATGTGATGCGTATAATGTAATATAAAAAATACCTAAATACAAATCTTTATATTATTGTAATGTTATTCAGAAATACTGAAGGAGAATTAATTGAAATACGTAAGAGTGATTATAAAAATGATTTATTGTATTATCGAGTTATTATGAATACAATAAAATCGTCAACACAAGATAAAAAAGAAATATCTCAAATGGAATATATTATTTCAAAAATAAAAAATATATCTAATAAGTAAATAAGTATAAAATATTTATGTATAACAATTTTCTTATTATATATAAATAAACAAAATGGTGAATACAATTAAAAAAAGAGTATTTACCAAAAAGGTTAACAGAGTATTTACCAAAAAGGTTAACAGAGTATTTACCAAAAAGGATTTTTTAAGTGGTGATGGAATGCTTACACCTGTATGGGGTCCTAGTCTATGGCATTTTCTACACATGATGTCATTTAATTATCCTGTGAATCCTTCTAAAGAAGATAAAAAGAATTATAAAGAGTATATGTATAATTTACAACATATACTTCCGTGTTCCTTTTGCAGAGATAATTTGAAAAAGAATTACAAACTATTTCCAATAACAGAAAAAGTTATGAAAAATAGAGATTCTTTTTCAAGATATGTCTATGAATTACATGAAATAATAAATAAAATGCTTGGTAAAAAATCTGGTTTAACTTATTGTGATGTGCGTGAGAGATATGAACATTTTCGTGCTAGATGTAGTGATGAAATAAAAACAAAGGCAGCGAAGGCAGCAAAACTAATTATAGCAACTCAAATTACAAGAAAAAAGAAGGAAAAAGGATGCACAGAACCATTGTATGGAAAATATGCAAAATGTGTTATAAAAATTGTTCCACAAGAAGATAAATGTCCTACGTTACAAATCGATAAAAAATGTTATAAATCCAAAAAAGCGGAAGAGAAAAAGGATATATAACACGAAGATGCAATTCATTACATTCCAAACTGACTAAAATCAGCAAGAACAGGTCTTGGAAGATATCTATCATCATTTGACGAATAATTTGGAACCTTCTTGCATTCAAACGATGGTTCAGGACATCTGGCACATGCAGGACATGAAGGACATGGTTCTTTACGAGGGCATGATGAAACAGTTGGACATGCTGGGCATACTGGTGGAACAATCTGTGATTTCAAAATGTAAAGATCTTCTTCACCTTTAGGTATTTGTGATCTAGGAATACCCATTCCACTGTATGCATCTACGCTATTTCCATAGCCATTTTCTGATGATGGATTCATAACATCTGAAATTGAATTTAAGTCGCCTGGTGGAACACCAAATCCTATTTCATTTGCATCTCCAGTTTGTAATGGTTTTGTAAAATCTGGGACCGCTGGTTTTGAACCACCCTGATCAAATGTAGATGCGTCGTATTTAACATTTGGTTTAACAGATGCATCACCAGTTAATCCTTCAATTATTTGACCTCCTAAAAGGAGTGATACTAATAATAAAAATCCTAGTAGCATAAGAAATATGTGTAAAGGTTTTAAAAAATATCCATAAACTTTCATTATATATAGTATAGATATGGAAAAAAAGATTATCATGAAATTGAACTTAATTTGTATTTTTATTATAATGTAAAAATACAAAATGACAGATATTGAGATAGAACAAAAGCAAACTTCTTCCGTAATCGTTAAAAAAACAAGAACAAGAAAAATACAAGAATGCTTACAAAGTTGTTTTGTAGAAAATACAAAGACATTGGAAATAGGAATTGATGAAGCTGGACGCGGTCCAATGCTAGGACGTGTTTATACTGCAGCCGCCATTTTACCTAAAGATAATACATTTGACCATTCTCTCATGAAAGATAGTAAACGTTTTCACTCGGATAAAAAGATAAAAGAAGCAGCGGAGTATATAAAAAAGAATGCAATTATATGGAGTGTTCAATACGCCGAGAGAGATGAAATTGATACTCTAAATATTCGCAATGCAACACATGTTGCTATGCATAAATGTGTATTGGATATTATACAACGTTTGAATGGTATATCTAATAATTCGACAGCAGCAGAATATCATCTTTTAGTTGATGGAAATGATTTTAAACCGTTTCTTATTATGAGTGAGGTTGACGGTTTTGTTCAAGTGCCACACACATGTATTGAAGGTGGTGATAATAAATACTCGGCAATTGCTGCAGGTTCTATTTTGGCGAAAGTTGCAAGGGACCAATATATTGAGGATTTATGTTATGAACATCCTGAACTTGACGAGAGATATGGACTACGTAGTAATAAAGGATACGGGACAAAAATACATATGGATGGAATAAAAAAATATGGCATTAGTCCTTTTCATAGAACTAGTTTTGGTATATGTAGCACTTTCAAATGAAATACTTTTTTAAAAGTGTGTTTTTGCAATATTTTTTAAAAAGTATTATTATATAGGATGTCATTGTCTTGTAAAAAAGAAAAAAGTAAAAAATACCTAACACGTAAAAGCCCACCATATCATGCAAAAAATTGTAAAGGAATTGTTAAGAGTGGAAATGATGGTAAAAAATATATTTCAGAAGCAGATAAACGCGGTGTATTTAAATGGAATAAAAACAAAACAAAGAAGAAGGTTAATGCTAAGAATAATGCTATTAAGACTTATAACATCATAGATAATGCAGCTATTACATATATTGCATATACTAAACCAGGAACTAAAATAGAGGTTTATAATACAGATGAAATGGGAATTCCTACCAAAAAAGTTTTAAATGTTAAATATACAAAATTATTTGTAGGCGATAATTTATTGAATGACCCTCACGCAGTTAAAAAGGGTAAACAACCTGGAAATTCACTATTGATTCAAACTGGAAATAATAAATATATATATGTTGGAACCGAAATATATTCATTTGAAACAAATGAAGAAATAAAAAGATATTATTCGCCAGTTGGAAATTCATTTGTTCCTTATCCGTATGCTGTTGGAGAAAACTTTTCTTATTTTATGTTGGATAAGAAGACATTGCCAAATGAATTATTAGATTTGAAGGAGGATGAATATGCACAATTTTACGGACATACAATAAAAGATGAGAACCAAAAAAAGAAAATGAAAGATTCGCAAAAATCTTTTATGAAAGTTAAAATGATACATCATAAATAAAACTCATACTTTTTTGTTTTTTCTAGTATGTTTTCTTCATATTTGCAGTGCTGTTTTTGAGAGAATCCGCGCGGTCTATTTTTGGTATATGCAAACAATTTTAATATATAGTTAATTATTTATTTGATTTAATAAACTAATTGGCAAATCACATCCATATTTTTTATTTAATGATTTGATTTGATTAATCATATCATCGCTATTTTCTTTATTTATAAACTTAAATAATTGAACAAGGAATTCACATCCATAATCTTTGTTCAATATTTCAATTGTATGAATATCACGATTATCAACAATTGAACTCAATTCTGAACGATTGTTTTTTTCTTCTACAACATTGGTTACGGGAACTTCTAATACAATTTGACTTTCTTTAGTGGTTGCATTAACTGGTGATGGTGCAGTTGGTTTTTCTTCTGAAGTCTTTACAACTGTGGCTGCTTTAGGTTTTTCTTCTGTAGTCTTTGCAACTGGGGCTGCTGTATGTTTTTCTTCTGCAGTCTTTGCAACTGGGGCTGCTGCAGATGATGTAGGTTTTTCTTCTATAGCTTTTGCTAATGATAAAACTGGCTTTGTTAATGAGGCTTTTGCTTCTGGTATGACTTGTTTTGGTGGTATGTTGTTGGCGACAGAAGTCGGTGCGGCTGGTTTTGGTGGTGTGGTTTTTGCGACAGAAGTCGGTGCGACAGAAGTCGGTGCTGCTTGTTTTGGTGGTGTGGAAGCTGATACATCTTGTTTTTCTTCTACAACATTTTCAGCAGGTTTTTTAGCTGACTTTGAAAGTATGTTATTAAATTGATCTTTGATTACTTTTGTAAACTTTTTTAAAATTGGACATTCTTCTTGAAATTTAACTTTTGTAGTGCATGGTATTGGCATTTCGTCTCCTGTAAAATTAATAAATGCAATATATGGATTTTGACTATTGTGTTGTTCTTTATCCATAAACTTAGAAAATGGCATAGCTTCAATGTATCTACCACGTCTTGAAATATGAACACGTGTCGAAGACATATTTTTTTTTCCAAATGTTGGCATTCCATCAATTTTAAATGAACGACCATCTACATCTATTTCATATAAACTAACAGATGCAGTTGTTTTATCAAGTGTAAACGTAGATTCCATTTTTTTTATAACTTTGTTGTTTGTTACTTCAACATCTAATGATTCTTTTAATGATTTCCATTGTGTTGAGTTTTTGTGTAAAACTGTTTTACCTTCTTTTACTTTTACATTGATTTGATATTTATTATGATATTTGGATGGTTCATATTTTGAACGAATAATCTCTTCCATACCTTCCATTAATGTCTTTGATTTATTACATTTTCCCAAAACAGAACTATTGAAATAAATTGTCAATTGTGTTCCGCTAATTTTACATGTATCTTCGTTTTCTTCATCCTCAACCTGTTTTGTATCTAATCCGAGAAATGGACTATATAATGTATGCAATGAACCAGATAAACCTTTTTTATCTTGTTTACGATATTCACATTTCCATTCAGCCGTATCGTAATCGGGCATAAACTTTGTTAATGCTTTTTTTGAACCATGACCATATATATTTTCTTTATTATTACCATTTTCACCAATATCCTTTGCATTCCAATTTAGTAATCTTTGAACTTTAACAATTCCACGACCATTATCGCGGACAATTAATTCAGATCTATTTGGATTTGTAATATCAAATTCAATATCTATTACAGTTGCTTCTCCAGCTCCTAAAGAGTTATCAATAAACTCAGGAAGAACCAATAGAGGTGCAACGAAATCATCTGTATATGGAACTGCTTCATTTGCAGATCCTCTCCAAAGTGCGTGGTATTCACTTTTCCTCTCTGAACTCATTATGTTATTGTTATACAGATGAATATAAAGAGATTTAATATTTCAATTTTATATTATATTATAATGCAAAATTGAAATATTAAATCTCTTTATATTCATCTGTATAACAATAATCCAAAATGAAAGTATTAGTATTTGACACAGAAACAACCGGTCTTCCTACTGAAAGAAATGCGCCTATAACAGAAACAGAAAAATATCCCCACATTGTTCAAATGAGTTTTATATTATATGATGACGAGACGAATCATATAATAAATATTCAAGACCATATTATAAAATTACCCGAGAATGTTCCTCTTCCAGAAGAAAGCGTAAAAATTCATGGAATTACAAGAGATAAATGCAACAAAAAAGGTATTCCAATCAGCGATGCATTGGAACAATTTAATTCGATTATTCAACAAGCTGATGTCATTGTAGGGCATAACATAACATTTGATAGGCATCAGATTATGGTTGAATGCATACGCAATAATAAACCGAATTATTTCAATAAAAAAAACGAATTCTGCACGATGTTTCGTTCGATAAATTTGTGTTCAATTGAAAAACTTAATCCTAAAACAGGAAAAACATATTTCAAATTTCCAAATCTCTCAGAACTTCATGAAAAACTCTTTGGAAATAGACCGAAAGGAACACATGATTCTATGGCAGACATATTGATATGTATGCGATGTTACGAAAAAATGAGGTCAAATAAAGATATTTCTAAAAAAGGTAGCTCTTCCTTTAAAGAATTGTATAATCTATATTGTTTGTAATGATTATTTGTTTGTTTGTTTGTTTTGTTTTTTTATGGAAATAATAATTTATCTACAGTGGTTCTTACACAAAATAATTTGTGCATTATAATCCCTAAAACAAATAAAAAGATAGATGTATAGAGAAATGATATTTTAGAAAAATAAGAAATTAAAATAGCTAAAATAATAGTCATAATAATATCAACTACAGCAAAATCTAAAATTCGATAAGAATGTGCGCCTTCATTTGGTACACCAAGTGCATTTTTATATTTACATAAATTCATTTTATAAATATAAAATATTTTAATATTCATCTGTTTATAAACTGTGAATGCACATAGTATGCAATAATCTATTTTGGAAATAGAAAATCAAATAACTAATTGCAATCATCAAGCTGCTAATATAAAAGTATGCACCTCTTGGCTTTGATAAAGCAATAATTACACTTCCACTTACGGATAACACTAATAAAACAAATCCAATGATAGAAAGATAGTAAAAATATAAGCAATAAGACTTTGGCAAAGGTCCATACAATGTATCCATGATATCCATTTTATAATATAGTATAATATTTTTTATTTACATATTCTTATATTACGCTAAAAATATATTACGACGAACATGTTTCGCATATTTCTTCTTCGATTTCATTTGTATTATTTGCTAAACTTGGTCCAATTGTAAATTGTTGTGGTTGATGTTTTGGTTTTCTCCTTAAATAATAGATTCCTGTCTTTAATCCTTTTCCCCACGAATGAAAATGCATGTTTGTTAGTGTCTTGTAATCTGGTTCCTCCACCCACAAGTTCAAACTTTGTGATTGACAAATATAAGCGCCTCTATCCGCCGCCATATCAATCATATGACGCATCGGAATTTCCCAGACAATTTTGTATTTATCTCTCACCTTCTTAGGAATCATTTCTAAATGTTGAATACTTCCCTTATTCTGAATAATATTATCTTTAATTTTTTCATTCCAAATACCTAAATCTATCAATTCTTTCATCAAATACTTATTAATAACTACATAGTCACCTGCCAATGTTCTACGCGAATAAATATTACTTGTGAATGGTTCAAAACATTCATTATTTCCCAATATTTGTGATGTGCTTGCTGTAGGCATAGGTGCGACAAGCAATGAATTTCTCAATCCGTATTTCATAATATTGTTCTTCAAACTTGTCCAATCATAACGATCAGTTGGTTTCACATTCCACATGTCAAATTGAAGAATTCCTTTTGATGCTGGAGAATTTACAAACGATGAATATGAACCAGCAAGGTCTCCTGATAATTGTTGTGTCATTTCAGGAGGAATTGGTAATAATACATTTGCAACTGGTCTTGATTTAGCATCCTTGTATGTTCTACATGTTCTGTTCTTCTCATCTGTAAATAATGTCACTACATTACGCAATTCGTTCATTCCTTCCATTCTCTGACGTGACAATTCATTTGAGCTTTCTAATGATGCATGATAAATCGTCTCGAAAATCAATTTATTCATTTCAACTGCTTCGTCACTATGATATGGAATATCCATCAGAGCAAACACATCAGCCAAACCTTGCACTCCAATGCCAATAGGTCTATGAAGAAGATTACTTAGTCGTGTCTTTTCTGTTGGATAAAAATTCACATCAATAATACGATTTAAATTTGCAGCGACTACTTTTGTTACACGATGAAGTTCGTCGTAATTAAATGATGGTGCTTGTGCTGCGCTTACATTTGTTGCTACGCTTACAAACTTCGTCAAAGATAAACTCGCCAAATTACAAACTGCTGTCTGTTCTCCATCACTGTATTCAATAATCTCTGTGCATAAATTACTCGACTTGATAGTTCCGAGATTTTTCTGATTACTTTTCTCATTTGCTGCGTCTTTATACAACAAATAGGGTGTTCCTGTCTCCATTTGACTGTCAAGAATTTTAAACCACAATTCACGTGCTTTTACAATACGAACTGCACGTCCTTCACTTGTGTATTTATCATACAAATGACGGAATTTGTCGCCATATACATCTGACATTCCTGGACACGCATCTGGGCAAAACAATGACCACATCTCATCCTTTTTCACTTTTTCCATAAATAAATCGGAAATCCACAAAGCATAAAAAAGGTCTCTTGCACGCATTTCTTCATCTCCATGATTCTTCTTCAAATCCAAGAAATCATAAATGTCTGCATGATGCGGTTCCATATAAATCGCAATACTTCCATTACGTTTTCCTCCACCTTGGTCAACATATCTTGCTGTCATATTAAATACACGAAGCATTGGAACAATACCATTCGATATTCCGTTTGTTCCGCGAATATGGGACCCTGTTGCACGAATATTATGCATATGAAGCCCAATACCTCCAGCCCATTTAGAAATACTCGCGCATTCTTTTAAAGTATTATAAATACCATCAATACTGTCACTTTCCATTCCCAATAAATAACAGGAGCTTAATTGAGGTCTTGGAGTTCCAGAATTGTATAATGTTGGTGTAGCATGTGTAAAATACTTTTGAGACATCAAATCATATGTCTCTTTAACGGCTTTCATATTGTCTCCATGAATACCAATTGATACACGCAACCACATATGTTGAATACGTTCAATTATCTTTTTATCTACACGCATTAAATACGCTCTTTCAAGCGTCTTGAAACCGAAGTAGTCAATTAAAAAATCGCGCTCATAATCAATCATTTCATCCAATTCTTTTTTATTATCATGTATTACACGCCATGTATCCTTATGTAGAAGGGGTGAATTAACACCATGAATATCTTTAGCTTCATACAGAATTTTCATACTCTTATAAAAGGATGGAAGAGTGTTTTTGTGATTATTTGAAATGATAATACGACTTGCCAATTCTCCGTAGTCCAAATGTTTTGTGCATAAAGAGGCACATTGTTCGGCAGTCAATTCGTCTATTTTAGATGTGTTTATATTATCATATAATTGGTCAATAACTTTCATAACCAATTGAGAATATTGAACTTGCAATGGTGGCTCCTTGTTTCCAAGTTTTTTTACACGATTTAGAATTTTATCAAATGCGATTTCCTCTGTTTTTCCATTGCGTTTTAATACACATAATTCTTGTGATGTAGCAGCCGACATATTACTATATTATAATAACATATTGATTTTAAATAATAATTGTATATATTATATAATGAGCAATAATAAGAGTTCTAATAAATCTGATGAAAGCAGCAGATATGATATGAATGTATGGACTGATGAAGATGTTTCATCTTTAAAAGAAATATATATTCGCCTCAAGGAATATGGAAATGTTTTTAAGATTGATGTGAAAGGTAATGGTAAAGATGTATGGGTTTCAAATAAGATTGATTTTGATATTTATAAAGATAAAGAAAAAGAATTTCATAAACTTATGAAAGGTAGAGAACACTATGAATTGAAGAAACTATTAAATAGTGCACCTGAGATTATAAGAAGAAGTAAAAAAAAAGGTGGTAATAAAAAGAATAATATAAAGCGAAGCAAAACTATAAAGCGAAGCAAAACTATAAAGCGAAGCAAAACTATAAAGCGAAGCAAAACTATAAAGCGAAGCAAAACTATAAAGCGAAGCAAAACTATAAAGCGAAGCAA
>Ga0114971_10003698_pt1 | contig 10361 bp, 6 predicted proteins | sample M_140625_MF_Meta_FD_87320 | JGI IMG/M metagenome (GOLD analysis project Ga0114971, IMG submission 87320) | Freshwater microbial communities from Lake Montjoie, Canada to study carbon cycling - M_140625_MF_MetaG | ecosystem: Environmental > Aquatic > Freshwater > Lake | place: Lake Montjoie...
ATGGAAGAATGGAAAAAAACAACCTTGGGACTTGCTATTGGTTTTTATGGATTGGTTTATATGTTTAGATCCATTGGAATTGGAAATATTTTAATGCGTACAATTTTGTTTCCATTATTGCCATTGAAATTTATATTACAAAAAACGATTGGTAGTGCGTTTAAAGCTGGTATGGATGTTGCGGGTGAAACAGTTGACTGCTGGTAAAAAAATTGCAAGTAACATGGCATCATCGGCTGTTGGTGCTGCTCCTACAACTCCATCTGCTGGACCTGCTGGATTTATGAATTCAATGAAAGGAATTAATCCTGCGACAGTATTATCATTGGGTGCAGCATTAATAATGTTTGCTGGTGCAATGTATATTTTAGCAAAAGCTGGACAAGAATTTAACACAGTGGATTGGAGTTCACTAGGTAAGATGGGTGTAATATTAGCTGTACTTGGATTGACAATTGCTGGATTAATGTATACTGGAGTATTAGAAACTGCGGCTGGTGGTATTGCTTTATTGGGACTTGCATTTATTCCATTTGCGATATCCGCAATGGCTGCTGGTAAAGCTATGCAAATGTTTGGACAAGGAATTGAATCTATTGGTACTGGAATAAAAGATATAGCTGCAAATATATCTGCTCTTGCATCTTTGGATGATACATTGTTAATATTTAAAGATGTTAGTTTGATTCTTGGTATTTATGCGATGGCAAATGCAATAGGCTCACTTAATGATGAATTGAGTGGTGTTGCTACTAATTTACCTGCGTTAAAAAATCTAGAATCTATTAGAACTGCAACTGGTGGATCAAGTACGGCTGTTGTTAACAAATTGGATGAATTGATAGGATTAATGAAGAGTGGTGGTATTGCAGTTTATATGGATGGTAGTAAACTAAGTACTGCACTTGGAGTTGTTACAAAATTTAAAGGTTCATATGGTGCAACTTGATATTTATAAAATATGGCAAATCTAAACAATTTAGAATCTCCAAGTAAACTGTCTACAACTAATACACAAATTATTGGTGCTGGATATACATTGCCATCTGGATTTAATGATTTAAGACAACCAGGGGAATTAAGTGTATTATATGCTCAAAACAGTGATGCAATTTATAACAAGTATAAATTAGAAACCGACAGTACAAATCCTTTAATTAAATTTGGACCAAAACAACCATTTTTTAGTTTTACTCCAAACACAGGAACAAAAGGATTAAATTCATTAAAAAAATATGAAAATAGAGCTGCACCAGTTGGTTCTGGACCGCAAGACATATTAAGAATAACAAAGTTTACAATTAGTGCAAATGGTGTAATTTTTGCTACTGCACAAACGTTATTGCAGGGATTTAATCCATTTCCTGAAACTAAGATTTATAATCCTGCAATGCCGATATTGTCTGCTACTAGTATTGCTTCATTGGGATTAATTGAAAGACCTACTAGATTTATTGAACCAAATGGTATTGGTGCATTAGCTGCTCTTGGTGTAAAAGGATCAAAAACTAATACCATTCCTCCAAAAGGAACTGTTGGTAATAGTAATCAAGCTGCATTATCAAAATTAAGTTTGGATGGTGGTAAAGGATTTTTAAGAGCACCAACTGCAATTGCGGGAGATAAATCATTAAAAACAAAATGGGTAGGAAAACAAGATTCTTCTGGAATTGCAGGTTTCTTTAAATCAAGCACATTATTTGGTGCGTTTACAAATCAAACTCAACCAAATGATCCACAATATAGAGCAGATGAATCAACATACGGCGTGATGGCATCATCTACTACTGTATTTGATCAAGCACCAGGAAATTTAAAATATACATTTGATAAAACAGTTATACAAAAATGGTATGCCGGTACAAGTGATAATACAGTAAGAAAAGGTGACACCGAACAAACTACTGGTGTTAGAGGTAGATATTTAAGACAAGCAGACGGAACTTATTTGATAATAGGAAAAATTGGACCGTGGAATGGTAATAGACCAGGAAATTTTCCTACAATATTCGGTAAAGAAGTTGGATTATCACAAGTGGGTGATATAAATCAAGATCTAAGATATAGTAAATCTGTAGGTAATAATATTACTCCTGATCAAGAATTTAAGAATTCTGAAATGTTGATTAACATGGCATATTATGCCGATGCAAAACAACCTTATTCAACTAAATTTACGGATAAAGAATCACAGTCCGTAAAAGATATTGAAGATAATTTGAAGAAAGTGTTAGATACAATTATTAGTGCTGGATATACATACAATGGATTAACAAGCACTGATATTATAAATCAACAATTTTCAAATGAATCATATAAAGGTTATGATTTTATAAAACAATTAACAAAAGATCCATATTCTCAACAAAGAGAAGAAAGTCCATTTAATTACCGTGGAGGATATCTTGCTCAATTTGGATTGAATAAAAGAAAACAATTATTGGATGATCCAAAAGGAAAAGGATTAGCCGGATCAATGGCATCCGATAAGATAAATTTACTAACCGTTCTGAATGAAGAAGATGTTGGATTGGATAAAAAATATAACGGTGATAACGATGATATAATCAAATTTTATTTCCATGATCTTGTAAATAATAAATACATTCCATTCAGAGCTACAATTACTGGATTGAATGAAAATTATAATGGTGATTGGACTGCTATAGAATATATTGGCAGAGCAGATAAATTACAATCTTATAAAGGATTTTCTAGAACAATTGGTTTTAAGTTTAATGTTGTGGCTAATACAATTAAAGAATTGCTTCCAATGTGGCAAAGAATTAATTATTTGGTTGGTTTAACTAAACCCGCTAATTATACGCAAGGAGGACAAAGTAACTCTAATGTATATTCTAGATTTATTATACCACCATTGGTTAAATTTACAATAGGTGATATATATAAAAATCAACCAGGTGTAATTAAAAGCATCGGCTTAAATATACCTGAAAATTGTGTCTGGGAAACTGTTAGTGAAGAAACATCTGCTAAATTTGACTGGAGTTATTTAAATGGTCGTATTCAATGGCAAGACAGCATTGGAAAAGTTGCACAATTTCCAAGAGAATGTGAATTGAACATAAATATGGATTTACTAGAAAAAGAACGTCCTGTTGTTGGAGGAACTAATTTCGGTGATTATTATGTTGAAAAAGTGGACGATGGCGCCGATGTACAAAAAGGAACCGTAGATTCATTCTCAAAGAATTTATATATGAATTTTCCTGACGGTCTCGTTATACCAACTAAAGCAGCGATGCAAAAAATAATAGATGATAGAAATACTATCAATAGATTAAAAGCTGCTAGAATTGCCGAAGATGATGCAATAGAAAGTATATATAATCAAAAATCTATAGATCTACAAGACGCAGCAGCTCAATACAATTATCAATTGAAGATTGAACTAGAACAACAAGCAGCAACTCAACAACAAATTTATCAAATCTATAATGAAGATTCTAAACCAACACAACAATCTCAAAATGATGCATATCAAATGGATAGAACAGGATTATAATTTATGAATAGATATTCATTTGCAGAACAAAATAAAAGATGGGACGGAAAAAGAGTATACAAATCTTTATTGTATCCTAAAATTCCATATGCAGCAAATGATTTGTATATTATAACAAATGAAACAACTGCGTTTGATGCTCTTGCCAATACATATTACAAAGATCCAACACTTTGGTGGATATTGGCACAAGCAAACAAATTAGGAAACGGAAGATTGAGTGTATTAGCAGGCATTCAATTAAGAATACCACAAAATGTTTCTAATATTATAGGCGATTTTAAGTTATTAAATTCATAAGTTATGGCAACAACACCTGATAATAGACCGTGGGCACCACATCCAATACCACCTTGGATAATTAAAGAATTTATTAGAAGACAGAATGATATTGGACTTGATTATCCTGTTCCTGTAAGTATTAATTGGGATGATAATGGCAATTGGCAAAATTACAAAGGTCCAATGACTGCATGGGCAAGGGTGTTTTCAAATGGAACTGGCAGAGTAAGTGGTAAAAGCGATTTTCCTATTAGAAATGGTTTTATTTTGCACGGTGGTGATGGATTTGATAAATCATATGGAACTACATTTGGAGCAGAGTCGGTTCTTTCAAATAAAAATGTATTGGGATATGATTCGGAAGGTGTAGAACATGTATTAAATGTATCCGGTGACGGTAATTTTGTGTCATTTCCAAATTCTTTATCAAGTGAAAATAGAACAGTTCAAAAGTTTTTGCCTGTTCCTGGTATTACATCAATTGATGCGGTAATACAAAAAGAAAGAATCAGAAAAGTTACGGTTAATTGGAGATGTTATGGCTTTGCTCAATTGGAATATATGACTCCATATTTTCTATCTCCAAAGATAAGTGCGTTTGTTGAATTTGGATGGAATCATTTTAATCCTGTATCTTTACTTGATTTAAGAAACAGTAATTTAAATAATCTAAAAGAATTGTTTACCAATAGCGGATCTTTATTATATAATCAAAATATCAGAGAATCATATGGATTATATGATGTTACGATGGGTATAATTAGTGGATTTGATTTTACTAGTCAAGACGGAATTATATATGAATGTAAGACTGAAATATTATCTAAACATGCAAATTATTCAGGCGTAATGATTAATAATTCGGCAACAGTTTTATCAGATGACAAAAAAACATCAGTACAATCTAAATTTTCGGACTATCTTGAAAAGAGATTAACAAAATTACCTAATTGTATTTTACAAAAGAAAAATTTCATGGACGCATTGGATGCAGATGAAGAAAAAGCGCAAACAGAAGGAACATTTTTGTCGTCTACATTTCCATTTTATAAATATAGCACTGGTGCTGGAGGCGAATACACAGGTTTAGAGGATAATATTACAAGACCTGAAGATAGAATATTTTTTGGTAGACGTGATGGTGATGGAGATTCACAGATGATGAATGGAAAGTCAACATATGATTGGGATAGTAAAGAACAAAACGAAATATGGGTAACTATGGGATTTATTGTGGAACTCACAAATGTGTTCTTTAACAAAGATTTAAATATTGAATTAAAAAATGCAAAAAGTTATAGTTTGTATGAAATTGACATCGACGATGTAAAAATAGGAGCACATCCAAATTTAATTTCGTGTGATGGTAGTGCTTTGTTAATTCCAAATCAAAAAGCGCCTAAATTTAATTTAGGCGTTAAATTTCCTATAGGAAATCCTGACGACAACGATTATCAAAAACAAATTTTAAATACAGGCCCAAACAAATCTTTATATTTAGCATCTAATCTTTCATTTTCACCATCGTCGTCGTTATGTGATCGTACATTGTTTAAAATATTCAGAACAGGTTATAAACCTTCTAACGACTCATACGATCCTAACGACAAGACTGAAATATTAAAAAATATCAAATTTTCAGACATAGGATCTGGAATTTTACCCGTAGATTTACTTAAAACCCAAGCTCAATTGTTAAAGAGGTTTTTATCTAATAAACCCGAAGTTAAATTATTAAATAAAATAACATCTAACGGTAAAACTGATGATAAAGAAAAACAATCATCAGATCAATCGCCGGCGGATAAAAGAGCAAAAAAACAAATATCATTTAATGTATTTCGGGATGATTTGGATGGTATAATAAATAGGTTTAGATATAATAACTATGATATGCCTGGGACGAGATCATTTCCCCAATGGAAAGATGATGATGAAAATAGTAAACCTGCAGGTTATTGGGGTTATTTAAAAGATCTATATGTAAATAAAAACGTATTAATTGAATGTGCAAAATCATCCGAAACAGTAGAATCTTTTTATAATTCATTATTCGGAAAAATAAATGCTGCATCAGCTAAAATATGGGAACTTTCTATAGTAGAAGATAGTGAAGATTCTGGTAAATTGAGAATAGTAGATAAAAAGTATGTACAATATAATAAAATGAAAATTTATCAATTTGATGTTGGTGCATCAAATAATTTCATTAAAACCATAAATTTTACTGCACAACTTTCAAATGTAGCAGCAAATCAAGTAATTTCATCTGCATCAACAAATAAAACGAGTGCAGGTAATTCTCCAAATGGTGATGTAAATTCAAATCAAATAATACCATTTCCTTATGGTGATAGATTTTATAAAGATACGTTGATTAAACCCAGAAAAATTGATGAAAATTTAGAAATTATTAAACAATTGCAAAGTAATCCGGCACCATCCGGCGCATCAAATGGTTCTTATATAATGTCATTTAAAACATATAAGAATGGTAATTTTAAACCTCAAACAAAAGAACAAATAGCAGCTGCAGCTGCAGCTGCCAGAGCTGGTGGTGCAGGTGCATCAGGAGCATCAGGAGCATTTAATCCTGGTATTAGTGCGGATGAAGTAACAGGTTGGAACATAGTTAATCTTGTATTGCCAAATGATTCTTTGTTGATTGCGTTAATGAACGATATGGATTTTAAAAATAATACTAATATTTATGGTGGACAACAGCCAGGGTTTACGATAGAAATGACATTACAAGGTATATCCGGATTGAGAACATTTCAATTATTTAGTTTAAAAAACTTACCAAGTCCATACTCTGAAAGAGAAATAATATGTCAAATTGCAGATGTATCACATAAAGTTGACGCTGGTAATTGGACTACTACTATAAAAGCAGGTATTCGTTCAATTAGAGGACAATCAATATCATTTACTACTGATGGTATAAATGAATATTCAATTAATATAATTAAATGATAACACCTGAACAATATCAAAACATCGGAGGAATTGATATGTCATACGAAACATATCCAAATTATTATAAACCGTTTCCATCTTTAAAAGATTATTCAAAAGGATATATTAACCGATACTTTGTTCAAAAAATTAATGATTTAACAATAACTGAGGTAAATAAAGAAAAATATAATAGTATTTCTAAGAATTATTTTAATAAATTAGTTATACAATGGATAATATTTGGTCCTAAAAACAGCCTATATAATAATAAAATTCTTGATAGAAAAGGTGTTCGAGAACAAAATATTCAAACATTGGTTGAAAATGAAAAATCAATGAAAGGTATAAAAAATTATTTGAATAACCCCCTTGAATTTTGGTTCGGTAAATAATTGACTTTGATTTGTTATAATGTTACATTCGGTGAATGATGTGTCTAGATAAACAATCCTATTCTAAATTCTTAGAATTGCATATTTCATCTGATTTTATTCTTGAATGTATACAATCAGATGAAAAGGTACATCCTTGTGTAGATGAATTGTGCATGGTTTTGATTCATATACTCAAATTCAAAACTACCTATGTTATCAATCTTACTCATCCAGATTGTAATGTTTTTATTGATAAAGAAACATTAATCAACGATTTTAATAAACTTAAGGGTAAGAAATGGGTATTTGACAAGAAAAAGTGTTTGCATCTATTTTCTATCAATAATCTGTATGATATCAACATCATTTTCTTTATTAGTGACGGTAAAGTTGATGATTATAGTGAATTTGATACAACTGCGCATAATGTAATCAAAACCAGATTTCAAAAATATGGTGAATTGAATAAAGCAATTCCAATGGTAAAACATTTGGAAAAGTTTGAAAACATGTATGATGCGGTGTTGATTAGACTTAAATCTATTAAAATTGATGATAGTTTTCATAGTATCAATAGTACCATTACAGACAATCTTAAAATTCTTGAATACAATGGTTTAAAAGTTGATGTAGAATTGTTTAATAGGCATTTTGAAAACAAAACCAGCAAAGATAGGAATGGGTTTGTTTATACTCAATATAACCTATATACCGCAACAGGACGACCTAGTAATAGGTTTGGTAACATTAACTATAGTGCATTGAACAAAGAAAATGGATGTAGGGCATCATTAATTAGTAGATACGGTGATGAAGGTATGTTGTTTATGATTGATTATAGTGCCTACCACCCCCACATAGTTGCAAAGTTAATCAATTATAATTTACCGACAAATGCTTATGAATATCTTGGTAAGTTGTATTATGGTAAAGAAACTTTGACGGATGAAGAAATCAAAGCGTCAAAGAACCTTACTTTTCAATGTATGTATGGTAATATTCCAGTTGAACTATTAGAAATACCATATTTCAAGAAAATGAGTGATTATATTGCTCATAGATGGTTATTCTTTAGTGAACATGGTTATGTAGAAACTCCCATTTATAAAAGAAGAATTACTAAAAATCATATAAATGACCCAAGTCCAAATAAACTGTTCAATTATATCTTACAAGCAAGTGAAACTGAATTTGGTATGCAATCATTGGTAAGAGTAAATGAATACTTGAATGATAAACAAACCAAAGCTATACTATATACTTATGACAGTGTTTTGTTTGATTGTCATACCAATGATAAAAAAGAAACTTTGGTGGAATTGAAACGGTTAATGTCAAACAATCAATTACCAGTTAAATGTTACATTGGTAAGAATTATGATGAAATGATAGTAATTGATATTTAAAAACTTTGATTTTCGTGTATATAGTAATATTTATATATACGAATGAATACAGATGCAGAAATAAAATTAAAAGACTTACAAAGTAAGTTAGAACAAGTTGAAACTGTTATGCCATTGCCATTCAGTCAACAGATGCGAGAAAGTTTTCCGTTATATAAGATATTTGGTGAACAAGGAGATTATTATCCAAAAGAAAAAAGTTTACTAATAAAATGGTTAAAATTATCCGCTGACATTGAAACGCTTTTAAAAAGCATACAACAACTAAATGATGCTTCTGCAATTAACGCAGTAGATAAAAATAAATTATATCAAAATTATGCAGATGTAAAGTCTAGAATTGAATTGGCATCTGGTACATCTGTAACATTGGCAAATATTACTTCTGCAAAACCAACTGGTTTTATTCATCAAGACATCAAGAAGTTCTATAATATTTTTAATAACAGTGGTTATGCTAGCAAAGATAAGAAAAAAGAAAATACTGCGGATGTAGTATTATTGTATAATTGTAGTATTGCTGAAGTACAAACTGCTTTAAAAGATAGAAAAGTATCTGGTTTAGAAGATAGTTTGTGTGAAATAACTGGTACTGGAAAGAAATTCGCAATGGTTTCTTTAAAAGCTGGTGGTGATAGTTATCGTACAGGAAGAGTCACTGCAATGATGACAGCAATATTTCCAGATAAAAAAATTTTTTCAGGTACACCTTCACAGAGAGAACCTACAGCAGAACCTACAGCAGAACCTACAGCAGAACCTACAGAACCTACAGAAAAAGAAAAATACGATCAATTTTCACAGTCAAAACAACCCGAAGAAAAACCAGTTGAAAAAGATCCACGTAGTGTATTTCCTGGTGGTGCATCTGTTTTTCAACAAAATGAAAGTATAAATCCAATATTTGAAGAAATTTATATTGGTAAAACACTACTAACTGAAATTGAATTTATATCATCATTAAAGTCTTCTCTTAATAGAATATCGTCAAAAATAGGAGATTTGTCTGCGGAATTGATAAAAGGATGGACCGATTTCATACAAAAAGTTAAAAACACTGTTGTAAAGATTTTTGGTAATATTGAACAAAAATGTCAAGAAGACATGAATTATGCTAGAAATCAATATTCTGCTATGTTTAATAGCTGGGATGTTATTGAAAAAGAAATTGGTATTTTATCCGAAGCAAGAGAATCGGATGAAGAATTGGTAAAGATGACGGAATCATTAAAGAAGAATGTTGCAATTTTGATTAAACAAATCAATAGAATTCAACCAGATTCATTATTTAGTGCCATAAATGAAAAAGTAAGATTGATTGATAATAAGAATTTGTTCATGGTACAACTTACTGGAACTACACCAGAAGATGTAAAACAAGTTAAGAATGCTTCTATAAAAGTTTATAACGATTATTTTAACGCATCTACTAAAGGTAATGTTCCGTTAAATAAAGGTGCTTTTAGACCAATGAACATTTTCAATTCTAACATTGCAGCTATTGCATTTTATCAAAAGTTCATTGAACGATTTATGAATGTTGGCAATGAAGCTCAAATTAAAAAAGATTTTATTCAATTTGCAAGTCAAATATCTGCCGAAGCAATTTTCGGAAACAACGACAGTCTCCCACTTGTAATATTTAATGGTAAGACAATTAACAGAATGGGAACCAAGAATGAATTTTCAAGTGGTAAAAAGTTAATTGATGCAAATGAAAATAAGAATTTTAGATTAAGTAAGTTTGAAGTTAGTAAAAATAAGGCCGGAACATATTTCGTTGTATATTTATATATTATCTTTGATATACGA
>Ga0114971_10003700_pt1 | contig 10360 bp, 12 predicted proteins | sample M_140625_MF_Meta_FD_87320 | JGI IMG/M metagenome (GOLD analysis project Ga0114971, IMG submission 87320) | Freshwater microbial communities from Lake Montjoie, Canada to study carbon cycling - M_140625_MF_MetaG | ecosystem: Environmental > Aquatic > Freshwater > Lake | place: Lake Montjoie...
TTTATCTTTCTTATCTTCTTTGACATCCGTTTGATTTCTTGTATCTTCTTCTAGTCCTGCTTCTACCCGACGCTGATGTCGCTCAACTTTTCGCTCCTCTTTATATATGTTTTGCTTCTCATTGGCAAGCAGAATATCTGCCTCAGATGACGCAAATGTTTTCTCTCTATTAAACTTATTTCCGGACTTCTTTTTACCAAACTTTGAATCTTTACTAGACATTTTATATTAAATATACAATATATTTTTAAACCATTTTGTATTATATTATTTTAGAAGTATTTAAAACAAATATTCTGTTTTATGTCTTTTTTATTCTATTTTTAAAAAATGAAGAAAAGTGTTTCCGAAAAGTAAAAAGGAAAATGAAAATTGGACATTTTTAAAATGTCCAGAATTGAAGACCCAAATAAAGTTTCAAAAAACACTGTTTTTTCACTTTGTGACTGAGATGCTCTAAATTACGTTTTTTTGTCTAATTATTTTGTGACGATATTTTTTGATTTTTTTGGCGAAAAGTTTAGGCGTTTTTTTTCTTAGCCAAATATAGAGATGGAAAGCGCGAATTTTACGCCAGAAAACGCCGGAAAAATTATATGTGAATTTTGTGACTTTAAATGCTGTAAACAAAGTGATTGGAATAGACATATACTCACATCAAAACATAAAAGACTAACAAATGCTAATTATTTTACGCCAAAAGATAACGCCATTTTAGAATGTATATGTGGAAAAATGTATAAGCATGCGTCATCACTTTGCAAACATAAAAAAATATGTTCTGATGTAAATAAATACAATTTATTACAAAAAAATAATACAAATGATATAAATATGAATCATGAACTGGATTCTGATTCAGACTCTGATTCAAAGTCCGATTCTGATTCTGATAATAAAAAACAAAACCCGAATTTGTCTAAAAAAGACAATCTAATAGAATACCTTATTAATGAAAATAAAGAATTCAAAAATATGATTATGGAACTGATTAATAAAGATTATTCTAGCAATACAAATAATACTAACAACACTATAAATAATGTAAATTCGAACAATTCATTTAATTTGAATGTGTTTTTGAATGAAAAATGTAAAGAAGCTATGAATATGAGTGAATTTGTAGACACAATTAAAATGCAGTTGTCTGACTTGGAGAATTTCGCACATGTAGATTATGCTGATGGTGTTTCGAAAATATTATTAAAAAATCTGAATAAATTAGACACATATTTGAGACCTATACATTGTAGCGATTTGAAACGCGAAACTGTATATATAAAAGAGAATGACTGCTGGACAAAGGAAGATGATGATAAACCCAATCTAAAAAAAGCAATTAAACAAGTTGCTTTTAAAAATATAAAGCAAATTAATGAATGGGTTAAGGAAAATCCTGGATGTCAAGACCCAAGAACAAAACAAAATGTGAAATATAATAAAATAGTAATGAACTCAATGTCGGGTACAACAACAGAAGAACAAACCGATAATATTGAAAAAATAATGAAAAATGTTACCAAGGCAGTAACCATTGATAAATATTCAGTAAAATAATACATAACAACTATTTTGTTTTTCTAGGTCTGTATTTTAATGGGTCTCTATCCTTCATAGGTCTATATTTTATAAATTTCTCGTCGTCTTCTTTAAAATCAATCTCCTTTTTTATCTCGCCGATTTTCTCAACTAATTCAGAACGTCTTGTGCCTTCGTCGTAATAATAATAACTTAGTGAGTATATTGATTTTTCATCAATTGTGATTATTTCTTTTTGAATATTTACAATCATTTGTTTTAATTCATGTATGCTATACTGGCAATAATTTGTTTCCATTATGCTAATATTTATAATTGTATTTATATATTTTTTATATATAAATACCATTTCTACTTCTTATAAGTTTTCTTTACATTTTTTTTAAAAGTCTTCTTATATTTCTTAGCTGTTTTCTTTTGTTTCTTAGCAGATTTCTTATATTTTTTAACCTTTCTATATTTCTTAGCCTTTTTAGTTTTTCTACCACCTTTGGGCTGGGATGGATACATATAATCTCTTAAACTTGAGAAAGATGGACCTATTGTTTCCATTAATGTTGAAAATAACCCTCCAGAACTACTCATAATTCTTTGCAAAAAACTTCGTTGCTCGGCTTCTTCATTATGACTACCAACAACGCTATAAGGTTTACCATCAAATAGTTCACATAGTTGTTTATTTTCTGAAACCAGCGGTTCATTTCTATCTTGTGTTAAAGGATTTTCAGCTGTAATATATACAGTCATAACTGGATTCCTACTGCTACTAATACTGCTACTAATACTGTTACTACTGCTACTGCTACTGCTACTACTACTAATACTGCTACTAATACTGTTACTACTACTACTACTAATACTTCTATTTCTTAATAATTTTGTATATTTGTCATAATTTAAATCACATAAATCTCTATATTGCAAAAATATTTCAAGCGCATATGGATTATATTCTACATCATATACTCTATCTTCATAAGTTCGTAAGTTTGTTAGACAAGACATTTGTGTTCGCATTGGTACGTTTCTAACAAGCTGTAAATCAGATATTGGTTTTGAAAATTGTTCTACTACTAATGTATCCCATTTTTCATCCTCTAATTTCTTTTTTGCTGCCTCGTCAAAAGCTACTATATCATTGATTGTATATTTTACTGCATTACCAAAAGTACGAGGATTAATATTTAGTGATTTTATAGGCAAACAATGGTCACCAATTACTATAGAGAATTCATCTGGTGGGGTTGCTTTGGAAATTGTTTCTAACAAATCTTTCAGACATAATTCACCTGTACCATCCCAGTAAGGAATTCCTTTATTATCAACCTTTGGTCTTCCTCCAATAATTCCTAGAAAATCTTTCTTTAGTTCGTCTTTCTTTTGTCCGTCTGGTAATAATGTTAAATCTGATAGATTTAACAGTGGATAAGCAGCTATTTCTTTACCTCCATCTCCCATATGAACTTTTCCACGTAATTCAGAAGGAGAATCTACGTTTAGCATTTTTTTCCCCCGTGGTGTTTGAATAATAGTATCCGTACACAAAAGACCGGCTGACCAGGTAGATTGTCTTGGATTAGAATCATTTGGATGTATATTAAACCTTATATTAATCATACAGTCATAAGGGCAAGCTATTTCTGGGTGACAATTACCCTCTCTAACTTTTTGGTTTGTTATATTTACAAATTTAAATAATTCAGAAATTCTACCAGTTCGAATCATATCCAGTAAATATTGTTTTTGTTCTTTCATATACAACAAAAAAGCATTATTATTATTTCCAGAAGCGAAAGCTAATGCTCCTGCTGGTGATAATGAAATATATAAAACATTGGGAGGAACTATAAATAAATTTTCACTATTACCTTTAATTTTAGAATCTTCAGGGTAAGGTTTAGTTGTATTATACATTTCTACTACATTAACGCCGTTTTTATTTTTGGTATCTACACTATATGCCATCTCACAACTACCGTGACCTGAAAATAGAAACAATTTAACTTTTTCAGGATTAGATAGCTTTGAATACAAACCAATATCTGATGACGGAATTGGAATATTTTTTTTGTCTTCAAAGCCTTTAAATAAATTACTTACTATTATTGTATCAGCATCGTTTTTAGGTTTAATAATTTGAGGTACAGAATACCCTGTTCTTTTAAACTGTTCAATTATTCTATCTTTATTAGAAGCAATCATTTCCGATGGTCGCCCATCTTTTGCTGATGACGAAGATGCTAATGATACCAACGATGTTTTACCATCTTTTGTTGATGACGAAGATGCTAATGATACCAACGATGTTTTACCATCTTTTGTTGATGATATTAATGATACAGGATTAACTGAATTTAAATAAATTTTTGCTCCTTCCATTTCCATAAGAGTATCTATTGCTGCTTCTTCTTTTTTTGTTTCTGCTGTTATTTGTAAAGGTGCTTCTTTAAAAAAGTGTCTCACTGTTTTATTTATGTCTTCTAATACTTGCTCATCTGTTTTTGTTTTTTTTAAACGCATTTCATCACTATTGTCATAATCATCATTATTATTAAAACTGTTAGCATTAGTATTAGGGTTAGGGTTTCCCCTTTTTTCACCTATTTTATTCATTTCACTCATTTCTATATTAACATTATATTTAAATCCCAATCAATCCCCTCCAATTATAGTGATTTATACCAAAAAAATTAAGAATGTACTTAAATACAAAATATCCACCAAGCACTTTAACACCATTATTAAATACCATATAATTTCGGCGCCATATTTGCATTGTATGCTCATCAATTAACGCAATACGCAATGATTGTATTTCTAAATATAATGCCTTTCCATAAGGCTTATTAGTAGAAGTCGTGTTTTTAAATCGCAATTGAAAATCTCCCAAATAACTAATAACAATATAATCAACATCAGATACGTCAATGCTGTTCCTACAATCGTAAATTAGTGACACAATTGAAATTAAATCATTGAGCATATAATTTAAATGCTTATTATCTTTAGTAAATCCTTGTATATGTTTTTGTATTAAATTATTTATACCAGAATAACATAGCAAATCAAGATGTCCATCATATTCATATTCTAAAATGGGTTTCTTCTCAATAGCAGAAGCAGTGTTAATTTTTATAAATAAATTAGGGAGATTATCCATCGCATTTTGCCTGCCACATTGTTGTATTAATTTGTCAATAGAATAAACCATAATATTAACTATATATGTGTAACCATTTTTAAGCTGTTTTCAATAATAATTTTCATAATAATGATGTAAAAACAAATAAATGTAATAATGTAATAAATAAATATAATAATGAATAACAATCAACTAGACTTTTTACCTTATACGGCAACATCAATATCAGTTATAGGTAGATTTATTTTTATGTTTCTTATATATAAGAACAAAAGTACAAATGTACTCTCCTTGATATTTTGTATGTTAAGTATAACGTCATCTGGTATGTGGATATATTATAGTATAAATAATAATGATTTACCAATGATTGTAAGGTCATCTACTGAAATTACATTATTGTCAATTTCCGCAATTTATATTATTAGAAATAGACTAATCGAATATTACAAAATATTACCTGAATAAAACAAAGGATAAAAATTAATATAAAAATAGTTTTAGAATGTATTCTAAAATACAATATGAAATCATATAGTTTGTTTTTTCAAGTAATCAAAAATAAAATAGAAAGGAAGCCTGTATTACCAGATTGTCGTAAATGTGTAAATTATGTTCCATATAAAAATGGTCTAGGGCTTTCATTAAGTGAAATTTTAGACACGTGTAAAAAATTTGAAAGAAGTGATAATAATCCAAATGTAAATTTAAAATACGAATCAATTGGTAAATGTAGAGAAAATGAAACTAAATGTGGTCAACTAGGTAAACTATTTGTTTCAAAGGAACATTTACCAATAATAAAAAAATAAATTACTATTACGGATAGTAACCATATAAAAAATATAAAAACTGTATATATGCTTTTATATTTTATTGGGACAATAATATTATTTATTATATTATTTTTTATTTTTATCAGAATCAAATTTAGATTCTGGGCAGTCCAGCCAGTCTACCATTTTTACGACATATATTACTGGTTCTTCAATGTAGGTATAATCCGCCACGAATTACCAGAAAAAAACCGCTACACAAATTTCAAAGAGATAGAGACAATTAAGATGGATAAAGTGACAGATGTTAAGTTAAAAGATTTTATTAACTTAATACAATTAAACTATTTGCGAAATGATGGTAATGTTTTTATTCCTGAAAAGGAAAACATAATGCCTTATTTTGAGGGACATAATTCACCAACATTTTTGTCACTCTTTTGGCAGCCTGACGTACTAATTGATACAAAAACAAATACAACAATAGATACTAAACTTCTGATTGGCGCAATAACCAGCAGACCATTAACAGTGACAATATATGATTCTAAACAAAAGCAAACTCAAATAAAGTATGATGTCTTTTATGTGGACTATTTATGCGTCAAAAAGGGTTTCAGAAAGAAGAATATTGCGCCGCAATTAATCCAAACACACGAATACAATCAGTGTCATATGAATCAAAATATATGTGTTAGTTTGTTTAAAAGGGAAGGTGAACTAACAGGGATTGTACCATTAATGGCATATAAAACATATATATTTGATATGAAAAATTGGATAAAACCTCCAAATAAATTACATTCCAAAACAACTTTGTTAGTTGGTGACAGTCAAAACATGTATTATCTTTCAAATTTTATTGCTGAAAATAAAAAATGGGATATTACAATTATTCCCGAAATATCAAATTTGCTAAGTCTTGTTAGTAGTAAGAATTTATACATATATATGTTATTAACTGAAATGGAAATAGCTGCTATATATGTCTTTAAAAAAACCTGTACTAACATAGAAAAAGGTAAGGAATTATTATCATTAATCGGGACAATGAACTCAAAATCTAATCCAACTAACATATTTATTCAAGGATTCAAAAACGCTCTATGGGCAATATTATTAGACAACCCTGGCTACCACTATTTGTCAATAGAAGATATTAGTGATAATAATTGTATCATAAATAATATCAAAACAAAAACGCATCCAATATGTGAATCACCAACTGCTTACTTTTTGTATAATTATGCCCGTAGCCCATTTAATCCATACAAGTCATTTATTATTAATTAAAGATGGGACAATCATGAATTTTTAACAAATTTTGTCGCAACCAATGGATAAAAAATCGCAGCCCAACTGCGCTCAATATAGTGACCAACTTCCGGATTTGAATGACTTGAAACACTGTTTAGTAACTGTATATATCTGTTTATATCGTGCTTAATAATATCTAGTTTGCTAATAGAAAAAATACCCATATAGCAGTAGTTTTTTACAACAGTATTCCCAAAAAAATACTTGTACCATTTACCATAGGGTCTTAACACTGCTTTATCAAGTTCCGAGTTGTCATTATTGGTTTTATTAATACAACACGTTGCTGACCAATTATCTAAACAAAACCGCTTGAATTTTACTTGTATATTTGGGGTTTCAAAACCTAGAAATACGGCATTATTACAATTTAATATATGATTTATTAACTTAATGGCTACTGCCTTTTTGTAATAAATCTGTATAGAACCGGGTAAAAAAATAGTTATAGGTGCCAACTGGGTATAATTATTAACAATATGATATAAATAAGTATGGTCACATCTACCTACATTTGGAAGCTGAAATGTCCTATGTAATGATGGTTTAGTAAAGTTATCATTTTGGCCTTTGTTGTAAATTGTATATTTGAACTGATTGAATGGATATTCCTTTGTCCAACTTAGGTTTTCATTATAACGAGCAACAACAATTTCTATATGATTGAACATTATAAATTTAATTTATTATATAATATACAATATAATTATTTATATTGTGATAAATTTAATAAACGTCTACTAATTGGTGTCAAATCTATATCACTTGGTTCTGGATTAGAAACACTAAGATTATATTTATTTTCCAATACAGATATTTGATGTTCTATATGATGAAAACCAATTACTCCTTGAGAAAATAATGCTTTCAACCCTTGTAAATCAAATGGATTATGTCCCAGACCAGAAACATTATTATAAATTTTCTTTTTCATTTGGTCTAAATTTCGTGCGTGATAATGAACTAAACATAAATCTGTTAATATGTAATTAGGTGTATTATAATGATTACCATGGTCTATGTCTCCATTAAATAACGACTTGTTAAAAAATGATTTTGCTGATGCTCCATAATCAAGATAGCAACCATTAGTAGAATTTATAGCCGCATTTTGATAACCATTTGGAACTGTAATTTTAGAAAAAATATAATTCATTTTATAAACCGGGGATGGTGGCAATGAATTCAATACGCTAAATATTTGGTTGCTATTACAGCTAATTTTGTTTGTATTTTTATTATAATAAACTATAAATTCGTCAATGTCAATTGGAATTCCAATTTCATTTGGTTGACAGAAGCCTTTAAATAATTTGGTCATGTATTCGCCTTTTTTTTTATAATCAGGTAAACGAGAAATATTTATGTTATATTTTGCTTTAAGATTAACAAGTGCTTCCCAAGTTCCATCGCGAGACAAATTATCAATAATATATAAATTTTTGAAACCAAATAATGAACCATGATATAATACCCATTCAGTAACAATATCTACTTCTCCTTTTACCATTGTGAAAATTTTTGGCATGTATTATAAATATTTATAATATTAAAAATAATTATAAATATTATTATTTGTCTTACCTTGTGTATCTAGTAACACGTGCGAAACCATCAACGACAAAAATAATAAAAACTCCTAAAAAGGAATATAATATTACTTCTTCGGTAACATTGTTAGTACGTTCATCTTGTTGCTCTTCTAATAAATTAATCATATAATTCAACTTCTCAATAAGGACATCATTTGTACCAGACATATTTGTGTTCATTTGTCTATCATATTTATTAGTAGAGTTATTACTAGAATTTGGGTCTGTCTTATTTATTATAGAATTCGTCTGTGACTGAAAATCTGGTCCTAGGTTTTTGTAATATCTTTTAACCTGTTCATTATTCATGTAAACACCTTGTAAATCTTGTAAATCCATGCTATCATTTTGAACAGGTTGTGGAACAAATTTATTGCTATAATTGTTAACGTCGTCTGCGTTATAATCGTAGTTACTCATGCCTTCTTTTTGCCCCTGATTTTGCTCTTGTTTTTGTCGCATAGAAGCTGGTGGTGCTAAAGGATTTATAGGCGTATAACTTGAATTAACTGGACTTGAATTAGACCTCGGTTTATAATCTCCTAGATTATTGTCAATATCGTCGGATAAATTTTTGTGAATAGAATTTAGCACACTTTGAACTTTTGAATGGTCTATATCATTAAATGATGTAGGTATTCTTTTTTGAGTTTTATTATTTGGTTGTCTTTTTCTATTTATTATATTATTATCACTATTATAATCAGAATTTTCTATTGTTTGGGCAGTTATTGCTAAAGAAGACATTCTCTTAATAAAAAATAAGATAATTATTTATTAGAACAAATACAATATTATAATTATCCAAAAATATAATATATCAACTATTTTATATAAAGAATGTCTCTAAGCAAAATGCACGGGCTTTGGTTTTTATTTGTGATATTAGTTGTGATATTAATAGTTAATCCTTTGATAATACATAATACTTATAATAATATTTTAGGAAGAGTTGTATTAATTGCCTTATTAATCTTTTTCGCTATGAATAATGTTACTTTAGGGCTCTTGGTAGCATTATGTATAATTATTGCGACAAATATGTATATGTTTGAAGGATTAGAAAATATGGTTGAAACAAAAGTAACAACTGGTATGCCAGAGGATGCCAATAAAATGGCTACTGATAAAATGGCTACTGATAAAATGGCTACTGATAAAATGGCTACTGATAAAACTGAAGGTCCAAGAAAGAAAGGTCTAATCCCAATCCCAGACCCAGATGGTACAATGGTCGCGTCTGATAAAACAGATGGTGTAGACAGAGAGGCAGTTAAATCATCATTAGAAGCAAAACCTGCTAATTCTATGCCTGTAAATAAATCTGATTTTTCATCGGCAGAAGACGTAGCACCTTCTAGCAAAGAATCATTTGGAAGTATGTCGGCTCATATTTAATTATATTTCTGCTAAATAATTTGTTGTTGCTGTATAAATATTTATTAGAGCATAAATATTTATCATTATTTTTTTATATTAATTTAATATAAATGACAAATATATTTACACAATCGTTAAATTTTATAAATGAACATATAATGTTTTTAAATAACAGTAAATTTTTTGCTGGTGTTGTAATGATTTTATTAAATATTGGTTCTAAATTTATATCCGTTCAATTTAGTAAATCGGCTGAAGAATATTTAAAACTAAATATAACTAAACAAATCCTTGTTTTCGCAATGGCATGGATGGGAACTCGTGATATTTATATAGCATTAGTATTAACTGCGGTATTTACAGTATTATCTGACCATTTATTTAATGAAGAAAGTCCTTATTGTGTTGTTCCGGAAAAATATAGAATTTTAAATAAATTAATTGATACAAATGAAGATGGTATAGTATCAGAAAGTGAAATAAATTCAGCAATAGCTATTTTGGAAAAGGCAAAGAAGGAAAAAAACAAAAAAAATCAACATAAGTCATTTTTAGTATTTAATGATTCTATAATAGAAAATTACTCAAATTTACATTAAACAATAATTTAAAAA
>Ga0114971_10003703_pt1 | contig 10352 bp, 6 predicted proteins | sample M_140625_MF_Meta_FD_87320 | JGI IMG/M metagenome (GOLD analysis project Ga0114971, IMG submission 87320) | Freshwater microbial communities from Lake Montjoie, Canada to study carbon cycling - M_140625_MF_MetaG | ecosystem: Environmental > Aquatic > Freshwater > Lake | place: Lake Montjoie...
CAAGATAAAGAAGAATTAGTTAAATTATTATCAAGTTATTATCCTGAAATGAATCAATTTATTAATTTTGAACAAAAAATACCTTTACATAACTCAATAATTAGTAAAAATATTAAAATTATTAAAACAATTTTACAAAATAATAATAATACTGATTTAATTAAATTTCAAGATATAAATGACCGTACATCATTAATGTATGCAATTGAACTACAATACAATATAATATTAAAAGAATTACTAGAATCAATGTCATCATCACAAATAAAAGAAATTATGGAATTACAAGATATTAATGGTAATACACATTATCATTTAGCTATAAAATATAATATTAATTTAGATAATTTTATTAAACCATCGATTGAAGTATGTAAAAAAATAAATATAGATGGAAATACTATATTACATTTATTATTAATAAATAATTTAACAAATTATTTTCCTGATATTTTAACAAACTCATCATTTTTAATACAAAATAATGAAAATAATACTATATTACATTATTTATTACCTGAAAAATGGAAAAAGTATAAAGATATTTTAGAAACTAAAAAAATGTCAATATTTTTAAAAAATAAAAATGGTATTAGTCCATATGATATGTTAATTTTAAGTAATAATTATAATTTATTTTTAGAGATATTAATAAAATCATATTATAATCAATTAATTAATAATTCAAATATTGAATATATTAATGAATGGGAATCAAAATGTAGCAATAAAAAATTATCATTAGATAATTGTATTATTAATATAAAAAAAAATATTAATAATGGTATATCATATCCTGAAAAGAAAAAAAATTATTGTATTAATATTACTTCAAAATTAGTAAATAATGTATCTTATACAGGTATTACATTAGATATTATTGGTGGTTTAATTGCAATTCAAGATTTAATAAAACAACCAATTAAAACAACTTTATCTTTACCTAATATAATAAATAATCCAAATTTATCTGATTTTTATATAAATAATCGTATTATTCAAACTGATTTTTTAAATTTTGAAATAATTTGGTCACATCAAAAAATATTTTTTCCTATTGGTTTAGATAATTTATTTTCTAAATTTTTAAAAGAAAAATATAGATATTTTATAATACCTATTGGTATTGAATTATCTCAAGGATCACATGCAAATATCTTAATATATGATAAACAATATAATTTAATAGAACGTTTTGAACCCGATGGATCAAAATCTCCAAATGGATTTTATTATTTTCCAGATGAATTAGATACATATATATATCAATATTTTACTAAATTAATAATAAAAGATTTTGAATATATTTCACCTATTGATGGAAGTCCTAGAATTAGTTTTCAACGTTATGAAATATTAGAACAAAATACTAATATTGCAGATCCACGTGGATATTGTGGTGCATGGTGTTCTTGGTATTGTTATCAGAGAATAAGAACTGGTATTAAAATGAAAAAATTAATACCAAAATTATTACAGAAAATACGAGGATCACATCTTACCTTTAAACATATTATTAGAAATTATGCATCTATTATGGCAAATAATAGAGATAATTTATTAAAAAAAATAAATTTAACATTAGATGATTGGTTTAATAATATTACTCATGATCAACTTTTATTATTAGCACAAAAATTATCTAAATAAAATTTATATATAATTAATCCTAACATTATACCAATTATTAATGTAATTGGATTAAAATGAAATAATAAATCAGATGTAATATTACTATAATCTTCTTTTCTATGTTGTTGCATATTTTTAATTATTTCATCTTTACTTTTTATTTTATTATTATTATTTACAAATATTTCTGTAGTAACAATTGGTGGGTTTGAATATTCTTTATGATAATAATCAAATACATCTTCTATAGATCGTATATTTTGATTATTTCTTTTACGCACGTCATTATGTAAATCATTAATAAATGTTATTAATGTATCACGATCTTTAACAATATTATCTAATTGTTGTGTATATTTATCTATATATTGTTTATAATGTATTCTACAATTTTCACACGGTAATAGATCTTTTAAAGAAACTAATAAATTTTTTGCAGATGATTTTTCATCATCAGTTGGAGATAATGGATAACCCATTGCAGCAGAATCTAAAAAAAACCATGTTTTAGGTCCCCAATGTAAAGGTGATAAATTTATTCTATTTTCCATTTATATATTATAAATATAAATATTTTATAATATTTAAACAAATAATATTTTGGGATTTTTTTGTATATCATCTCTAATTTTTCTTGTTCTTTCTTCATTTAGAATTAATAATTTCTCAAGAGACATTTTATCAATATCTGCATAATATGGGAATTGAATTATATTACTTAATGGTTTTCTAGGAATAGAGATTTCAGATTCTTTATCATTTCTTAAAATTTTACATTTTAAAGTATATTTTTCTTTCTCTAAAAACATACACGTAATCCATGTATCAAAATTTATATATTGATTAAATTTATTAAAAAACATTAAGGGTTGGTTATGTACTATTACAACTGGAATATCTTCAATTGTTAATATAATATCATCTTTGATTAAACAATTATCATATAATTCCCAATTTTCTTTAACATATAATTTATTATAGTTAATACTCAATCCATAATAAAGATTTGAATAATTATAATCTTGACCATTAATTATCTGTTTTAATGTATACGTATTAATAATAATTGATTTATCATTAATATGTGTTACAACCATTCCTGTTACTTTATTATTATAATGAATTACTGCACCAATCTCAGTAATAATATTAATATTATGTGCATAAATAGATGGCAAATATTTTGTCCAAAAACTAATATTAATATCATTAACATTATCTAATTTTATATCATTTAAATATTGATTTTTCTTTGGAAAATTAAGTGTTAAATCACTAGCTTGATTAATACCATTATATTTTATATTCCAAATTCTAATTAAAAATGGCATTGCTAATCTGGAATTATTTAATTCAATTACATTATCATTGATTGTACATATTACATTTGGTAAATGAGAAAAATGAGTTTTATCAATATTAAATGGTGAAAGAATCGAGGTTTGATCATAATAGCTTATGATCAAACCGCGTTGGGATCCAGCATGCGATCCATCTGGATTTATATAATCAAGTTTAATACATCCATCGATCATTTTTATTATATTATATAATACTAATCTAATATAATAAATTATCAATTTTTTAATTTTTCTCTAACTAATCTAAATACATTTAATAATCGTTTATTATATAATTTATTTCTAATATTATCTACTTTTTTATCAGTTTCATGTAATAAATACTTTTCAATTATATCAGGTGTTAAATTCATATAAAATACATATTTTTCTTGCCATTTAAATAAATTATTTTCTAATGGATCTATTATTGCAGGTACAATTGCAGGTAGATGTAATATTTCATTATATGCAATTAAATGAGTTAATGTTATAGACATATCCTTTTTTTCTTTGTTTTCTTTATTTTCCTTTTTTATACCAAATATTTTATTACCTGTTACAATTGAAAATGGATCTAATGTAGCTGTTTTATAATCTGTTCTATCATCTATATTAGATATAATTCTTTCAACATAACTTGATATATATATAAAATCAACTGTTTGATTATTTTCAAAATACGGAATATAACTTTTATATTTTTCTACCCAATTATTTACAATATTTACTAATGTATGATTTCTAAAATATATCTTTATTAATCTCATTATTTCATTATAATCTAATCCATATTGTTCACAACATGATTTAATTCTTACTTCATCAATATCTGTTTCATTCTCATATATACATAATAGTTTTCTTTTTTCTTCATCTTTTGATTCGTAATTTTTAAGAATACTCGTAATTTCAGATGATAATTTATTATATGAGTTATTATGTCTATACTTATCAAATTCACTAATTATTGTGTCAGGGTTCATTATTGATAATCTCGGTAAAGCTAATTTAATTTTTTTAAATATCTTGACATATACATTTAAATCACTTGTTTTATCACCAAAATATTTTAATAATACAGTATTATCAGATATCTCATATCCTTTTTTTGTTGTTATTTTCATTGACAAATCTTTTATTGAACTTTCTTTTAAAATTATATTTACCCATATAATTTCATCTAATAAATTATATCTTGAACCTAATACTAATGATAATAATATATTATAATTTATATCATTATTTGGAATTATATTTGAAATATTTTCTTTTAATTCATCTAAAATATCATATATTTTTGTTTGTATTACATTATTATCATTTATTGTAACTAATCTTAATTTAAATAAATCTCCAAAATATTTCTCAAATCTTTTTATTATTTTTCTATCAACATTAATAAATTTTCCTGTTAATTTATCTCTCGTATAATTATTTTCTAATGGATGAATTATATAAAAATCACCTGTAAAATCTATAATATTTTCATAATCATATCCAGATTTATATTTATATGAATATACAATATTTTTTGGATTTATCACATTATTACATAATCTAGGATTACCATTAAATACACTATATTCTATATATGGATCATTAAATAGTACATTATCTATATTATATGTATATTGAGATTTAATAAATTGATTATATAATTTAAATAAATTATCATATTCATTATCACTTAAAATTAATTCTTCTTTTATTTCAGTATTATCTTTTGATAATATATATCCTTTTTTAATAAAATCAATTAAAGTAAAAACAAGTGTATTAATACTTTGTGTAATTTTATAATTATTTTTTTTCTCTTTTCTTGCACCTTCTTTATACATATAATAAACAGTACCTGATGATATTCTACCTACACGACCTCTTCTTTGTATTCTGGATGTTTCTGTTATATATTCTGGGCCATTTTTTTCTATCCCTAACAATGGATCAAATGCTACACTATTTTCAAATCCTGTATCGATTACATATTTTAATGTATCAATTGTAATTGATGCTTCAGCAACATTTGTAGCAACAATTATAACTTTTGTATATGTATTTGGTGTAACTTTTCTATACTCAGCATTATTTGTTGCTAATAATGTATCTCTTCTATCAACATCAATTACACTTTTTTTATTATTTATATTTTCTATAATATCTTTCCATTTTTTAGATAATTTACTATAATATGGTAATACAATCCAATTTGAACTAATTGATGGATTATTATTTAATTCTAATACAATTCTATTAATTGCTGGCTCTGTTATAGAAAATAATAATATATCTCCAGTTGCAACTTTAGTTAATTCAATTGCTTTTTGTATAGCAAGTTTTTCTGCATCTTCGTATTTAATCACATCTTTTTTTTCATATATATCAGTAATTTTATGTAAAGTTGTACTTAATGGTGCAGAGATATGTAATCGCCGATCTAAAGATCTACGATCAAATCTACCATCGGATAAATTATTTATTAATCCTGAAAATTTTTTTCTAATTTTAGTTAAAATTTCTACATTAAAATATCCATATGTATTTCTTTCTGTAAATAATAAATTATTTAATGGATATAATAAATTATCACTAATATATTTATAATATCTTCTATATATTGGTTCATCTGATTCAATTGTAGCTGTAATAATAACTAATCTTAATGAATTATTTAATTGAACTGTATCTCTTAAAAATGTTAATAATAAATCCATATTGGTATTATGTTCATGTGCCTCATCTATAGATATAATATCATATGAATTTATATCAATTTCTTTTAATTCTTTATTTTCTTTATCCGTTTTTAATAAAAATGGTGATTTTTTTACTACATTTAATAATGTACCATCAGTAACAATTTTTAAGTAACTATTTAATTCTGATTGATTATCAAACTTAGGATCATGTTTTGCATCTTCACTTATACCACCTGTACTATATTGAATATAATAATGTAGTGTTTTCTTTTCTTTTTTTTCCTGTTTATCATATACAGTTAATGGTACACCTAATTCTGTTGAAATTCTCTTTGCATTAGTTGTAGTAGCATTAATACGTGGTTGTGTATTTATTACTCTACCATTATAATTACCATTTAAATATAATCCATATAATAATAATTTTGGAATTTGTGATGATTTACCAACACCAGTTCCACCTGTTACATATATTATTCTTTGATGAAAAAAATGTTTAAAAAAATGTATTTGTTGTAACCAATCTAATGCAAATAAATTAATTGGTTTTGCTAATTTATCTAATTTAAATGATGTTTGAATTAAATCTTTTTCAGATTCATAATATTCATCTAATTCAGTATATTTAGTTTGAGTTAAAAAATAATACCCATCAAAACTTTTTTCAATCATTTCTTTTTTATGTTTTACTTTAAATTCATTTAATATACCCCGTGAAACTAAACTATGAAATACTAAATCTGTAAGATTATTTGATATTAATGCAAAAATATTATTCTTAATTGGTATTATGTTGATATCTGAATATTTTATTCTTAGATTATTTGATATATTAAACCAATCTGAACTTTTTGAATTTAATCTTTTTAATATTATATCTTTTTCTTGATTAGTTAATGCATCCCATTCATGTATTTTTTTAGTACTAGAATATTTTATTGTTATCAAATTTTTAGCAAAATTATAAATATTTTTATAACTAATGTATGAATTACTATAAATAGGATTATTAAATATTTTTATTTTATTAATAACTAAATCTTTTAAATATATAATATGTTTTATACCATATTTTTTAGTAGGAAATATCATTTTTCCATACCATGTTTGTGAAAAATTAACAAATGTATCACGTAAATATAAATATATATATTTGTAATAGTCTAAATGATTATATTTATTTAATAATTGATCATATAATTCATATTTTGGTAATCTATCAATAATAGTATGATTATCATCTAAATATTCTATAATATTTATTCCAGATATAATTTTTTCTAATCTAGTATCTCTTAATTCATCTGAAATATATTTTTCTGATTGCACATCAAAATGTAATAAAATATTAAAAACAATATCTTTTGTATTTTCAGAAATAAATCCTGTCCATCTTAATATAAAATTATTTTGATTATAATCGTGCAGTTCTTGTGTAGTAAAATTAAACATTAATTCTTCTCCATTATTAAAATATTTAAGAATTGTTTCTAAATACATTGTATCTTTACCATTTTCATATTTTTCATATAATAACCATTTATATGCTAATATATCATATACCATATCATTTGCAAAACTATGGTAATAATCTCTAACATCCAGACCTTTTAATGATGTATTATTTGGTATTTGTTGTTCATTTATTGTATCTATAGTATCTTTATATATATATGATTCAGTATAATTTATTAATGTTAATGGAATAATTTGATACCAATTACAATATAAATGATGTGCACATCTATTTATCGTGTAATAAGAAGCAATATAATTATTGTAAACATCTAATATATTATATTCATATGTAGGTGTACCTAATTTGTTAGATTCAAAATAACGATCATATTGTATATTAGTAACATATTCATCATTAATTTTTTTAACACTAAGATCTTTCAAATCAATAATATTTTTATGAATTTCAAAATTATTTTTATCATCTATATATGGTAATAATAATAATAATATCATACGAATATCTTGATTATTATTAGTTGTTAATTTATTTAAAAATTCTACTTGAGACTCAAAATGAAATTTATAATAAATTAATGTTAATAATGACATCATCATTTCTTTTATTAGATCTTTTTCAGTTGAATTTAATAAAGGAAAGATATAATCAATATCTGCATATATATAATTTTTAAATGATTCTGAAAAATCATTATCATTATTATTTATTGTAAATCTATCTATATTCTCCATATACATTTGTGTGATTTTTATTTTATATAATAGGTTTAATTATTAAATATATTATATAAATAATTTTTATATGAAAAAAAATAATAGTTTACCTTCTTCATTACAACATGAAATTAACTCAAGAGATACATTAAAGCAAAAATTGCGTGAAAAAATAAATAAACAAAAAGAAGCAAGAGAACAACCAAGTTTAATGGAAATTAAAAAATTAGAAAAAGATGCAAAAAAAGAGAAAAAAGAAGTAGATAATGATTCTAGAGTAACAAACAAAATGAAAAATTTATTTATTGTTGCATTAAAAATGTATCCAGGTATAGATTTAGCAAATCCAGTTGAAATATTAAATAATCAAGATAAATATAAATTAGATTATTATAAATTTTCTACTGAATTATTAAAAAATAATAATAATGATATTACTATATTAAATAATCCATATTGTAATTATATGAAAGAAGTATTAGGGTTTTAATATTAGGGTTAAATTATTAAATTTTTTTATATATAAGTAATATGGATAAACTATTTAATTTTATTCAAGAACATAAAAAAACAATTGTTTTAATTTTAATCGTTATATGTTTTATTATAGTAATATTAACTTCACTAAAACAACATTTTTCTCCATCACCAAGTCAAATTATATCCAAATCACCATCTACAATTAATAATTTAAATTTTAGAAAATATAAGGAAACAATTTTAAGTGAAAATCCTAAAATAATATATATTGAAAATTTTATAACTCCTGAAAATGCTATACATTTAATGAAATTAGCAGATAAAATTAAAACACCATCTACAATAGATAGTCAAGGTGATCCGTATTCATTAGCTACTGATGTACGTTCATCAGAATCTGCACATTTAGGTAAAGCTCGAGATGAAATAATTAAAAAAATAGAAGATGATGCATGTGCATATGTAGGATTAGATACCCATTATTTAGAACCAATGCAAGTTGTGGTTTATGAAAAAGGTCAAAAATTTAATCCTCACTATGATTTTTTTAGTCCAGATACCCAAGATATTAAATATAGAGGTAATAGAAATAAAACGATATTAGTATATTTAAATGATATAAAAGAAGAGTTTGGTGGTGCTACTGTATTTCCTAAAATTAATTTAAGAATACAACCTAAAGCATTTAGTGCAATATATTTTGAAAATATGAATGGTTCTGAACTTGATTATAATACATTACATGCAGGTGAAGTATTAAATACAGATAAAATTAAAAAATATGCAATTAATATTTGGTTTAGAGAAAAAGCATCCTGGTAATTTTATATTTTCTTTATATATATTAAGATAATGAATATACCAGAATATTGTCAAATAGATGGAAATTATTTAGGTATATCAAAAATATATCCAGATGATAGTGCAAAAAAATATCGTAAATATGATCAATATGAGTGTAATATACTTGGTGGTATACCAATCTCAACTGATGATGGATTTTGTTTACCTGATCCAAATGGAAAAAATATTGATTTTAGTGAAAAATGTAAAGATGCGCCTCCAAAAGATTTTTTTATATTAAAAACCCCATCTAGTACTAAATATCTTAGTAATAAATGTGCTGCAAATACTGAATTAATAAATAATATATGTAATCCTGTTGATCTTCCATTTCCATGTTCAGTTGATACAACACATAATATTATAAATGATCAATCATATTGTTTGTATAGAGCTAATAAAGATTATCCTTGTATTGAAGGTATTCGTTATTTAGACAGATGTGTTGTTCGTGGATTACGTGTATGGCCTGAATCTAACCGACCACCTTGTCCAGAAAATTCTATTCGTGATGATAAATATTGTGTAATTCATGATAATACTAAATGTTATGATGGAACTGTATATAATTCTACAACCCATCGGTGTATTGGTGTTCCTGTATGTGGAGATAATACAACTGTTGATCCTGAAACTAATAGATGCAGATCGATAGTTTAATTTTGCCAATTAACTTTCCCAACACACTCCTCTATTTTTCTAAATATATTTGAACCAAAAAATCCTCGTGAGGCGCTATTAGGTGATGGATGAATACATTCTACCGTGAGGTGCCAAATTTAAGAACTCTTCTTTTAAGAAGAGTTCTTAAATTTTTAGTGCACAAACACTACTAGTCAAATTTGCCAGATAGTAAGTACGGAGTACCGTGAGGTGCCAAATTTAAGAACTCTTCTTTTAAGAAGAGTTCTTAAATTTTTAGTGCACAAACGCTACAAGTCAAATTTGCCAGATAGTAAGTACGGAGTACTTAATATTGGCATTTGACGGTACTGATTTAATAATTAAAGAAATATCTGATAATACTAATAATGTTTGTTTTGTATTAATGGGAATTCATGCTAAAGATAAAAAACATTTAATAAATTCTAACAAACATTGTATAGTACCGTCAAATGCCGATATTAAGTACCGTCAAATGCCGATATTAAGTACTCCGTACTTA
>Ga0114971_10003704_pt1 | contig 10351 bp, 12 predicted proteins | sample M_140625_MF_Meta_FD_87320 | JGI IMG/M metagenome (GOLD analysis project Ga0114971, IMG submission 87320) | Freshwater microbial communities from Lake Montjoie, Canada to study carbon cycling - M_140625_MF_MetaG | ecosystem: Environmental > Aquatic > Freshwater > Lake | place: Lake Montjoie...
AAGAAAAAGACTACAAACAGGCCTACGCTTTTGCTCATAAAATCAAGCCATCCCTAGATTTATTGGGAATGTTAATTGCTTATGATGAAATTCTTCAGGTGGAAGCTTGGACTAAATCGAAAGGTAAGAGAAAAGAAATTGAAGCAACCGGCGATAGCATCAAGAAGCAACTGGAAAAAGCTATAAAAGAAATTAAAAAAGATTTTGAAGTTTAATTTTCGAAGCGAAAGATTCGGCCATTTTAGCCAGCCATTTTCCCGCTTTCCATTTCAATCTTTACTTTTTTAAAGAAAAAAAGTAAAGGATTTTCACTTCAATCGGGGCTAAAGAGTTTTCCATTTTCTTATTTGTTGTATCTTTGAAAAAAACAGTAAATTTAATATCCAAAATTTAATATTTATATTCATTGAAAGCAACCATAGTAACTATTGGTGACGAAATTTTAATAGGTCAAATTATTGACACTAATTCTGGGTTCATTGCAAAAGCACTGGATCGAATTGGAGTTCAAACACACGAATTGCTTTCTATTAGTGACGACAAGCAGCACATCTTAGAAACTTTCGCATCCTTGCAAAACAAAGTCGACTTTGTATTAATAACCGGCGGTTTAGGCCCTACAAAAGACGATATTACCAAACACACCTTTTGCGAATATTTCAATGATACTTTGGTAATAAATAAAGAAGTTGAGACCCATGTAATTGAACTAATTGAAGCTGTAATGAATCGGCCTGCATCGCAAATGAATAAAGACCAAGCATTGGTTCCTTCCAAATGTCAAGTTCTTTTGAATAAAGTAGGCACTGCTCCCGGCATGTGGATGAAAAAGGGAAATACAGTTTTTATTTCGTTGCCCGGCGTTCCTTATGAAATGAAGCTTATAGTTGAAAATGAAATAATTCCTAAAATTGTAAAAGAGTACAAGCGTCCTTACATTTTGCATAAAACTATAATGACTTATGGACAAGGAGAAAGCTTGGTTGCAGAACGCATTGAAGAATGGGAAAACAGTCTGCCGGAATTTATTAAATTGGCTTATTTACCATCGCCAGGAAGAGTTCGATTACGATTAACAGGAAGAGGAACAAATAAAGAACTTCTAGAAAATACCATAAACGAAAAGGTGCACTCTTTGACCAAAATAATTGGTGATATCATTGTTGGTTTTGACGAAAGTGAAACTATTCAAGTGGTTTTAGGGCGACTATTAACCCAGCAAGGAAAAACGATTGCCACAGCCGAAAGTTGCTCTGGAGGTAAAATAGCACAAGAATTAACCTCTGTTGCTGGTGCTTCCAATTATTTTAGAGGTAGCGTAGTGGCTTATGCTACAGATACTAAGGTTTCAATTTTAGGAGTTTCACAAAAAACAATTGAAGAATTTTCGATTGTAAGTGCAGAAGTTGCTACCCAAATGGCATTGGGAGTACAAAACCTAATGAAATCCGACTATGCAATTGCCACTACTGGCAACGCTGGCCCATCCAAAGGAGATGCAGATGGAACCATTGGAACCGTTTTTATAGCATTAGCAACCCCAAACGGTATTTTAGTAGAAGAATTTAATTTTGGTCAACCACGTGAAAAAGTGATAGATAGAACGGTAAACAAAGCATTTGAATTATTGCAAAAAGAAATTTTAAAAAATGTCTAATATTTTTTTGGCAGTAAGGTTTCTTTTTTGTTTCTTTGCACCCTCGATTTGAATAACGATAAAAGATAAGTATAATGTCAAGAGTTTGTGACCTTACAGGTAAAAGAGCGATGGTAGGAAATAATGTTTCCCACGCAATGAACAAAACTAAGAGAAAATTTTCTGTTAACTTAGTTAAAAAACGTTTCTATCTTGCTGAAGAAGACAGATGGGTTACTTTAAGAGTAGCAGCTTCTACAATAAAAACAATTAATAAAAATGGATTAGCTGCTGTATTGAAAACGGCTAAAGCTAATGGATTTATAAAATAATTCCAAATCCAATTAAAATAAAGTAAGATGGCTAAGAAAGGTAATAGAATTCAAGTAATTTTAGAATGTACTGAGCACAAAGGAACTGGTCTTCCAGGGACTTCCCGTTACATTACAAACAAAAATAAAAAAAATACTCCAGACAGATTAGAGATTAAGAAATTTAATCCAATCCTAAAGAGAATGACTGTTCATAAAGAAATTAAATAATTAGAGATTTTACATTTGTAAAAATTTCAATACTCATTTGAATCATGGCAAAAAAGACCGTTGCAACATTACAGACAGCTTCTAAGAGATTAACTAAAGCTATTAAAATGGTGAAATCTCCAAAAACAGGAGCTTACACTTTTGTAGAAAGCATTATGACACCAGAAGAAGTGGATAGTTTCTTAAATAAGAAATAATTCAGCAAATAAATTTTATCCAAGCTACTTTCTAACGGAAGTAGCTTTTTTATTTTTATATTTGTTCCTTGTTTATCCAAAATTAATTATAACATTAAACCATAAATTTATATTATGAGTTTTTTTAAAAAAATATTTTCCTCAGAGAAGAAAGAAACTGCAATTACGGAGCAGGCTAAAGAAACTTTAGATAAAGGTTTAGAGAAAACTAAAACTTCGTTTTTTTCTAAACTTACTAAGGCTATTGCTGGAAAATCTAGGGTAGATGATGAGGTTTTAGATAATTTAGAGGAAATCCTAGTTTCTTCCGATGTTGGTGTAGCAACTACCTTAAAAATCATAAAACGAATTGAAGAACGAGTTTCTATTGATAAATATTTAGGAACAGAGGAATTAAATCTCATTCTTAGAGAAGAAATTTCGGGTCTTTTATCCGAAACAAAATCAGGTGAAGAATCCGAATTCACAATTCCGGAAGATAAAAAACCATATGTAATTATGGTTGTTGGAGTTAATGGCGTAGGAAAAACAACTACTATCGGAAAGTTAGCGTACCAATTTAAAAAAGCTGGGTATAGCGTAGTTCTTGGCGCTGCAGATACTTTTCGAGCTGCAGCTATTGATCAATTACAAATTTGGGCAGATAGAGTAGGAGTGCCAATTGTAAAACAACAAATGGGTTCTGATCCAGCATCGGTTGCTTTTGATACTTTACAAAGTGCTGTTTCACAAAATGCCGATGTTGTAATTATTGACACAGCCGGAAGATTGCATAATAAAGTTGGATTGATGAGTGAATTATCTAAAGTAAAGCGAGTGATGCAAAAAGTAACTCACGATGCGCCACACGACGTGCTTTTAGTTTTAGATGGATCTACAGGGCAAAATGCTTTTGAACAAGCAAAACAATTTACGGCAGCCACAGAGGTTTCGTGTTTAGCAGTTACTAAACTTGATGGAACAGCCAAAGGCGGTGTAGTTATTGGTATTTCCGATCAATTTCAAATCCCTGTGAAATATATAGGTGTTGGTGAAGGACTTGAAGATTTGCAGGTATTTAACAAATATGAGTTTGTAGATAGTTTCTTTAAATAATAGACTATGAATAAATTTTTATCTTTTTTCAAAGCGGCTTCTCCATTGTTTTTACTTATAATAAGTGTTGGAGTAGAGATTTTATCTAAAGTAATTGAAATTAAATTTCCAACAATTGCTATGGGTTTGCAACTCCTAACTTTTATTGTTTTTATTTATGCCTTAATTAAGTTTTTTAACTCAAAGTTTAAATAGATAATTGTTTTACTGGTACAAAGCATTTATTTTTAACCAAAGCGTTTCATCAAAATCGGAAAGAGCTAAATTTTCACTTCCTGCAGCATCCCCCATTCTAATAACAACCATTTTTTTACTTGGTACTACATATATTTTTTGATCGTCTTTTCCTAAAGCGCAATACATATCTGTTGGTGCTGTTGAAATTAAACTTCCATTTAGTAGTAACTGGGTTTGAGGTAAATGGTAACTTGACTTTCCATTAAGCCACCACAGATAGCCATAAGATAAATTAATATTTTGAGATGTGTTAGTCGCGTTATTAATGTAAGTTGTGTTTATTATTTGATTTCCATTCCATTTGCCATTATTTAAAGCTAATAATCCAAAGCGTGCCATACTTCGAGTTGTACTAAAATAAATCTTCAAACCCAAATTGGCTCCTGTACCAATATACCAAAATCCAGAAGTTTCCATTCCTATTTTATCTCGTAACCTATTGTTAAAATAATTGTTCCAAGATTGTCCAGTAGCATGTTCTACAACATCTTGCAGTTTCACGTAAACATTATGATAAGCCCATCTAGTTCCAGAATCCGCTATATATTGAAGATTTGCAGGCGAAACATCGTCCCCCAATGTGTCATCTAAACCTGAATTCATAGACAAAAGGTTTTTGCAAGTAATTAGATTTTCTTTCGCTAAAGGAATACTTGTCCATCCAGTCCCTAAATAATCTGAAACTTTATTATTGATATTGATAAATCCTTCTTGTTCAGCAATGCCAGTTAATGTTGAAGTCAAGGTTTTTCCTGCACTATTCCATTTCCAAAGTGTTGTTGGGGTGTGACCATTAAAATAATTTTCCATTACAATTCTACCATTAACTATAATCATAAATGATTTAGAGTTTTTTAATTGCAAATAATCTACAAGTGGTTGCACAGCATTGGTATTCCAACCAAGTGATTCAACAGATTTAGTTTCCCAAGTGTTGCTTCCATCATTTGTAGGAAAATACATTGCTTCTTCTAGCGGAGGTGCGCATCCACAATCTTTTTCAGCGCATCCAAAAATAAAAAGAAATATTAGTAGAAAAGGGAAATATTTTTTCATGATGATTGACTTAATAATATCACGTGGAAAATTTAAAACGTTTAATCAAAAATACTTTTTTTTCCTTAAAATTAATTGTAATTTTATATTTATTTTAAGATATGAAAAAAATTCTAGCCCTTTTCTTTTTTAATTTGTTATTTGTTGCCTGTAAACCTAAAGTTTTAGATGCTGATATTGCTAAAATAAATGGCTATTGGGAGATTCAAAAGGTAGAACTTCCGCAGGGAGGTAAAAAGGAATATAAGGTAAATGAAACCATAGATTTTTTTGAAGTAAAAGATAAAAAAGGCTTCCGCCAAAAAGTAATGCCGCAATTGGATGGAACTTATTTGACTAATAACATCAAAGAAACTTTTACTATTACAAATAAGGACAATGTTTTTTATGTTAACTACACCACTAATTTTGGGAAATGGCGAGAAGAAATTTTGGAACTTAAAGACAGCGTTTTAGTATTGAAAAACAAGGAAAATTTAGAGTACCATTATAAACGACAAATTCCTTTTTCAATAAAATAATGGCTAAACGACTAAGTAACGAAAGTTCAATATCCGATGTTTTGCAACAGTTTATTCAACAAAATAAGCTAGAGGCAGGCATGGATAAAATAGATGTAGAGCAAGCATGGAAAAACCTTATGGGGAATGGAGTTAATAGTTATACGCAAGAAGTGATTTTAAAAGGAAGTACTTTATATGTCAAACTTACCTCGGCGGTTTTAAGAGAAGAATTAGGTTATGGCAAACAAAAAATTATTTTGATGCTTAACGAAGAGCTTCGAAAAGAAGTAGTAAAAGATATTGTTTTAAGATAGTTTGGAAAAAGAAGTTAAATCAATATTAAATTAAAATTAAAATTAAAATTAAAATAATAAAGCAGTTACAATATTTACTTGTAACTGCTTTATTATTTTAATTAGATGTTTTGTTAATTTAACTTGAATGTTTATTAATTTTGCTAAAAATTTGAATAATGTATCATACTAAAATAAGTGGTTTAGGTTATTTTGTTCCTGAAAATATTGTCACAAACGATGATCTTTCAAAAATAATTGATACTTCGGATGAATGGATTCAAGAAAGAACTGGTATAAAAGAAAGGCGTCATATAATAAAAGGAGAAGATACTACTACATCTATGGGAGTAAAGGCTGCCAAAATTGCTATTGAACGTTCGGGTATTGCCAATAATGATATTGACTTTATAGTTTTTGCGACTATTTCACCAGACTATTATTTTCCTGGTCCTGGAGTTGCATTGCAACACGAACTTGGTTTGAAAACTGTGGGAGCTTTAGATATAAGAAATCAATGTTCCGGGTTTGTTTACGCCATATCAGTTGCAGATCAATTTATTAAAACCGGGATGTACAAAAACATACTTGTTGTAGCCTCCGAAGTGCAATCGTTAGGTTTGGATTTGACAAATCGAGGTCGTGGAGTTTCTGTGATTTTTGGAGATGGAGCAGAAGCAGCCGTTTTAAGTAGGGAAGAAAATAGTAACAAAGGAATACTTTCAACACATTTACATTCCGAAGGAGAACATGCCAAAGAGTTAGCCGTTACAGCTCCTGGTATGGGTGGAAGATGGATTACCGATATTTTGGCAGATAATGATCCAGAAGATGAAAGTTATTTTCCACACATGAACGGACAATTTGTTTTTAAACATGCAGTTGTTCGATTTACGGAAGTTATTAACGAAGCATTGCAAGCCAATAATCTGCAAGTTTCCGATATTGATATGCTAATTCCGCATCAAGCAAATTTAAGAATCTCTCAATTAATTCAGAAAAAATTTGGTTTGGAAGACCATCAGGTATTTAATAATATTCAAAAATACGGTAATACCACAGCAGCATCTATTCCGATAGCCCTAACCGAAGCATGGGAACTAGGAAAAATCAAAGAAGGAGATACTATTGTTTTAGCTGCCTTTGGTAGTGGTTTTACATGGGCAAGCGCCATTATAAAGTGGTAAAATTATTTCTAATTATATTTAAAACTCGAAAATTTACTTTCGAGTTTTTTTATGCCTTTTTTGAAAGGATTGAACAGTACAATTTTACCAATAAAATTCTATCTTTGCACCTTTAATAATAACTATAATGACATTACAAGAAATCTTATCTCCAGCCATTTTTGAAGCTATTAAACAGCAATTCAGCACGACCATCAAAAAAATTGAATTTCAGTCAACCAGGAAAGATTTTGAAGGAGATATTACCGTAGTTATTTTTCCTTTATTGAAAGTTATTAAAGGAAATCCTGTAGAAATTGGAACTAAAATTGGGGACTTCTTAGTAGAAAATGTAAAAGAAGTTGAAAAATTTAATGTCGTTGCAGGATTTTTAAACATTGTAATTTCAGATAGTTATTATATTGATTTTTTCAATTCTATAAAAGACGATGCTACTTTTGGGTTTGTTTCTGCTTCCGCAAATGACACTCAGACTGAAAACAAGGCAGTTATGGTAGAATATTCTTCACCAAACACCAATAAACCCTTGCACCTTGGGCACATTCGTAATAATCTTTTGGGTTATTCGGTTGCCGAAATCATCAAGGCTTCAGGTAAAAAAGTTTACAAAACCCAAATTATCAATGATAGAGGAATTCATATTTGTAAATCAATGTTGGCTTGGCAGAAATTTGGTGAAGGACAAACTCCAGAAAGTACGGGTTTAAAAGGCGATAAACTGGTTGGAAATTTCTACGTACAATTTGATAAAGTTTATAAATCGGAAATTGCCACTTTAATGGTACAAGGAAAAACTGAAGAAGAAGCAAAAAAAATTTCACCAATTATCCTTGAAGCGCAGCAAATGCTTCTCGATTGGGAAGCCGGAAAACCAGAAGTTATGCAACTTTGGAAAACTATGAACCAATGGGTATACGATGGTTTCGAACAAACATATAAAAATTTAGGAGTTAATTTTGACTCCTATTATTATGAATCCAATACTTATCTTTTAGGGAAAGAAGTTGTTCAATTAGGTTTGGAAAAAGGAATTTTTGAAAAAGATCCCGATGGCTCTGTTTGGATTGACTTAACACCGGATGGTTTAGATAGAAAAATTGTGCTTCGTTCGGATGGTACTGCAGTTTACATGACACAAGATATTGGAACCGCAATTCAACGCGTTAAAGATTTCCCGGATGTTGGTGGAATGGTTTACACGGTCGGTAACGAACAAGATTACCACTTTAAAGTATTGTTCTTAATTCTGAAAAAATTAGGTTTTGATTGGGCAGCCAATTTGTATCATTTGTCATACGGAATGGTAGAATTACCTTCCGGAAAAATGAAATCTCGCGAAGGAACTGTGGTGGATGCCGATGATTTGATGGAAGAAATGACCACAACAGCAAAAACTATTTCCGAAGAATTAGGAAAATTAGATGGTTATTCGGATGCTGAAAAAGCCAAATTATACAAAACAATCGGACTTGGAGCATTGAAATATTATATGCTTAAAGTAGATCCTAAAAAGTCAATGATGTTCAATCCAGAAGAATCAGTTGATTTTGCTGGAAACACTGGGCCATTCATTCAATATACTTACGCACGAATTCAATCCATTTTACGTAAAGCAGATTTTGATTTTCAATCTGTGGTTATGAACTCTGGCGAGGAAACCCTGCATCCTAAAGAAAAAGAACTTTTAAAGCAAGTTGCTCTTTTTCCAGAAGTCATTCAAGATGGTGCTCGTAATCATAGTCCGGCTTTAGTTGCCAATTATACTTATGAATTAGTAAAAGAATACAATTCATTCTACCAAACGGTTTCTATTCTTGGCGAAGAAAATCAAACTAAAAAAGTATTCCGAGTGCAATTGTCTCAAAAAGTAGCCGACACTATAAAATTAGCATTTCAACTTTTAGGAATTGAAGTTCCTGAAAGAATGTAAAAACGAGAGATACAACAAATTCTAAATTCAGAATTTTAAATTCTGAATTCTAAAACTTATATTTGCAATTCAAAAAAACAGATTCTATGTTCAATAATTTAAGTGAAAAATTAAATAAAGCATTTCATATCCTAAAAGGACACGGAAAAATCACCGAAGTAAACGTTGCCGATACTCTAAAAGAGGTGCGTCGAGCTTTGTTGGATGCTGATGTTAACTTTAAAATTGCTAAAGATTTTACTACCAAAGTAAAAGAAAAAGCAATGGGACAAAACGTATTAACCACTTTAGAACCAGGACAATTATTGGTTAAATTAGTTAAAGACGAATTGACCGAGTTAATGGGGGGAGATGCAGCAGGAATCAACCTTTCTGGAAATCCAACTGTTATTTTAATGTCGGGTTTACAAGGGTCTGGTAAAACTACTTTCTCTGGGAAACTTGCTAATTATCTTAAGACCAAAAAGAACAAAAAACCACTTTTAGTTGCTTGTGATATCTACCGTCCTGCAGCAATCAATCAGTTGCATGTAGTTGGAGATCAGATAGGTGTAGAAGTATATTCGGAACCTGAAAATAAAAATCCTGTTGATATTTCACTTAAAGCAATTGCTTATGCTAAAGCAAATGGTTTTAATGTGGTGATTGTCGATACCGCTGGTCGTTTGGCTGTGGATGAAGAAATGATGACCGAAATTGCTAACGTTCATAAGGCAATTCAACCACAAGAAACCTTATTTGTTGTTGATGCAATGACGGGTCAAGATGCAGTTAATACTGCAAAAGCATTTAACGATCGTTTAAATTTTGACGGGGTTATTCTTACAAAATTAGATGGAGATACTCGTGGTGGTGCCGCAATAACTATTAAATCCGTAGTAAACAAACCAATCAAGTTTGTTGGAACTGGCGAAAAAATGGATGCCATTGATGTCTTCTATCCTTCACGTATGGCCGATCGTATCCTCGGAATGGGAGATGTTGTGTCTTTGGTAGAAAGAGCGCAAGAGCAATACGATGAAGAAGAAGCCAGAAAATTACAAAAGAAAATTGCAAAAAATGAATTCGGTTTTGATGATTTCTTGTCGCAGATACAACAAATCAAAAAAATGGGAAGTATGAAAGATTTAATTGGAATGATTCCTGGTGCTGGTAAAGCAATGAAAGATGTTGAAATTGAAGATGATGCTTTTAAACACATTGAAGCAATCATCCATTCGATGACACCAATAGAAAGAAGTAGGCCTTCTTTAATTGACATGAAACGTAAAACTAGAATTGCAAAAGGTTCTGGCAGAAAAATAGAAGAAGTAAATCAATTGATGAAACAATTCGAACAGATGAGCAAAATGATGAAGATGATGCAAGGGCCAGGTGGGAAAAATATGATGCGCATGATGGGCGGAATGAAAGGCGGAATGCCACAAATGTAAAGTAAGAGACGTGATTTATAACGTCTTTTTTATTGAGTAGAAAACAACAGCACAACACACAAAATAACTACACAATGACAATTTTAGACGGAAAAAAAGTATCGGAAGATATCAAAAATGAAATTGCTGCCGAAGTCCAAAAAATGAAAGATAACGGCGAAAAAGTACCACATCTTGCTGCAATAATTGTAGGAAGCGATGGTGCAAGTTTAACTTATGTTGGCAGTAAAGTAAAGGCCTGC
>Ga0114971_10003705_pt1 | contig 10351 bp, 8 predicted proteins | sample M_140625_MF_Meta_FD_87320 | JGI IMG/M metagenome (GOLD analysis project Ga0114971, IMG submission 87320) | Freshwater microbial communities from Lake Montjoie, Canada to study carbon cycling - M_140625_MF_MetaG | ecosystem: Environmental > Aquatic > Freshwater > Lake | place: Lake Montjoie...
CCTTTGCGTCGAGATTATCTTTCATCAACTGCCCGACACTTCCAGCCAGAGTGACACTCGTGGTGGAATAATCCCAAATCGACTTTGTCATGGCGACAAGATCCACCGCATTCGCATTCAGGCCATATCCTGATTTGTCCTGATTCGTTCCAACCGTAACCGGCTGAGTCACGGAAACGACAGGCCCACCAGCGTAAACCGATCTTGTGCTGACCTTTGCGTCGAGATTATCTTTCATCAACTGCCCGACACTTCCAGCCAGAGTGACACTCGTGGTGGAATAATCCCAAATCGACTTTGTCATGGCGACAAGATCTCCTCCACTTGCGGCAACGCTGTTGTCATCTCCTGAAATCATTTGAGCCGAAAGGACGGCCACCACCTGATTTCCAGCTCCTGTATTATGGATCGAAATCGCATAATTCCCGTTGCTGAACTGAAGCACAGGTGTGGCGATCAAGGTGGCCCGAAATAATCCCTGATATGGGGTGGCCGATTCAGCCAGGATCCCAATCACCTGACTGGGGGCCGACTTAAAGGTTGTGTCCACCATGTCCAGAAACAGGCCATCGGCCAGCCTCTCCACGCTATATCCAAGTTTCGTGCCGGTCACATACTGAAATCGAATACGAAGTGCCATTTTCTCTAACCCTTCTTTTTATGGTGATGCGATCATTTTTCAACAAATGTGGTCATGGTTGGAACAAAAACTTGTCCACCAATCAAACCTGAATCTGGAGACATCCTGGCAGGAATACCGGCGCCGATTCACCTGACCGAACAGTCAATGGACGATGCAAAGGCCCTGAAGCCCAGACATTACCGCCCGTTGGGGCATCGCTCAGGAAGAACCAGTCGCAGTCGCCCCAGTCGGCAGTTGGAACCCCAAAACTGATCGACCTGGCGTTCGACCATGTTGATTTATACTCGTCATGGGCTTTGAAATTCGCCCCTGAAAGTGGGACCCCCACCCGGCTATATCCACCACCAGTCACTTCCGTGATCCCGGTTCCAGCCGCTGTGATCGGCGATTTGGAGAGCCCCAGATAAAACGTGGACGGAAAAGCGGTCGTTGCGTTCCCAAATACCCAGTCAAGAATCTGATTCTGAGCGATCGTGGACCACGAACCATCACGCACGGAATGATTCAAAGAAAGTCCACCCACAGGAATGGTCACCGTCTGTCCATCAAAAAAGCCTGGTTTTTGCGGCAAAGTTCTGCCATAAATCATCGCATAAGCCTTGCCGCCCTCCCAGTTCGGGTTCCCAAGCCAAACCGCCATCCCAAACTGCCTCTGACGGATCACCGGATCTCCTGACCAGGCACTGCCTGCAATCGAAATGGCCGTTTTATTCGTTTTCATGCCCCCACTGGCTGGATTCCAGGTCGTCGAATTATCCATGATCACCGATAGTTTCATTGCATTATTCAAATCAATCGACCTGTGAAGCAGGGCTGGATCAAGCCCAAACCGGACCATTTCTTTATAGAATAAACCAGTACGATTCAGAATATATTCAAGGATTTGGCCTGAAACACGGTCGTGAAAAATGCCTGATTTGAGCTTGACTGGAGCAGGGATCGAAGGGTGCGTGAGGTTGGCATCCATATAAAAACTGGCAAAAACGTTGCCACTGAGGGCATTCTTTTTGCGAGAAGGCCGAAATTGTAGAGGTGTCCAAACAGGCGGAACCGCCGAACCTTCCAAACCTGCCTGACTGCATCCCCATGTCGAAACGCCTCCATCAGGCGGGAGACCAATCTCAATACGATGGGCGTTGGGTAACCATCCTCCCGTATTAGGGGGAGAATAAAAATCATCATGGAGCGTTTTTATGTTGGAATAATCATATATGGATGGCATGATTTCCATCACGTTTTCAGTACACCAATAGCGTCTCACTTTCACAGTTCCTCGCCAATCTTTACCGCGAACGCGTACGATCGGTCCGTCTCCATTAAAATCGCAATTTTCCACCTCGACCACGCCTGGAAAATTCGTCCAGTCGCGAATCGTTTTATCATCAAGATAAATCACGGGACAGTTCGAATTTGTGCCGTATCCAATATTCTTTAGAACGAATTTATTGCCCATGTGATACCATGACTTCTGGAGGTAGAACATTGCAACTCGTGGATTCGTACGATATCCCTCCGTATCAATCATGATATTTTCGAATCTATGCCCTGCTCCAATACTGTCACCGTCATATCCAATAAAAAATGCTTCCGCCTGGGTACTAAAATCGTTTGTGATCCCACCGTCCCAAATGCTGCCGCTTCCAACCATTCGGATCGCTGACCGGCCCACATAACCAAACGTAGTGTTTTTCGCATGGACCATGCTGCTGTTCGCTGCAAAAAACGAATTTCCGATCGCACCCAACTCACAGGAATTCATCTCCAATGGATAACTCACATAAATATTCAGGGCCCCAATACTATTAAAAAATCCGTCCCGAATGGAGACGTTTTCAATACTCAAGTGCAAATAACATCCTAGAGTAATACCATCGCAATTATGGGCAAAGCCGAAGCCAAGGATTGTAAGATCCGCCAGTCGACAATTCGAGATTGCCCTTGGCCCATCCCCTATCGGAACCAGCATTCCATAGCATTTGTCAAAATTGTGATTTAAAACCTGCAAATCAATTCCCGTCCCTTCGCGAATATTCAGACCTGCCAAAGCCCCCGCTGCTGCCTTCATGAAGGTGTCTTCGTCTGTTAAAACCTTTCCATCAATCCGTGTTTGTGCAGATCCAGCTGTGGAATGGACATAAATGATACTTGTCCAGACTTTCGTGGCGATAATCGTGTAATCGGTCTTCGTATAATTTGCAATATCATTCACACGCCCATTTCGGCACCTCGAACCGATCGAGAAATCGGAATATTCCCAGCGTGCAAAACTGGTGAACTTGGTGAATAATTCCGATGCCTGAATTCCATTCGTATAATCAATCGTAAAATCAACCTGAACACGATCCACAAAGACCGAGAAACGCTTCAAAACCCAGTCCACTTGTACACTTACACGGTGCAGTCCTGTTTTCTGAGGCTGTGGGACCAAGATTCGGATCACACCTTTATTGATCAGCGAATCGTCAGTCACAGCCAATGCAAATTCGAGCTGGCTGGTGCTGCCGGAGAACAGCCAGGGGTCAGGCATATTAAATTCGCCCATACCTGCAATACCACCTTCAACAGGCTTGTCGTGGGCAAAATAGATGAAATCAAAAGTCGTTTGCGTTTGCGATTCCCAGCCTATCAAATTACCGTTCGCCAGAGGGTTACCGAAAAAGATCCCTTTCACCACGCCCCGGGGACGAATCCCATAAGCGTATCCTGTTGTGTTGATGTTATATTCCAGAGGAGGCACGCCAGAGGCACCAGCCTTCAAGTCGCCTTGAGGCCTGAATCGGAAGATATCGGAGCGATATCGTTCATCAAAAATGAAGTTATTCTGAGCGTCACGCAAAGGAACTATTGCGCCCGTTTCCGTGTCGGTATAGGACGTTCCACTTTGCCAGGTCTTTGGGTGATTTCCATAAATAAATGCTGGTCCCCATGTCCATAATGTGGTGGCATTTTTGCCCTCGCCCACAATTGCAATTCGGTCGCCAGTGACATGCACTGGTTTTTCAAGAAAATAGAAATTCGGAAACTCTGTACAAGCCGGAATATAAACGGTTCCGCCGCCTTTGGATGCGACATAATCGACAGCAGCCTGAAAGGCTGGTGTGTTATTGAAATTGAGTACGGGTCGGGCTCCGAAGTCGCGTACATCGACAAAAAGGCCGTCGGAATCGTTCGGGTTCACGGACCCTCCAATAGCTGCTGACATTTTTTTTAATGCTTTCTGGTGTTATGGAACGGAAATGGAAGGTGATTATTGCTCTTGAAATACAACTTTTCTGATCAACGGATCAGACGAGTCCATCGGCCTGAATTGATCGATTGACGTGTGATGGCCATGAGGATCTGGGCTTTTAAATCTGTGAGTAATCGCTGTTCAAGATCCAGAAGCGAGCCATCGGTCAAACCCAGAGAATCTTTGAGAAAAGCAGAGCTGGAACCCATTCTCATCAGTGAGAGCAGTTTCACCACGTCGTTCGACCTGTTGGTCAAGATATCATCCATGATGGAAACGGAATTCTTTAAATGAGCGTCTACAGTGGCCTGAGCCGAATGAATGAAGCTCGAAAAATCAAGGACAGTGGCCTGCACCGTGGACGTTCCGAACGAGACTCCTGGGCCACGACCTACCGGAACATCATAACCAGCCAATTTCAATTGAAACCCGTCGGCTTGAAGCGACTTGACCAGATAGAGGCCATTTTTGGGATTCACCGCATTTAATTCCACCAGCTGGACGATCATTCCGATCGCCATGTTCGATATCAATGGATTAAATGGTGATTTCAGTAACCACGCATCCACACTATCAAACACGGCTGAAAACGAGTCGATTCGACATGAAGATTCAGACACCTGAATCAATTGATCCGGATAACTCATCACAATATCTTCATTGGTGACCATCACTTCCCGCCTTTTTTTCTGAATTTCGGAATGTATCCCGCAAAAAGGATTGTATTAATCCCATTTGCGGGGAAATGTGGTATGAAAAAAAATTATGCTGAGAAGGCTGTGATGCCTTCAAGCCAGGCATGATGCGACTCGTTTTGAAGTTCGATGGCACCTTCGGCGATCCAGTCGCCTTCCACAGCATCTCCACGCACGCCACGTGAGTTCCAGAATTCGTTGCGCTTGACACGCATCCGAATCTCCGAGCTCGTTAATGCAACCGCCGTGTATGGACGCAGCAGAGGAGCTTCAATCAGAGTGATTCCGCCCAGAAACGGAGCTTCAAACACATTGATTGGAACACCAAAGACGCTTGTTCCGGCGTCGATCCGTTGAACAGCATGGCCCCAGACAGCCAGACCAGTCATGAAGTTTGATGAGAGAAGCATGACATCAGGATTACCACCATTTGTGCGGCAGCGTTCGAGGGTGTCGCGGATCAGGTCCGTAGCCTTGTAAGCAGTTGCACTGACGGGGCTTGTTACGAGATTGGTACTGATCAGCGTTTTGAGACCTTTCTGTTTGGGTCTGGCAACCAGAGCAGGATCTTCACCACGTCCGTAGTAGCTTGTGGATTCCATGTCGTCCATCAGGTTCTGAAGTCCGTCCATTCGGGCCTGATCCAGAGGAGTTCCACCACTCGCAGCAGAGCTGAAACCGGTTGCGGCTTGTAAAGAACCGGAAATCTGAACAGGGTGTTGCCACGTCTGACAGAACTGGGAGGTGACTAGAGGTTTCATGGCCACGGCCAGTTGGTTGACTTCGCCACCTGTGCGGCTGTTTCCGACCAGTCTGACGGTGTCGTTGAGTGCTCCGGTGGCTGCGGTGGTGCCTTCAGCGGCTCGGCGGATGGTCACTGCATTGGTAGAAATATTGACTTCGCCGGTGATTTCAATCCGCTCGCCTGAAACCAGTTCCAAAACATCCCCAACCATCAGATAACTGGCGTCGCTGAAGGTCGCGGATGAGTCGATGGCTGATAGAGCTGCGCCGAGTTTTACTGTTCGGGGACGCGCTACACGACTGACGACTGTAAAGGTTGTCGAGGCCACAGGAATACGGGGCAGGCGTGTGACAAGTGGGCAACGATTGACAAACCAGTTCATGGAAACGGCATGAATTTCGTTACGAATCTGGTCTTTGAAATCGTTGACGAATTCAATGCCTTGAGAGAAGGTCGATGGCATGGGAAAAATTCACCTTTCAGGATTTTGGTTTGAATCAGTGGGAATTGAATGAATGAGATGTAGGAGAAAATTGGGCGAGACGAAATTGCCTCGCCCTTTTTTAATCACAGTCATGATTGACTGCGAGAACTTTATTCAGAAAATCAATTGGTTTTCTTGACTTCATCAACAGGCTGAGAACTCACCGTTGGTGGGAGTTCACGGCCATGTTGAATCCGTCGTAGAATTTCAATAATCGTGACCAAAATGGCTGACCCAACGGCAAAATCGGCAGGCTGAACGAGAATCGTTTGAAGTGATTCATTCAGGCCTGAAAGAATGACGCTGGTTGATCCACCGGCGGCTAATGCAAAGAACAGGACGCGAGTCAGCTCACTGGTGTTGACATAGCCCTTAACCGAGCCTGGTACAGCCTGAAACGTGGTCATAAGGTACGCTTGAAGATTCTTTAAACTTGTCATGGGAAAGGTCTTTCTAAAACAAAAGGAAAACATCCGAAAAAAGGTGCTTCAATATCGTGGCCAAAGGCCACGTTGTAAGGATTGATCTGATTTCAAAGCGCGTTGGCGCCAATTTTGAATAACAGACTCATTTAAATTTTTGGCTTGTGGAGTGGCAGGAACCGTTCGTTCGGTGACACCCGATTCCGTACGGGCGGCGGTACCGCCCTTATGGCTGGCGGTTCGAAAGTGTGCAAAATCAGGGCTTTGAAGCCAGTCTTTCACAGCATCGGCAAGGTTTCGGCCGTCGGCGGATTGCACTTTGAAGGATGATTTCTCGTCGATTCTGGCGATAATCCGATCGCTCCAGAGTTTCATCAGTTGAGATGCAGCGCCTGGCCTGATGGATTCGCCGCTCAGGGCCATCGCCAGCTCGCGTTCCGCAGCCATCACAGAGCATCGATCTTTCCATTCCTGCAACTCCTGTTCCATGGGATTTCGGCCGGTGGATGATATGAAAGGGTCGGCTGAGACTGTATTTGTTACAGTCTCAATCGGGGCTGATTCTGATGAAGTGACGATGGGGTCAGGCTTAATGTTATCGAGATTGATCATTTTGCGAATTACTTCTCTGAAAATGGTCGTTTTTTACGGGAAATGAAGAGGGCTGCAAAGTCCATGACAAAAGGGATCACAACGCTTCTGACAAGCGACAGACAGACAATTTGAAGACTCAGGCAGGCGATGATTGGGCCGATCATGGTTTCTTTACCTTGGTGTCGAGATATTCCTGAATTTCCTGATCACATTTCAGATACATGTCATCTGCGAGTCCCGGCATGCACAATCGCAGCAATCGGCTCAGTAAAAGCCCTTCGGTCATTGGCAGGCGACCTGACTCACTTAGTATCCGCTGAAACCCTCTGGTCGCGTCTGCCAATTCGGAAGTTGTCAATAAATCGAACTCGCTGGGATATTCAATCCGAATATTCCGTAAATCTTGGCCAACCCGTTGCATTACGCCATCGTATAAAACGGTTAATGCCAATTTTGCAATTTGGAGTTCGGCTCTGGCAAGTGCTTTAGCCAGCTTGGCGAGGCGATTATTGCCGTCGTGCAGATCGATGGCTTTTGCAACACCTGATTGCACTTGTCCGCTACGTTCTACGGATCGAACCAGGGCAGAATCGCGGTCGATATCGTCGCGGATATCGGCCTTGTTCTGGCGGATCGACTCGGCTCCATCCTTATTGAAATTGACCACCTCAAAACCTTCGTAGGTAATGCTGGTGCCGGTATTATTTTTCTTTTTGGGGAGGAGCCAGCCGGGGCCTATGGGGATCCCACCGTCGGGCTGAATGAAATCCTCTGGGCCTTGCATCAGGGGGTGGGCCTGAGTGGTGTCGGAGAGAATCAATTCACTGTCCCGATTGTAATATTCACGCTGACGTTCGGCGATGCCTTCATAGCGTGACTGACCGACATTCTGGCTGCGCGGTTTGCGAGCCAAAAACAGGCGTTCGATGGGAACTCTGCCGATATGATGGGCGATGGTTTCGAGGATATAACCATTGGTGTCATAAAGAGTTGATTCAGAAGCGGTCCAGTGCCTGAAAACTGGCATCAGAGAGCCTTCGATTTCAATAGATTCGGCTACCAGGCATTCTTCATAACCCTGGCAGCTTTCATCGAGCCTCCACCAGACCATATTTTCAGGAAGAATATAGGATGCGATGCAGGTATCGAGGCCGAGGCGAATGCAATCGGCCTGGGTTTCAATGGTTTCACCGGAGGGTGGCCGGGGCCTGTCCATAATCACGTCAATCTGGCCCAGACAAAGCAGCAGAGGGGCGATTGTCTCGATCATCCACTGATCGATGGAAAGGCCACATCCATTGACATCCGACCACCATTTACGGAGATTTTCCGAGCCATCGCGGACCACTTCCCGGGCATAAATTCGGGAGAGGTGGGTTTCGACAGTTTCGGCGAGGAAAGTGGGGACAGGTGTGCGAGCGCGGCGCAGTTCGAAATCGTCGTCGGTTGCAGGCCCGATTGGAGGCGATTCTTCTGAGCCAGTCAACGGCCAATTGTCGCCTGGTCGGCCCATGGCGGTGGATTCAGTCCCTGGTACGGGATATTCGCGTTTATGGCGAACCAGATTTCGCATGGGCTGGCCTTGGTGGTCGTAGCCATAGATGGCTTCGCGATATCTTTGGCCGCCTTCGAGGCTATCCAGGAGCCATGTCCATCGGAGGTGATGTTGGGCCCATTCGGGGTGACGTTTTTTAATGAGTTGCAATCCAGGGCCACGGCTTGACATTTAAAAGATCCTTTTTGGAGAGACACGGGGCACATGAAATAAAGCCGACGAATGATCATGAATGACTGCTTTGATACCACCACGAAGGGCATCAATTAAATCTTCATGGGGGTGTTGGGGATCTTCCGGCCAGTCGCGCCACTGACCACCGACGCGAGCTCTTCGGTAGTTTTCGAAGGCTTGAATCAGGATTTCGCAACGTGGATGAATGGTGAGACGAGGGGGGCCTTCCGCCGGATTCAGGAGAGATTCCACGCCTGCCAGGCTATCGACGACCAGCGAGTATGGCCAGGGTGTGAGTTTTAATCCAACGCGTTGATATTCGGCGAGCACGGTGGGGCCGATGGGATTTCGGGCACCACCGGCGGGGTCGGTCCAGGTGTAGTCGATACGACCATTGCAATGTTTGTGGATTAAATTCAGCATATTTCTGGCGTTCCATTCGGCGGAATGGCCTTCGCTGAGAAATTCGGCAAAAACGTGGATATCCGGAACGTTGAATTCGGTTTTAATCGAGGGCGTGATTGGATTTTGAGATTGGATTTTATGCCATTGAACCTGAAATAAAACGGCGCCGGTGTAAACTCCACTGTCGAGACCCATGTGGACAGGGAGAGAGGGCTGAAATTCGGCTTTTTCGTGGACGTGAAGTCCGCGTTGAAATTCATTGAACCAGAGACCGTCAGCGCGAGGGCCCATGCAGAGGTAGTCGGCTTCGAAGATTTTCTGGCTGACGCACATCAATTTCTGGATCACGGAATTGATGGAATAATGGCCATCGGAGCGTTTGGCGCGAGGTGGGCCGCCGTCGCGGACGTCGTGACACCAGCGGAGGAGTGGGCAGGAAGGGCAATTTTCAAGGTTCGGGCCAGACCTCCAGTTCGGGCATCGTTCGAGGACTTCGAAGATACAGAACCGGAAGAATGGAAATTCGCCAGCTTCTCCTCTGGCAACGAGTTCCGTCATGGGGCCGCCGGTTCTGTGCCAGGTGGAGGTCATGACGGTTGAGGCTTTGAAACCGCCGAGATTCATGCACATACCCATGGCGGATTCACGGAGTTCCGAGGCGATTTCGTCAACTTCGTCGAGCAGGAGAGTGGGTACGTGGGGTCCACGGACACTTGTATTAGAGGCAGGCAGGATCATGATTTCGGAGCCATTTGGATAAACTCCGCGATTTTTGGTGAGCGATTGAAATTCATGATGGCCGTGCCCGATGGCGGATTCCATGTTTCTGACGATGGATTGCATGGCCTCATAAATTTGAAGACTTTGGGCGAGGCTGCCGCCGAGGACACGGACACGATGGTGGGCGGTCTGGCGGCTCATCAGGTGGGTTCCGAGAGCGGTGAGGAACGATTTGCCGGTCCCACGGCCGCCGAGGGCGAGGCTGACGGGAGGGCGCTGAAAGTACATGGTTTTGAGGAAGTCCCAGGGGGCATGGTGGCCGGGGCAGACGGCATTTTTTGCGACTTGAATTCCTGAATAGTGCTTGATCCAGTGCCAGAGGCCGGTGCTGTCCATGGGCTGATAGAGGTTCATTCCATGATTGTCAGGCGATTGGATTGGTTCAGGTTCGCCGGAATTCATGGTGATAGGGGCTTTCGGTTTGGGAGGTATTAAAAAATAAGCGTGATGATTTTAAATGACGTTGATTGGAATTGCAGCGATAATATCGTGGACGGGTTGAAATTCATGTTGCATCTGGTGGAAATATTATGAGTGGTGGTTGAAGCGCGTGATGGTTGGGTAAAAAAATTGGGATGGTTCGTTTTTTCGAATGGTGGAAGGTATTGAGCCTCGCGGTAGAGCA
>Ga0114971_10003710_pt1 | contig 10343 bp, 9 predicted proteins | sample M_140625_MF_Meta_FD_87320 | JGI IMG/M metagenome (GOLD analysis project Ga0114971, IMG submission 87320) | Freshwater microbial communities from Lake Montjoie, Canada to study carbon cycling - M_140625_MF_MetaG | ecosystem: Environmental > Aquatic > Freshwater > Lake | place: Lake Montjoie...
AGCAGAACAGCAGAACAGCAGAACAGCAGAACAGCAGAACAGCAGAACAGCAGAACAGCAGAAACGGATAACTTGTAAATTGCAAGAGCCGCGCAACACAAGATGAGGGAAGGTGAGAGCAATGACGGTTTTATTTCACGAACTGTTAGTTCCAGGATGGGCAGAGACAAAGGTAGGTGTGTACGAGTTAACACGTAATGAGAATTCAGGGCACAAGAAGGATGAGGGTTTTTCACTTCCATGTCACGGAGTCGATCCTGAGCTCTTCTTCGCCGATTCACAAGAGATGTTAGAGACCGCTAAGGATCTTTGCACCGCTTGTCCAATGCGCGCACGTTGTCTTGAAGGAGCGCTATCACGTCAAGAACCATGGGGTGTTTGGGGTGGCGAGATATTTGAAGATGGACAGATTGTCGCTGCGAAGCGTTCACCCGGACGTCCACGTACTGCAGCATAAATTTTCAGCGCACTTATTTACCACAATTGATTTGAGGGGATCAATTAGCTGATCAGATAGATCACAGTGGGAAAAATAAGTGCGCTGAAAGCAGTAGTACGAAAAATAAAGTTATTTAAAAGAAATTACATGGCAAGAGTTTAAAGTGAATTACTTCGCAAGAGTTTAAAGTAGTTTACTTAGTAAGAGTTAAAGCCAATTACTTGCTAAGCGAAGGCGCAATTTCTGGAAACCAAGATAGCGCCTCATCTCGGAAATTCCCTTCAGCACCGAGTTGGCAGAAAATACCAGTGGTTCCAAGGGTCACACGATGAATTAATACATACTCAGGTGGAAGATTTAATTGAAACCCAATTTTTGCAGTTGGATTTCGTGGGTCACCAACGCGAGTACTTTGATCTCGTAACCATTCCCGCGAATATTTAAATTTCTCTGTTCGTAGCGGTTCTACAAGTGGTAATAAATAATCTAGAACTAAATTTGCATCTGCATCAACATCAGCAAGAATAAATCCATCTTTTTTAAAGCCGTTATAAAGCCCAATGGCATCATCATCTAGTGCATGCTTTAGTAGATTTTTTAGAGGCTCAGGAAAGCCATTAGGCAATCTGTTGCACGCACCAAAATCCAATACCCCGAGGCGGCCATCTTCTAGCAATCTAAAATTTCCGGGATGTGGATCTGCATGAAGTAATCCAACTCGCATCGGAGAAGTGAAATGAAAACGAGCAATCTTGAGACCGGCATTGTTGCGTTGCTCGCGGCTCCCTTTTGCAATTATTCGGGACAATGGAATTCCCTCTAACCATTCACTAACTAGAACTTTGTCAGCTGCCATTACAACTTTTGGAATTGCGATATCTGGATCACCATCAAATTCAGCTGCGTAAGCGCGTTGTGCTTGCGCTTCATATTGATAATCAACCTCTTCGATAATCCGAGCACGTAACTCTTCAAGCAGCGGTCCCATCTCTAAAGCTGGCATAAATAATTGAAATATTTTTGCAAATCGTTGAATTTGATTTAAATCTGAAATAAGTGCTTCAGCTGCACCTGGGTATTGCACTTTAACTGCAACAACTCGTCCATCTTTCCAAACACCTTTATGCACTTGACCAATAGATGCTGAAGCAACTGGCTTGTCAGTGAATGATGAGAAATTATCACGCCAATCTTCGCCTAACTCTTTTGCAAGTACTTGATGTACTACTCGCGCTGGAAGTGGAGGCGCAGATTCTTGCAACTTAGTTAATGTTTCGCGGTAAGGAGCCGCAATCTCTTCTGGCAGTGCAGCTTCAAATACCGAAAGCGCTTGCCCAAACTTCATCGCGCCACCCTTTAGTTCACCTAAAACTTGAAAAACTTGGCGGGCGGTTTTTTCTTGAATTTCAGAAGAAACCAAGGCGTTTGATTGCCCAATTAATTGTTTACCTAGGCCAACTGCACTACGTCCTGCAAGGGAGAGTGGTAATGAGGCTAACTTTGCACTGCGGATCTTTGTGCTGGTCTGCAATGAATCTTTCTTAACATTTTTTTCATTGCTAGGCATGTCGCTAATTGTGCTAGATACCCACAATCATGGCGAATTGAAAATTATTTGTGTTGAGTAATGCATTTGGAGAAGAATTTAATGATTGTGTGATCTCGCCCTCACTCGCATATTCCTGTAATCCAGCCTTACAGCTTTCTAGCCTTCTGCCTTCTGGCATTACTGCCAAGAGCAACCGCAAAGTGGGTGGCGACTCCATCTGCGGATTACGGGGTGCATCAACTCAGATCCTGAGTAGGTAATGGTTTTCCCCCGCAACTGAAATTGGGATTGAAACTGGGATGAAAACTGGGATGGAGTTTCCTGGCCGGTCTGGTCAGCTGGATCAACTGGATCAACTTGAGCTAATTGATCTATTTGAGCAAGTGCAAAAATTGCGCCAATACTTGCCCCAAGCAACGCTAAAGGTGTGGAGAGTTCTCTCCTCCTATCTAGAAAATGCGCCAGGCTAACGCTGTTCCAATTTGGATCGCGATCAAGCCGATGCATATCAATACAACGTGGACAGGCATCTTTTCCTGGAGTCACAAAGGGGCCGAAAGTTAAGTTGTCTCTATCTAATCCATCTATAAGAAAAAAAGGGGTACTGCCTCGCATCCATTCAGCAAGTATTTCTGGATCTGGTGGCGTTGTTGCAATGATCAAAGTTGGATTTCTTATATCACTTGAGTTTTTACTTTGAGAATTTTCACGAGATTGGTCAGCAAGTACTTCATTTCTTGAGCGGCCGACATCAGAAAGTCGTAAGTAACCACCTATTAAATCTGACATGGTGATTTTTCGATGGTCATCACTAATAACAGCACCAATTCCACTTGCTAAAAGGGTGCCGGAAAGGGCAAAACCAATTCGATTTAATTTCGAGATGTAAACAGTTGCAGTTATGCGTTTTTTCATTCTTTCTATCCGGCATGAAGTTGCAGATTGAGTCGCAGATTGAGTCGCAGATTGTGGGTACCAATCAATAAGTTGCAATTCAGGTAAAAGTTTCTGGTTTGTTACGTTTTCAAAAGTTATAAATGCAGCATGATTTAAAGTTGATATCAACTCTATTAAATCTGATTCAGAAATCCCTACTGAAATTGCAATTGCACTGATGGATTTACTTCCATCACATAAAGCCAAAGCTGCACGTGCACCGGGCAGATCGATAATCAATGCATCATCAAAAGTTCCGACAAAGAGACCGTCAGCCCGAGGTGAAAGTAATACGCCAACTTTCATCCTCGGGAAATCATTTCTGGAGACTGTTTCAGTTACACCGGAGTCGCGGACAATTTTTGCTCCTGCAGAGTTGCTCGGGCTGATCTCTATTGGCTCTATTGGATTCTTGTCATCAAGCTTGTCATAAAATTTCTCGTCAAAGTTCTCATTAAATTTCTCATTAAATTTCTCGTTAAACGTCTCATTAAACATAGAAGGAGCCTGACATTTGCCAGGCTCCTTCATACTTTTTACTCACAAACCAACATTGGAGTAAATCTTTGTCACATCTGATGTGGCTAGAGATTCGCCCTGCGTGGTTGTGAAACTTAAAACTCCTGCGTCTTGCTTGGAGGGCTTACGCCTTACCCAAGATCCGACACATGGTGGTGTTGCATGTTGGGCACTTGCCCTTTGCCATGCGACGGCCCGATTCTGAAACATTTACATCTCCAGTGAAGTTGCGCTTTGCTTTGCACTTAACGCAATATGCCTCGCCGGTATAAGTCTCTACTGCCATGGAATCCTCCTGAAAGTTGGAACAAGTTGGAACAAGTTGGAACAAGTTGGAACAAGGTGAACCACCTAAAGAGCACGGTACCGCTTGATCCACGCTCAAACCTCAGTATTTACCCTCAACGACCTGCTTTTCTAGGAAATCTTCGGCTCAAAGTAGTGATTGCCGCACAAACCGCCGGCTAATATCCGTTTTGTCGGATTTTCAGGGTTCTAAGCTGAGATCTCCGCTAGTGAAATCAATTCCAGCTGCCCCTCGTGATTATGGCGAGGCTTAGTAGTAACTGAGTTCCGGGGGCCTTTAAGCGCGGTGATCGCCACCTGCTCGGCTACTTCCGCTGCTTTCTCAGCGCACGACTCCGCACTCACCTCTAGTGTTTCTGCCACATCTACCGCGACCACTTCTTCCGCTGCCACTTTTGCAATGGAATTGATGGAGTCGATCGAATTGATGGGCTCAATCAAATTGATGGCATCCACCAGATCCTCCTCAAGTCGAATTTGGCGCCCCTCTAAATAACCTTCTGCTCGCTCAAGTTGTGGATATCCGGCCAGCAAGGCCTTGAAATCTGGACCATGGCCGGCGACTATCAAATGCACCAGCTCATGAAGCAAGATGTAATCGAGAGCGTAACGCGGGGCATCATCTAGTCGATTTGATAATCGAATTGCACGTTCTTCAATTGTGCAAGAACCCCAAATTCTTTCCATGCGCGAACTCCACTCGACAGTTATTGGAGTTGCTTTATTGCCAAGATAAAGTGAATTTAATTCAAGTGCTCGCGCCATTAACTCACTTGAAGTTAAGCGCAGATCATCTTTACCTAATTTTGAAACCATTTCAGCAACAACTCGTTCTTCTTCACGTTTACTCATACGCGCAGGAATTGCAACAATAATTGTGTCGCCTTTTCGATAGGCCTCAATTGTTTTACGACGTTTGTTACTTCGGCGCACTTCAACTAAGAATGCGCGCTCCAAAATTGCCCCGTTTCTGATCTATTTCTCATCTATTGCTCGAGAGTTTCGCTAACCATACCGGCGAATTTTTCCACTGGTTGTGGATAAGTCGTGGTCCGTGCCAGGTGTCGCCTTTTTGGAGAATAGGCGCTGGTAATGGATTAATTTAGGGTGGTTCAAATTGTTGTTTCCACAGGTAGCGCAGATCTATGCACAGATATCGGGTTAGTTACGCACAGGGGTAAAAATTCAGAAATTCGCTAGCAGATTCTTTCAGGAATTTCTATCTTGCATCTTTTTTAATAGAGCCGTATTTTCACGCTACGAAGTCCTCGGATAACCGGTTACCTATCTGCAAGGGGAAGGCAGATAAGTAAACGTGCGCCCCGGGGGCTTCGCTTTTTTCTTTTGAATTTTAATTAAGGAAAATCAAAGCGTTGATAAATCGTCTGGTGCACTTCTTCCTTTTCTGAATGAAGTTGGATTTGTTATTTCTTCAATTGTTGGTAAAGACTCTGGAGAACTCCATAATTCATCTCGTTGTGAAATGCTTTCATTCGTTGCGATGTAATCAAAGAAAGTTGCAGCATCGCGCGATGCTCGCGGTGATATTTCTAAACCAATTAATGCTGCAAATGCTTTTTGCATTGGACCACCAGTTGCTCTGCCACGACGTGCGCTCTCTCTCAATGCTGGCAGTGCCGGTAAGTGTTCTAGGGCGGCACTGGCACTTACTTCATCAATCCAGCCCTCAATTAACGCAGCAATAGTTTCCAGCCTGAGTATCGCGCTTTTTTGTGAAGGAGTTTCATCTGTTGTGAACAATCCATTGGCGATCGCCTCGTTTAGCGCCTCGGGGGAAGTGCCGATGCCGTCAACTGGCAAACCAGTCATTCCAGTCATTCCAGCCATTCCAGCCATGCCTTCTTGAATTTTTTCAACATTGACTTTGATTCCATCGCTGTAACTTTTAATTGCATTCGTTATGTATTCGCGCAACCAGGGGACATTGTTGAAAAGTCGAACACCAGCCACTTCACGAAGTGCTAAGTAATAACGTAACTCAGCTTCTGGAATACCGAGTTCGGCTCCCCACGCATTGCAATTAATCGCGATCAATGCCGGACGGTTTTTGACTAACAATGGAATTCCGATGTCTGCACCGCCGGTGACACTTCCTGCTGTTGTTTTTATTGTTTCTCCCAATTGAGTTGCGAACATCACTCCACCAAAAGCGCGCATCGCACTGCTCATTTGATTAAAGATTCCAGCCATTGGATTTTCAGTATTAGAATTTCCGGCATTTGGATTTCCGGCATTAGAGTTTCTGGCATTTGGATTTATTTTTGACTCATCATTTTTGGTGTTTTCTGAATTTGATGGAGGGCCAAAACCAAAAGAGCTAAAAGGATTGTTATTTTGATTTCCAGATTCATCTCCTTGAGCGCCACCGAGTTCATCACCTAATTGATCACCAAAAGCATCTCCTAGTGCCTCTTTAGTCAATCCAGAGATTGCGCCCGAGACGGCGCCTGAAAGAGATTCAGCAAGTGGTGCAACGATTTCGCACCAACCAACCAGGGTTGCATCAATCCATTGAGATCGCGACCAAATCTGTGCCGGCTCTAATGGCGCAGTGAAATCTGTTTTTGGATCTAACCAAAGTTGGGCAACAGCCAGCGCTTCAAGCCCTGCAGCAATTTCATTTTCACTCGGTGCTTGGTCTTTAGCAAGGGTTGCCATTTCACGGACCGCATCAGGGGAAATTCCAGATCCTGTTGCACCCGCTGCATTTGCAGAGATTGCTCGTCCCAAACGCGAGAGAGCTTCTCCCATTTTGGCAAAGTCAAAACCACCCATGTCGCCAAAATCCCCTGCTCCGAAGCCGCCACCAGGAATACTCACGCTCAATTTCCAATCCAAATGATTATTTAATTACTCATATAACCATACACATGTACTTTCGATTCCCAAGATTGATGCGCCTTTACTCCCTACCTCTTTACTCGCTACCTTTTCACTTCCTACCTCTTTACTCCCTACCTCTTTACTCCCGTAACTCCCTCACTCCAGCCTAGATCTCAGATCTACTCCAGAAATTTGAAAAAACTCTATCGTTCTCTTATGTCCGCACTTATCTGGTGGTTGATTCCTCTATTAGGCACCGCCGGCGCTTTGTTTTACGTATGGCGAGTAGGACGTAGTAAGAGAGAAACGAATATTGAAAAATCAATTGCAGAGTATGAAAGATTTCGATCAACTTTTGAGTCACAGCACCGATCAGAAGATTTGTAAAAGAAAGTTTGAGTTAACTTAAATGGTTCGTAGTTTACCTAGAGTGCCGATACTTTTGGTCTTGATTTTACTCATTACCGCTTTTGTGATTCCGCTGCCTTATGTAATTATCGAACCAGGAGATCCACAAAATACTTTAGGTAAAGTCGAAAAAGGAAGTAGCAAACGACTTATTGAAATAACTGGAGTAAAAACTTTTCCAACCACAGGAAAATTAAACTTAACCAGCATCTATGTTTCAAGTCCGGAAGCAAAAATTTTAGGTTTTGATGTATTAACCGCATGGATTGATGGCGAAAAAAGTGTGCAGCCAAGAGAAGTTTTCTTCCCCAAGGGAGTCTCGAACAAAGAGGTTAATCAGCAAAATGAATTAGATATGCGCCAATCTCAAGAGCATGCAAAAGTTTCAGCACTTCAGTACCTTGGCTACAAAATTCCAGAAAAGATTGTTATTTCTACCATAACAAAAGCGTCGCCTAATAAAAGAATTTTGCAAAACGGTGATGAAATAATTAAATTAAATGGTGTTGAAGTCGCTTCAGCTGCTGACTTTAGAAAACAATTAGCAGCAATTTCAGTGGCAAAAACACCAAGCGATAAAATGCAATTGACGATTTTGCGTAAGAGCGAAGAGAAAGTTTTCACTGTCAGTACGTACAAACTTCCAGCTAAGCAAAAAGTTCTAGGTTTAATGGTTGAATCGAAATACCATTACCCATTTACAATAAAAATTGGATTAAAAGATGTTGGTGGCCCAAGTGCTGGCTTGATGTTTTCACTTGGAATTATCGAAAAATTGAGATCTGAGAATTTAACAAGAGGTAGAAATATTTCTGGAACTGGAACAATCGATGCTTTTGGAAAAATAGGGCCGATCGGTGGCATCGAGGAAAAATTAATTGGGGCCGCACGGGCTGGATCAAAACTATTTTTAGCACCGGCCTTAAATTGCGACGATATTCATCACATTCCAAAAGGCCTGCAAGTGGTTGCCGTAGAAACTCTTGCAGAGGCGGTTACTGCGCTGAAAAACCAAGATTTAGAGTCACTGCCAGCCTGCGGATAAATTTAGAGTTCCACCTGCATTTTCACCTTCGGTTGGCGGTAAATTCTTACGCTGCTTTGGCTCTGTAGCCATTACTTCAGTAACCTATGCCCATGGTCTTTAACACTCGTTTTGCCCCTCGTGCCAACCGCCGTCGTGGCCCACTTCCATTGACAATCACCATTTTGGTATTGCTTTCAATCGCATTAGTGAGCATGAGTGGCTTCTATGCAGACTGGCTTTGGTTTAACTCAGTCTCCTTTACAAAAGTTTGGCAGACAACACTTTTCACAAAAGCATGGCTCTTTTTACTTTTCGGCATTGTCACTTCTTTAGTAATAATTTCAAATGTTTTAATTGCGTATCGATCACGACCTATTTTTGCGCCTTTGACAATCGAAGCCGATAATTTAGAGCGATACCGCGCCCAAATCGAACCAGTAAAACGTATGGGATTTTTGGCATTAACTTTGGGGCTTTTCTATTTCGCAGGTTCAGCGGGCTCACAACTCTGGGAACCGTGGTTGCTTTGGAAAAATGCAACTCCATTTGGGATTAAAGACCCACAATTTAATTTAGATATTTCATTTTTTGCATTTTCACTTCCGTTTTACGAATCGTTGATCGGTTGGGCGATTTCAACTCTAATACTTTCCACTCTTGCAAGTTCAGTGGTTCATTATTTGTACGGTGGCATCAGACCACAAAGTGTTGGCGAAAAAACTACCGTTGCTGCGCGCGTACAACTATCCGTACTTCTTGGGTTAATTGTTTTAGTAAAAGCTTTTGCATATTGGTTTGACCGATTTCAATTGGCATTAAAAGATGAAAGATTAATTACTGGTTTGAGTTACACAGATGTGAATGCTGTTTTGCCAGCAAAAGCAATTCTTGCGGGAATCGCTGCGGTTTGTTCATTGTTATTTTTTGCAAATATCATTAGGCGTTCTTGGGTACTGCCAGGTGCAGGAATTGCGCTTTTAGTTGCAAGTTCAGTTGTGATCTCAGGTTTGTATCCTGCCGCAATTCAGCAATTCCAAGTTAAGCCAAGTGAGTCAACTAAAGAAGCTCCTTTTATTCAACGCAATATTGAGGCAACCAGAGTTGCTTACGGAATTGATAAAGCTGAAGTTTCTGAATATGCGGCCACTGTAAACACTGCAGCAGGCCAATTAGCTTCTGATGCAGAAACGATTTCAAATATTCGTTTGATGGATCCAAATGTTATTTCAGCAACATTTCGCCAGTTGCAACAAATTAAGCCGTATTACACATTTGCGGATTCTTTAGATGTTGATCGTTACAAAATCAATGGGAAGGTTCGCGATGTTGTAGTTGCAGTTCGCGAGTTAAATATCGACGGCAACCCAAACCGAAATTGGATCAATGATCATTTGGTTTACACACATGGTTTTGGTTTTGCTGGCGCCTATAGCAATGCGCAAGATACCGACGGAAAACCTATCTTTTTCCTAGGCGATATTCCGCCAACTAAGACTCTGGGTGCTTTCCAACCGCGTGTTTATTTTGGTGAAAATGTTCCTGACTACTCAATTATTGGTGGAGCAAATTCAGATACCGAAGTTGAATTTGATTATCCAGATGACTCATCTGCAAACGGTCAAAAAAATTACACATACACCGGCAAAGGTGGCGTGCCAATGGGTAATTTATTTGCACGTGCTGTATTTGCAATCAAGTACCAAGAACAAAGGATTTTGCTTTCGAGTTTAATTAATTCAAAATCAAAGATTCTTTTTGAACGCAGTCCGCGTGAGCGTGTTGCAAAAGTTGCTCCTTGGCTAACTCTTGATGGGGATCCATATCCTTCAATTGTTGAAGGAAAAATGCTTTGGATCGTTGATGGTTACACAACAAGTGCGGGTTATCCGTACTCACGCAAAGTCAGCCTTTCGGGATCAACTGCGGATGCATTGACTGCAAACTCAGCAGCCGTAACCGCTCAAGGTAATACTTCGATTAATTATATTCGTAACTCGGTCAAAGCAACTGTTGACGCATACGACGGAACGGTCACTTTGTACCAGTGGGATGCAAAAGATCCAGTTTTACAAACTTGGTCAAAAGCATTTCCGGGCACAGTAAAACCAAAGAGTACGATCTCTAAAGATTTGCTTTCCCACATTCGTTACCCAGAAGATATTTTCCGCGTGCAGCGCGACCTCTTGAGTTCTTATCATGTGAAAAATGCAACTGCATTTTATGGTGGTCAAGATTTCTGGAGAGTTCCGCGCGATCCATCAACATTTGGAAATAACGCGAGTGCACAACCACCTTATTACTTAACATTAAAGATG
>Ga0114971_10003715_pt1 | contig 10339 bp, 7 predicted proteins | sample M_140625_MF_Meta_FD_87320 | JGI IMG/M metagenome (GOLD analysis project Ga0114971, IMG submission 87320) | Freshwater microbial communities from Lake Montjoie, Canada to study carbon cycling - M_140625_MF_MetaG | ecosystem: Environmental > Aquatic > Freshwater > Lake | place: Lake Montjoie...
CTCTTGCGCGACCAGGTGCGTGACGCCCTCGGCGTGCTGCAGCTTGCCGTGCACGACCAGTAGGGAGGCGGTCATCACCAGGCCCCGGTTGGCCTCGAACAGATCTTTCCAGACCACGATATTGGCTGGGCCGGTCTCGTCCTCCAGGGTCAAGAACACCACGCCCTTGGCCGCACCGGGTCGCTGACGCACCAGCACCAGACCGGCGACGGCAAGTTTGCTGCCATTGCGGGTGCCGATGTCCTTGGCCGCCACAGCGCCGCGCGCGGTCAGCAGCGGGCGGAAGAATTCACAAGGATGGCGTTTGAGCGACAGGCGCGTGGTGCGGTAATCTTCCGCCACCTCCAGAGGCAGCGGCATCTGTGGCAGGCAGGCGGGGGCCTCGTCCCAATTCAGACCCGCCAGCAAAGGGGTCTGCACAGGTGCCTTGACCTCCCCCGAAGCACCCTTGACCGCCCATAGAGCCTCCCGGCGTGAAAGCCCCAGTCCCTCGAAGGCATCGGCCTCAGCCAACTGCTCCAAGGTCCGCCGTGACACGCCGGCGCGGGCGAAAGCGGCCGGATCGCGTGCGCCGGCCTGGCGGGCCATAGCTAGCAATTGCGCTTCCTTGTCAGCCATGCCGACGATCTGGCGAAATCCCAGCCGTACCGCCTTGAGCCGTCCCATCCTTGAAGCGGTCTCCAAAGTGCAATCGTACGCGCTCATCATCACATCGACAGGCCGTACCTCCACCCCGTGTTCGCGCGCGTCACGTACCAGTTGAGCCGGCTGGTAGAAGCCCATCGGCTGGCTGTTCAGCAGGGCGGCGCAGAACACGTCCGGCCATTCGCACTTCACCCAGGCTGAGGCATATACCAGCAAGGCGAAGCTGATGGCGTGGCTTTCTGGAAAGCCGTAGGAGCCGAAACCCTCGATCTGCTTGAAACAGCGGGCGGCGAACTCCCGGTCATAGCCCCGGTCGACCATGCCCCCGACGAAACGGTCGCGGTGGACGGCCAGATCGCCAAGGTTGCGAAAGGTAGCCATGCAGCGGCGTAGCTGACTGGCCTGGCTGTCACTGAATTTGGCGGCGACGATGGCGATGCGCATGGCCTGTTCCTGGAACAGGGGTACGCCCATGGTCTTGCCCAGAATGTCCTGGAGTTCATTGGGATTGTCGGCCGAACCCGGCAGCACCACCGGCTCGCGCCCTGCACGGCGCTTGAGATAAGGATGCACCATGTCGCCCTGAATCGGACCCGGACGCACGATCGCCACCTGAATGGCCAGGTCGTAGAAGGTCTTGGGCTTAAGCCTGGGTAGCATCGACATCTGCGCCCGGCTCTCTACCTGGAAAACCCCCACAGAGTCCGCATTCTGGAGCATGGCGTAGACTGCCGGCACCTCCTGCGGAATGTCGGCGATGTCAGCAATGACCACGCCGTGATCGGCCTTAAGCATACGCAAGGCGCGTTTGAGCGCGCTCAACATGCCCAGCGCCAGGATATCGACCTTCATCAGCTTGAGGCTGTCGATATCGTCCTTGTCCCACTCGATGAAGGTGCGGTCCGCCATCGCCGCATTGCCGATCGGCACAGTCTCGTCCAGCCGCCGCCGCGTCAGCACATAGCCGCCCACGTGCTGCGACAGGTGACGCGGGAAATCCAGCATTTGGCGGGTTAGGTCTACGGCGCGCACGATTTCGAGGTTTTTCGGGTCGAGCCCAGCCTGGATCACCTGATTTTCCGGAACGCCGCCCCAGCTGCCCCACACCGTATTGGCGAGGGCGGCGGTGATATCTTCCGATAGCCCAAGCACCTTGCCAACGTCGCGGATGGCGCTGCGGGGGCGATAGCGGATCACGGTGGCGACGATGGCGGCGCGGTCACGACCATAGCGCCGGTAGATGTACTGCATCACCTCCTCGCGCCGATCGTGCTCGAAATCGACATCAATGTCCGGCGGCTCGCCGCGGTCTTCCGATAGGAAGCGGGTGAATAGCAGATCCTGGTCCTTCTTGGTCGGGTCCACCGCCGTAAGGCCAAGGCAGAAACAGACCGAGGAATTGGCCGCCGAACCCCGGCCCTGGCACAGGATCGGGTCCGGCTGGCCGCGTGCCCATTTGACAATATCGTGCACCGTCAGGAAGTAGTCGGCGACCTTCAGCTTCTTGATCAACTTCAGTTCGGTATGCAGCAGGGTGGTAACCTTACGCGGCACGCCTCGCGGATAACGCCACTTGGCACCGTCCCAGGCCAATTTGGTCAGGTGGCGGATCGGGGTAGAGCCCGCTGGCACCGGCTCGTCGGGATATTCATATTTGAGTTGGTCCAGGTCGAAGCCAATCTTGTCCAGCACATCGCCTGTGCGGTCGATGGCATCCGGCCAGCGCGAGAACAGGCGGGTCATTTCCTCCGGCGTCTTGAGGTGCCGCTCGGCATTGGCCTCCAGCCGAAAGCCCGCCTCCTGGAGGGTGCAGCCGTCGCGGATACAGGTCATGACATCCTGCAGCGGCCGGCGGTCGGGGCAATGGTAGAGCACGTCATTGGTGGCCACGAGCGGGGTGCCTGCGCGGCCGGCGATGGCCTCAAGGGCGGCGATACGCTTCAGATCGTCATGGGCGAAACGGCGCGAGACGGCCAGCCAGAAATTGTCGCCCAGGGCTTCGCGCAGACGATGAAGATGGGCCTCCAGGCCCGCGCTCGGCGCACCCACGGCGATGACCGCCTGACCCTGCGCATGAGCGAGAAAGTCTTCCAGATAGAGGTCGCAGCCGCCCTTACCACAGCGTCTCTGGCCGACCGTGAGCATGCGGGTTAGCCGCCCATAGGCCTCGCGGTCCGTGGGGTAACAGAGCAGGCTGGGGGTATCGTCGGCGAAGTCGAGCCGGCAGCCCGTCAGGGCGCGAACCCGCAGTTGATGCGCCTTGGCGGCGGTCCATGGCCGCACCACCCCGGCCAGGGTGTTGCGGTCGCAAAAACCCAGGGCGGCGATCCCCAAGGCCTCGGCCGTCAGCATCAGTTCCTGGGCGTGCGAGGCCCCACGCAGGAACGAAAAATTACTGGTGACCTGCAACTCGGCATAGACGGACATCAGAACAGCCCATGCAGCCACCAGCGCGGTGCCGGTTCGCCGCCGTAGAGCCCGGCGCGGAACAGCCAGAACCGGGCCCCGTCCTCATCCTCCACCCGGTAGTAGTCGCGCACCGCGCCGACCGCAGTCTGGTCCGGTGCCAGCCACCACCATTCCTGACCGATACGTTCGGGTCCCTCTGCGCGCGCCACCCGCCGCCACAGCCCGCGCCAGCGGAACCGCGCCGGGGCCGCGTCCAGCAAGGCGGCCGGGGCCTCGATCGGTTCGGGGCGCACAAACAGGCGCAGCGGACGCGGACGGGCCGCGTCCCAGCCCGCCGCCTGCCCCAGCGACAGCGGCTCGCGCCGCGCCACGGCCCGTTCCGGCGCATGACTCTGTACCGGCACCGCGCGCCAGACGCGGTCGCTTCCAAGCCGGTTAGCCAGGCGGTCGACCAGCGGCCCGATCGACGCAGCGGCCTGGGCCTGGGTAGAATCTAGCTCAGCCTGACTGGGCTTTAGGGCTTCAACCTCCTGGGCCCAGATCGTCGCAGACTCCACGCCAAAGCCTGGATCAACCTCTTCCAACTTGGGCAACAGGAGGCGCAGCAAGGCGGCGGGATCGCACCCGGCCAGGGCCAGACCCACCTCGACCACCGGGTTTGCGCCATCGAGCCGATGATAGACCAGCACCACCCGCCGCGCGCCACGCGTCGCCGTTTGCAGTTGGTCACACAACAAGCCGCAGAGATCCGCCGCGACCCGCGCCAGATCATCCGGCGTGCTAACAGGCTCGGCGAAGGCGAGGCGCTGCATCCAGGGCGAGGACGGACGGCGGTAATTCAGGGCCTGCGGCAAGCGGCCAAGCGCCTGATCGAGCCGCAACAGCACGCCAGGGCCGAACCGGCGGGTCAGCGGGCCGCGCGGCAGCCCAATGACCTGGGCGATGGTGCGCAAGCCCAGCCGAGCCAGCTGGGCAGCGTCAGCTTCATTCAATCGCAGCGCGGCGACCGGCAGGGGGGCCAGTTTCGAGGCTTGGTGATCGGGCGGGCAGATACAGGCATCGAACCGCGCCAGAGCCCAGGCCGCGCCGGGCGTATCGGCCACAGCCAGGCGAGCAGGGATGGCGTTGCTCGCCAGCCGCGCCGCCAATTCGCGCATCAGCTCGCCCTCCCCGCCCCACAGCCGCTCGCCGCCCGTGATGTCGAGGAACAGGCCGTCCGGCGCATCCGTGGCGACGGCAGGGGAGAACCGCACGCACCAGTCGGCCAAGGCTTCCAGCGAGATCAGATCTGCCTTCGCATCGAATTCGGCGCTAATCAGCTTTGGGACCAGGGTCGCCGCTTCTGCGGCCTTCTGACCCGCGAACAGCCCCAGCGCCTGCGCCGTCGCATCGACGGCGGCTAGGCGGCGCGTGCCGCGATCCGCCATAATCAGGGCGAAGGGCGCGGGTTCTTGCAGGACCTCAGCCGGCGGCAGCGAAGCGGTCCGGCGCCGCCATGCAGTGATCGGCCAGTTCGGCGACCACACGCAGAGGATACGGGCCATGATCCTCCTCCTTCATCTCGACGATCCAGTTACCGGGGCGCCCGCCGCGGCAACGCTCCAGCTCTAATCGCCAGCGCGGAGCACCCAGGCCGTATTCGCAGGCCTGGCTCGGCGCGGACGAGACGCGCCAGCGCGTACTGGGCGAGGCCTCATCGCGCATAGAGGGCTTGCCGCCATAGGGACGCCGTTCGATCAGCAGCACCGTGGCACCGGTGGTTTCGCAGGCAAGCTGCAGCCGGCGGCCGGCCACCAGGCCGATGGCGTCGGTCTCACCGATCGCAACGCTGACGCCCGGACTGCGGGAGGCGTCTTCCAGCGCGGCCAGCACGCTGGCGTCGTCGTCGGCGCGCACGAAGATCAGTCGCTGCGCCGGTAGGCCAAGCGCCGATAGGCCGGGCGCATAGAGATCGTCCCGCCGCAGCACCCACACGGCCACACCGTGGGCGGACAAGGGCCGTGCCAGCAAGGCAGCGAAGGCCCCGGTGGCGGCACCGGTCTCCGCCTCCAACCCGTTGCCCGCCAGAGCATGCCAAGCTCCGCGCGAGAGGCCCCCGCCGGGTAGGTGCTCATCGATGCGCTCATCTCCGAATCGGGCAACACCATGCGTCGCACGCCCGTCGCTCTGCAGCGCGGAGATCTGACGACGAAGGGTCTGCAGGCGTGATGCGCCCGGCATGGCGGTGTTCCCAGCGTTAAGAATTGTTCCTTTTTTGTTCTAGAATTGAATCCGGGAGAGTCAATCAGACTCTCCCGGATCACGTCCGTATCTGACGTAAAACTGCGCTTAGAAGCTCAGCGCTCGCACTTCCTTGACGTGCGGCAGGGCGGCAATCTTAGCCACTAGGGCCTCATCCGCGGCCTGATCCACCCCGACCAGGGCGATGGCGTCTTCGCCGGCCGAGCGGCGGCCCAGATTGAAGGTGGCGATATTGACACCGGCCTCGCCCAACAGGGCACCCAGGGCACCGATAAAGCCCGGCTTATCGAGGTTGTTCACATAGAGCATCGACGGCGAGAAGGCCGCATCCAGCTTCATGCCCTTAACCTCGACGATGCGCGGCGCACCGCCCACCACGATACCAGCAAAGGCGCGCACACCCTTCTCGGTCGTGACGGTGATACGCATCAGGCTCTCGTAGATCCGGCTGTCGTCCTGACGGCTCTCAGAGACGGTGATGCCGCGCTCCTTGGCCACGGCGGGGGCACTGACCATATTGATCTCGGCTAGCATTGGCCGCAGCACGCCGGCCAGGGCGGCAGCAGTCAGCGGCTTGGTGTTAAGCTTGGAGGCTTCGCCCTCATAGGCGACGTCGATGGCCTTAACGCCAAAGTCGACCATCAGTCCAGCCAGGGTGCCCAGCTTGTCAGCCAGCGCGACATAAGGCTTCAGACGCGGGGCTTCCTCGGCGTTGACCGAGGGGCTGTTCAGGGCATTGGTCACAGCACCGGTCAGCAGATAGTCGCTGATCTGTTCGGCAACCTGCAGGGCGACGTTCTCCTGCGCCTCGGCGGTCGCGGCACCCAGGTGCGGCGTGGCCACCACCTTATCGGACCCGAACAGCGGGTTTTCCTTGGCCGGCTCGGACGTGAACACGTCGAACCCGGCACCACCGATATGGCCTTCGTCGAGCAGTCGGCGCAGGGCGACTTCATCGACCAGACCGCCGCGCGCGCAGTTCACAATCAGCACGCCCTTCTTGGTCTTCTTGAGGTTCTCTTCCGACAGGATATTGCGGGTCTTGTCCGTGAGTGGGGTGTGCAGGGTGATAAGGTCGGCGCGGCCCAGCAGCTCGTGGAGTTCGACTTTCTCAACGCCCATCTCCACCGCGCGGTCGGGCGACAGGAACGGGTCAAAGGCAATGACCTTCATGCGCAGGCCGTTGGCACGGTCGGCGACGATCGAGCCGATATTGCCGGCACCGATCAGGCCCAGGATCTTGCCGGTCAATTCCACGCCCATGAAGCGGTTCTTTTCCCACTTGCCGGCCTGGGTGCTGGCATCGGCCGCCGGCAGTTGCCGGGCCAGAGCGAACATCATGGCGATGGCGTGCTCGGCGGTGGTGATGGAATTGCCGAACGGAGTGTTCATGACGATAATCCCCTTGGCGGTGGCGGCCGGGATATCGACGTTGTCGACGCCGATGCCGGCGCGGGCGATGACCTTCAGCCTGGTCGCCGCAGCGATGACATCCTTGTCGATCTTGGCCCCGGAGCGGATGGCGAAGGCGTCGTAGTCGCCGGCCACAGCGATCAGTTCACCCTTGGTCAGGCCGACCTTGATGTCAAAAGCGATGCCGCGTGTGGTGAAGATGGCGACGGCGGCGGGGCTGAGCTTGTCAGCAATAAGGACCTTGGGAGCAGACATTTGCGTTTTCCTTTGAGCGTGTGCCGTCATCCCGCGCGACTTGAAGGATCGATCCGAGACCCAGATGCCGACAAACGACAACTGGGCCCCGGCGCTCCGCTTAGCTGCGGCCGGTATGACGAAGAAAAGTTGAGTTAGGCGGCGGCCAGGTCGGCAACGACCTGCTGGAAGGCCCAGTCGAGCCATGGCGTCAGGGCGTCGATATCAGACGCCTCTACCGTCGCGCCGCACCAGATGCGCAGGCCCGGAGGGGCGTCGCGGTAGCCGCCAACGTCAAGCGCCGCGCCTTCCTTCTCAAGCAGCGAGGCCAATGTCTTGGCGAAGTCAGCCTGAGCGCCATCAGACAGGGCGGTGACGCGCGGATCGACCACCTGCAAGCAAACCGAGGTGTTGGAGCGGATATCCGCGCTGGCGGCCAGGAACTCGACCCAGTCGGTCTTGGCGACCCACTTAGCCAGGACGTCGACATTGCGGTCGGCGCGGCGGATCAGCTCTTCCAGCCCACCGATACCGGCAGCCCAACGCAGAGCGTCGAGATAGTCTTCCACCGCCAGCATGGACGGTGTGTTGATCGTGGCACCTTCGAAGATGTCCAAAGACACCTTGCCGGCCTTGGTAATGCGGAACAGCTTGGGCATCGGCCAGGCCGGCACATAGCTTTCCAGGCGGGCCACCGCGCGCGGCGACAGGATCAGCACGCCATGAGCGGCCTCCCCGCCTAGAGCCTTCTGCCAAGAGAAGGTCACCACATCGAGCTTGGACCAATTTAGGTCTTGGGCAAAGCAGGCGCTGGTGGCGTCGCAGATGGTGATGCCTTCGCGGTCATCGCTGATGAAGGCGGCGTTGGGCACGCGCACGCCGCTGGTCGTGCCGTTCCAGGTAAACACCAGGTCGGCGTCGGGGCGGACCTTGGATGTGTCGGGCAGCTGGCCGTAGGGTGCGTCGAGCACTTCGACGTCTTTCAGCTTGAGTTGCTTCACCACGTCAGTGACCCAATCTTTGCCGAAAGACTCGAAGGCCAGCAGTTGCACGGGCTTGGGACCCAGCATCGACCACATGGCCGCTTCCACGGCACCGGTGTCGGAACCAGGCATGATGCCGATCAGGTAATCGGCCGGAACCTGCAACACAGAGCGCGTCTGGTCGAGAGCGGCCTTGAGGCGCGCCTTGCCCGGCTTTGAACGGTGCGAGCGGCCCAGAACCGCATGACTTAGATTTTCGGGGGACCAGCCGGGGCGCTTGGCGCAGGGGCCGGAAGAAAACTCGGGGTGCGCGGGGCGCATCGCCGGTTTGGCGAGTATCGTCATCTGTGGTGTCTCCCATCCTTACAGATGGACTGCGCCCCGTTGGGAGGGCGTGGCCCAAAGCGCAATGACGTCTTTTCGCAGCCGGGCGCAAGTGAAGTTTTTCGCACCGCACAACGGCTGCGCGTTCATGTTCCGCTTCGGCACAGAATGGTCTTGTCCCACGTCCTGTTTTCCCAAGGCCATGCAAGGGAGGGCCTGCGTCAGCGCGAAATGGTGACCTCAGGCCAGCGCGCTAGCGCACTGGCGGCCGCGCGCGCAAAACCCGTGCCTTCCGGCCGTAGCGGATTGGGCCGGATATGCATGGCCAGCACATCTTCAAAACCAAACGGAGCCGCCAAGGTCATGCTCCCGTCGGCCTCTAGCCGCACGCCGACGGCGAAGGTTGGGCTGACAAACCGGGTAAGGGCCTCGGCCGTACCTCCTAACGGCGCATAGGGTTCGCCGAACTTGCTCTCGAACCACAGGTGCACGCGGGCCTGGTTTCTGACTTCGACCTGCTCGTCGAGCGGGGACGCAAAAGCCTGCCGCACCCGAGCAATCACTGCATCTTCGGCGTCCCAACCGGTATCGGGATCGAAATAGCCCAGGTCGTAGTCCTTCAGGCCGTAGTCCGGGTCACGGCCGCTACGCACATTCCAAACCGTCTGGTAGATCGCCCCGGAAAAAATCAGCCAATCTTTCAGGGCGAGGTCGCGCGCCGTTTGCAGAACCGTCATCAGACGCGGGCTTGCGCGCAGCAGCGTCTCGACGCGGGCCGCGTCGCTCATGCTCATCGCAGTGGCCAGCCGTGATCGAGCGGACCGTGACCGCCACCTAGACCCGGCGCTCGGGCGATGGCCGTGCGGACATAATCGATGGCCCGCTCGACGCTGTGTTCCATCGAAAGGCCCTGGGCCAAACCTGTCGCGCAGGCGCTCGCCAAGGTGCAGCCCGTGCCGTGGGTGTGGCGACTCTGCAAGCGGGGGGCAGCAAAGATTCGCTCACCCTCGCTCCACAGCAACACGTCGGTTAACGTGTCGCCCTCCAGGTGCCCCCCCTTCATCAGCACAGCCTTAACGCCCACGGCCATCAAGGCCCGACCGGCGGCGCGCAAACCCTCCAGGCTATCGATGGCCATACCGGTCAGCGCCGTGGCCTCCGGCACATTCGGCGTCAGCAGGCCTGCGCGAGGAATAAGAAGATTGATCACAGCCTCGATCGCCTCATCCGCCAATAGGGATGCACCGCCCTTGGCAACCATCACCGGATCAATCACCGCGGGAACCGGCCCCGCATGGTCGATCAACCCAGCCACGGCGGCCACCATGGCCGCGTCGCCCAGCATGCCCGTCTTGATGGCGTCGGCTCCGATGTCATCCAGCACGGCCCGCCCCTGGGCCTCGACGACGGACGGATTGATCGGGACCACACCCGTCACGCCCAAGGTATTTTGCACCGTGATGGCGGTGATGGCCGTTGCCGCGTAGCCCCCCAACATGGTGACGGTCTTGATGTCGGCCTGGATGCCGGCACCGCCGCCGCTGTCTGACCCGGCGATGATCAGCACGCGCCCTTTCACGAGCCCGCCAAGGCCACCAAGGGCTCCCCTTCAAGCCTACAGCCGATCCATTCGTCGATCAGCCGCGCGCCTAGGCTCTCGTAGAAGCCGATCGACGGGGTGTTCCAGTGCAGCACTGACCAGTCCATCCGGCCCAAGTTCTCCTCCACGCAACGCCGCGCCAGGCTGGCCAGCAAGGCCTTGCCCACGCCCCGGCCTCGGCCCCGGCCCTGCACGGGCGGGCGCACGTAGAGGTCTTCTAAATAGAGTCCAAAACTACCGCGGAAGGTGGAAAAGCTGTTGAACCAGAGCGCCAGCCCCACCGGCTCGCCGTCCAGGTCAGCGATCTCGCAGAACACGCGCGGCGCGTCTGAAAAAAGCGCGGCAGCGATGTCGGCGTCGGCGGCGACGGCGGGACGGACGAAGATGGTCATGGCTCAGACTTGGCGGATCGCCGCGTCCACGTCCAGGGCCTGAATGGTGGCCGCAACGTCGTGCGCGCGCACGACGGCGACCCCGGCGCGGGCACCCA
>Ga0114971_10003716_pt1 | contig 10339 bp, 23 predicted proteins | sample M_140625_MF_Meta_FD_87320 | JGI IMG/M metagenome (GOLD analysis project Ga0114971, IMG submission 87320) | Freshwater microbial communities from Lake Montjoie, Canada to study carbon cycling - M_140625_MF_MetaG | ecosystem: Environmental > Aquatic > Freshwater > Lake | place: Lake Montjoie...
GGGGGGGGGGGGGGGGGGGGGGGGGGGGGGGGGGGGGGGGGGGGGGGGGGGGGGGGGGGGGGGGGGGGGGGGGGGGGGGGGGGGGGGGGGGGGGGGGGGGGGGGGGCGGGGGGGGCGGGGGCCGGGGGGCCAGGGCCTGGGGTCTTCTTATTTGCCCTTATTTGCACAAAATTGCACAAACTCGCATTTAATATTTCGTTTTTTATTATTTAAAAATTGAAACAAAAAACCCCACTATTTCTAGCGGGGCTGGCATTATTTGCTTTTTATCTTTTTTATTATTCTTTGCTAGAACATTGAAGCTCTTCTGTTATTAAATCTAGAGCAAAAACAATATCTGATAATATTTCTTTTATTTCAGAGTCTTTCTCTTTATTGAGCCGGATGTCTATTTCTTCTAATTTATTTAAAATTTCTGAGAATGGATTCATATTTAATCTTTTATTTTACAAGTGCCGCTTAATCTTTTGGACTACATAAGCTTTCTTGATTGGCAAAACTTTAGTCTTATCTTGATGCGTAGCTTGAAACCAAATTGCTCGCCCAAATCCTGCCATTAATTGATTGTCTGATGTCATTTCTTCTCTGGAGAGGAATTTATTTGAATCATTGATTAATTTAACCAAGTCTTCGTCAATTTCAATAGTTAAAGTTAATTTTAATGATTTCATCGTTTATCCTTTATTATGCTATTAAAGACATCATCACTGAATTTTTCTTCTTTCTTTGTTAATTTCTTTTTATCTAATCTTTGGAAGTCAAAGGTGATTGCTTTGCTTTGTGTATTATCAGGAAAGAGTTCTCCTCTGGTAATGACAACGTAGATAGTTTTATTATCTTCTATGATTGTTGTCGTTTCAAATCTTTTGGACTGAAGAAGTATTTTCATATTTATTCTTTATTAGCCCAGCCAAAGATATTGCGCACTTCATCGTAAGTTGAGCAGGGAACAAAAACATCCCTGACATACTGCTCTACGTTGTGAACGTCCAGATGGTATTTTGTATTGTTTTCTAGGTCTAATTTAAAATGCCGCGCCGTGGTTGCGAACCGGGAGCCGTAGCCTACCTTGACCCCTAGGGGCAAGTCTGGGGCAAATTCTGCCAATTCATTTATTTGCTCGGGCGAAACAAATCCGCCGCCATACTCGCTGAAGATTTGTTTAAATTCTTGAAGATTCATATAGTTTTAAACGGGGCTTTTTAGCCTGACCCCAAGGTATTTACCGTTAACCCAAGCAAGGTGCCACGCCTCGCCGCGCCTTGCAAGATTTATCTTTTTTATTTTTTATTGGGCTATCGCAAGGGTTGCTTTGGACTTGTTTGCCCTGATGGTGACCCAGGCCTTGTGCGCCGCTAAGGACCGCTTGCTGGTCTTCATTTTGCAAACCAACTCCTCGCCTAAGTCTAGGTCTCCTTTAGTCCGGGCAGCAGGAGTGATTTCCTGATCGGGCTTGAGAAGCTCGCCTTGCCCCTTGAGAGCCGGTTCGCACTTTAAGGTCGAGTCGTTGGTGACGCAAAGGCAAATCATCGGCGCACGGCTACTGATGTAAGTATACTGCCAAAGTAATGTAATTTTATTTGAATAGCCTTCACTTTTGGCATTTAAATCTTTTAGAGCTTGTTTAAAGTAAATCTGAATTGCTTCTTGGTTGGTGTTGCTCTGGGAAAGGTTATCTATTTCAAGAGGTAGGTTGTCTCGTCGCCGCCAAAGCAAAGTAAAAGTAAATATAGCACAAATCTTTTCACCTTGAACGAAACAACTATTTAAGAACTGCAAAGACTCTACACTTGGATTGCCGCAAAAGTCAAACCAGAGGAACTTATTTTTACTCTTAAGTAACTTAAGGTGATCTACAGTTACCTTATCATTAATGTATTGCGTGTTGTTGTCCTTGTTCTTATCTAAAAGATTGCTTACAGAATAAGAGCGAAAACTCTTTTCAAAGCAAATCAACTGAAGGTCCATTGGGATTTGCTGAATGCAATTGCGGTAATCCTGATGATTTAAGATATGGTTCTCAAACTCCCAAGATTCTCCCGGCAAAGAAAGAACTGAAATAGAATTTTTGTATTTAGCATAAACCTCGTAAGTTTTGGAGACAAGGTATCGAATAGCGTTTTTGCAGTCGTTTTTCATTTTGTTTTGTTTGTTATTCTTTATCTGAGATTACTTTGTAGGACATTACTAGCAGGATTACTAACACTAATATTACAATCATTTGTTTTTTAGGGCAATTGAGATTACTATTATGACCGAAAGAGCAAAGAGTATTTTATCCCAAATAGATTTAAATTCAATTTTCATATAGGAAAGATTAAAACTAAGTAAAAACAGAGGTTGTGGCCTACCGGGGCGGTCTCTTACCTGAACTTGTTTTTAAAGGAATTTCTTTGCAAAGACTAGGGAAAAACATCCGCCTCTTCATCTTTGCTACGTTCCACCTTAGTTTTAGAAAGTCAATGGTGTTTGTAAGCTACGTTGTTTTGTTGTTTATCCCAACAGGCGCGACAAGACAAGCATTTATTTCCTTGCCCGCTCGCAGGGCAACTAAAACCTTGGGAGACTACCGTAGAGGTCACCACGCCCAAGCGGCTTGCCAAGGCAGCCGGGGCAGGGCCATCGATCATGTAGCCCGAGAGCCTAATGGTTAAATTTTCTGGCAATCTATTTTCTTCTAGGTATTGTGTAACAATACTATACTCTTTCGTAGGCAACCAGAACTTAACATATGGCAAGTTATCTGCGATCTGGGCGATTTGTTTTAAATGCGCCAAAGATTGAATGTCGCCAGAGTCAAACCAGCGGAAGTACCCGCTTCCCTCTGAGCCTGAGATCGCCACGGTCATGGCTTGTTCCCATCTAGGATCTAGCAGGCTTTGCAGTCGTTTTTCTAAGCAAGACTTGACGTTTCCCATTCGATAGAAACCGGACAAGGCGTAGCAGTCGTTGCAGACTGAACCAGAGACCTGAACCAGCTTCGCGCCTACCTTGCAGTCTTTTGCAGGAATAGACCAAGAGTTGCAAGGCATTTTGGAGGGTTTGGAAAACCCATTTATTATCTCTAGAGCTTCAAAGAGTGTCATAACAGAGCCAATCTACAGCTTCTCCGAGGGTTTGCGATAAATATTTTAAATATTTTTTAGGTAATAAAAGACTTAAAGATTAGCCTTGACTTTTTTCCAGTAAGCTAATGTCAAGCTTTTTTGATTTCCCTTTGGGCCGCCATTCCAGATCCTGGCCTTGTCTTCTGGGCTCTTGCCCTTACCGTATCGGCGCAAGTACGCATCAAAAATTAATTTAGAATACTTTAAATTATGGCAATCTAAATACTTTCCTCCAATAGTTTTGTCAAATTCAACGGCATCTTTCCAATTAGAATAATGTATTTGCAAAGGACCAATTGCCCTTCCATTATCTCCAATGATATTCTTATCTGTGCGGCCTGAGCTTTCTACCTGATGCACGGCCTTGGCTAGTTCTAGATTAGAATAGTTTTTATTAGAGAATCCGTAGATTAAAATAGAACAGCAAATTAAAACAACAGTCGTTTTCTTCATAGTATTTTTATTTAGTTTTTCGGGGGCAAGACTTCTTTGAATTCAATAAAGCTACCAGTTAAATCTCTGATTAGTTCTCTTTCAACTCCTGAAATAGTTTTCTTTCCTGTTAATTGCCTGATGATATGGGCATCATCTTTGTTTATAACGTACTCAAGGCGATTGCCGTAGACTTCTTTAGAATAGTATTCGATAGTTTTGTTCATAGTTTGTTGTAATTTAAAGTTAAGGATCGCGGCGTAGGGCAGCGGAAAATACTTCTAGGGCATTTTGGGTTTGACTTAATTCTAGTCTGTAAATTTGCTCTGAATGCTTTTCAATAAAGCTGAGTCTTTGTAAAGCTCTTTGGCAGTTATTTAAAGCTATTTTAATTGTGATATATTCGTCCGCTGTAAAGGACGCGATTTTTAAATCAGATAAAGTAAGTTCTGGTTTCATCATGGAATACTGGTTTGCCGTCAACCCACTCTACACCGAACGTCATGCCCGGTGCAACATCTTCTTTCCGCAAATAGTGGAAACCTTTATAGGCTCCAGCTTCCATCATCAGCATAGTCGCCAAGCCGTGATGGCCCTTGCGGGCCTGAGAGTCTTCGTTGCGGCTATGGGCGAGGAAGCGGTTCACTCGCTCTTTGATCACCTCGATTTCTATGGTCTTTCGTGCTTTCATCTGGAGCCAATCTAGCAGCCCATGCGAGAGAGGCAACACATTTTCTAAATTATTTTTAGTTATCTCTCTTACCTAAAGACCACACTTCTTCTTTTAAATAGGAACAAAAGATTTTGGCCGAAAATATCTTCTTGACAGCCATTATAGCCTGTGCTTTCATCAGGGCTTTTTTAAATCCAGATTTATTTTTGTTATAGAATGAAATGTAAATACAAGAACTTGTTTCTACCTCTAGGATGTATTTATTCTTATTTACCATAAGTTTGGCAAAGTTGTTATTTATTTAGAATCGCGCAAAATTCCCTTATTTACACTTATTTGTTTTAAAGTGGCGCAAAACTGCACAAAATTGTTATTTATTTTTATCTGTCGCAAAATTCATGGAGCAAGAGCAAAAACAAAACAACTGCCAGCCCCCAAACATTATTTGATTGCAAACTCACAAACATAGCTATCAAAGCGAAAACAAGCATAGAATAAAATTAATTCTATTAAACCCCGGAGAAAACCTTATAAAAACTGTACCAAAGATTACTATTAGGTACTATTTTAGTTAGTATTTGGCATTATTTGGGGCTTTGGTTTTTATTATTTCTTATTATCCCCTAGGGAAACCTTAATAAATTGTTATTTTAGCCTATACAAAACAATACAAAGCAAACGCTATTACTGACAAAATTGCACAAAATAACAAATAATTCAAGAACATTTTTTTATTTTTTTTCATTTTTTTAATTTAGATAAATCGCAAAAAAGTGCCATTTCATTGGGCTTTTTGTTCATTTTTCAGGGGATTTTCTTTATTTTTTTTAATTTAGATATATATTTGGCACACAACCAACACCAATCTTAATCTACATAAAGAACACTCCTATTCTCTCTTATATTATACTATAGATATCTTCTTATATTTACTCCTGTAAGGTAAACTGTATTATTTGATAAAAAGCCAATAAAAACGCTGTTTTTCGGTGGCTTTCTAGTTCTCGAAAGTGCTAACAAAAACAAGCAATGCGACTACAAAAATAACCATCAAAATAAACAAAAGAATTCCCTCAAATATAATCATATTACTAGATCTCCCTATATTTCCCTAATAGAAACCTTATCTTCCCTTATTCTTATCTAAATAGAAACAAAATAGAACCAATCTTTGCCCCGAATGGGGTATTTTATCTTTTAAGATACCTTTTATACAATAAAAACCTTTTTTTCGTTTACAAGAAAAACTCCCCAAGAGATTCCCGGTTTTGTCATTTCTTTTATATTTGTGTCTTTATACTTATCTTCTGGTTCTTTAGTAATAATCAAATTTCTGATATCTTTGACCATGCCACTGTTAAGGGCAAGTTTTGTTGCGTCAGCAATAGAATCAGCAATAATAAATCTGCCGCCTCTTGGATTTGTATTTTCAGCCCAATAAATATTTAAATATTTGTTCATTTTATTTTTATTGATCTATGCCCATTTGCTTCTTAATTTCTGGGATATTTGGATTAGCTTTGATTTGCTTTAGCGACTTACCAGTTAAAAGACTCAGGTGCTTTTCAAAAGAATCTTTTGGCAATTTGGCTTTCTTTAAAGTCGCGTCAGTTTCTACTGGTTCAATATCAACAAACATTTCTTCTCCTTGCTTTGCGATTTCAAAGCTAAAATGAAAATCTTCGCTTTCAGATTTAATCTCGTATAGCTCGCAACAATAAGGATCTCCTTCTGCATCTAGTTTAATGTATAGATGGTCCTTATCTATAGCATTTAAGACGCTGATAGAACCATCGGGCCACTTAGCAATGTATGTTTTCATGTTATTTATTTGTTACTGAATTTGTATTTTTGAATAGATAAGAAACGCTAAAAGCAAAACCAATAGTCAAAATCACGCTGCTCAATGCAGGAGAATCTTGTCTAAAAAGGTAAGCTGCCAAAACAAATGGAGCCAGAATTAAGTTGCCGATTATGTATGTCTTCATGTTGTTATTTATTTAATCTTGATATCTACCGTCTCTGTTCTTTTTTGAATACTCATTTACTAAATTAAAATACTCCTCATTGCGCCGCTTGAGAGCCTCCTCTAGCCTCTCTATTTCGCGCTTTGCGACCTCGCCAGAGCGTTTTGCCACCTCCCTCCATGCTTTGTCAATGCCATCGTGAGCTTCAGCACTAGCATCAATCGAACTTTCGCCACGATAGCAGTTTTCAGTCCATTTGTCAAGGATCTGATCGGTAACGTGTTTGATCACCTTGTCATTGCAGGAAATACTCTCCAGAAACTCACTAAAATCCTCTTCCTGAACACTACCAAGAAGACTGTGTAAGTCAATCTGTAAATTGCCGCCTTTAAATTTAATTTTCATTAAAAATATTCATTTTGGTTTCTATTACTAAGTCTGGGCAAACAGATATACCATTCGCGTATTTAAATGAATAAGTGACATAACTATTTTGTCCATTAGCTTTTTTTACTTTATTTATGTGTTTCATTTGTTTAATCACAGCAGTTTGTATTGTTCTGCTACGGTTAATTAATGTATTATTAAATGTGTCCCAAAGTTCAATCATATTTTACTTTCTAATTGCTATGAAAGTTCCTTCCCAAGGTAATTCGCCAGTGATTTGTCTGCCATCTGTCCTATACACCGATATTTCAATAGGATAAATCGCATCCATCCAATTTTCGATGCTTTCTTTTACATCAATAATAGAGTCGCTGTCTTGCTTGTCTTCGATAGACCACGCTCCATCGACTGGAATAAATTGATCTAACTCTATAGCATTACTAGCTGTAATTTTAATATTCATATTATTTTTATTTTAAAAGCTCTGCCGAGAACCACAGTAGCAGGTTTTTAGTGGCCGTCAAGAGGTTTTTTACCTCTCGGTGTCGAAAAAAAACACTTGGAACAATCGGCAATTGTCAAGCGAATTTCCAAAATAATCTAAACTCATGTGAAAAGACTTGCCTCGAAACAGAACTAGCCTATTAAAAACATTTCCGATAATGTCAACCTTTTCGTAACAGGTTATATCTTGCCCTTCCTGCTCCGCTATCTTAGAGTCCTCTGGACGATCTGGATCGTGCTGAAACAAACCTGTCTTTTTGTGCTTGAATGTTCCGGTGCCTCCTGATAAAGGAGCCTCTGGCGTAAGATATAAAACTCCTGCCCACTCATTCCAAGGATCTGAGTGAATCCAAGAGCGATCACAAGGAAAAGCCGCTTGAAAAGAACCATTGGAACCATCAACGGGAAAATCAGTTATTTTGCCGCAAGTAGATATTAATGACTTTTGAATATTATCATAAATTAAACCATTGATATATGGTTCTGTTCTTGCGCCGGGAAAGTTACCTCTTACTTTAAATTCCATAGAGAGAGCCTTTTGGCGGATCTCCATAGGATTAGGGTAAAAGTCATCTATAATTACAACTTTTGTTTTCATTTTTTGTTAATCTAGTGGTCTTTGAGCTAAATAAACTTGTCCTCCAGAAAGATCATAAATAAAATTACTGATAATCCTCAAAATTGGCCTCACCTCTACCTTTACCTTAGTTTCCGATTCTACCGTTTCTCGGCTATAACCATTCTCTCTATTAGCGAAATTCCAAAAAGCAAGATAATGATTATTATCCCCTTTAGGATTAACAAACAAAGTAAAAGGAACTTTATTGTCTAAGCAAAATTGCCTAAACTCTTCTACTTTTTCAATTGCCATTGCTTCTACGTCTGGCAATTTGTCTGTATCTAACTCTTCTCCAGAGATGTGTTTGATTTTCATAATTAATCTAAATTAGGAGGCCGCTCTAGTTTCATTTTCTCAACATACCAGTCTCTATCATAAAGAAATTTGGAATTTGATTTGCAGTATTTTTCTGCTTCTGTTTCGCAAATAAAAGCCTTTTTAACATAAGACTCTTCGCAACAATCATCTTTGTCCAAACCATAAACAAGATAAATTGTCATATTAAAGAACTATATCAATGTCTACATATTCACGGGCAAGATTATCTAGCAAAATTGAATCTATGTTATTAAAATAAGGAGCAGAATAATATTCCTTTATCACAAAATCCAGTGCCTTGCGTTCAGTGTCGAAAACAGCATTAACGCCTCCATCTCGATTACTGTTATTATAAACAAGATAAACTTTCATATTACTTAAATCTTTTTGATATCTTTGGGATGAACTGCTGTCCACTTGTCGAAGCGTTTAGCATTAAACTCTTTAATTGGAGTCTGAAGATGTTGACTCCACGGCTTGTCTTTACTAATCCAAATAGATCTGTAATTTTCACTGCCCTCATATAGCAGACCATTTTCAAATTTAAATCCTTCAAAACGAATGCCATGATGATCGAATACGAGGTAGCCCTTCTTGAAAAGGCGATTGGCTTTAGCCGCCTTTCGCAGGATGTTACGCCATCTGGCCTTCTCTAGCTTATTCATTGCTGCTAGTCTCGCTGGTGCAGAACCAAAAAGCGAGAGAAATTATCGAAAATTTCATCAGCCAAATTGAGAGTTGACAATGAACGTAGCCCTGCTTAGGGCCAACAGCCAGCAGAGTCGCGCTTATAAGCCCCGCCAAGCCCACGGTCAAGAGATTTTTTCTGCTAATTTTGAGGTTCATGGAGAAGATAGCTTTCGGAACAAAGATCACAAAAAATATGCCAAGCAGGAATCAAATGAATCCTGCCATTGTCTGGCGCATTAAACCAAGCATCATTAAAAACACTTGCAATTTCAGAATTTCTTTCTTTTGCCCACTTATCTAAGTCATCTGGATCAAGATAAGTAAACTTCAAAAGAATATCTTTAATCTCGGGCCAATATTTATCTACAATTGCCCAATATTCTTCTTTTGTAGTTGGGTAAGAGTAGTCGCTGAAGTCTTTCTGGGCTTCAATTACTTTATATTGAAAGTTAGTTTGATCTTGCGGGGCAACGCCAATGTAGCTCATATATACTTATAAAACTCTTCTGGTAAAATTACGTTTTCAAATACTCCTGTTTTAATTATCTTAAATAATGGAGCAATGTCTTCTGGCCGATATCCAGCCAAGCCACAACCAATTTTTGATACCAAGAATTCGTACTCGGTATGAGAAAATGCCGTAGCAAAGAAATTATCAACGTGAACTTGAATTTTGTCAAGCGGCAAGGTCTGAATTTTCTTGTCTTTTGTGGGGATTCCGTAGGTTTGGCCTACCAAGCCAGCCATACCATGCTTCGCACCCCACTTCAAGGCTAATTTTGCGGCTCCTGCACCATGCCTAAATAATTCGTTTGCTCCGTAAACAAAGATTTGATTTGGTTCAAGATGCGTGATATTTTCTGGAGTGTATTTCATATTATTATTCAGTTAACTCACGCTCTTCGACGCTGTAATTATGACTGTCTTTGTACATATCACAATACTTTTGTGCGTTTTCTTTTTTTAGATATACTTTCTCAATAGACAAATCATTACCTCTATATGACATAATGAGATATACCTTAGTCTTAGGTGGCTCTACTGTTGCAGTAATAAACAAACCAAGCAAACAAGTTAAAATAATTTTACTCATATCACTCCTTGAATAAGAGTCGTAGTGTTACCATAGCCACCGCTCTTCGTTTCTTGAAAACCATCCACAGTAATATTCATGCCTTTATCGTTGTAAGACACATTGACTCCAGAACCACTTATAGAAAAACCTTTCCAATTCTCCTTTGGTCCATCACTAACAGGAACAAAATCAAACGATCCTCTGTAAGATGCCATCCAATGCAAGTCTTTTGTTAAATACTTATGGCTATCGTAATCGTAGTATGTTACTTTGTATTTCATATTTAAAAACTCTGTATAATCAATACCATCGCCGCCTTCATTTGAGAATTGTTTTTTACTATTTTCTAATCCGCAAATGATAGTTTCCATGTCGCTGCCCTCACTAACGAGGCTGATTGCAGTGTCTAGCCCTTGGTTGTAGGCTCCATTGAAATTCTGACGCGAAGATACGTCATACAATGTCCAACTGTCAAGACCTTGTTTTTTGAAATAATTTCCAAGCAGGATGGCAGCGTCCTTGACTTCTTGAGGGATTTCTGCCCACAAATTAGGATCTGGAGTCATA
>Ga0114971_10003717_pt1 | contig 10338 bp, 16 predicted proteins | sample M_140625_MF_Meta_FD_87320 | JGI IMG/M metagenome (GOLD analysis project Ga0114971, IMG submission 87320) | Freshwater microbial communities from Lake Montjoie, Canada to study carbon cycling - M_140625_MF_MetaG | ecosystem: Environmental > Aquatic > Freshwater > Lake | place: Lake Montjoie...
ATTTGTATTTTCCCGTATTTGTATTTTTAAGATTGTATGTCTCAACCATCTACTAGTATTTCAGAATTAAAATGGCATTGTTCCCACCATCATGTCTTCACTTGTTGTCGCGTTTGAATCATCACCGAACCATGATTTCATTGACAGCATACTGTCGCCTACTGAATTTACAATGCCAGCAATTTCAGAAATGGGTTCTTTCTCAGTTGTTGTAGCCGTAGACTCAAGAGAACTGAGTAATCCTTGCAAATCAGACGACCAGGAATCAAATCCACCCATAAAGGCTAATAGAGCAGTAAAGACAGTTCCTACCACAAATGTAATTCCACCTTCTGTGGGTGAAGGCAGATCATTGAACTTATAACTCTTGTAGCCCGCACCCACAATTAAAACGAGGACACCGCCAGCCAGGGCCAGCAAAGCCTGTAATTTCCAATCCATCATTAATGATTTCCCTTTTTTTTCTGGCTAGTTTTACCCGCACACCTTTAGGTGTGCAGATGGATGGTCAATTATTCAAGAGTTTCAAAATCATCAATTCCTCCAGCACCGGGGTTATCCAAATCCTCCGCATCAGCAGAATCTAATCCACCAACCTCGTGTCCAATGTGAAGTAGTTCATCTTCATCTTCCTCTTCCGGCATTGGTGTAGCAGGCCTATCTAGTGGATTTTCAATTGACCGCATCTCTCCAACATTTGACTTTCGTTCATCAAAGACTGAGACCATCTCAGAGAATTGAACAGCCGGCTCTGTATCAATCTTAATACTTGCCGGGGTCTCTTCCTTTTGAATCTTAAAAACTTCAGTGGATGTAATTGGAATATTCTTTATGTCAGGTTCAGATACTACAAGTGCTGGTGGTGCTGCTACAGGTTCCGCTACAGGAGCAGCTACCGCTACAGGAGCAGCTACTACTACAGGAGCAGCTACTACTACAGGAGCAGCTACCACTACAGGAGCAGGTGCTGTTACAGGCTCCACTATAGGAGTAGGTGCTGCTACAGGCGTTTCAGAAGGTACCACAGGCGCCGCCTCAACATTAATCTCCTCAGAAACATTATTCGCATTTGTTACAACATCTTCATCATCAGTCGGCTCTGAAATATATTCCTGCAAGATCTTCTTAATGGGCAACATATCACGAACAGCGGCATAAATCGCCTCCTCAATGATTGCCTCCGCCTGTAGTAAATTCTTCTGTCTTTCAATGGAAGTTAGCCCTTCATCCTGAAAAAGAAAAGGTGCCTTCCAGAAAGACTTGGCTGCCTCCGTAAATAAACGGTGAAGAAAATGGTCCAACTTGGGCACAGTTATCGTCAATTTCTTATTCTTCTTATTTACGCGAACTGACGCCATAACCTTTGTATGAGCAATAAAAAGAGCCGTCATCAACTCCTCCAAATAGTCACAACGAGAAGCTTCCACAAGTTTATTTGTCTCCTCCGCAACAACATCCGAATTCCACTTCGGTATCTCGGCAATCTTCTTTTGAAAACGTGAAAGAATAAACTGCTGGGATTCAGACCATAAGTTAGCACGGGTTTTTCTGAAGAATTCTAGCAGAGGCTGTACCAACTTGTTAGCCATCTGCTTCTGATACTCAACACGAGCCTCCGAGAAGGTAGCCGATTCCATTAATTATTCACTGTTTTCTTTTACGCCCGCATTTACGCAGTTAAACCATCCGTTGCTAAAAGAATTGTCTGCGACCGTGTATGAACACCTCCAGGCGTTTCCATAATTCGTCGCCAAAGTTCCATTGTATGAGGCGGCAGAATAGTAAGAAGTCCTATGCGCGGGTCAAACCCATTGTCATGTAGTGTAGTCTCCCATTCAACAATTTCTTTAAGAGACCGGCCTTTTAGGCTCGGCGGCATCAGACAAAGTTGATTCAGTGAAAATCCGGCTGCAACACCAAATGCTTGGAGTAAAGCCCAGCGAAGATTACCATTCGCAAATCGGGAAACACCCTTGATTTTCTCCGCTAAAAGTGTGGGGATCCTACGCTGAATTTCATATTCAATTTCTATTTGAGAAAGCGGGGACAGTTGAACAATCTGGCAACGACTACTAATCGGATCGCTAATTGCGGTTGTATCACGAACTTCAAAAATACAAAAAATGCTGGAGGAATAGACTTCCAGCATACGACGCAAAAATGCCTGTGCGTCGTCAGATAAGACTTCAGCATGTTCAAACAAAATATAACGAATTACTTTATTAGACCCCGATGAAAGTCGGATAAAATGCTTTATAGAATCGCGTTGTTCTCGTAATCCAGAATCTGAATAACAATTAATAACTAAGAGATGATCTGCTGGAGCCACTAATTTCCAGAATGTAGATTTTCCAATTCCAACAGGACCTACCCAAAGAACGTGTGTAGGCTTCTGACTTACTACAGTGGCCGCCCATTTCTCAAAGATGCTACCATTTCCCACCAGGTCTTTATAAGACCGCGGTGCGTGTGGATCTAATGCTGCTGTATTCATTCTAATTTGTTAGAGGCGGGATGGATTTAAATCATTAATGTTTGCGCGTGTAGCGGCGTCTATTTACACGCTGCTTGCGGGTTCTGCCAGCAGCTGCGGCCTTCCCCTTAGCAGCAGCACGAGCATTTTGCCACTTTAGTAACGCAGCTACTTGTACGCCCTGTGACTTTGTAAAATTGCTAGTTGCCTTATTCTTTTCAGGACCATTGGGTAAGCTCTTCTTTAACGCAGCAAGACGCTCATGTTCAGCGTGTGCCTTTTCATAAGCATTTCTAGCTGTATTAACATTGTTGCTCATTTATTTTAAACACACATTTTTAAGCGCGCCCAGCAGCTCTGTCTGCCAGATTAATAACATAGGGATTCTCATTCAGCGACTTTACCGACGCAGGATTGAAACGGTCCTTGGACACATCTAACCGCAGAGGAGCACGATATTTCTGTACACCAATAATCTCCGCACCCGAAGGCGGGCCATTTACACGATAGACTGGAGGCTGGCGATCATTGATATAATCCGTATCCAATTTCTTCATCTGAATATTGGTCTGATCCTCACCACTAAAGAGTGACAGGAGACCATTGCCGTTTATAGGTTGGCGCCCCTTTGCCACAGTCTCCATTTGAGAATAGTGACGCATGTTGTACTCCGCATCATAGACACGAGCACGCTGTCCCTCTGTTGTCGCAGCTGAGCCTGTGTATTCAGACTTGGCTGAAATAGATGCTTTCTGCGTGAATCGCATACCGTCGGGTGCTTGAAGTTGCGGTTTATTAGGAACGCCTTGTAGACTGACGTTCATAACCTTATCGGGTTCAGAAAGTGTATTTCTGCCGGTTACACGAGCAATATCATCCGGGTCATAGACAGTCAACTTCTGCGGTCCATCAGCCGGACCCGCAATTCCTAGCCAGTCATTATCAACTGTAGTTTCTTTGACCGTTGTGCGCGCGATATCATTCGGGTCATAAACAGTCATCGCGCCGGGGATACCCGCGCCAAGAGCAGAGAAGTTACCTGAGCCGCGGATATTTCCGAGCATTTCCTCATTGCGTGTGGGCTTGGCCGCATCTTGGAAGCGCACACCCGTTTCGCGCTGGTCAGGCTTCACGTTGAGCCCCATGACCTTGTCACCCGTGAAATAACGTTCGTTGGGACGGATTTCAATGCCCTTCTTACCATAGTCATTTTCCGCCGAATCCACGTTGCCGAAATAATTGGTCGCATCCGCGTTACGGAATCCAAATTCACCATGCTGGCTGACGAGTGGTGCCCTAAAAGAGGGGATTTGATACTCCTTCTTATAATCAGTGGAGCCTGCTGTTCCGAAGTGCTCCTGTGTTGTCTCAGGGCGGGCCGTGTGCTTAAGAACTTCAACAGAACGCATGCGTTCACGCTTATCAGTGCCGCCATTCGCAAAGTTGCGTTCACCCTTCGCATTTACATAGAAACGGTCAGGCAAGTACTTGCGAACCTCTCCGCGTTCACCCCGATTGGTTACAACTGATTTACCAGGTAGGATAGCACCCGCAAACGTTAATTTGGGATTATTAGCCGTACGGATTTCATCTGTAGAACGGGGTTTAGCATAATCAAGAGATTCAGGCTGCTGGTAGCCGCCGGAGGGAATGCTAGTAAACCCTTGACCCAAACCCTTTCCAACACGTATCTGCTCAAAAGGTTTTTCATTTGCTCTGTTTTGCGGGCCCACAATACGTTCTTGCATGAAGTCTGAGTGGGATTCAATTCCATAAGGATTACCTGTAGGTTCACGCTGAAGGTCAAAGAGCGGACCCTGCTCCTGCTTGTTAAACTGCGTAGAAGCCGCTCCTGTGTAATTATCAAGAATACCCCGATTTCCTGTATCCGTCATATTCTGCTTGACTGAACCACGGAAGAAGGGAACCATGTTATTGTGGGTAAATTCACCGGCGTCCAGCTCAACGCCTGTTAGAGCAGAAACTACTTTCTGGCCTCGGGAGTAATTAGGCGTCTCTTCCTCTCTATCATTACGGAGAAGAACCATGGGTGAAATACTAGAACCGGCTTCTTGGGGAGCAGGGCTGGCTGAATCTGTAAATGCCATAGAGCCAAAAGAATTATCATTCTGTGTTCCATAGTTTGTGGGAAGACCTTTAATATCAGAGGGATAAGGTTCCATTGCGATTGAACCGCCCGAGGGAAGTGCGTATTGAATATCTAATTCTCCAGTCATTTGCCTTAAAGGTGTTACAGGAGCAGCACGTACTTTATACGGACCCGTTGTCTGATTGAAAGGTGAACCTGATTCAAAGTTTTCAATAACGCGTTTCTTTTGTTTCTCTACAGTTGGAGGAACAGGTGTCTTAGGACTCATATAATTTGTAAGAGCAAAGCCAGTTCCTAATAAACCAATCATGGCGGCAATCTCCATTCTCTAACAGTGGCGATTAATTTTAAGCAGTCATACTTGCGTAAAATTAATATCTAGTATCTATGTTTGGAGATTTATAAAGACTGCTTGGAACGATTCCATGTAACACTAGGCGGCCCTACAGGAGCAGGACACTCAACATCGCTCTTAGGAGAGTTCCACTGGTCCTGCGTTGCGGGTATAACTTCCTTGACCTGTTCACGTGCCAGCATATTATCTGATTTGCCATAGAATGAATCGCTCCAGTTGTTGAGCGGTGTCGGCAAGGAAGGGGAGGGATTATTCGGTTTAGGAATACAGGGGCGATGAGAATCCTTAGATAGAATACGTCCAGGGACAAACCAATCAAACGGAACCATGACATTTTCCTGGGGATTCTGGCAGAGGTACTCCCAACGATTCCAGCCAGTTCCTCTCAATGTACACGGCGGATCACCCAGACGATTGAAAGTTTGCGTGAATGAGGCTTCAGGCATTGCAGTCGGCTTGACTCCATTGTAACGATTGTTATTTGGATTGTAACCACCGCAGGCAGATTTTACGCTGAGACGATTAATATTAAAAAGGTCAGATTCAACATCTGTGCGCTGATGATCAACGAGTTGGGCAGCTCCCCATTTCTGGAGTCGGGTGGTCGGCTCAGGCACGAAGACACCCTGTGTTCCATTAGCAGGTGAACCGAGTTGATAGCGTCCAGCACCCGTTGTTATCCGAAGGTCATCTTCATAGTGGCAAGGGTCAGACCGTAAGTGGGTCCATGAATAATCTGTAACAGAAGACATCTTCACTCTAATGTTCGCCGACAATTCTTTTGGATAATTCTTCCAGTTTCTTTATAAGATTTGTTTGAAGAGTGATGAAAATAATACTAACTACAATTTCTCCGTGGAATTCGGTGGAAAGATAAGGATTATATGTGTGCTTACCGGGGAGATAGAACAAGAAGGGCACTGTCTTTACCAGTTTCCGGATATAGAAAACGCATATTGCTAGAATGATTGTTTGACCCAGAACTTCTAGCATAAGTTGCCACGACGATTTGCTTTTATCAAATGCTGGAAATACTGAGTTAGTCCATACTCCGACATAGAATGTAACAATTCCATAGAGAATAGTATACTGAATTGTTTCAGAAATCTCATTAATACGAATCGTATTCAAATTGAATAATTTTCGTAACCGTGACATGAAATGAGATTTTCCATATGGTTCTATCATCTCTCTACTCCTTTCTGAGTTTTTAGAAGCGATACGAGGTTCCTGTTTCTTGTGTGAAACGATTAGGATATGCAACACCCTGATAACTGTTCATCTGGCATGTCTGTAAGTGGGTAGGACGGGTCGCAATGAAACGCTTTTCATTGTCGGCCTTATTTACATAAGAGATACCAGACGGCCAGTCGGGACAGGCTGCTCCTCCCAGAGCACACTCAGGTTTGTACTGCTTGGTATTACATCTTGTATTAGGGCGCGTGATACCCTGTAAATCGGATTCAACATCTACCATCGGAGACGCCGTAACTACACTAACCTCATTGCCACCGACCAGGCCAAGCGCGTTGCGGCAGGGTTTCTCATGATAGAACTTGTCAGGAATCATTGTATATCCGGACAAGTTGCGGCTTTGGTGCTCGGACAAGAATCTTTCATTGCCGGCACCTCTGCTAGACTGTGCTGAACTACCGAATAACGCAGGAGCATATTCTGTCATTATCTTCTATTTAGAGCCAAATAATTTTTTATCCTGCTCATCGCGTTTCTGCTGCATGAGCCGGAACTCTTTTTCTATATCACTTGCTGGAGGACAGTCGGAAGATTTAGTAAGAGTTATATTTGTAAAACGATTTGCGAAACATCTGATTTTTTGGTTTTGTGTTTGTGCTTGAGGTTCTGTGGATTGCTTGTTAGACGGCATTATTTTCTCTCTTCTATAAAGGGATGAATCTTTTGAAATCAATTGTTGTTGCTGCTTCGCCCAGCAAATCATATATGCCGGTCGGAAAAGCAATTTCTGTGAAGGATATTAAGAAGCAGCAGTTGCAGAAGGTTAAGCAGAAGACGCGGAAAGCCCGAATTATTAAAAAATTGGTTTGAATAGCAGGATATCAAGGAAGTTTATCTACGAGATAACTTTCTTGTTGTTCTATTACGGCTTCTGTTGTGGCTACGGCTTTTGCGCAGCTTTTCTTTTTGGAGAAGTGCGGCTGTATCCGTATAGCCACCCAGAAGTTTACCATTGCGGTAAATCTGCGGAACACTTGTTTTACCCGTCAAACGTTTGAGTTCTGCGCGATGCTCGGGTCCTACAGGGACAAATAGAGGCTTCTGTGCTTTCAAAAGTTGTTTTGCCTTCTGACACCATGGACATGACTCCATGCCAAAAATAACAAGAGGTGTTGTTTCAATAATATGTGTCAAAGTGTGCATTCCTACTTCTTAATATGAAAATCGCTTCATTGAGTTAGAATCACAAATAGGCGCATATCTGTTATTGACAGATGAACGTGTTCCTACAAAATCAGGAAGGCACTTTGTTCCTAGCACAGGATTGCGTATAGTGGACGCATTTGAAGCAGCCGCATAGCAGTCCACGGGTAAAGAAACAAAGAGACCCTTCGTATTATTAGTTTCTGAGCAGCAGGTCGCAAATCCCGCAGTCTTGAATAGCAATGACTCTGAACTGCTCGGTACAGAAGCACCGCCCATAGATAAAACAGTCTTAATATCGCACGGTTCAACTAAGCCAAATGATGATGTTGCGGGGACAAAAACTTTACTGTTCTTGTATTTTAGTGCGGTGGTTGTCTCAGACGCATCACGAACTTTGCTAGTTGCTAGAGTCACTGACGCGGCCTCTCTACGAAGACGTGTTAAACGGCTGGCGTCCATTTCTACTATATAAAACAATATTTTTAGAGAGTCTTATACGATGTCATTATCATCCGTGATTCTAGCAATTGATTTTCGTGAATCCAGTCTAATGACACAGCTACAAGTATTGAAAGTGCCTTTTGTTTCGGAAAGTCTTCCCTTGGGCGATGTGCTCTTCCGCGACTTGAGCGGCAGCGCAATTGCTCTTTTTGAACGAAAGACACTGGATGATTATGCTGGGTCGCATTTAACAAATCGCTATCGGGAGCAGCGCGCTCGTCTTCTTACTGCTCGGTCACAAGGAACACAAATTGGTTATCTGCTAGAAGGTGGCTGGCGTTATGGAGCACAGGAGCGGGTATTCGGAAAACCCACAGAAGAAGGGAAAAGGAGTACAGTCAATGAAACTATGCTGCGAACATTGGCCTATCGCCTCCAGTTCAAATACAAGATTCCTGTAATTCAAACAGCAAATGTGCTGGAAACTGCGTATACACTCAAGCATTTGTTTGAGATTTTAGAGCAAGATGCGGCATATTTTAAAGAGACGCCAGAAGAGGACTTGGCCGCTGCTAAACAAGCAACTGCTACAACAGGTAATTTCTCTGCTAGACGGAAGGATAATGTGGAACCAGCAGCATCAATGTTAATGGGCCTACACGGTGTTAGCCTTGTAAAAGCAGAGGCGATTCTAGCAGTAGTTCCTACAATTGTTGATCTCTGCGGGAAGTCTGCGAAGGAGATAGCAGATATTCCTGCTGGAAAGGGGCGAATTGGGCCGAAATTAGGGGGTGATATTCACGGGGCTCTTCATTAAAATATTTGTAGTATATAGAGTAAAATATGCCTAATTTTAAGACATATCATAATAATAAAAATATTTATAGTGTTGATATGATGTTATCTTACATTAATCTATATGGACATCCAATTGTTAAAGTGCCTATAGAAAAATTTATTCCACAACTTAATGAAAATGTTTGGGGAGAATGGTCTCCTATGGATGTTATAAAAAAGATGGAATCTAAAAAATATAAAAAAGACGCCGAACTTATTCAACGAGCAAATTTAGAATATCCAATAATTATATCAGGAAAACATATTGTAGATGGATATCATCGCCTTTCAAAAGCATACTTAGAGAACAAAAAATATATTAATGTCTATATATTTGATGCAGAACTTATGAATAAATTTATTCTTAATAAAGATATGGATTTTGTAAAGGTCCATCAGAATACTGATATATATCAAATAATAGAACTTTGGACAAAGCGTTTTTGTAAAGGGAATGTTTCTGTATAAGATTGTTTTGTTTTTTGACTAAAAAATTGAAGCCCCTAGCAGCACAGAAGTAAGTCGCAGCAACATTAGTAAGAAATGCCTACCTATAAAAACGTTGATGACCTCCGCCAGTATATCCCGCCGGATAATGGATTGGATTTGACTAAGACAAATCGCCATATTGCCGTTATTGTAAAGGGAAATAAGATTCTTGCAGCGGCTATGAATCAGTTTGGTTCCCGTTCCTTCGGCTCGGGCTACACATATAACACAATCCATGCGGAGATTAATGTGATTAAGAAGTTGGGAAGTATCAAGAAACTTAATGGTACTACCATGTATGTTTTCCGCACAGGAAAGGGAATGAATGAGGACAGTATTTGTCACAGCAAACCATGTTGTATCTGTGAGAAACTACTTGAGAAGTGTATGAGGGAATATGGTCTTAGGCGTGTCTTCTATTCAGTTAATCCCGACGGTTCGTGCCCCAAGCCAAATCGTCATTATTAAACAAAAAAAGACAAAAATTTGAAGAAAATATTTTTTTGCTAGAATACTAAATGCCTATCTTTGGTGACTATAGTATACCATTTTATCATAATCCTTTCTGGCTGGGTGGATTTATTAGTGGCGTTTCAATTGGTATCCTCATAGGAGCAGCTATTAGAAAGTAATTGTTTATCCTAACTAAGAATGGTACATGCCATAAAGCAGGACTGCTTAGTATGTTTTGAACAACGGTTTTGTCCACCACTTTCCTATGGTTGTTGTCATTTTGACATCTGTGTAGTCTGTCTGGAAAAATGGACCGAGGTAAATCACGGGATTACTCGTTGTCCTGTGTGCCGAGAAATTCAGTTTGAGAAACCTATTACATTTTTTTGTCTGCGATGCCAACGACCTTCTACTCGGCAACAAATGCTCATGGTTCAACTTTTTATTGGCCAAATTATTTTTTTAATTCTGCTCTTGTTAAAATAACTAAAAATTGTCTTAATTTACTTTAGTAAATTTGACGCCAGCAGGGGCTTAAGAATGCCCAGCGAAAAATCTTTAAATGTCCGGTGGCATAATCAGCAAGGCCGTCCAGCGAATTATGAAGAAGGATCTTCCTTCAGTCAATAATGATGATATGAAAAGTAATGGAATCTATTATTTTATGGACGAGAAGTCCGTCATGAAAGGCACAGCACTCATCATTGGACCGGGAGGCACTCCTTACGAAGGTGGATACTGGTTCTTTTCTGTAGAATTTAATGATAATCATCCATTTGA
>Ga0114971_10003718_pt1 | contig 10336 bp, 9 predicted proteins | sample M_140625_MF_Meta_FD_87320 | JGI IMG/M metagenome (GOLD analysis project Ga0114971, IMG submission 87320) | Freshwater microbial communities from Lake Montjoie, Canada to study carbon cycling - M_140625_MF_MetaG | ecosystem: Environmental > Aquatic > Freshwater > Lake | place: Lake Montjoie...
CAGGCTCTTCGCCAAGGCCATTGCCGATTTTCTCGGCGCCCCTGACAAAAACTAAGCCCACGCTAGAAGAAGCCAGCCCACCGAAAAGTCGACGGACGGACCCCATCTAGGTGATTCGCCAGATTCCGCCGCCGAAATGCTTCTCATTCCACAGTGACGCTTTTGGCCAGGTTCTTGGGCTTATCGACGTCGCAACCGAGGGCAACAGCCGTGTGGTAGGCAAAAAGTTGGAGGGGTATCACATTCAGGACTGGAGCCAGAAACTCCGGCACTTGCGGGAGTAGAATGACATCATCACACAGGCTGGTGAGTGTTTCGTCGCCTTCGGTTCCTATCGCGATCACCGGTCCCTTACGGGCTTTGACCTCCTCGATGTTGCTCAGGTTTTTCTCATACACCCCATCCTGTGGAGCTAGAAAAATGGATGGGGTTTCTTCGTTTACCAAAGCAATGACGCCGTGCTTGAGCTCAGCACTAGGATACCCCGACGCCGGAATATAACTGATCTCCTTCATTTTAAGGGCTCCTTCGAGCGCGATAGGGAAGTTGGCCTGACGGCCCATGAAGAGGAAGTTTCGCGCAGAGACATATTTGGCCGCGATATGAGAGATTTCCTCATCGAGTTCCAATACTCGCGCCACGAGTTCCGGAAGACTCTCCAAGCCACGAATAATATCCAGCGCCTCGGCATGCGGGAGATTGCGAATTCGACCAAGTAGCAGACCTAACATCGAGAGAGCGACGACTTGGGACGTGAATGTTTTGGTAGCCGCGACTCCGATTTCCAGCCCCGCCCGCAGGCCGATGCCGCCTTCGCTTTCTCGAGCGATCGTGCTGATGACATTATTGCAAATACCCAGCGTCGGTGCGCCTTTGCGCTTGCTCTCACGGAGAGCCGCAATGGTATCTGCCGTCTCCCCGCTTTGACTCATAGCAAAAACAACCGTCCTCGAATCGAGAGGTACATTTCGGTAACGAAACTCGCTGGCGTATTCGCACTCGACAGGAATGCGGGCCAGCGCCTCGATAAGCGATTCCCCAGCGAGAGCGGCATGGTACGTCGTTCCACAACCAGTTAAGACGATCCGGTGCCACTCTCTTAATTCCTCATTCGTCCGCTGGAGTCCGCTAAACGTTGCAGTGGCCCCCTCGCGGTCAAGCCTCCCCTTCATCGCCTCTCGGAGCGTCTCGGGTTGCTCATGGATTTCTTTATGCATGAAGTGGGCATACCTCCCCTTACCCTCACGTACCGGCGGAGCCTCGACTCTCACGGGAGCGGGAGCGGCGGCTTCCTCACCCGATACCCGGTGGACCTCAAAATGATCACCATCGAGTGCGGCGATATCCCCGTCCTCGAGATAAACAACCTCATTCACCCAGTCTGCAATGGCATCAACGTCACTGGAGAGGAATTGCCCGCCATCGCCGAATCCCACGATGAGGGGACTTCCCTTGCGAGCCGCTATTAAAAAGCGACCCGTATCTGCATGAAGAAGAGCTATGCCATATGTTCCGAACGCCTGCCCGAGAGCGGACTTCACCGCAGCCACAAGCGCTTCCCGATTTTGGACCGGCGATATATCGAACGTCTCACCGATCAAATGTGCGAGGACCTCCGTATCCGTTTGCGATACGAAGTTGTGGCCACGCTCGATCAACCCATCTCGAAGTGCTTTGTGATTTTCTAGAACCCCGTTATGCACAAGAGCGAGGCGTCCCGAGGCATCAAAATGAGGGTGCGCATTTTGCTCTGTGACCGCTCCGTGTGTGGCCCAGCGCGTGTGACTGATACCGGTATCCCCATCAATCGGAGACTCGTTCAGCGTTTCCGCCAAACGAGAGACACGCCCGACACTTTTTCGTGTTTCAATATCTTTCCCGTTCCAGATGGCCACGCCTGCCGAGTCGTAGCCTCTGTATTCCAACCGACCCAGCCCTTCGATTAAGAAGGGCTGGGCGGCTGCTTCACCGATGCATCCAATAATTCCGCACATATTTTTCGTTTTTTATTCTAAGGTTGGTTCCTATTTGAGCGCTCCGTTCAGCGGCACGAATTGATAGCCGAGCCCCTTGAGTCCAGTGATGGTCTTGCCCAGCTCTGTGGGATCCAAATACCAGTGGAAGTAAAACCCTGCCCACCCATCACGGACGACTTTGAGCGCCTTGGCGCGCTTGATCAAATCACTCGAAAGAGTAGGTGGCTGAAGTTCATACCATCCCACAGGATCGATGTAGCCGATACTTTCTGGGATACGTTTTAGCCCATATGTATCTCGATAGATATAGGGCGAGTTAAGTTCCGTGGCTTGCGTTACTCCTTGACCATCTGGGAAAAAGAAGATGGCTCGATCGCAAGCAAACGGATACAGGCTCGCGAAGACTTTGTAATCCGTACTCGATGCTAGATAGTGCGGAGTCAACCAGCCCACGGGATTGAAACCCGCATTTTTCAGGATGTTCTGGCCGTTAATGACTCGATTTCTAGCCCAGGTCGTCGAGTCGCCGGTCAGCGGACCCACAAGTGTCAAACGGCCTGCGGCATCGGCTGTGACGCGGTAAAACTCATAATCATCGCCGCTCACTCCAGTGTAGGGGTTCATGAGTCCATCGATTTGGTGAGTCGTTCCATGCTGGAGCACTTGTCCACCAGTCTGAACCCAGAGCTTCATTTCCTTTGTGAAAGTCGAGTTGGCCGTGACGTTCACGTTTTCAGCGATGCCATTGTTATACTTCCCAGACCAATCCCGATACTTGGGAATCATACTGATAGTGAAAGGCACTGCTGCCGTCTTGAGTGCCTGCCTGAGATTAGCGAGTGTCGGAACATCTGCTTCGGGACCGACATCCTCAATCCGGAAGTAAGCGCGATGCTGTTCGGCGTGCTGGATTCCCAACATGTCGTGGAGCAAATCTTGAAATACCAGTGAACGATTTTCGAATGTTGTCGAAACCATCGGCATATCGCCAACAAACCAAAATTTGGAACATTGAACGATGTAGGGCCATGCTTTTCCTGTATTATCAAGGCAAGTCGCAAGAACCTTGGCTTTGACCGCATCAACAATCTCGACGCGGGACAAACCCAGATCAAACGGCTCTTTCATCAACTCCGTATCTTTGTAAACAACCTTGGGATGCGTTTCGCCGGAATAACTGAGTAACTGGAAACCATATTTCGTACTGAAAGCCGGCTTCGGTGCGTAGGTCGATAAATCCCATGCGTACCGCCACAGATTCACGCCCATCCAGACGAATGTCTTGGTGGTCGCATCCAGATCCGCCTGAAAGATTGCTGGGAGCGGCGTCTCATTCCAGACAGACCCCAAATAAAACGTCGCATCGTATTTTGCGATGTCTCCTGTGACGTAACTCGCTAGAGGCTTTAGTGCCACTTTGGCTTCAAAGTGACCAAGTAGATTCTGTAGCTTGACGGCGTAAACGGAACCGAGCCATCCATACTGACCGTCGTTGTCATAAACGACCAGTACGGATGGCGCGGTTGGCACTGTCTGGCTTTGGCCGGTAGCTGGAAAAAAGACCAGCATGCTCGCCGTCACCAACCCAATCACGCATCCGCACTGGATGAGTAGCGATATGGACCCGAATCGCGTTTGTTTGTTTGTTTGTATATTCTTCATAGTTTTCGTTGTTGCTATGAAGCTCGGCGAGGGTCCCCATCGCCGCCATGGGGTCATCGCCCCCGATGTCCACAGATCCTTTGCTAGAGCGGCAGGAGCGTCTGAACCATGTTGTCGATTACGCCAGATGAGATCGCATACCGAGTGAGACTTGCCGTGTCATGAATGCGAAGTTTATCCATCAGGTTCTGTCGGTGTTTCTCGACCGTTTTGATGCTGATGTTGAGTTCGCCGGCGATTTGCTTATTGGCTCCGCCTTCGGCAATGAGCTGAAGAACTTCGACCTCGCGGCAGGTTAGTTTGACAGCCTTTTTCTCGTCACCGCCCCCCCCCAAATCATCGTAGATGCTCTTCATCCGGCGCGAAATGGCTGGGCTGAAAAAACGGTTTCCTTTGGAGACCTCCTGGATCGCGTGCATGAGGAGATTGGAGGGCGAATCCTTGAGCAGGTATCCTTGAATGTCCTCGTCCACCATCTTCTGGATATATTGATCGGTGCTGAATGCGGTGAGCAGGATCACCTTCACCTCAGGAGCGAGATGCCGGATTTGTCGCGCTGCCTCCAAGCCGTTCAGCCGGGGCATTCCAATATCCATCAGTAAAACATTCGGTCGTTTCTCCAGTGCGAGATCCACGGCCTTCCTACCATTGTCTGCCTCAGCCACGATGGAGAAACTTTTATCTGTGGCGATCAGCGAATGCAGCGCCTCTCGGAGGAAGGTGTGATCATCCGCAATCATCACCGATATAGTATTCGCAGGAGAGGCATGGCCATTTTTCTTGGGTGTTATTAGCGCTGGAGCCTTGGCCACTGGCTGAATGTTTCGCTTGCTGGGTGATAGGGTTGGCTTGGGTCGGGTGGACATTTTTATTTTTGTCATGGCGGATTAATACCAGCATAAATTCCGACAACAATCGGACCGCTCCGGATGGAGAGTGTCCAGTATGCCCCAGCACCGTGTAGTGGGATTCCCTAACCACACGGCGCCACACCTCGTGAACTTACTCCAAGTTGTGCATTTTTGCCCCTGTGGCCTTGTAGATCCGTTGGGCTACAGCGCTGCGTTCCATGGCTGCAAGTGTACGTCCTTCGCTGCGGACTTTACTGTTCACCGTTTTTCCAGCATTCGTCCTAGCTCGGTCTTCACGGGAAACAGGAATGTGGGGTTTCGTTGTTGTTGTTTCTGTCTTGGTTTTCGTTTTCATAAAAATAAAGCGATGTCGCTTATCCAAGCTCCGAGCGGGAGGGAGAAGGGGCCATGGGGTGTTGACCCAGTTGGCAAAACAAGAGAGAGGCCGTTCCTTTGCAGCCCACATCATGAACCATAACATGCTCTCAAAATTCGCCATCAACTACACCGTATTCCCGGACCACAATAAACGCGTGGACACCCACCACACAGATGACCCCGTCGAAGCCGAGGGCTTCCTCATGCATCTTCTGGCGAGTGGATCCCGGATTATTGAAATCAAGCACGACGGCGTGCCAATGGAGGCCCATCCTTTCGACCGCATGCTCCGTGTCGCTGCGGAACGACTCGCTGCGCGCCTGCTCAGCGTTTCGCTCCACATGGATTACGTCGAAGTGAAACACCGCTTCGGCTTCTCCTCGTAGCGCAAACTTTTCGGATTTCACCCCATTGAGAATCGGCGACCTCCGCTGTTCCGTTCAAATCCCTCGAACCCTGACTGTCAAAGCCAACTCATCGAAACAAAACACACAAACAAACACATGAATATGACTACAAATTGGAATCCCAAACGGGATCTCGAACTCCTTCAAAACCGCATTCACTTCCTTTTCGGAAGTCCGATCGGATCCTTTCGACCCTCAACTCAACCTGAATCCACAAACGAATGGACGCCACTGGTCGACATTGCCGAGGACGACAAGGAATTTACCATCAAAGCCGATCTTCCTGAGGTGAAGAAAGAGAACGTCAAAGTGACTCTCGAAGATGGCTCACTCTGTATCGCTGGGGAAAGGAAACAGGAAAAGAACGGCCAGCAACGATTCCATCGATCCGAGCGCCCGTATGGTTCGTTCGAGCGGCGATTCAGCCTTCCGGAATCCGCTCTTGCCGACAAAATGAAAGCGGAGTTCGAGAACGGAATGCTGAGAGTTCACATTCCGAAGGCGGAGAAGAAACGCCCCGAAACCATGAGTATCGAAATCCACTAAAACTTCCACCAAGGCTTGGTCGCTATTTCCCCTAGGGGCTTTACCGACCAGAGCCGACTTGGCACATCATGGTTACAACACTTCAAAAAAAACGAGGTCATACACTCGAAGGCGACGACGCCTTCTCCGCGATAGTTCAAATACCAGTCGATTCTGTTGAATTGGAGGCGGAGTGGATCATTCCACATCAGGCGCATGGAATTGTTCTTTTCGCCCACGGCAGCGGTAGCAGTCGCCACAGCCGCAGAAATCAATATGTCGCCAGCGTCATCCGCGAGGCAGGCATAGGAACCTGCTTGCTTGATCTTCTTACCCAAAGCGAGGAGCAACAGGATACCACAAGCGGGGAGTTTCGATTCGATATCGAGCTTTTGACGAACAGGCTGATTGGCGCCACGCGCTGGATCTCCCGGCATCCCACAGGCAAAACGCATCGCTTGGGATATTTTGGCGCCAGCACAGGTGCAGCGGCTGCCCTGTCAGCGGCAGCCGTGGTCGGCATTGGCGTCTCTGCGGTGGTCTCCCGTGGAGGACGTCCAGATTTGGCCTATGATCAGTTGCCTCACGTTCTGGCTCCCACTCTCCTCATCGTCGGTGAGAATGACGAGGCCGTTCTGCAACTGAACAAGGAAGCCTACCAGCGCCTGCATTGCATTCGTAAAATCGCAATCGTTCCTGGGGCTACTCACCTCTTTGAAGAGCCTGGAACCCTAGAAAAAGTCGCTAATCTCGCTTCAGGTTGGTTTCAGTATCACCTTTGCCAGTCTCCTTGCGAAAAGGAACTGGTTAACAGCAGGGAGGCCAAATGAACGGTCGCTTCCTCAACCGCGCCGATGCCGGACGCATCCTTGCTGCAAAGCTCATGCGCTACGCGAACCATCCCGACGTGCTTGTCATGGCGCTTCCAAGGGGCGGGGTTCCCGTTGGTTTCGAAGTAGCCCGCGCCTTGAATGTTCCGCTGGATATCATGCTCGTTCGCAAGCTGGGAGTTCCCGGACACGATGAACTTGCCATGGGCGCTATCGCCAGTGGCGGAATCCGAATTCTCAATCGCAGCGTCATTGAGAGCCTTCAGATCGCTCCGGATGCCATCGAGATGGTCGAAAAGCGAGAGTCACTGGAGCTAATGCGACGTGAGGCCGCTTATCGAGGAAACCGCCCGCCCACCGATGTCGAGGGACGAACCGTCATTCTCGTCGATGATGGTATCGCCACTGGCTCCACCATGCGCGTTGCTATTGCAGCCCTCCGAGAGCAAAAAGTCGTTCACATCGTCGTAGCCACACCCACCGCACCAACGACCGTGCGATGGGAGATGGAAGCCTTGGTTGATGATTTTATAGCCGTCATCACACCGGAGGATTTTCACGGAGTCGGGCAATGGTACGACGACTTCACTCAGATCGATGACGACTCCGTCCATGAACTCCTCAGGATGGGCGAAAAAACTCACCCTGTGGGAGCCATATGAGCCAGACACTCGAATACATCCGCCAAGCCGTTCACCCCCTCAACGGAGGCCCTGAGGACTTCGACCTCCTGCTGGAGCGTTGCGCCAACGCCCGTGTCGTACTACTCGGCGAAGCCACACATGGAACTCACGAGTTTTATCAGGCCCGGGCCGAGATCACACGACGTCTTATCACGGAGCAGGGGTTTCATGCCGTCGCTCTGGAGGCCGATTGGCCTGATGCCTGGCGCGTTGGACAATTTGTCAAAGGCGTGAACGGCGATGCTGGGGCCGCTGATGCGTTGACAGGGTTTAAGCGGTTTCCTCAGTGGATGTGGCGGAACAGCGACATGCTCGACTTCGTCGGTTGGCTGCGATCCCACAACGATGGCTCCATCACGACGGAAGGCAAAGTGGGGATCTATGGTTTGGATCTCTATAGCCTGAACGACTCGATCACAGCCGTTTTGGAGTATCTTAAAAAAGTCGATCCGGCCGCCGCACAGCATTTTTCCAGGCGGTATGCTTGTTTCGAGCATTTTGGCGGAAATACACAACGCTACGGACTATTCACCGGCACGGGGATTTCCAAAAGCTGCGAGGAAGAAGTTGTGAGCGCGGTGGCGGAGTTGCGTCGGAGCCGCGGCGGCTACCTCGGACTCGACGGCCAAACTGCCGAAGATGCCTACTTTTGTGCCGAGCAAAATGCGATCGTCGTTGCTGATGCCGAAACCTACTACCGCACGATGCTGCGAGGCGATGTGGAATCCTGGAATCTCCGTGACCGGCACATGATGGATGCCTTGCTTTCTCTTATGGAGCATCTCGACAAGATCCACGGCCGCTCGAAAGTGGTCGTCTGGGCTCACAACTCCCACGTTGGACATGCCACGGCCACACAAATGGGTCGGAGGGGAGAATTTAATATCGGTCAACTTGCTCGCGAGAAATTTGGCAACGAAGCCTTCCTTGTCGGTTTCACGACCCACTCGGGCACAGTCACGGCGGCCTCCGAATGGGATGCCCCCTGTGAGCGCAAGAGCGTTCGTCCGGCTCTCGCTTGCAGTTATGAAAATCTGTTCCACAGCACCGGAATCCCTCAATTCTGGCTCGATTTTTCCAAAAACCCAGATGTGGCCGAATCATTGCGCCATCCGCTTGTGGAACGGGCGATCGGGGTGATCTATCGTCCCGAATCCGAACGGGCTAGCCACTACTTCACTGCCTGCCTGCCTGACCAATTCGACGGGATTTTTCACTTTGATGAAACTCGTGCCGTCGAACCGCTCGAGCAGAACGCTGTCTGGGAAGCTGGGGAGGTCGATGAGACCTATCCCAGCGGACTCTGAACGGCTTCCTCCCAATAGCTTGATTTCCTTCGGACGAGGCGCCCTTCCCCGCCCGAAGGAAAATCGGCCCTGTGTTTTCTTGCTCGTGTCCTCAAAAGCTGAGACCATCCGATGTTTCTATGTCAAAGCGTTCCAGAGGCACCGAAGCACCCGCATATTTAGCCGGGATTTTGCTGGTTTTCGCTGGCGCTTATCTTTTTGTCGCCTTAGTGAGTTACGACCCTAGGTCCGTCCCTGGATGGGCGCCACTGATCAGCTCGGTCGCCTCCTCCAGCGCTCAAGCGACCCAGAATCTCGGGGGTCCACTGGGGGCACTGATGGCCGGTTATTCTTTATTCTTCATCGGCGGAGCTTCGTACCTCCTTGCCGTTGTCATATTGGGCTACGGATTGGCAAAGTGGTTCCTCGTCGACTACAAACTGCGCGACAAGATGGGGTGGGGTGTACTGATGGTGCTTTTGGGAGCTTGCCTTCTTCAAATTCAGCCCATTTTCCTCCAAAGTTGGGAAAAAAGCCTGCGGATCGAAGGGCCAGGCGGATTTTTTGGCCTCTGGATCGGCGAAAATGCGATTTACAAAGCACTCGGCCCAGCCTCGGTTTTCCTGATTTTGGGCGTTTATGTGATGAGCCTGATGTTCACCATCACCTCCCACCCAATCAAAGACTCTCGCCTGGCCTGGAAAGCATTCCTGAAGTGGCGTGAAGCTCGCCACAAAGCCAGCGTGCAGCGCATGAACGAAGAGCAACGCGTCGCAACCGAACGCCGCGCGTTGGAGAAAAAGGCCGGAAAACTCGAAAAACAGCTCAAACAAAAAGGCATCGAAATCCCTGTGGAGGAACAACCCGAGCTGCTTGTCAGCCCCGCGGAGCCAGAGATCATCGACTCAACCGCCCCATCGCCCAAAAAGCCGAAGCTCTCCGAGTTGCGCGCCGGACGCGAGGTGAAGGATACCTTCACTCCCGGTTTCGCTAGCGTTCATCTCGAGAACTACATCATGCCGAGTCCTGATCTATTGGATGAGCAGGATGAGACAGACCGCGAACCACTCGATCGTGAGGAGTTAAAAAATATCCAAACCCTGATTATTGAAACCCTCGCACAGTTCGGAATCAAGGCGACACCGGGAACGATCACCAAAGGCCCTACAATCACTCGATACGAGGTCTATCCAGACGTCGGCGTGCGAGTAGATAAAATTGTCGCCCTCGAGCGCGACATCGCTAGGGCCACCCGCGCCGAGAGGATCAACATCCTCGCCCCGATTCCAGGAAAAGACACCGTGGGCATCGAAATTGCGAACTCCAAGAAGGTCAAAGTCACCCTGCGCGAGTTGTTCGAAAAAGACGTCTGGCGCGACTCCTCAGCCAAGCTTCCCTTGGCCCTTGGAATGGATGTTTACGGCAACACGATCATCGGAGATCTCTCCAAAATGCCCCACCTACTTGTCGCAGGAACGACGGGCAGCGGAAAGAGTGTTTGCATCAACTCGATCATCGCCAGTCTTCTATTCCGGTATTCTCCCGATCAACTGCAGTTCATCATGATCGATCCGAAAGTGGTGGAGATGCAGATCTACAACTCCCTCCCCCACCTCATCACCCCTGTCGTCACGGACCCAAAGAAAGTGCTGCTAGCTTTGCGTTGGGTGGTCGATGAAATGGAGCGCCGGTATCGTATTTTCGCCAAGTGCAAAGTGAAAAACATCGGCGCTTTCAA
>Ga0114971_10003719_pt1 | contig 10336 bp, 9 predicted proteins | sample M_140625_MF_Meta_FD_87320 | JGI IMG/M metagenome (GOLD analysis project Ga0114971, IMG submission 87320) | Freshwater microbial communities from Lake Montjoie, Canada to study carbon cycling - M_140625_MF_MetaG | ecosystem: Environmental > Aquatic > Freshwater > Lake | place: Lake Montjoie...
ATAATTGTTGGTTTCTTGATGATGACACAAATCAAAGGTATTGATTGGGATGATCTTGGAATTGCTATTCCTGCATTCTTAACAATTATCTTGATGCCATTTACTTACAATATTTCAGTTGGTATTGGTGCTGGATTTGTTTCATATGCAGTAATTCGCCTATTCCAGGGACGTGCTAAAGAAGTAAGTCCATTACTTTGGGCAGTTGCTGGTCTATTCATGATTTATTTCTTGCAATCTCCAATTAATATCTGGACTGCATAAACTAAATCTCAATAAAGGGGCGAACCGAAAGGTTCGCCCCTTTACCATTTAACGGGTGTTAAACCTTTTTCAGCTAATCTTTTATTTACTTTACTAAATGGTTTACTTCCATAAAAACCTCTATAAACAGAGAGCGGACTTGGGTGAGGTGCGGTGAATAGATCCTCCGGCGCAAAATGCTCTGACATAAGTTGTGCTTCTCGTCCCCATAACACAGCCAACGCGCCACGTTTAGCAATATCTTTAATGATCTTTTCAGTTATCTCCTGCCAACCAACCTTTGAATGAGATCCGCTTTCATTGGGCAATACCGTTAAAGACATATTCAACAATAAAACTCCTTGATCTGACCAATCAGATAAATCACCGTTGCTTCTGATTATTGCTAGATCTGATTTTAATTCTTTAAATATATTTTTTAAAGATGCTGGTAGAGGCTCTACATCAGCAGGTACTGAAAAAGCTAAGCCCATTGCATGCTGAGAATTTGGATATGGGTCCTGACCAAGAATTACTACCCTAACCTCATCGGGAGTGCACTCTAAAGATTTAAAAATCAACTCAGAACTGGGAAGAAAATCTGTTCCTAAGTTCTTAGCAACTTGCTCCAAGCATTTTAAATCAACAATGTCCTTCCATGCAGGAGGAATTAAAGAAGCTAAATCAGTTGGCACGGGCAAAATAACGGCCACTTACTGAATCAACAGTTATCGGCAATCCATAGGCGTGACTAAGGTATTCGTTGTTAATAACCTGATCAATAGCACCTTGAGCAATAACTGCGCCATCCTTAAGCAATAGGGCATGGGTTGTGCCTGACGGAATCTCTTCAATATGGTGAGTAACAATTACTGTCGCTGGCGCTAACGGATCGCGAGCAAAAGTTTCAATTCGCTTAAGAAGGTCCTCTCGACCCCCTAAATCAAGTGATGAGGCTGGTTCATCTAATAGCAACAGCTCAGGATCGGCCATTAATGCTCGAGCGATTTGAACTCGCTTCTTTTCACCATCACTTAGTGATCCAAAACTTCGAGATCCAAGTTCACGGACTCCTAAAGCTGTTAGAAGTGCCATTGCTCGCGATTCATCCCAGAGATCATATTTTTCCTGCCAACGGCCCAACATTGCATAAGCGGCAGTTAGAACAACATCCATCACCATCTCTTCGTTCGGAATTTGTTCAACCAAAGCAGATGAGGTTAATCCGATTCTGGTACGTAGTTCAAAAACATCTACCTTGCCGAGTGTTTGTTCCAAAATCTTTATCTCACCAGCTGTCGGGTGTATTAAAGATGAACATACTTGCAGCAAAGTTGTCTTTCCCGCGCCATTCGGACCAAGGACCACCCAGCGTTGTCCTTCTTCCACGCGCCAATCCAATGGACCAAGGATTACCCGTTCACCGCGGCGCACACTCACATTTGATAACTCCAATATTGCGCCCATAGGAGTGAAAGATACCTCGCCTGAAGGTCGAATATGGTTAATCTGAGCCAATGCCGATTGAAAATAAATCCAGCTTTACGGGGTTAATACTCGTATCAGGCGAAGATCGCCCTGGCATCACTGAAAGCTTAATGAAAACCTTATCTGCATTTTCTGTAAACATCATAGATATTGAGCAGCTAGTTATTAGAGATCGTTTACTTTTAACTGTTTTACTCTCACTTGACGAAGCCCATGCAGAAGCAATCACAGAAGATTTAAACGCATTACAGGAGCAAATTGGGTTAGATATTGCAATTGATTTTACACAGCAAGATTCAACCAAAATGTCTGGCGAGACATTGCGAGTAGTCGTTGTCGGTAATGCCATAAAGCCATCTGGATTAGCAGCGGTCGCTGCTCAAATTGCCAAACTAGGTGGCAATATTTCTGCCATAAAACGAACAGCACTGGATCCGTTAATTTCAATTGAATTAGAACTTACTATTCCGAACAATTCAATAAAAGAGGTCCAAGGTGCTCTTGCCACGGTTGCAATTGAAAACAAAATAGATCTAGCAGTAGAACCAGGTGGCCTGCAACGTAAATCAAAACGAATTGTAATGTTGGATATGGACTCAACTTTGATCGAACAAGAAGTGATTAATCTACTCGGCGAGGCAGCTGGGCAATCAAAAGCGGTAGAGGCGATAACCGCTAAAGCCATGGCAGGTGACCTAGATTTTAAAGCAGCTTTGATCGAACGTGTAGCCCTTTTAAAAGGGCTAGATCAAAATATGTTAAGCAAAATTAGAGAGCAAATAACTTTAACTAAAGGAGCAAAAACATTAATAGATGAACTACACCAACAAGGTCATAAGGTTGGAGTTGTATCTGGTGGATTTATTGAAGTAATTGAACCAATCTTAAAAATATTGAATGTTGATTTTTATCGGGCCAATAAGCTTAAAGTTAATAACGGAGAATTAACTGGGGAGATTGATGGTCCATTAATTGATAGCCACGCTAAAAGAATCGCGCTAGAAGAGTTTGCAAATCAAGAGAATGTTTCATTAGAGCAAACGGTTGCAATCGGTGATGGTGCAAACGATTTGGAAATGATAAAGGCAGCAGGATTAGGGATTGCCTTTAACGCTAAGCCAAAAGTAGCTGCGGCGGCCGACACTACGATCAGCAACCAAGATCTTTCAACGGTTTTACTATTAATGGGTATATCTATTTAAAACGGATAATTCTTTTGTGCAAGGCTTCTTAAGCTCGAAACCATAGCAGCCGGATTATCTGACTTGTACACAGCGCTTCCAGCTACAAAGCAGTTTGCTCCCGCATTGGCAGCCTCTGCGATTGTTTCTAAAGATACTCCCCCGTCAATTTGCAATGTTGGTTTATTCTTTAAAAGTTTTTCGATGAAAGTTCTAGCCTGCGCCACTTTAGGCATCTGTTCGTGCATGAATGATTGTCCACCAAACCCAGGCTCTACAGTCATAATCAACAACATATCAATCTCTTCAATCCATTTTTCTATATCAGCAAATTTCGTCGCTGGCTTGATAGCTAATCCAACTTTCGCTCCATTGGATCGAACATCCTTTATTGTATTATCAACATCATTCACCGCTTCAAAATGAAAAGTAACAGAAGTACAACCATTTTCGGCATACAAAGGAGCAATCTCATCAGGGTTATTTATCATCAGATGAGCATCCACAGGTAATTTAGAAAAATTGATTATTTCAAAAGCTCTCTCTAAATTAAAAGTAAAATTCGGGACAAAGATGTTATCCATAATGTCTAAATGCAATAGATCAGATGTTGAGGCGACTCTTGATATCTCGTTCTCTAAATCATCTAAATTAGCATTCAAAATACTTGGGTTGATATAGATCTGAGACTCCATCAGAGTATTTAACCTACTTTCTTCAATAAAACCATAAACATGGCATCAGATTGATGCAGGTGTGTCCATAATTGAACGCTGCCATCACTTTGAACTCCTTCTTCATGACAACCTGCAATTTCATTGATCGGCAGGATCTTCATGTCCTTATGTTCTGAAAGAAAATCTAATAGCTGCCCTTTGGTTTCTGCTAGATGAGGAGAGCAGGTTACATACGCCATAATTCCTCCAGCATTTAAAAGAGCATAGGAACTTGCCAACAAATTACGTTGCAGAATAACTAGTTCTTTCAAATCCTTTAGGTTCTTACGCCATCTGGCTTCAGGTCTTCTTCGAAGCGCTCCTAATCCCGTACAAGGGGCATCGATCAATATCCGATCATATTTATCTGGAAAATTAAGAGCATCGGTTCCATCGAAAGAAACCACTTGAAAATTATTAACGACTCTTTTAACTAGATCAGCGCGGTGAGGTATGGGTTCATTTGCTAGAAATTTAGCGCTGCTATCGATTTCTAATAATGAATTGAACATATAAGCCGCTTTACCCCCAGGGCCTGCACACATGTCTAGCCATGAAAGTCCTGGTTCAAATGTTGCAAGTAAGTTTTCTACAACTAATTGCGAGCCACGATCTTGTACACCAGCTCTACGTTCAATGATCGGCTCGAAACTCATTGGTATAACACTTAAGTTCACGCCGTTCTTGTAACCAGCAATAGGGCTTGCACCTAGATCAATTAGTTCTTTAGGTGTTGATTTACCAGGCCAAGCAACAACATCTGGCAAAGCAGGTTGATTATTAGCATCTAAAAATCTCTCGACATCCGTCCAATCTTTTAGTTGATCATAGAATGATGAAATGATCCATTCTGGATGACTATATTGAATTGATAACCTTTGCAAAACTGGTAGTGCTTCTAACTCCGGAAGTGAATTGTCAGCAGTAGCTACTTTCCTAAGAACTGCATTTACATAGGAAGCCTTGGATTCACCCGCAACCAATTTAGCAACTTCTACTGTCTCTGAAACTGCAGCATGCTCTGGCACCCGCATTTTGGTTATCTGATGTATACCTAAGCGCAAGAGATTTATAATTTTCTTATCAATCTCTTCATATGCACGATCAACATATTTCGAGGCGATGTAATCATGTCTGCCTTGCATTCTTAAGGCCCCATAAGCTAATTCAGTTGTAAAAGCCTTATCGGCTAAATTCATTTTCGATTTTGCTAACAATTCTGGCAATCTTATGTTCGCGAATGCACCCTCTTCATTAACTTGCCAGATTAATTCATATGCGAGCAACCGGGATGGTTTTGGATTTGGTTTACCCAAAATGTAGTCCAGTTTTGGAAGCAAGTCCCCTAGTAAATTCAGCACTAGACATCGAGTTCCTACCAGCAGGTGTTACCTTCTGAACTTCAATAATCCCATCTAACGCTCCAACATACATTTTTTCATCATCTATATTAATTTCACCTGGCTTTAGTTTCAACAATACCTTAGATTTTCTCAGATTATCAATTCTAATTCAAACACCATTTAATTCCGACCAAATACCTGGATTAGATCCCAATGCTCTATAAAGATTGTAGATTGAATCTGATGATCTTTCCCAATGAATTTCACCATCTTTTTTATAGAACTTAGGTGCATAGCTAACTGTTTCATTTGATTGAGGTTGAGGTTGTTTAAGATCCTGAATCAATTTAAGTACTGGCAAGGTCATATCCGCTCCCTCGCTACTCAACCGATCTAGAACTTCAGCGGTGGTTTCATCCTCATTAATTGGAAAGTCTCTAGCAAGATAAATAGGACCTGTATCCATTCCTTGCTCCAATTTAAAGATTGAAATACCTACAGATCCTTCACCATTCAAAATAGAATGTTGTACTGGCGCTGCGCCTCTCCACCTGGGTAACATTGAAAAATGAATATTTATCCAACCATGCTTTGGAATATTAAGGGCATTTTCCTTAACTAACTGTCCGAAAGCGATCGTAATAACTAGTTCAGATGATGATTGAGTTAGAGCCGAAGATATCTCTTCGTTATTTCCAGATTTATAAACAGTGAAATTTTTGTTTTGTGCCCAAGTCGCCAGTTCATTGGATTCAATCTTTTGACCCCGACCAGTAGGTTTATCTTGGTTAGTTAGTAACCCACAAATTTCATATTCTGATGAATCTGACAAAACATTGAACAGTGGAATCGCTAAAGTTGATGATGAAGCTATCAAAACCTTCAATGTTAGAGACCCAAACCAAAAGTTGAGTGTGGAGAAACTTTGATAGATGGATTCAACCCATTTTCAGAGGCAATTCCAAACCATTCAGACTCTCTTATCTCCTTCATTGCAAGTTTGCGTTGTTCAGACTCCATACGATCGATGAACAGAACTCCATTCAGATGATCTGTTTCATGTTGTAAACATCGAGCCAATAATTCAGTACCTTCAACAATTATGGGTTCACCATGCATATTAAATCCCTTTGCTACTGCGCGAAATGCTCTAGGTGTTTCATAAACCAGATTTGGGAAAGATAAGCAACCTTCTTCTCCATCTTGCATTTCTTCACTTAAATCAAGTGATGGGTTAATCAAATGTCCTATCTCATCATCTATATCCCAGACAAAAACTCTCAATGGAACGCCAATTTGTGGAGCAGCCAAACCAGCACCCGGTGCTGCCTTCATTGTTTCAGTTAAATCAGCAACTAACTGGCGCAATTCCTTATCGAAATCAATTACAGGTGTAGCCGGAGTAACTAATACTGGATCTCCGAATAAACGAATTGGTTGAATTGCCATGTATTAATGATACTTTAATTGATAGTTCCTATAGGTCATATGGATCAACACGAATTTTGAAGATCTGTCGACCCTTTAATCCCTGAATCTTCAACACATCATCTAGCAAATCCACTAAATTCCCACCCTCCTCTAATCTCACACGAATTATTAATTTTGATTGACTCTGGTCAAACTTAACTGGTCCTGTTATCTCATAATCTTTATTGGATCTTAGATTTTCAGCGAATTTGGAAACTTCAGGAGAAGCCCCGATTACTACCGCTACACGATAGAAGGGAGGTAGCTTTGCTTTTTCTCTATTTATTAATTCCAATGAAGAGCCAGAATTAGAATCGGCCTTAAGCATTGACTGAACGACAGGGTGATGATTTTGTAACGTCACATAAACTTCACTATTTGGTAACACTTTACAAAGTGATGAGAACCATTGGAATCGAGCGAATTCCTCAGCTCTCAAAGAAGGTCGATTAAACATTCTTTCGCCATCTAAGAGTATGAGGCTGGAAAATCTGCCAATTGGTTCTGATCCTGCGGTTGCTAGAACTACATGCTTACCACTTGGCAGTTCAGTAATTTGCTTACTGCCGGAAGATATTAAAATTGATGCTTTAGGGACTGCACGTCCAATCTCTTCAGCGTTGCGATCAATCCCCTTAGAAATAACGTAAGGCTTAGATTCTCCACAATACTGACAGTGCCAATCTCTCTGTTGCGCATTACATAAATAGCAAACTGGAATTGAATTAGCACCTTGTATCTGTAACTTACCCCCACAATTACAACTTGCAGTATTTCGGCATCTTGCGCACAGAAAAAGGTTCGCATATCCCTTCTCGGCAACAGTCACCAAAACATTTCCTTGGGCGATACCTTTTTTTAATGAGGAGACGAAAGATCGACCATTTTCGGAAGTCACAATTTGTATACCATTTTTACTCCGGTAATTCTTCTTTTCTAACCAGCCTATTTCTATTAACCTAGAAATTTCCAGTGAATGCGATGCGGAAATAAATATCAAAGAAGTATCTTTACTTCTAAGTAACGAAACATCGCGTGTGTTCCAGCCAGGAGAATGCTGCTCATAATGAGACTGGTCCAAATCCGATAAAACTACGACAGTAGAATTCTCTTCTAGTGCGGTAAATACCCCGCTTCTAGTTGAGAGAATTAGAGAAGGTTTAGTAAATCTTGCAGTTAGAAAATGTTTGTAACGTTCACTCTTTCCTAAATGCGTTCCCATTTCAAGATAAGATTTCCCAAAGAAAACACTTAGTTCTTTTCTCAAAATCAATAGATCTTTTTCATCTGGAACGATAACTAGAACTTGGCCAGTTTGAGTTCGCAGCTTTACTATTTCATTAATAAAATCATTGGATGAAATCCCTACTGGAAGATTTACAGCCCATTTTAATCTTTGCTTACCCACTAGCATCCCATAATCAGATCTACCTATTAGATCCCGAAGTTGTGGGCTTTCATAATCATTAGCATTTGCCTGGAATTTAGTATCCTCAATTATTTTTTCTTCCTTTGCGATCCGAGCAGGAAGTGCTGATCTGAGAAGATTCCAAAATGATCCACCGAAACGGTTCCTAACTAATTCCAAATGCTCCATTACCTGCTTTGATATCAAGCCGCTAGGTGAGGAAATATCAGTAATCATTTTCAGTTTCTTAATTTGATCGGATTCATTTTTACGGCCAACTACCAATCCGTCAACTTGGGTATTACCGAATGGAACCACAACCTTTGTTCCATATACAGCTAAATTTTCTAAATGTAATGGGACCAAATAATCATAGATACCTTCAAGATGCGAGACTGGTGTGTCAACTAATACTGCTGCAACCGGTAATTGATCAGCTACTGCTGAGTTTGATTTAAGTTTCTGTGCAGTTTGCTGGCGTTTTAATTTAAGTGGAGCAGCCACTGTTTACTTAACTAAAGCCTTTAGTGCCGCAGCTCGGTCAGTTTTCTCCCAAGTAAAATCTGGTAATTCTCGACCAAAATGTCCGTATGCTGCTGTTTTGCCGTAGATAGGGCGCAACAGATTCAAATCTCGAATTATGGCAGCAGGCCTCAAATCAAAAACCTCTTTAACTGCGTCGCTAATTTTGGCTAGATCAAATTTCTCAGTTCCGAAAGTTTCAACAAAGAGTCCCACTGGTTGAGCTTTACCAATTGCATATGCAACCTGCACTTCACATCTATCTGCAAGTCCGGCTGCTACTACATTCTTTGCTACCCAGCGCATTGCATAGGCAGCTGATCGATCAACCTTCGACGGATCTTTACCTGAAAAAGCTCCTCCACCGTGTCGGGCCATGCCGCCATAGGTATCAACAATAATTTTGCGCCCAGTCAATCCTGCATCACCCATTGGTCCGCCAATTACGAATCTACCGGTTGGATTGATCAGTAATCGAACCGAAGAGGTATCGATCGCTAGATCCTTAACAATTGGGTCAATGACATACTTCTTAATTTCTGGTGCAAGTTTCTTTTCAAGATCTATATCAGGAGCATGTTGAGAAGAAATCACTACCGTATTTAAAGCAACTGGTTTATCGCCTTGATACTCGATTGTTACTTGAGTTTTACCATCAGGTCGTAAATAGGAAAGTGTTCCATCTTTTCTTACCTTGGTGAGTTGCTGAGCGAGTTTATGAGCAAGAGAAATTGGAAGCGGCATTAATTCTGGTGTGTCATTTGAAGCATAACCAAACATCAATCCTTGATCACCAGCTCCTTGTAAATCAAGGGGATCAGAGGATGATGAAACACGACTTTCGAAAGCATCGTTAACGCCCTGGGCAATATCTTGCGACTGTTGTCCTATGGATATAGAAACGCCACAGGAGTTTCCGTCAAAACCTTTATCAGATGAGTCATAACCGATCTCCAACACGGTATCTCTAACAATATTCATCACATCTGCATATCCATTTGTTGTTACTTCACCAGCAACATGTACCTGTCCGGTGGTAATCAAAGTTTCAACAGCTACACGACTCTTTGAATCTTGAGAGAGTAACGAATCTAAGATGGCATCAGAGATCTGATCCGCAATCTTGTCTGGGTGACCCTCAGTAACAGACTCAGAAGTGAAGAGACGATTTTTCATGGGTTTAACCTAACTTACTTACTAATTGATCCAGCAATATATCCGAGAGCGTGTCTTTACTTATTTGTGGAACTTTAATCACATTATGGTTTTTATCAATGATTAAACCTTGAGTATTTTCACTTCCAAACACCGCACCATCTGAGACATTATTAACGTAAATCAAATCTAATGACTTGCTAGCAAGCTTTTCTTCGCCCCGTTTTTGCAACTCTGACAGCCCAGCAATAGTCTCAGCAGCAAAACCAACAATGACCTGACCTGGTTTTTTCTTTTCTGATAAATTCTTCAAAATGTCTGGATTCTTAGAGAAAGAAACTACATCCAAATTTTCCTTCTTAATTTTCTGGTCAGAATAATTAGCAACTTTCGCATCAGCCACAGCCGCGCTCATGATTAGTGCATCGCATTCGCTAAATTCATACTCAAGTACTGCAGCCATTTGATCCGCAGTTTCAACGCTTGTAATTGTTACTCCTTCAATTACAGGTAAATCAGTATTGGCTGCAATCAAATGTACTTGCGCTCCCCGACTAGCAGCTGCTGCTGCAAGAGCGAAACCTTGACGGCCAGAAGAGCGATTACCAATAAATCTAATTGGGTCAATCGGTTCGCGGGTACCACCTGCGGTAATAAGTAGCTTTTTACCAGCTAAGTCTGCTGTGATGTGAGCAGTTAAATTGATGATCTCGATAATCTTGTCAACTTCTGGGTAGCGACCAATTCCTACATCAGATCCAGTCATGCGACCTTCATCAGGTGCAACAACCACAAAACCTCGCTCTTGAA
>Ga0114971_10003722_pt1 | contig 10334 bp, 8 predicted proteins | sample M_140625_MF_Meta_FD_87320 | JGI IMG/M metagenome (GOLD analysis project Ga0114971, IMG submission 87320) | Freshwater microbial communities from Lake Montjoie, Canada to study carbon cycling - M_140625_MF_MetaG | ecosystem: Environmental > Aquatic > Freshwater > Lake | place: Lake Montjoie...
CGAGCGCCGCCAGCGCCGCGGGCTACATGTCGAGCGCCGGTCTCGTATCGGCGATCCCCGCGCTCTACCTCACCACCGGCAGGCTGCTCGAGTGGTGGGAGATCGGCCTCTGGCTCGCTGCGCTCTCGATGCTCGGCGTGTTCATGGCAATCCCACTGAAGCGTCAGCTGATCAACATCGACCAGCTCCCCTTCCCCTCTGGTATCGCCACTGCCGAAACGCTCACCAGCATGCATAGCGAAGGGGGCGAGGCCGTCGTGAAGGCCCGCTCGCTCTTCGGGGCCGCGGTGCTCGGAGCTGTCGTTGCCCTGTGGCGGGACCTCGTCGGTGGCATCAAGACCATCTCCGCGTGGGCGATCCCCAGCGAGATCCCCTTCGGCCCCGGTGGCTTCGCCCATGACCTGCTCACGAAATACACGATCGGCATCGAGGGCTCGCTGATCATGGTCGCGGCCGGCGCGATCATGGGGCTGCGGGTCGCCGCGTCGATGCTCGTGGGGTCGATCATCTTCTACGGGATCATCGGCCCGATCCTCGTGGAGCGGGGCATCGCCCAGCCCGGCTACCGCGGCATCGTGTCGTGGGTGCTCTGGCCTTCCACCGCGATGATGGTGTCGTCGGGACTCCTCTCCTTCGGACTCAAGTGGAAGACGGTGCTCCGCGCCTTCGGTGGCCTGAGCCGGCTGGTGGGGGGCACCGCGGCCCCCGAGCACGACGATCCGCTCGCCCATGTCGAGGTGCCGTCGAGTTGGTTCGTGTTCGGGACGCTCGCGTCGGGGGCCGCCTGCGTGATCCTCGGCCACTGGCTCTTCGGCATCACCTGGTGGATGGGCATCCTTGCGGTGCTCGTCACGTTCTTCCTCTCGATCGTGGCCGCGCGGGCCACCGGCGAGACCGACATCACGCCGATCGGCGCCATGGGCAAGATCACGCAACTGATGTACGGCGTGGTCGCCCCGTCGAACATCACGACGAACCTGATGACGGCGTCGATCACCTCGGGCGCCGCCTCGCACGCAGCCGACCTGCTCACCGACCTCAAGAGCGGCTATCTCCTGGGCGGCAATCCCCGCAAGCAGACGATCTCGCAGCTCTTCGGCGTGATCGCCGGCACGATCGTGTCGGTGCCGGCGTATCTCTTCGTGGTACAGCGGGATCCCACCAGGCTCGGTTCCGAGGCCCTGCCGGCGCCATCGGCGAAGGTCTGGGCGGGCGTGGCCGAACTGCTCGCCAAGGGGATCGACGCCCTTCCCGCCGGGGCGTTGGAGGCGATCGCCGTCGGCGCCGCCATCGGTGTCCTGCTCACGCTGCTGGAGGAGTTCGGGCCGAAGGCCTGGAGGCCCTGGCTGCCCTCGACGACGGGCCTCGGCATCGCCGGCGTGATCCCGGCCTTCAACTCGTTCGCGATGTTCGCCGGGGCACTCGCGGCCTGGCTCTTCGCCCGGGCGCGGCCCAAGGCCGCCGAGACCTACACCGTGCCGGTGTCGAGCGGCCTGATCGCGGGCGAGAGCCTGATGGGCGTGGCGATCATCCTGGTGCTCGAGGTCATGAAGGCCTTCGGCGTGGGTTGACGGACCGAACTGACTTAAGCGGTGCCCGATTCGCCCCAACGCCTACCCGACTTCATCCTGCCCGCGGTGGACTGGCGACATCTGATCGGCCGGTCGTCAGCCCGCACATTCCTACGGAACTGCCACCTTTCCCTGCTGCAGAGCCTGCGGCGAGGCTGGCGACTCGCCGGCTTTGGCAGGGGGATGGACGAGCCCGCCGACCCGGGAGTATTCTCCCCCCCGATGAGCGACGCCAATCCCTACGCCGCGCCCGAAACCGATGGTTTGATCGGGCCTCTGGTCGCTCAGCCCGACAATGGCGAGCGACTCTGGCGAGACGGCGGCCTGCTCGTGATGGAAAAGACGGCTTCGCTCCCTGACCGGTGCGTCGTCTGCAACGAGCCGGCCTCCGGTCGATCGCTCCGCCGGAAACTCTTCTGGCATGCACCGGGGTGGTACCTGCTGGTGCTGTTCAATCTCATCGTCTACGCGATCGTGGCGATAGCCATCCGCAAGAAAGCCGACATCCACATTGGCTTGTGCGAGTTGCACCGAGCGCGACGACGCACGTGGATGGCAGTGGCCTGGTTGCTGGTACTAGCGGCCGTGATCCTGCCGGTCCTGCTCGCCATGATCAGTGCCGACGCAGGCGTCGTAGGGATGGTCCTCATCCTGCCGCTCATCATCGTTGCCGGACTGATCGGGGTCTATGGCACACGCGTCGTGCATGCCAGGCGAATCGATAACACGTTCGCATGGATCGGCGGAGTCTCACCGGAGTTCCTCGCCGTCCTGCCAGAGTGGGCCGGGCCTTCCCGCAGGTAGGTTCCGGCCCGCGGAATCTCTGCGTGCCGGATATTGTCTTTCGTTCGGGGAACACGCGTCGCTCGGGCTTCTCGCCGCGAAAGGGCCAACCATGTCGAGCCGCGGCCGCGATCCTGCCAATCCCTACGCCGCGCCCGAGGCACCTCTGGCCTTTGCGGCTGACGCGGTGCCTTCGGGTGGCACGCTGGAGCAAACCCTCGCCGGCGGCACGCGGTTGACGATCGAGGGAATCATCAGCGATGCGTGGAAACTGATCCCCGGTTTCAAGGGGACGTTCTGGCTGGCGGCGTTGGGGATCTTTGGGGCATCGATCGTTCTCGGAATTGTGACCGCCGTGATGGCACAGACCACCAACTCACCGCTCGCCGCCAATCTGGTCAACCTCGCTTTGACCGCGCTTGTCTTCTGGCCGCTTCAGGTCGGTGTGCTTATGCTCGGGGTGCGGCGGGCGGCGGGCGTTGAGACACGGGCCTCGATGATCGGCGAGTTCTTCCCGCACACCGGCAGGATCGCTGGCCTCCTGATCCTGCAGTCGGTGCTCGTCCTGCTCGGCACCGTGCTCTTCGTCATTCCGGGCATCTACCTCGGTGTTTCGTACATCATCTCCGTGCCGCTGCTGATCGACCGCCGGATGGGCATCTGGGAGGCCCTCGAAACGTCGCGTCGGGCCGTCACCACCTGCTGGTTCCGCACGTTCGGGCTCCTGCTCACGATCGGACTGATCAACCTCCTCGGAATGCTCATGCTCGGTATCGGGTTGATCTGGATGATGCCCCTCGGGCTCGTCTCGCTGGGTATGCTCTACCACCGGCTCGCCGGCTACGCGGGCGGGGAGACAAACTGACCGCCGCCGACGCCCCTGACCCGAAGGACGCCGCCGCTGCGAAGGCGTCGGATCTCACCGCCATGGCCGACTCCGGCATTCGAAACGAGCGACAGCCGCTCGACACAATGGTGACGGTCGTCAGCCCCGAAAACATCGCCTTCCAGTTCCGCTTGGCCGGTCCCGCGGCCCGCATGATGGCGTTCGTGCTCGACGCGTTGGTGATCGGGGTGGCAGCGGCGGCCATGCTGTTCGCGTTGGGGATCCTCGGCACGGTGGCCGAGGCCTTCGCCGGGCTGTTTCTCATAGCTCTGTTCTTCATCTGGTGGGGCTATGGGGCCGCCTCCGAGGTACTCGCAAACGGACGGACAGCGGGCAAGGCGGCACTTGGCCTGCGGGTCGTCTCCCAGACGGGTCTCTCGATCAATCCGCCGCAGGCAATTTTGCGCAACCTGCTTCGCGTCGTGGACATCGCACCGCCGTTCTTTCCGGGCGTGGTGTGCATGGCCTTCACGCGCCGTCTGCAGCGGCTCGGTGACCTGGCCGCAGGCACCATGGTGGTGCTCGACCGGACACGACGACCGCCGCGACCGCCGCGGGTCGACGCCGCACCGGTCGAACTCGTGCCGACGGGATTCCACCCAGACGCTCGCCTCCTCGAGGCACTCGCCGCCTACGTCGGCCGGCGAACCGACCTCTCGACGGCTCGGCGGCAGGAACTTGCCGGCATGGTCGCGAAGCGGCTCTGCTCCGCCTGGGGCACGGCTGTGCCCGCGGATCCCGATGCCCTCGTCTGCGGCGTGTACGAGCGGGCGATCGCCGCCGAGGCGGAGGCCGCTCGATGAAAGTCGCGGACATCATCGCCGCCCGCACCACCGAGTGGCAGGCCCTTGAGCAGGATGTCGCCTGGCTTCGCGGCACCCGGAGCCGCGGCCTCGATCCAGATCGCGTCGCCGCCTTTGCCCGCCGCTACCGTGCCGCCTGCAGCGATCTCGCGCTCGCCACTGGGATGCGGTTTCCCGACGGCACGGTCGAATACCTTCAGCAACTCGTCGCCGACGCGCACACGCAGCTTTACCGAATCGAATCGTTCAGCATCGTGGCCTGGCTGCGGAGCATCCTGCTCGACGTGCCGAGGCAGACGATCGGCGATCCGTGCACGTGGATCGCGGCCGCCGTTTTCGTGACGCTGTTCGGGGGTGGCATGATGGCCACCTGGGTGAGGCCAGGATTCGCCGCCGAGGTTGTGGGCGACGCGGCGCTCGCCACCTTTGAGTCGATGTATGCCGAACGTCCCGGGACCGGTGGATTCACGGCCGGCCGCGCGGCGATGGCCGGGTTCTACGTGTTCAACAACGCCGGCATCGGCCTGCGGTGCTTCACGGGCGGAATCCTTTTCGGTCTGGGAAGCCTCGTGGTGTTGGCCTTCAACGGGATCTTTCTCGGCACGGTCTTCGGCCACATGCTCGCCTCAACAGCCGGGGATCACTTCGGTGAGTTCGTCACGGCTCACGCCCCGTACGAACTGACGGCGATCGTGCTCTCCGCCGCGGCCGGCCTGCGGCTCGGCTGGTCGCTCGTCGACACGCGGGGCTGGGGCCGCTGGGAATCGCTCCGGCAGACGGCCCCGGCGGCGTTGGGCACCGCCGGGCTCGCCACCGTGCTGTTCATCCTTGCCGCCTACATCGAGGCCTTCATTTCGCCATCGACGCTGCCTCGCTCGGCCAAGGTGGCGGTCGCCTGCGTCAGCGGCCTCGCGCTGGCGGGATGGTTCGCGGCGCCGCTGCTCCTCGTTCGTCCGGAGAAGGCCCGTGCAGACTGAGGGTATCCACGTAGCGGTTCGACCTCGGGGCGTACTCGAGTGCCTCGATCTCGCGGTGATGGTCTGCGGCCGATGGCCGCTGGCCATCGCCTCCGCCACGCTCTTCGGCGCGGTGCCGTGCATCCTGATTAATCGCATACTTTTCGCCGGCCTCGACGACGAGGCTGCGCTGGCGGCATGGGTCTTGCTTGGCATCGAGGCGGCGTGGGCATCGGCGCCGCTGACCATCGTGCTCGGTCAGTCAGTCTTCTCGAATCGTTTCTCGTGGCGCGGGGCTGGACGGTCCTTCCTGGCGGGATTGCCCGCGATGATCGTGTTTCAAGGAGTAATTCGGGGCATCTGCCTCGCGATCTGGGTGCTCGCACCGGTGGTCTTCGTGGGCATGTACTACCTGGATCACGTCATCCTACTGGAACGGCCCGCGCTGTCGCGAGTCTGGCGACGTCGTGCAGCGATCAATCGGGGCCAGATCGCCCACATCCTCAAACTCGCCTGCATCGACGGGCTGGTGCTCGTGCTCGGCACGATCCTCGGCACGCGGTTACTCGCCGCCACCGTCGCGATCTGGCGGGGCCGTGGCATCGGCTGGGCCGCGATCGCTGACGGCAACGGAGGAATCGTGTCAGCGATCTTTTCGTGGCACGGCCAGATCGCCTTCTGGACGACGTGCGGCTTCCTGACCGTGTTCCGCTTCTTCACGTATCTCGACGGCCGAATCCGCCGCGAAGGCTGGGACGTGGAACTCCGGCTCCGGTCCGAGGAGACCTATGCCTGCCTACGAGATTTCGATTCGCCGCGACGACATGGTACTGTCTCCGCCCTCGTGGTCGCTGCCGCCCTTGCAGCATCCACCGTCGCCGCCCGCGGCGGAGACGTGAACGGTGGTGCGCCCTCCATGGGCCGAGCCCACGACGCACTCGCTCGCCAGTCGTTTCCCTGGTACGACGCCGCCGCGGATCGTTACCGACCGCTCATTCGCCGCGAGGGACCGGCGGGGGAAACGTCGCCCGCCTCAGGCCGCTCCTCCCCTTCAACCAACTCCACGGGGAATCGCCGCAAGACCGACCGAGGGGAGAACGACCGAGCGGAGTCGGAGCGAAAGGGAAAACTGGGGGACCGCGTGAGCGCGGGCTCCGGGATGTCCGCCCCGCCAGGCACCAGTCGGCCGCTACTGTCGCTCGACCCGGCGACCTTGGACATCGTCGGGTGGGCGTTCATGCTCGCGCTGCTGGTGGCGACGGTGGTGGGACTGATGGTCGTGATCGTGCGGTACGGGATTCATTCGCAAGTCGCCTCGACCGACGACCTGCGTATTGACGACGCAGCCCTGCCTGTGGTCGACGCCGCTGAGGTGTTGCCCGCGGGCCTGCAACTGGCCGATGGCGACTTGCTTGAACGGGCCACGGCGTATGCCGAGCAGGGCAACTTCACCGCGGCGATGCTCCACTTTCACGCCTGGATGCTGGTCGAACTCGATCGACGGGGCGGCCTGGCACTGGCCCGCGGCAAGACCAACGGCCAGTACCACGCCGAGATCGCGGCCAAACTGCCCGCTCTGGCCGGCTTGTTCAACTCCTCGAGCCGCCTCTTCGAAGATGCCTTCTTCGGCCGTCTATCGATCGAGGAGGCCGAATTCCTCACGGTCTGGGAGCAGCGCGGCCGCGTCAACTCACCGACACCGCCGATCGCGAACGCCTTATGAACATACGATTCCCGTCATCGCCGCGGGTCGGTCGATCGAAGGCATTTCGCCGATGGGCCGCCGCAGCGGTGATCCTGCTCCCGTGCTGTGGAGGCTGTGATCGGCAGGTCGACACCGAGTATGCCACCGTACGCGGCACGAGCATCAACGGCGTGTCGGCCTTCGTCCAACTCCTTCGCGACACGGGCCATCCCACGACCGCGAGACAGACGATCCCAAGACGCATCGGCGCCGCCGTCCGCACGGTCTTGGTTGTCGACGACTCCCTTTACGGCCTGTGCCCCGAAGCGAAGGACGTGATTCACCGGTGGATCACACAGGATGGGCCGCGCACCGTGCTGCTGGTGCTCCGCGACAGCGACGCCACGATCGGCTACCTCCGCGAGATCCTCGCCGACGGCGACTTACCCGACGAAAGGAGGAATCCGGCGCTCGCGCTCCTCGATCGTGCCGTGCAGACCCTCAACGCCGCCACGGCCGATCCCCGATCGGCGACGCCTCCGTTTCCCGATGGGCTCGTGCCGATCGTCCGCACGTCGACCACCTCCACACTCGAAGTCCGCCTGAAGGGTAAAGCCGCGGCGGACGACTCCATCGCCGCACGATGGGAGCTGCGACGCCGCCTGCAGACGCAGTCGAGCGACCAGACGCTCTGGGAATCGGGGCCGGATCGCCTGCTCATCCGCCGGCAGATCGTCGACGTCGAAGTGCTCGTGCTCGCCTCGGCTGCTCCGCTCCTCAATGGCGGGTTCGTCGATGTCGGCAATCGGCGGCTGGCGGAGCAGCTCGCCGACCTGCTTCCCGCCGATGGAGAAGTCCTGCTGGCAGGCTCGTCCCGAGTCGCCTCAGGCAACGGGGGTGGCGACGGCGAGGGTCGCGACGAGGAAGACGACGAATCGAGTCTCTTGCGGTTGCTGACCGTGCAGCCCCTGCCGTGGCTCGCCGCCCAGGCCGTGACGGCGATGGGGCTCTTTTGCTGGAGCATGGCGCCGATCTTTGGCCGCCCACGCCGGGCGTCGCCGACACAGGCCCAGAACTTCGGACATCACGTCGACGCGCTCGCCAGTCTGTTCACCAGATCACCAGCGGCCGGTGCCGCGTTCAGCCGGTCACGCCTCGAGGAGTGGAACAGGGCCTCTCCCGCACCGATTGCGAAATCGCGTCTTCGCGTCAAAAGGTGAGTAGGCCATCCCCATTCCGCCATCCATATCTCTTCGTACGAAAGGAAGCAACCAATGTCCAAAGGAATCCCGCCGGTTCCGCCGACGACGCCGGGCCACGATCCACGGTTCGAGCAGGTGCGACAGGTGATCGACACGCTCGTCGCCGAGGCCGCGAAGGTCTACATCGGCCAGACCGCGTTCGTGCGGCTGACGCTCGCCGCGCTGTTCGCGGGCGGGCACGTACTGATCGAGGGCGTACCGGGGCTTGGCAAGACGCTGCTCGTTCGGATCCTCGGCGAGGCGCTCGGCTGCCGCTTCAACCGTATCCAGTTCACGGCCGACCTCATGCCCTCCGACATCACGGGCCAGCCGGTCTACGACGCCCGAACGCAGGAGTTCCGGTTCCGGCCCGGCCCCGTCTTCACGCAGATCCTGCTGGCCGATGAGATCAATCGGTCCCCTGCCAAAACGCACGCTGCGCTCCTTGAAATCATGCAGGAGTCGCGAGTCACGGTGGATGGCACGACGCACCGCATCGAGCCGCCCTTCCTCGTTCTGGCGACGCAGAACCCACTTGAATCGGAGGGCACCTACAGCCTCCCGGAGGCACAACTTGACCGGTTCCTCTTCAAGATCGTCGTCGACTATCCGTCTGCCCTGGAGGAGGATGAGATCCTCCGACTCCACTGCCGGCCGCAACAGATCGATCAGCAGGTGACCGGGGCAATCCGGCCGCTGCTCGACCCGGCAAAGATCGTCGCCGTGCAGTCGCTCTGCCGCGAGGTTCGCGTCGATGACCGGGTGATCGGCTACGTAAACTCGATCGTGCGCAAGTCCCGTGAGTGGCCCGCGTTCGCCGTAGGGGCGAGCCCGAGGGCCGGCATAGCGATTGTCGCCGCGGCCCGGGTGCTGGCGGCATTCGCAGGCCGGTCCTACGTGGTGCCGGACGACGTCCGAGAACTCGTGCTGCCGGCCCTGCGCCACCGGGTCATCCTTGCCCCGGAGGCGGAGGTGGGTGGCGAGACGACCGAAGACGCTCTTGAATCGCTGATGTCGAGCGTGGAGGTGCCACGACTGTGATCGCCCCGACCCGGCTCCTGTGTCTCGTGGCGCTCGTACCCCTAGTGCCGACGGTGGTCCTGTTCGTTTTCCCGTCGCTCTGGCCCGCCGCGCTAGCCGCCGACGCCTTGGCTTTGGCCGTCGCTCTGGCCGATCTGGTTTCGCTCCCCCGCCGGAGTGCCCTGCAAATTGGCCGCGAAGTCCAGCCGATCGCAACCCGCGGTGCCGCACATTCGGTGACGCTGATGATCGAAAACCACTCCCGGCAGGCGATCTCGCTGATGGTGGTCGACGACAAGCCGGCGTCGGTCAACCTCCCCGATGCCCTGCCGCCGATTCAGATTGCAGCCGGCGGGCGGCGGCGGCTCGTATCGCGAGTCGTGCCGACGGAGCGGGGCGAGGTGTTCTTCGAGAAAGTCTTCGTCCGCTGCGACAGTCGGTTACGGCTCTGGTACGGCTTCTGGCGGTATCCCGTGGCCGACGTGGTTCACGTCTATCCGGCGCTCCGGCAGATCGGCCGCTATGCCCTCTATGCCCGCACCAACCGCATGTCACTCCTCGGCGTCCGCCAGAGCCGTCGGATCGGCACCGACAACGAGTTCGAGCGGCTTCGCGACTATTCCACCGACGACCAGTTTCGGGCGATCGACTGGCGGGCCACCGCGAGGCGATTGAAGCTCACCGTCCGTGACCACCAGTCGAACCAGAGCCAGCGGGTCGTGTTCGCGATTGACTGCGGCCGGATGATGATCAACCGCACCGCCGGTGAATCGCTGCTCGACGCGGCTCTCGACGCCGCCCTCACCCTCGCCCATGTGGCCCTCTCGCAGCGCGACGAGGCCGGTCTGCTCTGCTACGACGAGGACGTCTGCCGCTGGCTCCCGCCGCGTGCCGGCCGCGGACAGCTCAACCGCATGATCGCGGCCGTCCACGACGTCCAACCGCGGCTCGTCGAGAGCCGCGCCGACACCGCCCTCCTGCACCTGCAGGAGCACTGCCGCAAGCGGACGCTGCTCGTCGTGATAACCAACGTGATCGACGACCGCAATGCCGACCGAATCCGTCGCCATCTTGCCCCGACCGTGGGTCGCCACCTACCGCTCGTGGCGTTGATCCGCGACGAGGCGCTGCTCGCACCGGTACAGGCATGGAACCGTAGGGCAGCGACCGCCACGCTTGAGCGGGCCGGTGCGGCCGCCGACATCCTGCTCTGGCGTCGGCAGGTGCTCGCCGACCTTGAAGCCGACGGCGTGCTGACGCTCGACGCCCGTGCCGAGGACCTCACCGCCGACCTCGTGAGCCGCTATCTCGCCATCAAGGCCCGCCGACTTCTCTGAGCCGTCGCCGGCAACGACGAATCCAGCGCGAGCCCCACACGAGTCCTGAAGCC
>Ga0114971_10003723_pt1 | contig 10333 bp, 8 predicted proteins | sample M_140625_MF_Meta_FD_87320 | JGI IMG/M metagenome (GOLD analysis project Ga0114971, IMG submission 87320) | Freshwater microbial communities from Lake Montjoie, Canada to study carbon cycling - M_140625_MF_MetaG | ecosystem: Environmental > Aquatic > Freshwater > Lake | place: Lake Montjoie...
ACTTATAGTAAACATTTAGAAAAACGCACTGCTGAATCAAAAAAAGAATATAAGAAGGATAAAAGATTTTATAGAAAAAGGATATATGAACTTACCAAACAATTAATAAATGAGGATGATAGTAATCCAATAAATTGTAATAAAGATTTACATATAGCATTTGAAGTGTATTCACGATTTTGTATTGAATATTTTAAAATAATTGACAGAAATGATATATTACAAGAAGATTATTCACATTTATTAGATAGCTGTAGTCAAATAAATATAGACCCTAATTTAAGTATTGAAAATATAAATAGTATAGAAGAAGCAGACCAATTATTGATGCGTTCTATTAAGATAGTAGAACCAAATTCATTAGAAAAACTAGTAAAAAGAAAAAGTACAAAAAGTATTAAAAAGGAATTGCCTTTACCAATACAAAAAAATATTGATTTGAAAAATCCTATCCTTAAGAAAAAAGGTATCAAGGAAAAAATAAAGGAACTAAAAGTGGAAAATATAGCAAAGGAATAAAAATAAAGGAGGATAAAAAATGAAGGGAAAATAAAAATATATTAATTATTTATGGGGAAAGAAATAAATAAAAAAAGAAAAAATAAAAAAACTAATAAAAAAACTAGTAAAAAAACTAATAAAAAAACTAATAAAAAAATACCAAATCATAAAAAATCAAGAACACATAGAATGCCTAGAACAGTTCGTCCACCAATGGATGCAAACATTGAATTCAATAATATACATGATAAAGGCGAAATGATAAAACTTCAATGTAGTCCAAAAGTGAACCAAAAAGAATTTTCTTGTTATGAAGATGAAACATTATATAAATTAAGAGACCTTTGGAATGCTAGACATGAAGATAATCAAATTATAACAAATGATACTAGAGAAATTTGGTTTAGATTAAAAGAAAATATGAAAGGTGTATGCAATAAAGAATCATGTTGGTTGAAACAAAAATTTGTAGATGGTAAATTAAACAAAGAATTAAAATCATCATTTGCGCCACAAGCACCTAAGGAATGGAAAAAGAAACCAAATGATTGGCTCTCTAGTTTAGAAATATTAGATGTAATGAAACAATATGAAAAAGCATATAAATGTTTTGAATTTATTGGACCGTCGCCTATTGATTTTGATGTAAAGAAAATGTATGGTGAATGTGTATGGGATGAATTATGTAATTTCAGTGTTGCTGAACAGTTGAAAAACGGTAAAACAAAAATTGGAATGGTATTTAATACAGACCCACATACAAAAGAAGGAGAACATTGGATAAGCATGTTTGTTAATATAAAAAAAGCTGAAATATTTTATTTTGATAGTGCAGGTGATAAAATATTGCCAAAAATAAATAAATTAGTAAAAAGAATTATTAAAGAAGGTAAGAAAATGAATCCACCAATTGATTTCAAATTTGACCAAAATTATCCAGTAGAACATCAATATGGTGAGTCCGAATGTGGTATTTATTGTATTTATTTTATTGTTCACATGTTAGAAGATAAAATAACTGCTGAATATTTAAAAACCCACATTATAAATGATAAGTATATGGAAAAATTTAGAAAAATATATTTTAATAAAGAAGAATTATAAAGAACATAATAATGTGTAAATTATGTAAGATAAATTATATAAAAAATAAACCATATATAATTTATGACAAATCAATTCAATAATTATGAAAATATGATAATGTTATGGGAAATAATTCATGATTTATATAGTAGTGATGCAGAAAAACAAGGCAAAACTATACCTTCAACAGTAGAATCCAGTATAAAGGAAAATTTCATAAAAAATTCAAATAACTTTCTTGAAAATGCTATTAAATCCAACTCCCAAATGGATTTGCTTACTTTGAATAAAATATTTATTTCTAATTATGTAAATAACATAAATAATACAAATAATACAAATAATACAAATAATACAAATAATACAAATAATACAAATAATACAAATAATACAAAAAAAGAAACAGCAATCACAATAAAACCTCTTAAAATAGAAAAATCAGAACCTGAACTCATTACATTTGAAGAGATTCAAAAAAATAGAAGAAGTCAATTTGAAGAGACATTAAAATTGAAGCAGAAAGATTTTGAAGATTCTATGAAAAATTCTCTTCCAGAACCAGTTGAATTCAAAGTTAGTAATATTGATGAACCAATTGGAGAGATGGAAGAATTAATTGCACGCACAGTTGCACAAAGAAATTTTGAAATAGAACAAATACATAATCAATATGCAAATCCAAAAGATGCTGAGAAGTGGCTTCAACCTCAAGAAACTTCTCTACAATCTGAAAAAATGCCTATTAAAGCAGGTTCAATAGACCAAAGATATGAAATATATCCTGAATCAAATTCATTCAATAAAAACTCCACAACATTAATAAAGGATGATAATAAACATGTTACTTGGGGAAATAATATTACATTTAATATTGAAGAGAGAAATGAAACCGATAAAACAACTTCTACTATATTTTCTAAATTAAAAATAAGAAAATTTGAAAAACCTGATCCAGTGTCAAAGGATAATAATGAATTAAATGACAATAATGATGAATTAATGCAAATTATAAAAAATCTTCAAGAAGATGTAGGTAATCTTAAAGATAATTTGAAAAATATAAATACAATATTAGGACAACTTTTAGAAAAAAATTGATAAAAGATTTAAAAATATAAATAAATGTATACTATAATTAAAACAAATGAAGTTCAATTGGATTGTACTTTATTTCATCAATTTCTTCAATTCCATGAGAATAATAAGTTCTTTAAGCCCTTTTAAAAATATAATATTTAATCCTTGTTTATATTCTAAAAAACTTACAAAGTGTGATTTTATGAGTGATAAAGATAACAGTTACTACGAACTTTTCAATTACAAAGATGTAAAAACATCAAAACATATGGACTTTACTAGTAAAATGAGTATTATTAATAATAAAGGTTTACAAAATCAAGATAAATTAAAAACAGAAGCACCAGAATTCATTATATATTGTGAGGATTGGTCATGTGGAGAAGTGGAATGGGAATTTGCAAAAAATGAAGATAAACGCATTTACACATTAATTATTCCTCCAACTAAAAATAAAAGGTATTTATCAAATAATAATAATAATTATGATAATAATTATGAAAACAACTTAAAGAAAATAATGGCTGTATCTTCTGGATTAATTCGCGCACTTTATGAGGATATTGTTAGAATAGAAACCATTTTAGATAAATTGCATAATATTGATTTTGTACATTATATCAGTGAAACTTCATTAATAGATGCATTCACAATATCATTTATTGGTATGTTATCTTTGGGATACAAACAAAGCATAAAAACAGAACTTTATATCTTGAAGTCTCAAACAATAACGAAAAAAGAATTAACATTGACAGAAATAGAAAATTATTTAAAATTGCAAAAAATTATTAAAACATTTGCATTTTGTTTATTATTAATATTTACTAAAAATGTCAAATCAGTAGAGTAAAAATTACACTTTTATCAAATTTTCTTGAATACCTTTTCACCTTTTGAATCAATTTCAATAACACCTATTTGTGTTGGTTCCACTTGTGAGTCAACAAGTGCACGCTGATAACTATCATAATCATAAATATTATAAAGTTTTGGACTTAATTTTCGCGCAATATATAATTTACCTTTTAGTTTTAGTTCTTGTCCTCTCCATTCAATTACTTTTTTATTGATTGATTTTACAGTATCTTGTTGTTCATTATTTATAGAAGGAATATACGAAAAATCCCTTGGATTTGCTTCAGGAAATTGCAAACAATGTAATTGTTCCTTGGAACCAACTTTTGAATAAATTGCACAATCAATAGAAGCTTCTTTAATGGATGTTAATAACTTATTAGAAACCTCTTCTTTTATATTAGAAATTTCATAAAGTGCTTCATCACTTGTAAAAGGTATTTCTGCCATTTTTGAATTACTTGTTGTACCAATTGGATACTTTCTTTTGCTCTTATCTTTTAATTTCAATTCAATCGCACCATCACTATCCATCTGAGAAGCAGTAAATGTCATTAAATAAAGAAACACCTCCACAGTTTGTAATGCTTGTGGAAGTGCTTTATGACTGCAAATTCTACGAGCACGACCAACAACTTGGTCAATACGTGCTGGATTCCAATAAGGTTCCATAATATGAACATAACGAGTATTACGAAGATTGATACCTTCGGAACCTGATGCAGTAATCATAAATACTTTAATAATCTCTCCCATATTGTTATTATTTGCAATTTTCTTCAGTTCTTGTGTAAGTTTACTACCTTCAGGCCAATCACCATTATAAATATTACGAATCATTTCTTTTTCTTCAGCAGATTCTGTTCCAGTATAAAGAGCATATGTAGGTTTACCACGATTTTCTGGACTAATATCTAACTCCCAATCACCTGTTTCATCTTTTCTAATTTTGAATTGTGTGAAACCATTATAATCCAATACTAGAGTAAAAATACCAATACCTTCTAATGTTCTGAATTGACTATATACCAAATGATTACCTAAATGGTCAGGGTCTTCAATATTTTCTAATATATTTAAATATTTAGGACTGTATTTCTCTAATGCACTTTTGCTCAAATATTTAGATGCATTCTTTTTCAAACAATCAAATGCAGCTTCAATTCTCTTGAGATAACCAGCATCTCCAATCTTTTCAAGCACTTCATCTCCATCATGATCCATATCTTCTTCTTCTGTCAAATCACGATTCTCATTGCTGGCAGGAGGTTTTCCAAAAATTTTTTCAAAAGATTCAATTAACTCTTTAAGACGCTGTTCACCAAGTTTGCTTTGTTCTTGTTCATAAAATTGGTCTACTGTCAGCTCTGGAACTACTTCAGCTGCAGATTCGCCCTTAGGACATTCAAATGGTTCGGTTTCTTGACCAGCTCTTATTGGAACTGGGCGACCTGGGGGCCTTGGCATGACAAAGTTGCAATAAAGACGAGAGAAAATACGATATGTAGAAGAGGGTTCTTTATAAATACCATTTTCGTCTATTTTCCCCTTCTTCTTCTTGTTTTGATTTTCTTGTTCTCTCTCTGCTTCTCTCGCCAATTCATATATAACAAATTGGTAATCACTCATTGGAACCTTTATAACTTTGAAATCAACAAGTTTTTCATATCTTGGAAGTAATTCTTCTTGTGCACTTTTATAATAAGATGTAAGACCCATAATACGGCGTTTAAATAAATCGCTATTCTTGATTCCACCTTTTTCAACATCTACAAATAAATTCAAAAAATCATCTAATTTATCAGGCAAACCCTTGAACATATGAATTTTAATATTACTCGTTATTACTTCAATACCAGCATCTCTTAAAATTTTAATTATTTTTCTTTCAAAATCACTATCTGTTTCTTGACCTCTTTCTTTAAAAACTTTTTTTCCAGTAATAGCATCTTTTCTCTCTTTATCTTCATTTGATACTCCATGATAACTTCCATCTTTCTTTAATTTACTTTCAAACCCAAAAGGATTACGAGTAATCATAAGTTTCTTATTAGATGCACTATATTCAATATAATCATGTAACTTTTCTTGTTCAAAAATTCTCTCTATTTCAGATTGATTTACCTTTCCACTTGTTTTCACATCCAGAGGAATTTCCCATGTTTTGATATATCCTCTTAATATATTGAACATAATACCTAACTCATTTGGATAGTTTATAATTGGAGTACCTGAAAGCAAAACTATCTTTGCATTTTCTGCCCGAAGTAACATTTCATAAAGTATCAAAGAGAGAAATATACTCACTCTCTCTCTTTTCCCATTTTTATCTAAAGGAATTTCTTTTTCCTTAGATAATTTATTCACTATTCGGCTTACAAAGTTATGTGCTTCATCTATAATAACAACAGAATTATCAAATATATTTCTCTCAAAGTTATCAGAAAGAATGCGGAATTTATCTCTCCTCAAACCATTATAATTAATAAATTGATACTTTGAATTAATCATTTCTTCTAATTGTTCATTCAAACTTTTCTTTTGTACTGAAGAGAGACTATCATAATTTGCATCAGACTCTTTTGCATTCACTAACCATGCTCCCTTATTCTTAGCAATATATTCTACTGGTATATTGAGAACACTAGAGAGAGTTTCTAATGTTTCTGGATTAGCAGCTGTTGAAATCCATTCCCAATATTGATTTTTCCTGTAGAGAGGGTCGCCTCCCTTTTTCAGCTCCTCTATATAATTTCGGCGAAGAGAGGCTGGCAACATAATTATCACTTTTTTAGCACTCTTCATTCCCTCTGCAATTGCAATGGATGAAAGCGTCTTACCCGCACCTAAACCAAAATATAAAAGAAGACCACGATAAGGTGTATATAAGTTCAAGTAATCACGGACAATTTTTTGATGGGTTAATAATGTTACATCTTCACTTAGATTACCAATAGTATCACAAGTAACTGGTTCATCATCATTTATTACCTCATCTCTATATCCTTCAAATAATGAATTGATAAAACTGACAAATATTTCACGATTATTCATGTAATAACTGCTAACTTTATAAATAACATTTGGTTGTTTTGGCGGTAAGCGTTCAATAACACTTTGACCATCAATTTCTACCCATTCTTCTGGACTCAAAACAACAATCCCTTTTTTGGGTTTTGAAGTACGACGTTTTCTAGGACCTTTAACCTCTTCTTCTGCTTCTGCTTCTGCTTCTGCACCCAAATCTTCAACCTCAATACCAGGCGCCTCTTCTTCATCTTCAATTAATTTCAAAATTGGCTTCTTTTTAAGTTTTTTAACTTTAGGACGAATAATTATAATTTCTTCCTCTTCTATTTGAGGAGCTCCTTCTTTTTCAATAACCTTTACTTTAGAAAGATTTGTCCTTTGAAGTCTTGCGCGCAAATTAGCAATATCAAAATCATCATGGTCTTTTCTTACATCAGCAATTTTTATATTTTGAATTTGTACCTGTGGATTTTCTTGAACAGGAACATTTATTTTTATTTTCTTCATGGCTTGCTGTTCAGTATTTGGCTTCGCCCTTAATTTTGATTTGAATGATTCTAAAGGATTGTAACTCATCACTTATATAAATTCAATATATTTATTTGTATGAAATTTCTTCAAATAAATATATTTATAACTATATTATCAAATATCTAATTTTCCTAATGCTTCATTACAAGCTAATTGCTCTGCTTTACGTTTAATTTTATGTTGTCCCTGACCTAAAAATAAAAATATTTTACCTTCATTTGCATTCATATATTCATTTACTGCAGAAAAAGTTTTCAGGTCATCAATATGAATTGCATTACTAGGTATCATATTATAAATATGTTGTCCAACACATAAATAAACACCCATTTTATATCCATTTTCAATATCATGTTCAATTTCTAAATAATGAGGAGTAACCTTAAATTCTTTTTGTATTTTCACTTGCAAAATATTTTTATAATTATCATCATTTTGAATAAGAGCAATCCAATCTATATGCTTCTCAAAAATTGCCTCTACAAATTTCTGTGCCATTTGAAATCCTGGACCAGTTACAAACATATTTTGAAACCATCCTTCATCATCATTAACAACAATTTTATTAAAATCTAAAAAAAGTGCACCCAAAAATGCCTCAAAAAGACAACCTAGTTTCTTCAAATTTGTTCTTATTTTCTTTTCCTCTGCATGTTTTGATAAAATCAACCATTTATTAAGATGCATTTCCATGGCAATTTTTCCAATTGCTTCATTTTTAACAATGGCAATTTTTTTTTCTGTCATAAATCCCTCATTCTCTTTAGGAAATCTACGATATAAATAATATTTAGTAACCAATTCTAATACTCCATCACCTAAAAATTCTAACCGTTCATTTGATTTTGTTTTTAATGATAAACAATCATCTGGTTGCTCTACAATAATAATATTTTGTACTGCATTTTCAAAAAATGGACGTTTAGTGTAAGAGCGATGGACAAAGGCACGCTTATATAAACTCAAATTATTCACTGTTCCAGGTATTCCATATTTAGTGAGAATAGATTGAACATCATTCAATGTAATCTCAATATTTAAGGAATTATATGGATTAAAAACAAGTCCTTCATCTGTTCGGGAAATATCATCATCATGTAACAATTCTTTATTTTGGTCCATTTATATAATTAAAACATATTCTTTTATATCATTTTTTATTATCTTAAAAATAAAATAATATTAAGGGTATATATAAATGACAGGTATGACTTATCATTTCGGCAGAGCCGGCAGAAATGTCGAATCTATTTCTAATCGCGGTTGCGCAACAGGAGGTTCTTGTGGTGGTGACAAGAAGGCTGGTATTGTAACATTTGGTACTACTTGGACACGTGGAAATATGGGTAACTATATTTTTAGAGCTCCTCAAAGTGTCCCTCCTCTTCCAATCTTCTTACTTAATACTACAAGAAACCCAACACAAGGTACAAGATACCAAGTTTACCGAAGAGGCGGTGGTCTAGGATAAATACCCCCATAATTTATAAAATAAAAAGGTCTAAAAATAAACAAATAAATATATTTGTAAAAATAATTTAATAACTTCTTACTAAATTATTATAATGATTATTAAAATAGATAATAGAGAGACACAATTAATCAAATTATGTCAACATTATATTGAAACTATTCCTAACTATAAAGACCTACAAATAGTTGTTGAAAATTTACCACTTGGCGATGTTATTATTTGTGGAGATAATAATGAAGAAAAGGTGCTTATTGAGAGAAAAAGTTTAGCAGATTTAGCAGCAAGTATTAAAGATGGTCGTTATGAAGAACAATCCTACAGATTAAACGGTTCACTTGTTCACAATCATAATATTATTTATTTAATTGAAGGTGATATTCATAAAATGAACCAATATCAATCTAATATATTTCAGCAAAAAATAGACAAATCCACTCTTTATTCTTCTATTATATCTCTTAATTATTTCAAAGGATTTTCTGTTCTTCGTTCTTTTAATTTAGATGAAACAAGCATCATAATTTGTAATATGGCATATAAAATTAATAAATCTGAGAAAGATAACAAACACCCATATTATTCCAATAATAAATCTGATTCCAATCTTAATGATAGTGAAAAAAATGAGGAAAATGAAATGGTTTCGTCTAAAGATTATTGTAGTGTTATTAAAAAGGTTAAGAAGGAAAATATAACACCTGAAAATATTGGTGAAATTATGTTATGTCAAATTCCTGGAATTAGTTCAACTACTGCAATTGCAATTATGAGTAAGTTTAATACAATTTCTAACCTCATAATACAACTTAAATTAGAACCAAATATTTTAAAGGATTTTTCATATACTAATAATAAAGGACAAATACGCAAAATAAATAAAACTGTAATAGAAAATATTATAAAATTTTTGTATCCTAAATAATATATGAGCAATAATAACGACGAGATTCTAAAATTTTTAGGGATTTGTGTAGTTGTTGGACTTTTAGTGTTTTATGGTGTGAAGTTTTTGAGGTTACAAGCGCAGGTTTTAGAAGGTGCTACAAATATGACAGATGGAAGTACTAGTGCTAGTAGTTCTACAAATGGTATTGGAGGTAGTGCAAGTCAATACAATACGACAATTAAAGCCGAGGTCACAAAAATGCAAGATACTTTATTAGTTCCAAAATACAGGTCAGAATATGAAAATGTATTATTAAATTTAGATGATTATTTGAATTTAGCAATGTTGAAAACTTCTTTAAGTATAAATCTTACACATGAAATTGAACCAGGCAGAGCAAATCCAAATATTGCTCTATTATCTTCATTAAAAGTATTGAGTGACGCAAAAGGTACATTGAATTCTATTATGAAATATTTGGATACTCATTAATAAATATATAATAAATATGTAAAAATAATATTTATGCATATTTATGCTTTATTTCCATTAAAATATCCTTGGTCTACTAATGATTGTGTATAATTTTGTCCACCCCAATTTGGGTCCATTGCATTTGGACTATAAAGTAAATTTTCTTCTACCTCGTTTTGCATAGTATCTAATGGAGTTGTTGAACCTTGATAATAATCAGTTGTATCATACGCAGGATAAGAATTTTTATTATAAGGATGATCATTTCTTGTTGCATCTACTAATAAAGTTGGATTTGGTGCTCTTGGATAAGTTATTGTTGAAGGTGGTAGACCACCTTGTAGTTCATGAACATCAGGCCTTATTTTATATACTGATTCTCCTTGTGCATCAATAGTATTCTGTAAATATAGAAT
>Ga0114971_10003724_pt1 | contig 10333 bp, 9 predicted proteins | sample M_140625_MF_Meta_FD_87320 | JGI IMG/M metagenome (GOLD analysis project Ga0114971, IMG submission 87320) | Freshwater microbial communities from Lake Montjoie, Canada to study carbon cycling - M_140625_MF_MetaG | ecosystem: Environmental > Aquatic > Freshwater > Lake | place: Lake Montjoie...
AGACGCAACTCACTCATCTCCCAGGGGGTCTCCGTGTCGCCACCTGCGAAATGCCGTATGCCCAAACTGCCGCCATGGGGATCTGGGCGTCTGTGGGCGGTCGCCATGAACCCGCGAAACTCACTGGAATCTCGCACTTCATCGAACACATGCTTTTCAAAGGAACGCCGAAGCGTTCTGCCCGCCGCATTATGCAGGATATTGAGGGCGTTGGCGGCGACATGAATGCTTTTACAGCCGAGGAACGTACCTGCTACTACGCCACGACTGCATCGGAGTATTTCCCCCGCGTCTGCGATGTGCTCTGCGATATTTACATGAACCCTCTCTTCGCAAAACGGGAGATCGATCGCGAACGAGGCGTCATCGCCGAAGAGATCCTCATGTATCAAGACGAACCGTCGTCCTACGTCCAAGAACTCATGGAGCAAACCCACTGGGACGCCCACCCTCTCGGACGCTCGATCGCAGGAACTCTTGAAAGTATCGAATCCATGACGGCCGAGGATTTTCGCAGCTACCGCAAATCCCACTACAACGCTCCCAGCACCGTCGTCACCGCTTCCGGAAATATCTGCCATGAAGTCGTCGTCGAAAAGGTCGCTGCCGCACTCAATGGACTCCCTCGCGGCAAAGCTCCCGCCGCGAAGCTCTGCCCGCCACCGCGCAAATCCCCTAAAATTGTCACAGCCGCCCGCGATATCCAACAGACCCAGCTCTCCCTCGCCCTCCCAGCCATCAGCCACCGTGACGAGCGCCGCTACGCCGCCCATCTCCTCCATGTCATTCTCGGGGCGAACGCGAGTTCCCGCCTCTTTCAAGAAATCCGCGAAAAACGCGGACTCTGCTACTCGGTGAGCACCCACCAAACGACGCTCAATGATGGTGGTTATCTCGGAATATCGGCCGGCCTCGACCGCCGCAATCTCGAAAAATCCCTCATCCTCATCCTCGCCCAATTTGAAAATCTGAGGAATAAAATCATCGGCCTTGCCGAATTACGGCGAGCGAAGGAATACACCATCGGTTCAAGCCGTATGGCCCTCGAGCGCACCTCGAGCCAAAACATGCGACTCGGAAACTCCGTCCTCGCCCACGGCAAAATCGTGGACCCCGAATTCGTGAACGAAAAAATCCGTGACGTCACCCCTGACGATATCCTCTCTCTCGCGCAAGAAATTCTCGATCCCAATCGAATCACCCTTGCTGTCGTCGGCCCGAATCCCGATGAACGCATGCTCAAAAAACTCCTCGGGTTGAAATGAAAGCCGTGATTTTTGATTGGGACGGCGTGGTGATCGATTCCTCCGCTCAGCACGAGCGCGCATGGGAAATCCTCGCCAAGGAAATCTCAAAGCCCCTTCCAGATGGCCATTTTTTGCTCGGTTTCGGAAAAAAGAATCAAGTCATCATTCCGGAAATCCTCGGCTGGGCGACAGACCCCACAACCATTACCTCGCTCTCCAATCGCAAAGAAGAAATCTACCGCGAACTTGTTCAAGCCAGCGGCATTCACGTCCTTCCTGGAGCGCGCGAACTCCTCACCGCCCTCCTCGAAGCAGGCATCCCCCGCTCGATTGGATCCTCGACCCCGAGAGCCAACCTAGACGCCATTTTTGCAGCGACAGGCCTCGACGCCTTTTTCGACGCCATCGCCTGCGGCGATGATGTCACCCATGGCAAACCCGCCCCCGACATCTTTCTCCTCGCCGCACAGAGACTTCACATTCCGCCCGCCGATTGCATTGTTATCGAGGATGCCCACGTCGGACTCGAAGCCGCCCGTCGCGCCGGCATGGCGACACTCGCCGTCGCCACCACAAACCCTCTCGCCGATCTCCAGTATGCCGATGCCGCTGTCGAATCCCTAGCATCCGTAACCCTCGACTTCCTCTTCAATATCAAAAACACCCAATCCTGAGCCAAGGCGGGGGAAACTGGATTCGTAAATCTCTGACCCTATAAAATCGCCTCCCTGATTTTTGCCATTCCCCTCAATGGCTTTTGAGGATAAAACTCGCCCCATGTCAGATGTCCAGCATCTTGCCGAACGCGCGGCGCGTGCCCAGAAGATCATCGCCTCACCCGACGACTTCAAGGTGTGCGAGGGGTGCGAATCCATCGTCGCCGAGCGCGCGAACACTTGCCCGAATTGCCACGGCTATCGTTTTGATGAATCGCCAGAGCGTGTTGTGGAACAGGCCACTCACCTATCCACACGCCCACAACAAAGCGTCACCGCGTCGGATTTGACGTAACCTGTGCGCGCTATATTTACTTGGAATCCTGCTTTGCTTTAGCCTGGGCGGCGAGGAGGTTTTTCAATCGCTTCCACCCCGCCGCATTCACATTCACTGCTTCGCTCCATCGCCCCTCGCGGGCAAGTCGGCGAGCTTTTGCAAATTCCTCTGCCGCCGGACCGCAATCTGCAGCGGAAAGGCGGTAAGATAATGCCTTTTGCTCGGCAATAGCGGAGACCAGTTGGCCATGCTTGCTTTTGTCCTCAGAAAGCATCCAAGCGAACATCTCCAACCTCGTGACAACCTCGACATCATAACCTGCGTTAGTTTGGTCATTGAGAATAACCAGCGCGCGTTGCAATGGAACTAGTGCACGTTCCTGATCGGCACGATCGGCTCCACGTTCAAAGGTGAGAATCGCATCGCTGGTATACCAAGCGTTGGATATCGCTGCAATCGGGGGTAGGCGGTATTGACCTTCAGCTATTCGGTAGAGTGTTAAAAAAAGATCCCGCCTGTTTTTATTCATTTGAGCGAGCCTCCACACCTCCACTTCCAACTCGCCAATTTGGGCAGGCTCAAACGCATTCAGAGAACTCCGGTGAGGCCAAAAAAAATAACCCGCAACAGCCACCATGCCCACCAGCACGATTTTCAGAAATAGGGACGCCACGATTCCATACTGGTTTAAATGCGACCCGAGGGCGAATCCAATTTGTGGGGCATTAGCGTGCGATCCATCGAATCCCACTGTCTTCAAAAAGGGCGGCGATAAGGTGAACTTTCCCATTCTTCATGACGGCACGCGCCCCAAGGGGAAGGCTGCAACCCCCACCTAGGCTTCGCAAGAGATCCCGCTCGGCATTCACGCAGAGAGCGGTATCGACATGGTGGATGGCCTGCAAAAGCAACTTGGTATAGGCGTCGGCCTCGCGGCACTCGACCCCGATCGCACCTTGACCGGGCGCAGGCAACATTTCTTCAATCTCACTCACATGCAGTGACGGAGAAACGAGTCCGTCCCCCAATCGGTCAATAGCCGCACGGGCCAGAATGAGAGCATCCATCGCGTCGCTTTCGATCAACTTGCGCAACCGGGTAGCCATGTTGCCTCGGATTTCGACCACTTGGAGATCCGGACGCAAAAGGAGGAGTTGGTTTTTTCGGCGAAGACTGGATGTGGCGACCGTAGCGCCTTGGGGCAAGCCCTTCCAGCCACCGGGGTGCTTCGATGCTAGGCTGTCGGCCATATCCGCCCGCTCTAGGATGGCTCCGACCATGAGTCCGTCAGGTTGTTCGGTGGGAAGATCCTTGAGACTGTGTACGGCTACATCGACCTCGCCGCGAAGGAGGGCCTCCTCGAGTTCCTTAGTGAAGAGACCTTTTTCCAGAGTACCGGGCGAAGCGAGACTCACATCGAGTCGCTGGTCTCCAGTCGTTTTAATGATTCGCTCTTCCGTAACCAAACTGGGATGAGCCGCGCGGAGCCGCGCGGCAACCTCTCGGGTTTGGACGAGTGCCAGATCGCTTCCGCGCGTTCCAAGAATCATTTTTTTCATCGTAGGGATCCTGGGTGATTGCGCATCCAGAGAAGGAAGTCCCGCACATGGCGATCGATCATTTTCTCGCATCGAGTGACCTCACCTTGTCGAACTTCGATGGATTGCCGCGCAATTTTTTCCAATGAATCGATATCGTAGAGGTAAACATTTTCTAAGTCGTTCACGGACGGGTGTACATCCCGTGGAACGGCCAGATCGATAATAAACAACGGACGTTCTTGGTGGCTTTGCATGATCGACTCCAACTTTTCACGGGTCACAATCGGGTGAGGTGCCGCCGTCGAGCAAATGAGAATATCGACCTCATCAAATGCGGTGTGCCAGTGATCAAAATGCACGGCGAGTCCACCGATCTCGTCGGCAAGCGCAGCGGCGCGGTCAAACGTGCGATTGGCGACAATCACGGTTCTCACGCCTCGGGAGACAAGGCTACGCGCGACCCGCTCGCTCGTATCGCCCGCCCCGAGAAGCATCACTTTCCTCCCACTCAAATCGCCGAATATTTTGCCCGCGAGATCGACAGCCACCGATCCAACCGAAGTCGATCCCCGCGTGATCTGAGTTTCGCTCCGTACCTGCTTGGCCACACGAAAGGCATTCTGGAAAAGTTTATTTAGGTGGACATTTGTTGCCCCAAATTCAAAGGCCGCAGAATAGGCCTGCTTGATTTGGCCAAGGATCTCGGTCTCTCCAATGACCATCGAATCCAACCCACTCGCGACCCGAAAAAGATGCCGAATACTCAAATGGGAATCGTGCGTGTAGAACGGGGCCTCCGTGACACCCGCCCGCTTATCGATAAAGCGCCGCACTCCCTCCATCACCCTCATCGGACACACGCTCGCTGCATAAAACTCCACGCGATTGCAGGTCGAAACAATCACTGCGCCAAAAAGGCCATCGATCGCGCGCAACTGCGCCAAGGATTCTTGAAGATCGTTGCCGCCAATAGCAAATTTCTCACGCACCTCGATGGGCGCATTGTGATGATTGATGCCAGCGCAAAGGATCGTCATTTGGGATTCGAGAGGTGCTGGATGACTGGCAGTGTGACCAAAATGAAAATAAAGACACCGACCGATAGGATCGCTGTGCGCTTGGGTGCCATGGTGTGGATTCCACGCAAAAGAACCATCAACGCATAGGCAGCCCAGATTCCCGCTGAGGTCCAGAATTTCAGTGTATTCACTTGCATGCCGCTGGCAAATCCGGCAGCAAAGCTGACCGTAAGAAGGATGAGCCCGAGCCAAATCAAACGCGCATTTGCGATGCCAAGGTCGGTGATGGGCGGTAGATTATAGAGTAGCGTACCGCCCTTGCGTTTTTTGAGCTGACGATTCTGCAGCAGATACATGAGGCCAGCCACGCCCGCGAGAGCGAACGCCCCATAAGAAATAATCGAGACCGCTGCATGAAGCTCGATCCAGTGATCCCGAAAAAGGCGCATGTGAGCGTCTTTATTGATCGGAGTGATCTGCGCAAAAAGCAAGATGCCCAACACCAGCGGGGACGTGAATGCACCAAGCAACGAAAGCCTATAGGCCGAACCGACCACAAAATAGATCAGGATGGTCGACCAACTCATAAAAACGAGCACGTCGAACAACGAGTTAATCGGGCAGGAACGCTGCACCTCACCGCGCATCCACAAATCGGTCGAGAGGAGACCGAAGGCCAGAATCATCATTGCGAGATTGAAGATCCCAGGCTGCACCCGCCCCGAGCCAAGCTTAAAAAGCGTGTGTCCGAAACTGCTTAAAAGGCAAAACGTCGCTGAGGCTAGTAGGTAGGCTTCCATCGAATTCGATCACATTATGCAGATTGCACCGATGAGATTCAATGCCCGCCTCCTGCCCACTGCGGTAAGCAGGGAGCTTGGAAGAGCGAGCATTCGCGGAGGCCTACTCTGGCTTGATCTCGTCTTTAATGACGTGGACCTTGGTGCGAAGGATGTCGACATCTTTGAAAGGAAGAATCGCGTCAATCTTGGCCTTGCGGATGCCGTTTTCGCTAGGAAGTTCGACGACCGCGCCAGCGGCAGCACCGAGGAGTCCTTGAGCAATACCGGCCTTGTAGGAAACGATGCCGAGATCTGGCGCGCTATCCCACGCTCCAAGAATGGTGAAGGTGTCTTTGTCCCCATCCTCGTAGGTCACGGATACAATGGTTCCGATGGACACTTGCGCCGTATTGGGATTTTCAAAATCGGTGCCTCGGGCCATGACGAGTTCTTTCTCCATTTCGGCGCGGCGGCGTTGGAGCACGCGCTGATGTTCCTTGGCGGCTTTGAAACCCGCGTTTTCGCGAAGATCGCCTTGTTCCTTCGCGATATTGATGTCGCGAAGGTTTTGTGGGATTTCTTTGGTTGTGATGTGGTCCAAATCCGCCTTGCGTTTTTCCAAGCTAGGCCATGAAACCGTGAGGCTCTCCGCGCGATCATCGGGATTGTCACCCGTGATCATATTTTGAGTCTCGGGGTAAAGTTTCACGATGCGGGCCATTAGCGACCTCTTCGACAGATCATCAAAGACCGGCGTGAGCATGAGCTTGCGCATGGAGTCGCGAACCACATCGCGGCTGGCTCCGGCGAGAAGTTCACCGAGAAGTTCGCGGTCATCGATCAGAAGATCACGCAGACGGGTGCTCCGTTTTTCAGCGAGCATGTCAGACTCAAGGGCACTGAATACGGTGCTCAGAAGCTCTGCATTGAAAAGGGAAGGAAAGTCCCCACCTCGCTCACGGCAAAGCCAGATGAGCAGTTCCGCCGAGATCGAGCGCTCGCTGATCCAGCGTTCAATCGAGGAGAGAAAGAGGGCCTTGCGGTCGTGTTTCTCAAAAAGCTTATGGATATCCACGATCAATCGACCCGCAGCTTCACGCAACAGGCGAAGAGCTTTGTCCGGCCACGCATCACCAAATGCGGCATCGAAGGCCTCGAGAACCCGCTTCTGCTTGGCTCCGGGAATCGACGTGAACAACTCGGGCAGACGGGAAACCTCGACAGTCAGAATCGATGCGACTGTCGGGGCATCTTCAGACGATTTTAGATCCGGGAACTTTTTAAGCAATTCATCGCGGGTGAGAAGCATCTCGCACGTTGCGGCAGGCTGAAGCTTGCGGAGACGAGAAGCGGACTCCTCTATTGTGGCGAGAAGGGCTTGTAGCTTGTCTGCGTGAGGCGCAAGATCATCGAGGAATTTTGAGATTTGATCGAGAGCGATGAGCTGATCCTTGGCATGACGGGCATCAGCGAAGGCGTCCAGAAGACCGAGCCCGCTATTTACTGGGACTTCCAACAAAACGAAAGGATCTGTTTTTTTAGTCGGAATTTTGAAATGCCCATCGTCTTTCATTTCGCGCTTGGCCTTTTCCCACCATTTTTTAAATCCACCCACAGTGTAAACTTCGGGCGTGAGAAGCGCTGTGAACTGATCGGCAGTAGCGCTACCGCCTAGATCGCGAAGGATCTGGCGAGCGAGATCGGCAGTATTCGCCTCGGCTAGCGCCTTGACGCCGGCGGGGTTCGTTTCCTTGAGAGCGATAATGTGCGTGGAAGAAATCGGCGTCAGTGTTTCAGTAGCATAAGCGATCTGCATGGGATGCTTTTGCCGAGTTTTGAAATCAATCAAGATCTGGTCGCTGCTCAAGCTCCACTCCGCGACACGTCCGAATCCCCAGCTTTTGTGAGTGCAAAAGGATTCCGGCGCGAGGCGGTCGAGCTTTTCAGCGGTTTTCTTATCGAGTGTGCCGCTCTCAACGGCCTGGGCTAGTTCATCTGTCATCCCTCCTTTGTCACAGAAAATGCCTACTCCATGCAAGGGGAAGAAATTAAGACCCGCGTGCAAACATGGGTTAGGATGCAGTTTTCTCTTTGCCAGAAGGTGCCAGACATTCAATGTCTCTGGTCATGAATACTGCTGTGGAACAAGTGCTGGTCGTGCGAAGGGATTTTTTTGACAAGTTGGGAAGCTTCCAAGGCCTGTGCCCGCGAGTGGAGGATTACCTTCCCGCTTTTCTTCTCAAGGAGAACAATTTTTTTGTTCCTCGGCCTTCTGCGGAAGAGGATCCCACGCTCAAGCAGATCATTCCTTACGCGGTTTTTATGCACGGCGATCGGATCCTTCATTACACACGTGGAGCTAAATCCGGCGAAAAACGACTCGTCGCGAAATCCTCCATCGGCATCGGGGGGCATGTGAACGACACCGATGAAAATCTTTTACACTTCGACCAATCCACCTACCACAATGCGGTGAAACGCGAGATCAGCGAGGAACTTCGCCTCGGTGGTGGATTCCGCGAACGCGCGGTGGCTCTCATCAACGATGATTCCTCCGAGGTCGGACGGGTCCATCTCGGCGTGGTCCATTTGGTGGAACTCGAAAATGACAACGTGAGCGCGGGGGAAAAAGCCATCGCAGAGCTAGGATTCGCAACCCGCGAGGAATTACTCGAACGACGGGATACTTTTGAAACGTGGTCGCAGATCGTTCTCGATGGCCTACCGTTTCTTTTGAAATTCTAAACCGCTCTCCAGTTTTCCGTCGCCCCATTTTTCCGTCGCCCCAGCGCGGGAGTCAGATCACGGCTTGCCGGGATTGGCAGTCAAAAATGCGAAACTGAAGCAATCTCGCTTGCGGAAGTTTTCTTTTTTGAGAGCCACATTCGTTCAACGAATGCGCCTGCGCACCGAATCTCAATTTTGTTAATTATGTCAAAAAACTCTATGTTGACTCGTTACTCCGCTGCGCTCCGGTTGACTCGTTCGCTCCCGCTCAGTTGATTCGCAGGATCTCCCGACCTGCTCCTCCTTCGGATCTGCCTTGCAGCAGTCTATCTCGACCTTCCCCGAAGGTCTCGATTCGCCCTGCGGGCTGCCTTAGGCAGTCTTTCTCCGCTGCGCTTCGATTCTGTCACATCGCCTGCGGCGCAAGCCTCTCACGGAAACACCAAGACACGGAGAAAACTTCTCGACCGGAACGCCGCCAAGATCATGGCATCCCAGAGTGAGACCTGCCATCGAGACTGGAGCCTTAGCCCTCGCTGAAAGAGATCGAGAGAATTTCCGATGACTGTCCAAGTGCAGAAATCTCCTACAATCAAGGTAGCCTCAGCAACTGCGTGGCCACTTCGAACAAAGTTAACATGAAATTCTTGAAGCACCTGCACACTCAGAGCGGTGCGGCTAGGTTGGCGCAAAGCCTCCTCAAGGATGGCCCTCGCAACGTCTCGTTTGGCTGGGGCATCCAAGTCGTAGGCGTAGAGAAGGATGTTTGTATCCAGAAATCGATCAGCGGGAATGAATCTCCTCTCGGGTCATTCGATGGCCACCCAAGTGGTAGCCTCCACGGAGCCGGGCCAACGCCTCGGTAGGCGGGGCAGGATTCACTTCATCTTGAAGAACCATCTCAAGCCCTTGAATCACCAAATTTTTCATTGAAGTGCGGCGACGCGCAGCAACCACCTTCGTACGCTCCAAAATGGCGTCAGGTAGTTCTATTGTTGTCTTCATATGGCGATAAATATGGCCGTCCTGCACTATCGTCAAGGACAACTTGGGCCAGAACAAATGGTGTAAAAATTCACTCCCAGAGAGCTTTGCGAAATAAATAAATGTTTCGGAACGAAATTCTTACACGGCTCATCTTTGTGGTGACGATAGTGCCTTTTGAGCTTTCGACGTTTTTGCCATTTCTTCGAGGAACAACGGCAGATTGGTGACTAGCAATTCTTCCGACCGAATCTCTACCACCGTTTTGCAAATGAGAATCCGACGGGAGGCCCCAATGAGATCAGCCGCTTTTTGGAGACTCTGGATCATGCTTCTTGTCGGATCAGAAGTCAGTTTGATCTCGATAGCCCACCGTTCCCCCGCCCAATCTAGTACGAGGTCGGATTCGATGCCGTCGGATGTTCGGAAAAAATACGGTTCTGCGCTCATGCCGCACAAACCGAGCGTGACGAGAATTTGTTCGATCACGAAACCCTCCCAACTATGTCCGACCCATGGCTGACCATAGAGGTGCTCCATGTTTTGCACATTCATGAGGGCGTGAAGCAGGCCGCTGTCGCGCCAGTAGAGGCGAGGTGTTTTGACAAGACGTTTGGTGATGTTACCAGACCAGGGACGCACACGGCGAATCAGGAAGGTTTCCTCCAAAAAATCGCAATATCCGATAACCGTCTTGTGGTCAATTCCAAGCGCGGCGGCGAGATTCGAGGCATTGAGGGGCTGGGCATTAACGGCCGCCAGCATGCTCAATAAGCGGCGCGTACGCTGGGGTTTCGCCGGGAAGCCCCACTCCGGCAAATCCCGCGTCGCCAACAACTCCAAATAATCCTTCTGCCACTCGGGAAATCGGCTGGCATCAAGAATCCCGCCATCTGGAAAACCACCCCGCAGCCACAGATTCTCCAAGCAGTCCGCTCCAAGCGGCCCTGCCAACTCGGCGTAAGTGAGTGGCCCCATGGAAACCAACCCCATCCGTCCGGCGAGGGACTCTGAGACATTTTGCATGAGGGCGGGAGAAA
>Ga0114971_10003726_pt1 | contig 10332 bp, 5 predicted proteins | sample M_140625_MF_Meta_FD_87320 | JGI IMG/M metagenome (GOLD analysis project Ga0114971, IMG submission 87320) | Freshwater microbial communities from Lake Montjoie, Canada to study carbon cycling - M_140625_MF_MetaG | ecosystem: Environmental > Aquatic > Freshwater > Lake | place: Lake Montjoie...
TCTAGCTTTTAAGCAAAGCATGTGGGTGGAAGAAAAAGAGATTGAGCAAATCTTAAAACAGGTCCAAGCTTTTGACCCAGTAGGGATTGCTGCAAGAGATTTAAAAGAATGTTTATTAATACAATTACGCAGAAAGGGAGAAGGTGAGTCGGCACATTTATCGGATAGCAGAGGCAAGTTGTATTCAGATGATGAAGCAAGAAAAATTGCCATCCTTATTTTAGAAAAATATTTTGAAGAGTTTACACGAAAGCATTATGATAAAATTCAAAAAAGCTTACACTTAGATGAGTTAGGAATGAAAGAGGTTTTACATCAGATTCTAACCCTGAATCCAAAGCCAGGAGCAGAGACGAGCTATACCAATGAAGCAGAAATGTATATCATTCCAGACTTTACAGTTTTAATTAATAACGGTAAATTAGAATTAACATTGAATAGTCGTAATGCACCTCCATTGGTGATTAGTGATGATTATAAATTGATGCTAAAAGAATATGAGGGCGGGAAAAAACAAGATAAGTCTCAAAAAGAAGCTGTCTTTTTTATTAAGCAAAAAATAGATTCAGCAAAATGGTTTATTGAGATGATCCTGCAAAGACAACAGACTTTATTATTGACAATGAATGCTATTTTAGAGTATCAGTCTGCTTTTTTCTTGAGTGGAGATACTACATCCCTTCGCCCAATGATTTTAAAAGACATTGCAGAAAAAACAAATTTAGATGTCTCTACTGTCAGTAGGGTAGCTAACAGTAAGTATGTTCAAACAGAATTTGGCACTTATTTATTAAAATATTTCTTCAGTGAATCTCTAACAACAGATAGTGGTGAAGAAGTGAGCACGAAAGAAGTTAAAGCGATCCTTTTGGAGTTAATTCAAGGAGAAGATAAATTAAAGCCATTGAGTGATGATGAGTTAACAGATCAATTGCAAGAAAAAGGCTATAATATTGCAAGAAGAACAGTTGCAAAATATAGAGAACTTTTAAATATACCTGTTGCAAGACTTAGAAAAGAATGGTAGCCAATACAACTATGGAAAATCCCCAACCTAAAATAGTACAATACATAGCACATTTTTTGTCTTATGTATTCCATCCTCTATTTATTCCTACTTATTTTTTTCTTTATTTAATGCAAGTATTGCCATTTGAATTTGTGGGTATCACAGATTGGCAATTAAAAATGCGATTATTCAGTGTGGCTTGGTTGACTGCTTTTTTTCCGGCTTTTGCAGTTTTTTTATTATGGAGATTGAAATTAAGCGATAGCATTTTCTTGAGAACACAAAAGGAAAGGATTATTCCCTATGTGATTACCATGTTTTTTTATTGGTGGATGTATTACCTAAGTAGAAATTTTACAGACCAGCCGATTGCTTTAAAATTCTTTTACCTAGGCATATTTGTAGCAAGTGCCATTGGCATGACAGTCAATAATTTTATGAAAGTAAGCCTACACGCAATGGGGATCGCGGGCTTGACGACTGCTATCATTTTAGTAAGTGTGTTTTATCCAGTCAATAATGCAATTTGGGTGCTATTGGCTGTACTTATAATCGCACTAGTAATTAGTGCAAGATTGGTTGTAAGTGATCATACAAAAAAAGAATTAATTGTGGGTTTGTTCATAGGGGTGTTCACTCAGGTGGCCGCTTATTTGTGGGTGATTTAATTTAAAACAAAGCGTATGTGGTATCGTTTAGGACAAAATATTTTAAAGTATAAAAAAACCTATTTATTTTTTATACTCCTGAGCACGTTTGTGATGGGCTATTTTGCTGTACAAATTAAACTAAGTTATGAGTATACCAAAGCCATCCCTTCGGACAATCCTAAGTTTATTGTCTATAACGAATTCGTAAAAAAATATGGCGTAGATGGGACGACTGTTGTCATTGGTTTTAAGACAGATGATTTTTATACAAAGGATTTCTTTAATCAAGTAGATGCTTTGCATAAAGCGCTTAAACAAAATACTGCAGTGGCCGAAGTCATGAGTATTCCAACTGCCTATACCATCACAAAAGATAGTTTTGATACCAAGTTCAATGCTACTAAAATATTTCATGCACCGTATACAAGTGATAGTTTATTACTAGCAGACCAAATAGTTTTTGAGAACCTGCCTTTCTATCAAAATTTGTACTACAATCCAGATAGTAATAGTTATATCATGGCGATCTCCTTTATCGCCGATTCTATTAATAGCGTTTCTAGAACAAAAATCATTGGTAGCATTCAAAATGAATTAGACCGCTTTAGTCAATCTTCCAAGACCGAAGTACATATAAGTGGGTTGCCATTTATAAGGACCATCATGGCCGATCGAATTAAAAAAGAGATGCTTTGGTTTTTGATTGGGTCACTTATTTTATCTGCCATTACTTTATTGATTTTTTTTAGGTCTATACCTGCAACTATCATGAGCTTGGCTGTCGTGTTGATGGGGGTGATTTGGAGTTTAGGCACCATGGTGTTATTGGGTCAAAAGATCACTTTATTGACTGCTTTGATACCTCCATTAATTGTAGTGATTGGCATTCCAAACTGCATCTACTTTTTAAACAAATTCCATACTTCTTACAAGGAAACAAACGACAAGGACAAGGCGCTTGTTCAGATGGTAGGCAGGATGGGGGTAGTGACTTTATTCTGTAATATTACCGCTGCCATTGGCTTCTTTGTATTTGCTTTAACTAAAAGTCCATTGTTGAAAGAGTTTGGTTGGGTATCTGGATTAAATATTATGATTTTATTTTTCATAAGTTTATTTTTTATCCCGCCTGTGCTTTCCTATTTGCCTGCACCAAAAGCAAAACATGTTCGTTATCTAGATAATCTATATTTAGAAAAAATATTGCTAAAAATAGAACGTTGGGCATTTGCGCATACTAGGTGGGTTTTTGGAATTACCATCCTTGCGGTACTTATTTCATTGGTAGGCGTTTTGCAAATTAAAAAAGAAGCATTTATTGTAGATGATTTGCCAAAGCAAGATAAATTGTATACCGACTTAAAATGGTTTGAACAACATGCTGGTGGGGTGATGCCTTTGGAGATATTAGTAGACACTAAAAAAACAAATGGTTTAATCAGATCTATCAAACCTCTAGAGCAAATAGAGGCATTCAATACTTTCCTATTGGAACAACCCGAATTGGGCAAGCCATTAGGTTTATTAGAAGGCATCAAATTTGCCAAGCAAGCTTTTTATGATGGAGATAGCTTATCCTATGCTGTCCCAACAGGAACAGAAATGGCATTTATTGGTCCTTATTTTGCAAGTGCCGCTCCAAAAGAGGGGATAAAACCAACTGGGAATAATCCAGCGCAACTATTGAATAAATTTATTGATTCTTCAAAGCGTCAAACTAGAATTAGTGTCAATATGAAGGATATTGGAAGTGCTAAGCTTCCAGTTTTATTGAAAAAAATAGACAGCGCCTCTTATGCCATCTTTGATACAGCAAAATACAATGTGGTCATAACAGGAAGTAGTGTGACATTTTTAGAAGGTAGTAATTTTATTGTAAAAGGATTGGGTGAGTCTATCTTCTGGGCCTTTTTATTGATTGCGATCTGTATGATTTTCTTATTTAGGTCTTTCCCTATTTTAATTTGTTCTTTGATACCCAATATTGTACCATTGTTTATCACTGCTGGCATTATGGGCTGGACGGGTATTTCATTAAAACCTTCAACGGTTTTAGTATTTAGTGTGGCATTGGGTATTGCGATAGATGTCACTATCCGATTCCTAGTGAACTATAAGCAGGAACTACCTCATTTAAACTATCAAGTGCATACCACATTGGTGCAAACAATCAAGCATACAGGTATTAGCATCATCTATACTTCCTTGGTTTTGGTGGCTGGCTTTGTCATATTCTGTTTTAGTGATTTTGGCGGGACAAAAGCACTGGGATGGTTGACTTCGATCACCTTAGTTGTAAGTACATTAACGAATTTAGTATTGCTACCAGCCTTAATTAAGTCCTTTATTAAGTCAAAGTAATGTTGATAGTAGGATAGGGATGATTACAAAAAAAGCGCTTCAAACTAGAAGCGCTTTTTTATTAAATGAATGTTTCAATTTAATTGAACATTAATTATTTTTTCAATGAACTAAGGAAGCAATTGTTTTAATGTATTTTGTAATGCACTGCCTCTTAAGTCTGTTGCAATAATTTTTCCTGTTGGATCTAAGAGTACATTGAATGGGATACCTTGAATTTGATAGGTATTCACCACAGTGCTTTCCCATTTTTTTAAATCACTTATTTGTAACCAATTTAATTTGTCTTGTTGGACTGCTTCAAGCCAATCAGCTTTATCATCATCCAATGAAACTCCAAGAATCGTAAAATTCTTAAGCTTGAATTGCTCATAGGCAGCAACGACATTTGGATTTTCTCTTCTACAAGGACCACACCAACTAGCCCAAAAGTCGACTAATACATATTTGCCCCTTAAGCTACTCAATGTGATGATTTTCCCTGTAGCATCTTGTAATGCAATTTCTGGGGCCATAGCACCAACCGCGATCGCAGATGCTGGACTAGCTGCCTGTACTTGCCCATTTAAAATAGCAACAAATTCAACCAAAGGGGCTGCTTTTGTTTTTTCTGCAACAGCTTTCGCCATTGCTAATACCTTATTAATTTCCATTGATCTTAAAGCCATGCCTAAGGCAAAATAAATGAGCGCTGGGCTAGTTGAACTGTTGATCGTATTTTCAACATGGTCATTCAGTGCTTTAATTTTTGTTTCCTTCTGTTGTTGTAAATTAAAAATACTACTGTCATTGCCATTATTTTGTTGCAAATTGTCTAAAGCGTAGAGTGTCGCAAACAAAGCAGAATCTTTAGACCTGTAGGATTTCATGTATTGAATCATAGCGGCACTATTCGGAGATCCTTTTACAGCATAATTCGCAACATTAGCCGCATCTGCATTGATCTGTATTTGTTCCTCATCATTGATAAAGCTAATATCTAAATCTTCTCCACTGCTTAGTCTATAAATGCCTTCCTGTTTTGCAATGAATTCAAAATTGTATTTTCCGTTGGCATCCAATGTAATAGAGTCCAATGTAATGATTGGTTTTCCGCCAAATGGAATTTCCTGTAAAAGCAACGGTTTGTTCGCTGCATTTTTAATAGTTCCAGAAACACTATAACGCGCTTCTTCGTTTTTATCTTTACATCCAGGCAATGTGAAAAGTAAAACACTTAATAATGCGATGCTTACATTTTTTATCATAAAATAAATTTTCTATTTTGACAATATTACTTCTAAAATTTGTGTCGTTTTTTGTGGATCTGATTGTCCTTTACTCATTTTTTTCACTTCACCAACAAATACCCCAATGAGTCCTTTTTTCCCTTTTTTATAGGCCTCCACTTTGTCAGGATGATTGCTTAACACTTCGTTAATCCATGCAGTTAATTCCGCTTCATTGCTATTTTGTAACAACGCATGTGCACTGGCAAATTCCATTGGATCTGCCCCATGGTTTAAAATGGCATTTAATACTTTATCTGTTGCAGCCGAAAAACTTAATAATTGTTGATCTACCATATTCAATAATACTGAAAACTGAGGTAGCAATGGAATTAAATCCGAATAAGTTTTATGATGTTCATTTAAAAAAGCACGAATTGGGCCAATCATAAAATTTGCCGCAGCTTTATATAAGGAGGTATGCTTGGTCCATAATAAGTAAAAGTCTGCTTCTTGTTTATTGTCACAAAGTTGGTCAATATCATAGGCATTCAGCCCAAATTGTGTACTCCATTCTTTTTTCAATGTATTTGGCATGGCAGGCAAACCAGATTGAATAGATTGTATAAAATCGTCTGTAAGTCGCAATGGAGCAAGGTCAGGATCAGGGAAGTATCGATAATCGTTGGCATCTTCCTTGTCTCTAATAGTGAAAGTAGTGTCATTGCTTGCATCAAAGCCTCTAGTTTGTTGGATAATGGTTGTACCATTTTCAACAAGTGCAATTAAACGATCGATCTCAAATTCTATCGCTTTTTTAATATTGCGAATAGAATTTAAATTTTTTACTTCTACTCTTGTACCTAATTTTTCTTCACCAATTAATCGAACAGAAATATTAGCGTCACATCTTAAACTACCTTCTTCCATATTGCCATCACAAATGCCAAGCCATCTTACCAGTTTTCGCACTTCGGTTACATATAGAAAAGCGTCTTCTGCACTATGTATACAAGGTTCTGTTACAATTTCTATCAATGGGGTGCCTGCTCTATTTAAATCTATAAAACTATCTGTAGCGGAGAGATCGTGTATACTTTTTCCTGCATCTTCTTCTAAATGAATACGATTGAGTTGAATTAGCTTTTCGCCTTCATTTGTTTGAATCCTAACTTGCCCTCCTCCACAGATAGGTGTACTGTGTTGTGAGATCTGATATCCTTTTGGCAAGTCAGCGTAGAAATAATTTTTTCTAGCAAAATAATTTTCTTTTGCAATGATTGAACCACAAGCCAGTCCCATTTTAATGGCATACTCCACTGCTCTTGCATTTGTTTTAGGTAAAGTGCCTGGATGTCCTAATGTTATAGGACTTATATGTGTATTCGGGTCTGCGCCAAAACTAGTCGCATCACCACAGAATAGCTTACTATTTGTAGCTAATTGTGCATGAATTTCTAATCCGATGACTGCTTGATATAGCGACTTATTTGGCATTGCCTTAGAGAAGTGATTTGATTGTAGACAATACGAGCTCTAATTGACTACCATCCTGTCCACCAGCTGCAGCTAAGGTTTTTTGACCGCCACCTCCACCTTTAATCAATGTGGCAATATGTGTTTTAATTAATTGTGGCGCCTCCCAGTTTTTAGCAGCAACCAATGCGTCACTCATGGATATGGCGGCAAAAGCTTTTTCGCCTTCTGTTCCAACTAGTAAAACCATCACTTCGCCTGTTTTTGTTTGTGTGAGTGATTGAGCAGCTTTTTTATACTGATCCATATTGCTTAAAGCAACTTGTAGTCCAAGGTATTGCACACCATTGATTGTTTCGAAATTATTTTGTTGTGCCTCTACCAATTCGTTCACAAAAATTGCTTCCCTACTTTCTAATTGTTTCTTGAGTTCCTTTTGTTGATTTTGTAACTCAATGATATAAGTCGAAAGTTGATCCATCGAATAGGCACTGGTATCTATGCTTGCTTCTTTTTTATTTAAGCTTGCTGCAAGCACTGCATTTGCTTCTTCTAATTGGGCAACTTGTTTTTTTAATTTATCTTTTGCTTCGCCTTGAAATGCTGCTGCTGCATGTCCCACCACGGCTTCAATTCTTCTTACACCTGCAGCTACAGATGATTCTGCTTTAATTATAAAATGACCTATTTCGCCGGTGGTTCCCACATGTGTTCCCCCACATAATTCAATGGAGTAATTTGGATCCATCACCACCACACGAACACTGTCTCCATATTTTTCTCCAAACAAGGCCATGGCGCCTAAAGCTATGGCTTCGTCTTTACTCATTTCTTTGATGACTACAAGAACATTTTCTTTTACTTTTTCATTCACCAATTTCGTTACTGCTTCAATTTCCTCGTTGGTCATTTTAGCAAAATGAGAAAAGTCAAAACGCAATTGGCCCTCATTTACTAAACTACCTTTTTGTGCCACATGCTTTCCTAATACCGTTCTTAAAGCGGCGTGCAATAAGTGTGTGGCAGAATGGTGTTGGGTTGTATATGTTCTTAAAGTTCCATCCACTTTGGCTTTTACAGTAGTACCAATATTAGCTGGTAAGCTGTCTGTAAAATGAATGAATAAATTATTTTCTTTTTTGGTATCTGTCACAGCAAGCACAGTACCATCTTCAAATGTAAGTTGACCCTTGTCGCCCACCTGACCGCCACTTTCAGCATAAAAAGGCGTGGTTGCTAATACCCATTGGAAGGCTTCCTTACCTTTTGCTTTTACATTTCTATACTTCACAATTTTTGTAGTCGCTTCAGTGTTCGTATATCCAATGAAACTTGTTACAGTGTCTTCACCTACTTGAATCCAGTCGCCTGTATCAATCGCTGTAGCAGCTCTACTTCTATCTTTTTGTTGTTGCATTTCTTGCTCGAATCCTGCCTCGTCAATGGAAAGTTCATTTTCACTAGCAATCAATCTTGTTAAGTCCACTGGGAATCCGAAAGTATCAAACAATTCAAAAACCAATTGACCTTCCACTATACTATTTTTAGCTTGCGTATGAATGATATCATCCATGCGTTTCAATCCTTTTTCTAAGGTTCTTAAAAAGCCCTCTTCTTCCTCTTTAATTACTTTGGTAACAAATTCTAATTGTTGATTTAATTCTGGGAACACATGCTCGAATTGTGTTGCTAATAAAGGCATTAATTGAAACAACAAAGGACGCTTATAATCCAAATATGAATAATAGTAACGCACAGCCCTTCTTAAAATTCTTCGAATCACATAACCTGCGCCTGTATTAGAAGGCAATTGACCATCTGCAATAGCAAAAGCGATGGCGCGAATATGATCTGCTAATACACGAAAAGCAACCGCTTCCTTGCTATCACCAAAATCATAGACCTTTCCTGTGATGGTAGCAACCGCGTCAATTGTACCTGTAAACACATCGGTATCGTAATTGCTTTTTTTATTTTGTATTGCACGAACCAATCTTTCAAAACCCATACCTGTGTCAACATGTTTATTAGGTAAGGGTTCTAAGCTACCGTCTTTTTTACGATTGTATTGCATGAACACATTGTTCCAAATTTCAATGACTTGAGGATGGTCTTTATTCACTAATTCACGTCCTGGAATCAACGCGATTTCTGCATCCGTTCGCATATCTATATGAATCTCACTACAAGGCCCACAAGGCCCTGTATCGCCCATCTCCCAGAAATTATCTTTTTTATTACCGTAAATAATTTTGTCTACTGATACCCATTTTTTCCATTCTGCTAAAGCAATACTTGAAGGGGGTAGATTTTCTGATGCATCTCCTTCGAATACTGATACGTACAATCTATTTGGGTCTAGTTGATATACCTTGGTTAATAATTCCCAACTCCATGCAATGGCTTCGGCTTTAAAATAATCACCAAAACTCCAGTTACCCAACATTTCAAACATGGTGTGGTGGTAAGTATCTACACCTACTTCCTCTAAATCATTGTGCTTACCGCTCACCCTTAAACATTTTTGGGTATCAGCAATTTTAGAATGCTTGGGTGCTTGGTTGCCTAAAAAATAATCCTTGAATTGGTTCATGCCCGAATTGGTAAACAATAAAGTGGGGTCGTTTTTTACAACAATAGGGGCGGATGGAACAATGACATGTCCTTTAGATGCGAAAAAATCTAAAAACTGTTGTCTTATTTCTGAACTCTTCATCATGGGACGTTTTTTTAAGCTTTGGGCTAAATAAAAAGCTATCTTTGTAGCGTTTCTAATCGTCTTCAAAGGTAAGCATTTGAGCCTTTTTTTGGGACTTTAGAAGGCAAATAATCATGCTACATGAAGAAAATAAAATATTTCTTTAACACCCATACTTTAAGGTTCGAAAAAATCGAAGTGCCCCTTAAAGTAAGGCTTCTACAAACAATCGGGTTTATCATTGCATCTATTGCAGTGGGGGTTCTTTTTGTGGCTATTTTGTTTAAATTTATTGACTCCCCTAAAGAAAGGTTATTAAGACAACAGAATACTGCATACAAAGAGAGTTATGCCGTTTTGCAGGAACGCATGAAGCAATTAGAGCTGCAAATGGTGGAATTGGAGCAAAGAGACAATGAAGTCTATCGTTCTATTTTTGAAGCAACCCCTATTCCGGACAGTGCAAGGGTAAAAGAAATGTTGGCTAAAAATGAAATTCGTTTAATTCAAAGTTTATCCAATTCAGCTTTGATTGAGAATATGCGTAATCAATTGAATAATTTAAGTTTAAGGATGTCTTTTCAAGGCCAGTCTTTTGCTGAGATTAAAACGATGGTAAAGAATAAAGAGAAATTATTAAGAGCCATTCCAGCGATTCAACCATTGAGTAATAAAAATTTGAAACGACTTTCAGCAGGATTTGGATACCGTATAGATCCTGTCTATAAAGATTTTAGATTGCACGCAGGATTAGATTTTTCTGCCCCTACTGGTACGCCTATTTATGCTACATCGGATGGTGTGGTGCAAATAGCTGGATTCAATACAGACGGTTATGGCAATAAAGTGGTGATTAACCATGGCTATGGTTTTCAAACTTTATATGGACATATGGTTCGTGTAAAAGCAAGAGTAGGGCAGTCTGTAAAA
>Ga0114971_10003730_pt1 | contig 10326 bp, 11 predicted proteins | sample M_140625_MF_Meta_FD_87320 | JGI IMG/M metagenome (GOLD analysis project Ga0114971, IMG submission 87320) | Freshwater microbial communities from Lake Montjoie, Canada to study carbon cycling - M_140625_MF_MetaG | ecosystem: Environmental > Aquatic > Freshwater > Lake | place: Lake Montjoie...
TGGTGGGTTTGGGTCCAGAATGACAAAAAGTACACTGACTTGTTACGTGCATATTCAGATTCAAAGGAAGGTCTGATCACCATTCGTGGGCGGTATGACGCGAAGCTTGGAAATTACATCGGGGATGTCTTCCTGACGCCATTACCATCATTGAAGGACGGGCCACTGAACGGTACGATTGCGGACTTGGATAAACGTGTCCGTTACGACATGTATATTTCAAAGTCCAAACTAAGACTGGTTGAAGATGGGATTCTCATTTCTGAGACTAACCTGCCCGTTCCGCTTGATTACGACAACGTTTCCGTAGCATTCTCACACCTCATCTATCACACGCAGAATGAGCTTGGAGAAAACATGATTTGGAATCCAGCAAACCGATATTGGATCAATCATCGACCATTTTCAGATGAACGTCACTGGGACAACATGGGATTTGAAGTCCTCGGCGACTTTCCTCTCGTTCCAAAACGCTTCTGAGGCAGCATTCGCTAAAAACCCGGTCGAGTTCCTGCAATAGGTGACCGGGTTTGATAGTTTCAAAGGACTTTTGTACATCCAAAGTGAGGTGGAATAAGATTTCACGAGTACAAGCGAATCATTATCATATTAGTAACCTTACTCGATGACCTGCCATTGCTCGACGACCTCGCGAATACCGGTCTTTGCACGTAAAGCCTTCAAGAATGCCTCACGGATTTCACGATATTGGGTTTCGTATCCACGCAGCGTCCGCACACGTCCATAGAGATAGACGACACCATGCGTAACAGTCACACTGACCTGGCCGAAATCTAAACTGTGCCGCGCCATCACAGCCCGCACTTCACGGTTCTGTTCCTTGGCAGCCTCTTTGCTATGAGCCATTGATAAACCTCCTGATCACCAGAAAGTCTATGGTCATGTACACATGGGCCAGGGACGCCCGTGCGATATGTGTAAACCTTACCACAAAAGGTATCTGCACCGAGGATGAGGAAGTTTGATTTGACGTGAATCTCTCAACTGGATGTAACATTCAAATATGGGTATCGATACCAACCGGCTGGTGGAAATAGTAGATCAAATCTCGATTCTCACCACTGAGCTTGCAGATTTGATGTCCATACAGGAGTTACCATCGGCTGAGCAAATTAGGTTGAGTGAGGTCATCCAAACCCTTGACTCCATTCTTAATTCAGATGCACTGAGATCAGAGACAAACGTCGCGATGACGCTCGTACCGATGTTTACATCCAGTGAACTGGTTTCGACGATCAACCTTGCTTCCTCGACGGAGGAGGCATTACGTCATGTGATGTTGACCACGGACATCCCGCTCCACTGGAACACGATTTATCAACGCGTATATGCAATCGCGCATGACAGCCTGCGGCCCCAGGATGAGCTTTCGCAAGCGGGGCACCCTGGCGTTTCACGCTGGCAATATCGCCTTAGTTGGCAAATGCAGCAGCTGCGTACAGAAGGGGTGGTTCGCTCCGTTGGAGATGGCTACTGGATGCGAACGGATGCTGATGCTCCCAAGCTGCAGTCAGTCTTGTTCGATGAATGATGCTTAGTCCTTGTAAGGGTCGATGACATCATCGCCTGCCATACAAACACCAATCGGTCTTAGGGTGTGTAGGATTCGTATTGTGCCGGCGTGACACGCAAGAACATCCGGGAGACGTTTGTAACAATGTGGAGATTCATCTGTACCACCACCGCGTAGCTCGACACCCTTATCACTAATCCACTTCCGCAACATTTCCCAGGAGACCTGACCGCCACTACGCTGGCCTTTGTTCGGCCCCTTGTAAATCATTTTTCCAGCTGCTTGCGTACGACTCATCACCCTGCCTGCACCATGTATGGTTGAGTAGAGCGCATCACGTGATGCCTGGCTCGCTGTGCCCTCAAGGATGACCGAAATGTCTCCCATCGAGCCTCCCACAAACCCACGTTGCCCAGGGAATGCCGGCGTTGCGCCTTTGCGCACCACCCATGCATCCGCGCCCATGACGTGTTCCTTCCACGCGAAGTTATGGTGGTTGTGGACTTCATCGAGAATTTTCGCGCCAAGTATCGATGTTACTTTTGCACAAACCCAGTTGCGTCCAGCATACGCGTAGCGCCCAGCGAGCTCCATGGCTGCAAGATAATGTTCGCCATGCTCAGAATGTGCATCAAGAAGGGCTGGAGGAGCATCCATATTGCCATCCGGTTGGCCACCAGCGACACGAATATAGTGACTTGCTATCGTATGCCCAAGGCCGCGCGAACCAAAGTGAACCCCAATCCAAATCCTGTCAGCTTCATCTCTGAAAACATCCACATAATGATTGCCCGATCCGACAGTCCCTAGTTGGCGCCTTGCCTTGTCCCGGAGGCCTGTTGAAGCCAATATATCTATGTCACTCCACGCTGCATCATCAAAGAGGGCATTGTCAACATTGTCGGTTGTATTGACACGACCAATTCCAAAGCTGAGCGATCGATAGATGGTTTCCATAAGCTGTGGGAAGTCTTTACGGATGTCATTCCACATCACATTTGTTAGAACGGCTTTGTTCCCGCATGCGATATCAAATCCAACACCCGCCGGGCTTATTTTGTCTCGGTATGCAATAACGCCACCGATTGGCATGTTGTACCCACGGTGACCATCCCCGCAAAGGACCGCACCAACCACTGACTCGTCTTGTGCGCATCGGGTAATCTGCCCGATTGTGTCTTCATCATGTGAACCAAAGATTTTAATGTCGGACATGAATAACTATTTCCTTCACATCTCTCATAGGGGGATGTGCATCAAAATGACTCAAAACATAGGCTGCTTCTTATGTGCGCCAGACAATTTCTAATCGTTCAAAACTGTTTGGTTGATGAACTTAAGTGGGGCTTACCAGATTCATCCAACAAATAAAAAGACGCCACTCAGTCATCTGAACAGCGTCTCAAAAATCACCCCTACATAAAAGGCTCTACTTCTTAAGCTTGTCCTTATACATTTTTCTGAACTTTGCTACCTTTGGAGCAATAATTAGGGCACAGTAACCTCGGTTTAGTGTGGCCTTTTGCTGGTTATTTGGATCCTCGAATTTTTGATAGTAGTTCTGGTGATAGTCTTCAGCGGCGTAGTAGGTCTTGAACGGCTCAATCGTCGTGACAATTTTACGTGGCCAAATCTTAGCCTTGTTCACTTCCTCAATAACGGCCTCAACTACCTTTTTTTGCTCAGCAGATCTGACAAAGACAGATGAGCGATACTGCGTTCCAACATCGTTGCCCTGACGATTCAGCTGCGTTGGATCGTGTGTAGTCAGAAATATGCGAATCAAGTCGGCAAGGGATACATCCTTCGGCTCGAAAGTCACTTGCACCACTTCGGCGTGGCCAGTCGAGCCTGAACAGACTTCTTCGTAAGATGGATTCACAACATGGCCTCCGGAGTAACCGGATTCAACCTTGGAGACCCCACGGAGCTCTTCGAATACGGCTTCCACACACCAGAAGCAACCACCACCAAGAGTAATCGTTTCCATCATATTCTCCTAAAGAGATTATACTCGTCAGCGGCCTAGTTTTGTTCCTCCATCTTGAGCCACTCCTGTAGAATACCGACATGGATGCTAAAGGGGCCTTTCTGGCAACGACACTCCTCGGCGCGAAGGTAATCGATACCAATGGAATTCACCATGGAGTTCTCTTCGACCTTGCGGCTTCATGGAGCGGGGGAGATGACCTGCCGATCGTGACGCACGGAGTGATCCAATTCCATGGCAAGACCAAGGTCTTTGCTTGGACAAATGTCAACCTTAGTCAGCGGGACATCAAAATAGCTGGTCCAGTGGAAGATGCTTTAAGTCCGCCCGGCCCTATGCTGCTCAAGCAACATGTTCTTGATCATCAGCTCGTAGATACCCAAGACATGCGGGTGGTCCGTGTGTCTGATATCCGGCTAGCATATGCACCGGATGGCTCTCTCGTAGTCCTTGGCGTCGATCCTGGGCAATACGCGGTTATCCGTCGTGTACTACCCGGCGCTTGGGCGGATGCCTTGGCGAAACGCTTTGGATGGGATGAATCTCCATTTATTCCGTGGTCAGATGTCGAGTCAACCGGCGGGGATGGTACATCTGTAATTCGGTTACGCACCACCCGGGAGGGTCTTAGACACCTCCATCCTGCCGACATTGCCGACATTCTCGAACAGCTCCACCCGCAGGAGCGCAATGCGCTCATTAACAGCCTTCCCGTCGAAACGGCAGCCGATGCTGTATCAGAAGCCGATGATGATGTTCAAAGAGAAATCATCGAGCAGCTTGCACCTGAAAAGGCTGCCGACATTCTGGAAGAAATGGAACCTGATGATGCAGCCGACATCGTGCAGGATCTGTCAGGCAGCAAGCGAAAAGAGCTGCTTGAGGAAATGGATGAAGACGAAGCCGAGGAGCTGAAAGAGTTACTGCACTACGATGAAAACAGTGCTGGTGGCCTGATGACGACGAGCTACGTCGCGATGCCCGTTGAACTGACAGCACAGGGGGCCATCGATCGGATTCGCGAACTGAGCCCCGATGCCGAGACTATCTACTACATCTATGTTGTAGATGAAGAGCATCACCTCACTGGTGTCATTTCTCTCCGTGATCTCATTGTCTCGAACCCAACAACACCGCTGTGGAACATTATGGTGGATGGTGAGAAGCTGGTGACGGTTCATCCCGATGATGAACTGGAGCAAGTCGCCACCGTACTCGAGCATTACGACTTACTTGCCGTTCCAGTCGTTGCTGCCGATGGGGAACTCCTTGGTATCGTAACCGTCGACGACACACTTGAAGAGCTATTACCACCATCCTGGCGGCGTAAACGTGGCATTCGCCGATGATGCTGACCATCACGTTTAACCTTACATTGGATACCCAATATTCAGGAGACACTGGTCAGCAGTGGGGGCTACTTGGAAAGAAAGCAAGTCAGCTGGAGTCAGTTACCGGCGAAGCCATAAAGGTCGCAACGACGATCGAGCGCCTCACCGATAGCGACTATCGTGGTGATGTAGTCGCCGGTAAAAAAGGTGAGCGATTTGTTTACTTCGGCCTCGAAAGGAATGGGCAGTGGATTCGGCGCTGGAAGCTGAGACAGTATCAGCTAGACAGTATTTTCAATGAATCAAGCGTCGACGCTGTGGCTGTCCACGTTTTACTGGGCAAAGACGTTACGCCGAAGGTAGCCATAAACCAATGATATGTGCTTTGACACATATTCAACAAAACCATGGATGAAGCTCCATCCTGTAGAATAAACATCAGATAAACACTTACGGTGTTCGCCGTAGTGCCAAGGAAGTAGTGGAATGCAAGTAACGCTGGTATATCAAGCTGCGCTTAATGCAGTGGTGGCATCGTCCCCGTTTCTCTCAACGCTATCGAAGCAATTTGCTGTAGATTTCATTGTCCGTCAGGCAATGGTTACTGCGGGCGGCGGGACGATGGAGTTAGCTCTCACTGGTGATCAGGATGAGATTAATAGGGCTATCGCGTTCTTGCAAACCACAGGTGCGACGCTCACAGGGCCGATAACTACGACTGACCATGCAATCAAACCTGCGCTGTCGAATGTTTCTCGAGGGACTTAGACGTCGCTGACTTAGCAAAAAATCCGGGGGTCACATGGTTTGATTCCCGGATTTTTATTCTTCCATTTCATCAATGTCATCTTCAGATGAGCCTGATGTGTCCGTGTAGTTGCTGATTTCTTCGCCACGAAAAACGGTTACTAGGAAGTCCTCGCGATCAAAGTTAGGCAGATATGCCTGCACAATTTGCTCATCAATCTGAGCGATTAATCCCTCTTCAGCAGCAACTTCCAGCTCTTGTTCCAGAATAAGAGTCGCGTACACCGTTTGGTGTGCATAATGGATATCAATCTGACCAATTCTGGTTTGGTTGTCCCAAATAAGATAGACCTCCGAGTAGGGTGTTCGGACGATTCTATTTAGTTTGTAGGTTGCAATCTGTCGTTCCAATGGCATAGCGCATGGTATCGCCAAAAAGAAAAGGACCGGGTCGATGCCCGGTCCATAGATTGGTGTTGCTAAGCTAGCCCAGGCTCAAGCCTCTGCTGTGTACCAGCAGGTGCATCATCGGCAGATGCATCGCTCACTGGTGGCTGCGGAGCCGCTGGAGGCAACGGTGGAGTAGGGGGCTTTGGAGCGCGCCCTCCTGTTGCCGGCACAACTGCATCTTGTATGAGGGCAAGGAAGTCATCCCGGTCAAGCGTTTCCTTGTCCAAGAGCTCAGCCGTCAGGCGGTCCAACAGATGTCTGTTCTCTGTCAAGATTTGCTCAGCACGTGCATAGTTGCGATCAATGATGGTTGAAATTTCCTCATCGACTATTCGCGCCATCTCTTCAGAGTAGTCAGATTCATCACCGCCGAAGTCTCGTCCCATAAACGGAGATCCTTGAGCACGACCAAAGCGTCGATTTCCCAATCGATCACTCATTCCGTACTCACACACCATCGCCTTGGCAATACGTGTCACCTGAGACAGGTCAGAGTAGGCACCCGTGTTGATCTCACCGTAGACGAGAAGCTCTGCAATCCGCCCACCGAGCGCCATCGCTATGATGTCCTCAAATTCACCCTTGGTCCGACCCTCACGCGTTTCATCAGGGAGGTTAATCGTCACGCCGCCCGCTTGGCCGCGTGCAACAATTGTTACCTTGTGAACTGGGTCTGCATTTGCGAGGAGCTCTCCAACAATAGCGTGACCCGCTTCATGTACAGAAACCTTTGTAAGGGCGTCCTTTGACCGGACACGGCTTTTACGGGCCGGGCCCATTAGCTCGCGGTCAATCGCATCCTCAAGGTCGATCATGTCAATCTGCCGCTTATCTTTGCGTGCAGCCAACAGTGCGGCCTCATTCAGAAGGTTCGCTAGCTCCGCTCCCGAAAAACCAGGTGTCAGCTTAGCAAGCGTTGTAAGGTTGACCTCAGGAGCAATCGGCTTACCCTTGGTATGGACTTTTAAGATTGCTTCACGTCCCTTGACGTCGGGGGCATCCACCATGACACGGCGGTCAAAGCGGCCCGGGCGAAGCAGTGCAGGATCCAAAACATCCGCACGGTTCGTCGCAGCAATCACGATAACTCCAGCATTCGGATCGAAGCCGTCCATCTCAACGAGTAACTGGTTTAGAGTTTGTTCGCGCTCATCATGACCGCCACCCCAACCCGCACCACGCTGACGACCTACAGCATCGATTTCATCGATGAAAATCAAACACGGCCGATTTTGTTTGGCCGTCTCGAAGAGGTCACGGACGCGGCTTGCACCGACACCCACAAACATCTCAACAAAGTCGCTTCCACTGATATGGAAGAACGGAACTCCAGCCTCACCTGCAACTGCACGGGCAAGTAGTGTCTTACCAGTACCCGGAGGGCCCAATAGGAGGACACCCTTCGGGATTTTCGCACCGAGTGCTTGAAACTTACGCGAGTTTTTCAGGAACTCGACAATTTCCATTAGGTCTTGTTTAGCTTCTTCAACACCAGCGACATCATCAAATGTAACCCGTTGGCTGTTTTCAGCCGGGCGACGCGGTTTTGCACGACCAAAGCTCATAGCCTGGTTGTTATTACCCTGCATCGGCCTGAAAAAGATAACCCAGACCAGTACCATCACAATCAAAGGCAGTAGTGCACTCAGCGCAAAATTTGTCAGAATATCAGTGAAGCTATCTTGCTCAACACGGACATTGATTCCCTTGGCATGAAGCTTTTCTGTAAGCGTGTTTACCAAGTCACCCGAGTTCGGCAGAACCACGTAGAACTCATTGGACTCGCCAGTAGATCCCGCAACATTGGGAGTAAATTTACCCGTGAGCGTATTTTTCTTGATGGTTACCTCTTGAATGATGGAGGCATCGCTATCAAGCTTGTCGTAAAGCTGACCGATTGCCACCTCACGAGGCGCTGCCACACCAAAAGGCATGCGTAGGAACGGGCGTAATGACACCAGTGTCAACCCGATTATCGCTGCGATGAGAAGCCATCCGGCTATCCGTCGATTCAATCAAACGCCTCCATTGCAACCAGGAGCAGTGCTGCTGGATGAAACGCCAATTCGTACACGAAAGGTGCTCGAACTATACCACGCAGGGCATAAATTCTTGACATCGTGCTTACAACTCATACGATGACCACGGCGTCGAGGTTCCGGCCAAAGCTACAAAGCCGGTATTCTATTGTCCAAATGCAACATCAACATTGGATTTATGCACGTGCTCAAGGCCCAGGTGCAATCATCCGGTTAGCCGAACGATTTGCCGGTACTGACCCATGGATGGTTGCTGTTACGCCCGCTGATGCTAAAACGGGTTATCGGTGTGTGACGGTGTCAGGCTGCGAAGTAGCTGCATTTGCCAGACATCTCGCAACGAGTCTCACAGATACCATCTATATAATCGACATGTCATCGAGACGGCTGCTGATTACTGCGTATTCAAAGACTGATGGCGATGCCGATATATCCTGCCAAACGATGGCCGACCTACCATTACATCAAGTAGCTATTCTAGGCAAGCTTGTTGTAAAGCGGACCTTAAGACGTATATGTTTGCCTCTTTGGGTCAATAAACTTGACGGCCTCAGACGCGTACCCTATGAAACCATCGCCGTGTTGGACCAACGGGATTTGCTCGTTGAAGCACCAGATGTGATCTACATTGCACAGGGGGACATCCTCGAATAGGTATAATCGCGGCATGATGATTCTGATGGCTGGACCTCGTGGATTTTGTGCTGGTGTTGACCGTGCCATTGATACGGTAGAACGGGCCCTCGCCGTCGTAGGCGCGCCTCTTTACGTAAAGCATGAGATCATCCATAACAAGCCAGTCTGCGAAAGCCTTATGTCACGGGGTGTTGTTTTCACCGATGATTTGACCGATGTTCCTGTTGGGAGTCTGGTTGTTTTTAGTGCACATGGCAGTGCACCTGCAGACTATTCGGTTGCGGAAAGTCGGTCACTTCAAGTTTTGGATGCGACGTGTCCGCTCGTAACTAAAATTCACCTTGAAGTACGAAAGTACCTGAAGAGGGGCTTTGGAGTGATTTATATTGGCCACCACGGGCATGTCGAAACTGCTGGTACGCTAGGGCAAGCACCAGGTCAGCTCCACTTGGTCACAAATCTGGAGGAAGTCGCAGCGCTCGGTGATCCAGGCAACGATGCCCTGATCTACCTTACACAGACGACACTTTCCATCGATGAAACGCGCGGCATCGTGGATGCCCTAAAGGCAAAGTTTCCACGCTTGCAGGACCCGCCTTCATCAGATATCTGCTACGCTACTCAAAATCGGCAGGATGCAATCAAGGAAGTTTGCAAGACAGCGGATGTTTGTTTTGTGGTTGGATCGCAAACATCTAGTAACTCAAAGTCCCTCCGTAGCGTCGCCGAAGGGATGGGGGTGAAAGCCTATCTCATCGATGGTCCGGATGAGATCTCAGATGCAATGTTGGCGGGAGCTTCTATTATTGCTGTAACTGGCGGAGCCAGTGCACCGGAAGAGGTTATTCAGCGAGTAGTGGCCCGCATCAACGCATCTAAAGAATGCAGCGTTGAACCTGTGATCGTTCGTGAAGAACATATGGACTTCAGGGTTCCACAATCACTCATTGCGCTCGAACAGCGTCATCGAAGCTAGGTCTGCGCACACATCAGCAATCTGTAAGCGTACGCAGACCTTTCCACTCTCTAGCCGATGGTTACTTCGCGGCCCTCTTCAGAAGATCGGAAGATTCCATCGATAATTTGCGTAACCATGAGGGCTTGCTCACCGGTTGCAGCTCCCACTTCTTCGATTGTTAGGTCGTTTTGGACGGCCTTAATGAACATCTTGATCTCTTCGCCATGCGTTGACTCTACCTTTGGTAGCCACCCAGCTGTCGTGTCTGTCAATGTACCGAACTCTTCACGGTACATCGTGTACTGTCCAGCATTCGCATCAAAGAACGCCCCAGCGCCTGTGCCATAAAGCTGGGTATCGAAATGCTCACGGTCGATATTCGCTACAAATGAACTCATCAGGTGCATTGTTCTACCGTCCTCAAAACGAATCATCGCCGTCGCGAAGTCTTCAACGGTGTACTTCTTTGGGTCCCATTGTCCCCACATGCCAACCACATCCCCGCGTCGGGCAATAAAGGCATCCGCGCGGCCAGATACGGTCACCGGCTTTGGATGTCCCATAAGCCAGAGTGTCATGTCGGTGATGTGAACGCCGATATCGATCAGAGGGCCACCGCCATTTTTTTCCTTGTCGATAAA
>Ga0114971_10003732_pt1 | contig 10325 bp, 16 predicted proteins | sample M_140625_MF_Meta_FD_87320 | JGI IMG/M metagenome (GOLD analysis project Ga0114971, IMG submission 87320) | Freshwater microbial communities from Lake Montjoie, Canada to study carbon cycling - M_140625_MF_MetaG | ecosystem: Environmental > Aquatic > Freshwater > Lake | place: Lake Montjoie...
CCCGCCTCCTGGACGGGCAGGCAGCCCGCGCTCCCGTCCGTGCACTTGAGGCCCGTGAACATGAAGCGGTTGTAAAACTTCATCGGGACGGACGGGTCCGAGTCGAGCCCGTTGGTGTAGACGGTGGAGCTCGCCCACCCCGTCATCTCCTGGGCCCGCGGCCAGCCCTTGCCCAGCTCCCCCGCCCCGTGCGCGCGGTTGACGAACAGCGTCATCCCAGACACCGTCTTGCCCAGCCGCGTCAGGAAGTCGGTCCGGCACAGCACCTCCTCCACGTACTCGTGCTTCTCGTTCATGACCTTGCACGTCACGGTTGGCGAGTCCTTGGTGACGGTGTAGACCTCCATGGGCGCCGTGCCCTCCACGATGAAGCAGCGGATGGGCTCGCCCGGCAGGTCGAGCCGCGCGATGTTGTGGCAGTGCCCGTTGTACGACTCGCCGCCCACGTCCCCCGCGGACGCGTTCGTGGCGATGCCCGTGACGGTGGTGAGCGACAGCGCCCCCGACTCGAGGAGCCCCACCATCTCCTTGACAAAGCTGCCCATCGCCGCCCAGTCGCGGGCCGTCCACTCGGAGAACAGGCACTCGAAGCCGGCGCACTGGCCCCGGAGGTCCTCCCCGCCCTTCGTCCCGTGCACCAGCGAGTGCATCATCAGGATCTGCCAGAACCCGAGCGACTCGCAGTCGTCCACCATGGCGTGCCGCGGGTTCTCGGCCCGCCCGATGGCGAGCTCGTTCAGCGCCTGCATGCTCAGGCCCGGCTCCGGCACGATCAGGTCCGTCGGCCCGATCCTGCGCCCCTGGTTGCCCGCCGCCGAACCGGGAAGGCTCTGCGAAAGCAAGGCGTCAGCACGCAGGCGCGCGGGGGCCGCGGGCGGGGGGCTCACCCAGTCCTCGGTGCCGCGCTGGCCGATGCCGATGCCCATGAGCGGCGACATCTGGATCCCCTTCTCGAAGTCCGGGCAGTAGGACAGGATGTGCGCGTCGAAGTTCATCCCACACCCGCTGAACAGCACGATGGCCTTCTTGAGTGGGGGCAGGGCCAGGATCTGCTTCATGGTCAGGCCAGTGTGCTGTATGTGCAGATAGATGCCGTACACGGGGAGCGCCACGGGGAGCAGCCGATCAATGTGCAGCTCCTGCTCGCCCATGATCGAGTAGTGCGACCCTGCGTTGGGCAGCTTGGTCCCGTCGCTCAGAACAGCCTCGGCGAACTCGAAGCTGCGGCGCGCGGGCGGTCAGCAGGGGCAAGCCAGGGCAAAAGAGAGGACGCGGACCACCTGCTGATACCCGCCCGGAACATCTCGCCGCCCGGCGGCATGCCGATGTTGTTGCACTTGAGATTGTCCTGCACGGACGCCGAGATCTTCTTGAGCGCCTCATTGAAGCCCGGCAGGTGCCGCAGGGCCGTCGGCCGCAGCTTGATCAGGGGCTTGCCGCCCGCCTGCGCCCCGATCTTGCCGTTGGCGAACTCGTGCGCGTTGGTGGCGCGTATCACGATCTGCGCGCAGTCGCCCTCGTTGAACGGGCTGGCCAGCACGGCCGAGACCTCCTTGCCCTCTAGCAGGCTGTCCAGCGGCACGCCGCCCGTGCCCACCGCGATGGTGCGCACGTTGCCCGACACGCGCTCCTGCAGCCGGGACGAGGCCTGCAGCTTGAGCAGCTCGGAGTCGCCCTGCCGCACCTCCACGGCCATCTTGAACCTGCCCGCCACCGCGCCGCACCCGGGCGAGCCAGTCGCCGCACCGCCGCTGACCTCTGCACTCACGCCCCACGTGCCGTCCTTCCAGCCGTACAGGAAGCGCCGCTCGCCCTCCTCGCAGCCCAACAGCCCGTCCGGAATGCCGTCCGTGCAAAACGTAACAGTGCCCTCGCAGTGCAACACATACCTATCGGCCATGCCTCGCCCACGCGGGACCACGCGTCGTTTATATACGCCCGTCGTGGCGCCTTTCCCCTCGGGCAGCATAAAAGCCTAGGGGCCTGCCCTCGCCCAGAGCATGCCCCTCGCCTCCGCCATGCAGTTCCTGCACCACCCGCTCTTCGCCGTGCTGCGCGCCCCTGACGGCGGCCCCCACGTGCTGTCGTGCCGCGCGCGGGTGCCGGGCCTCGAGCACTACACCCTTTTCCAGCCCTTCCGGACGGCCCTGTCCAGCATCGACGCCGATCGCCAGCGCGACCTGGTCCGCCAGTCGGGCTTCAACCTCCTGCGGTGGCTGGTCCGGCGCGGCATCAGCGTGCACGAGTCGCACGCGGTCCTGCTCGACCTCGAGACGCAGCGGCTGCACCCGGTCGACCTCGTGGGCGAGCGCGAGGGGGGCCTGGCGCTCGTCTTCGTCTACTTCTCCAAGCGGCGCGGGGGGGAGCAGTGGGACGCCATGCTGGCCGCCGGGACCCACATGAAGGGGCTCGTGGCCCAGCAGTACAGGCTCGACGCAGAGGTGGTCGTCGTCAACTTCTACGGGTCAGGGCTCGTGCGCGGGGCCTGGATCCCCTGACCCTGGCCCGAGTCTGGGCCGCTGCAGGAGCCCCTCGCCCGGCGCGCATAGGGGCTCCCCGTCCGAGTCGTTGCCGGGCTCGGCCGGCGCGCTTGGGGCCTCCTCGTCCGAGTCGGGGGCGTCCCGCTTGCCCAGCAGCCCCTCGGCCGGCGCGCAGTCCTCTAGCAGGTACACCGTGGCGTTGCGGTCGAGGTCGAGCCGCACCTTGACCCGCTCCCCGTAGCACTCGAGGGGCTCCTCCAACTCGGGCCGGTAGAGGGCGCCGAGCCTGAACCTCAGGTAGTCGTGGCTGCGCATGAAGGAGCACTGCTCGCACCCCATCACGCGCACGACCACGGCCTCGAACTCGGACATGTCCTGCGCCCCCCTGATCCGCTTCGTGTAGAGCTCGGTCAGCATCAGCCCTGCCGTGCTGCCGGCCGGTTTAATACCCCGTCCTGGCTAACTGGTCTCCCTCGCGATGCCCATCTTGAGCGCGAGCCGCACGCGCTTGGCCTGCCCCGCGCTCTGGAAGAAGTCGGTCCGGTCGTTGTACTCCCACCAGGCCGCCACGGCGTGCAGGTACGTGTTGCCCCCGAGGCTGCCGAGCATGGTCTGGACCGGCAGCGGGAAGCTGGCCCTCAGCGGGTTGTCCGCCTGCCGCAGCGCGCGGAAGAGCCTGTCCATGCACCGCTGGTCGGGCTCCGGCACGCCCCCGGGGTCCAGCATGAAGAGCATGAGCTGGTCCAGCTGCAGGAGCGGCCGCGCGCACCGCCGGAGCCCTGTCCCGTTGGCCCGCCGCTTCCAGTTGACGCACGGTATGCAAAGCCCCCCGCGCCCCGGGGCCTTGCCGTTGACTATGTGCAGGTACGCGAACGGCGTGGGCCTGCACTTTGCCAGCACAAATTTGCGCACGTCCTCCCGGGGCTGGAAGCGCCGCTTCATCCCGCACAGCCGCATGCCGCACAGCAGGCAGTGCTCCTCCCGCCGATGGCACGACATGGCGTTTGGAGGCGGGGCAGGCGAGCGGCGCTTTAAGCGGGACGGGCACGGGTTCGAATTTTTTTTTTCGCCAATTCGCGCGGGCGGGCCCGAGCCCCGCCCCGGTCGGCCAGCCCATGCGCAAGCGCAAGTACACGGCCCTGCTCACAGGCGCCCCGGCGGGCCTCGAGGACTGCCCCGTGCCGACCGTGCACAACATCGTGGCGACCGCCCAGATCCGCAGCTCGCTCCCGGTGCTCGACCTCCAGAGCATCCACACGGTGCTGCCCTGCTCCTTCTACGACCAGCGCCGGTTCGCCGCCATCACCATCCGCCTCTTCCACCCCGAGTGCACCACCCTGCTCTTCTCGAGCGGCAAGCTGGTCGTGACGGGCTGCAAGCACTGGTACGAGTCCGTCTACGCCTCCCTCTTCATGACCCGCCTGCTGGCCGAGTGCATGGTCGGCCACACCTTCGAGCTCGTGGCGTGCGACATCCAGAACATGGTGGCCCACGTCGAAGTGCCCGTGCGGGAGGGCTACCTGGACCTGCACGCCATGTACGCCCAGATGGCCATCAACTGCACGTACCAGCGCAAGATGTTCCCCGGCCTCATCTACCGCCCAGAGTCCTCGCCCGTGGTGCTCCTCTGCTTCTTCTCGGGCAAGATCGTCATCACGGGCGGCAAGACCATGGACGACGTCTTCTCCGGCTGGCGCCAGCTCTGGCCCGTGCTGCGGCCCTTCATCCGCACGGACCCCCTACAGCAGCGAGAACATCAGGAAGGCCTGCCGCTTGACGGGCACGCTGTTGCAGACCAGCCGCGACGACTCCCGGACACACTCGTAGAGACGGCTCGGCGTCGCGGACGCCGCCGGCAGCTCCTCGACCTCACGGACCCCGCCGAACTGAAGCGCTTCTGTAATCAGCTTGCTGCAGAAACTTGAGCCACGCTGCTGCGAGTTGGTCTCCATGCACGGCGCCGTGCACAGCGAGCGCCCCATCCCCCAGTCGTCGAACACGATGCCCTGCCCCGAGAGCGACCGGCAGAACTGGAGGGTGCGCTCGTACTCGGCCGCCGAGACGCACAGGCTCACCACGTGATAGTTCGGGTTGGCCAGGCTCTTGGACTTGATGCTGGCCGTCTCGCCCCACACGATGGAGAAGGCCTGCCCCAGCGTCTCAAAGTAGAGCTCGACGTGGCAGAACGGGTACCTGCTCACCCACGGGTGGGCCGTCAGCCGGTTCATCCAGTGGTCGTCGCCCGTGGCGCGCAGAAAGCCCAGCGTCAGCACCCTGGACGAGCCCATTCGCGCCACGCCCTCGCAGGGCCACGGTTTAATACGGCCGGGGGGGCGGCCCGCTGGCAGAGGGGAAGCCCTAGGCGCGGGCCTTCATGCTCGCGTTGATGCGCTTGATGCGCCGCGCCACCTCCTCCTCCACCGCCTGGTCTATTGCGCTGTCCTTCCCGCGACCGGGCTCGTAGGCCTCGGGCCGCCGCTCGCGCGGGGCCTCGTACGACTCGGGCCGCCGCTCGCGCGGGGCCTTGTACGGCTCGACCCGCCGCTCGTGCTCCGGCTCGAACTCCTCCCGCCCGGCCCTGTGCCGCTGGGACGACAGGAACTGGCTGACGCGCGACTGGACGCGCTCGTCGATGGCGCGCTCCAGCTCCCGCTCGCTCAGCACCTTCACCGGCTCCTCCTTGGCCTCGGTCTTGACCGCCGCCGCCGCTTTCGCCTCCACGCCCACCGCGTCCTCCACGGGCTTGTACACCACGCCGTTCACCTGCAGGAACGTGGGCGGCCCGCTCACGCACCCCATCTGCGCCACGCCCGCCCCCTGGAAGCCCGCCAGCGTCGCCGGCCCCGCCGCGCCCGGCATGGGGTACATGCCCGCCGCCATGTAGCCCGGCCCGAACTCCGGCATGCCCCGGTTGATGTTGTCATGAAAGTCGATCAGCCCGCCGTTCACCACGTGCGGGATTTGCTGCTGAGGATACTGTGGACGTGACATGTCGGGCCCTTGGGTCGGGCCCGGCTTAAATACGCCCCGTTCGGGTCCTGTTTCGGGGTTCGTCAGGCGCACGACGAGAGGCTCCGGTTGCCGACAAACTTGGCCAGCAGGAGCAGGAGCACGCACTGCGCCAGCGTGTAGCACGCCAGCAGGAGGTCGCCCGGCTTCACCAGCGCCCGGGAGCCGAGCAGCCCCACGGCCGGCCCCGCCACCGCGTTCGACGGCATGCGGCCGGCCCATGGCCCGCCCGTGTTAAATACCTCACGGCTTGGCCTCCTGCGCGAACAGCAGCTTGCTGACCTCGCCCGTCTTGTACATCTGCATCACCTCCGACACCACCTTGAGGTACACCAGCACGTTGGGCCGGTCCACGGTCGGCGCCCCGGTGTCCTCGTCCCGCGTGCTGGACATGCCCTCGAGCCGGTCCGTCAGCTTGAGCAGCGAGCGCAGGATGCACCCGACCCGCACCGCCGGGCACAGCGTGTGGGTCATGATGTGCTCGCGCACGTCGTCCAGCCCGATCCCCGCCGCCTCGGGGCAGTGCTCCACCAGGCTCTCGTGCACCCGCTCGGCCATCAGCTCCGGCCCCATCACCACCGCCGACTCGCGCATGAAGCGGGCCACGTTGCGCGCGATGGCGTCGTCGTGGTACTCGCACAGCCAGCACGGCATCCCGTCCGCGCCCCCGCGCCCGCCGTTTTAATACTAGACCCCGAACTGGGTAATTTTCACGGGTATATAAGCCTCCCGCGCGCCCGTTGCCGCCATGTACAAGATCATCCCGGTGCCCATCCAGCGGGAGCCGACCCTCTCGTCGGAGGAGCTCCAGGAGTTCACCCACGTGGTCGGGCTGATGGCCGAGACGTGGTCCGACTACTTCAAGCGCTACTACGACAAGATCTACAACAAGACCAAGGCCTACGTCGCGCCGTCACAGCCGCCGCCGGCCCCCGCGCCCCCCGGCGAGGAGCCCATGGCCGAGCTGCTCGTCACCGTGCGCGACATCAACGAGAAGTTCCAGCGGCTGCTCGAGCTGCTGCCCGAGCTCCACCGCCCGCAGTACGCGCCCGTGCCCCAGCTGCCCGAGCCACCGCAGGAGCGCCGCCTGGCATTCTACCGCGCCTAAAAAAAAGCGCCGCGATGCGCGCCCGGCGCGGGGCACCAGACCCTTCATTGCACACGGGCATGCCAGAGCTCGCCGAGGTGGTGCCTGCCTTCTTCGGCCCAGAGGCCCTGCCCTCCACGCTGGCCGTGCTGTGCCAGCAGAACGCAGAGGCCCAGGACCAGATCGCCTCCACGCTCATCGTCGCCCTCACCTGCCCGCTCCAGATCCACCTCACGGCCGTGGGCTGGCAGCCGTTCCGCGCCAAGGCCCTCACCATCCCGTACCCGTCCATGACGGCCCGCCAGCGCCAGGCCCTGCTCGCGCTCCTCCAGGGCGAGCACGCCCTCCACGCCTACGAGCACGCCCTCGTCGTCCGCCGCTCGGCCGCCCCGGTCCGCCTCGACCCCCTCGACGTCCTCGAGGCCCTGTGCGCCACCATCCTCGCCAGCCCGGCCTACCCGGACCGCCGCCTGCGCGTCGCCCTCTGCAACATCCTGCTGCAGCGCGTCCAGGCCAGCGTCCCCATCGACAAGGGCCTGCAGGCCCGGCTCAACGCCCGGCTGTTCGCTCCAGAGGTTGCGCCTACCTCGGCCGCATGACCATCCGCCGGTAGGCTCCGAGATTCACGTCCTCCCTGACCCGGCTGACCGCCGCGGTGACGGCCGACTCAATGTACTCGGTCAGCGGGGCGGGCGGCACCACCAGTATGTCCCAGAGGCTGGCCGCCCTGAGCCGCGTCGCAAAGCACCGCAGGCCGAAGCCCCGCTCGAGCCGCCTGAGGCGCAGCTGGCCCATCACGCACTCCCTGCCCTTGTCGTCCACGAGGAGAAACTGGCTCATGTTCGCGTCGTTGGAGAAGACGCGCGCGTGCATGCGCCCCTCCCAGAGGGTGCGGTACGTCATGCTGATCGATGCGTAGTCCCCGCTCATCGCCGGCTTCTCCGCGCTCTCAAACACGAACCCGGGCCCGCACAGGCCGTGCGCGTGCAGGAAGACCTCGGGCGAGTGGATGTAGTACGCGCCTCTGCTCGCGGGGGTGTGCGGGAAGCGAAAGTTCTGCAGCAGCGCGGTGTAGGCCTCCACGGGCGTGATCGTGACAAGCATCAGCAGAATGAAGAGCTCAAACAGGTCCATTGGCTGGCGTGTCGCGGGCGGGAGGGGCTTTTATGTGCGAGTTCGCGCCTCTATTCTTGCACTGCACCGTTTTGAAAACGCGCGAGACGCCGCCAGGAATCGAACGCCCGCCGCCCGCGCAAAAAAGATGCAGGCCGCCGTGGTTTAATCGTCTCTTGATTGTTTGAATTGGTGCTCGCGGTAGACGGCCTGCTGGGAAGCGCGCCTTCTCTGGATTTATACTCTAGCGGTGCGACATAGTCCTGCCGTTGAGCTCCAGCCGGTTGCTAGTCAGATTTTCCTTTCCTGCTCGAAGCCCAACGCCATCATGCCAACACAAAATGGATCGGTAGCCCAAGTCCATTCATTACGTCTCATGCTCTATAGTCAAATGTATGTTGGATTGCCCACACCTGCAGGACTTCCCGAGCTGGTCCGCCCGACGTTGCCGTCCCACGCGAGCCCCGCCTGCCGCGGGCTGAACGGGCCGGCGCTAGGGGCGTCGTTCAGGTCGGGGGTCGTGATCTCGCGCGTGAGCTCGGCAGGGGGGGTCTCAGGCGGGGTCTCTGCGGGCGTCTCCATTTGGCGATACATCGCTCGCAGGCCGACGCCCCCACCGCGACATTCGCGCGTTTTTTCGCACCGCGGGCATCGGTTTAAAATGCTTTATAATTCCGGTTCTGCAGTCTCTCCGGTACAAAAACAGGCCCGCCCCGGCCCGCCCGCACATGAGCCTGGCGGCCCTCAACGCGCCGCTGGAGGCCGAGCACGAGCTGCCCGACAGCGTGTGGAACGAGTGGCTGTGGGGCACGGACCCCGAGGAGGCCTACCACGTGGACGTGCTCTTCAACCGGAACCAGCTCCTGGGCCTGCTGGTCTGCCGGTTCAAGCACTTCCACTCGACGCCCGGCCCCTACGAGACGACGCCCGCCCACCGCATGACCATCATGGACAAGCCCATCCACGCCATGAGCTGGCGCGAGCTCAAGGACACGGTCGCCAACATCCTGCTCGAGTGGCCGGCCTTCCTCGACCGGATCCGGCACAACATCCGCGCAAAGCAGAACATGAGGCAGGTGCGTGCGGCGGGTTTACGAGGGTTTATTCAGAGCGGTTCACGGAGCAGATTCACGGAGCAGACCCGATGAGCTGGAGGGCATTAACCAACCATTCATAATCGAAATCTATGAGGTTGTCTGTATAGTAGATCTCGAGATCCATCATTTCCTCACGAAAGATCAGCGCCTCTGTGTACATGGGTGCCACTGTCGCAACCGGTACCCCCTGCAGAGCGGCGGCGACCATAAGGCCGAGGCCAAGATCCGTGTGGTACCTAACGAAACTGTAAACCATAAACTCCGACCAGCAATAGAAGCCGTACGAATAGTCCAGATCGCTAAACATCTGCCGTGGGGTAATGACACCTGCCCCCACCACCTTTTTAATACTGGTCTGACTGGCCCGTTTCCCCCATCCTGCAGGTCCTACATCTGATCAACCTGTGCGCCGCGCGGTTCGGGGCCCTGGCGTGCGCGGCGGGCGGGGACGACCTGTTCGACGACCCGTCCGAGACGCAGCCGTGCCGGGTCCGGGCCCTGGCAGGCAAGACGGTCCTCACGCCCGCGGCCATGCGCCGGATGGTGGGCGCCCTCCTGGTCATGTACCGCCACATCCACCTGCTGGCCGTGTGCGAGCGGGTCAGGCCCCAGGGCTTCCTCGCCCCCGTCTCCAAGTACCACTACGAGGCCAGCACCGACCTCTACAACCTGCTCTGCATGCACATCTCGCTGCCCGTCGCCGCGCGCCTCACCTACCGGCACGACTTCCCCGGCATGTACAACCACGTCTCGCAGGTGGTCTACTTCCACAACAGCCGCTACTCCCGCACCCAGCGCCACCCCCTCGCGGACCTCGCCAACGCCCCCGCCGTGCACGTGCTGCCGGCCATCCACGAGCTCTACCCCGAGATCCCCATCCGCTACGAGGAGGACCGCTTCGACCCCAACCGCCCCGACGGCTGGTACTGGCTGCTGCTGGCGGGGCGCGTCTACCTCGTGTCGCCCGAGCCCAGGGTCTACCACTCGGACAACGTCGCGGACCTGCTCAAGCTCTACATCGACGCGTGCCCCCAGTGAGAACGGGTTATGCGTGCTTTACTCACCAGGGCAGGATCCCGCTCTCATTCGGATCGTCCGATATGGGGGAGAATAGATCCGGTATGCTGGAGTCCTCCAAGAACGAGTCCGGTATGGGGGCGGACTGAGCGACGCGCAGGGCTTCCGCTTCAAGCCGGTCGAGCATGCTCCGCATTTCTTCTTGGTCCGGCCCCGGCGCTGCCTCGTCCAGCTCGAACAGCACTTCGCTCGGGAGATCGTCCACCGGCTGCAAGGATTCGCGCCCGGTTCTCCCCCTGCTCCTGCCCCGCCCGGCCCGTGGCTTCCGCTGCGTGGCGGCTCGTCGTCTGACGGGCCGGTCTGTAGCAGGATCCAGAGGGATGGCCGGCATTGGCCTCAGGTCCGCGACGGCCGGGCGAGGGGGGCTCGGACGCTGGCCCCCGACGGCATGCCGCGCCGGGCGCTGGTCGGTGACCGCGTCCCACGGCGGGAGCTGGTCCGCGACGGCCGGGCGAGGGGGGC
>Ga0114971_10003733_pt1 | contig 10323 bp, 9 predicted proteins | sample M_140625_MF_Meta_FD_87320 | JGI IMG/M metagenome (GOLD analysis project Ga0114971, IMG submission 87320) | Freshwater microbial communities from Lake Montjoie, Canada to study carbon cycling - M_140625_MF_MetaG | ecosystem: Environmental > Aquatic > Freshwater > Lake | place: Lake Montjoie...
CGGACCCGGTTCACCGGATTGTCCGGGTGCAATCCGCGCAACTCGCGGGGGATGGAGCCGAGATCGGTCACCACCTGATACCCCGGAACCGTGATGCATTCGGCCAATAGGCCAGCCAGTTCCCGATTGCGGCCGCCGGCCAGAATCTGTGTGCTGCGGCCCACCCGGCCGTAGCCGTGCAGCGACACCACGACGTCGACATGGTCGAGGAACGCGGCCAGCCGTTCCGACTGCTCGGGCAGATAGCGTGCCGAGGACAGGTGGTGCGGGTAGTCGGCCGGGTGGCGAAGCAGGTACACCGATGCGCCGGCCTGTTCGGCAGCGCGTTCGGCAATCACGTCGGTCATCTGTTCAAGACCGCCGCCGTGGATGGCCAGGAACCCGAAGCGGGATCGCAGAGTGCTGACTTCGTCGACGTCGGGATCGGCTAGCAACTCCGAGAGTGACTGCGGCCCAGCATCGTTGGAATGCGAATGCGACATCGGCCAGTGCGCGGGATCCCAGCGCCGGAGGAAATCGATCCACTGGTTCGGCAGACCGTGGTGCACGGCCCCGGCGATGATGCGGTCCAGGTAGCCGGGCCGGGGAGCCCCCGGCTGCACCCGGTGATCGATATAGACCCATGGACTCGACGGGCCGAACGCGGTGTGAACCTTCAACCGATCCCGCCGATATCGGTGCGGGACGCCTTCGGCGCGGTCCAGGTTCGCCAGGTCGTCGTCGGTCAATGTCCACAGCACCCCGTGGACCGTGCTGCCGACGAACGGCTCGAGCGTTGCCACCCCGCGCTCGTTGATCAGCCAGTCGTGGTCGGTCAGTACGGCCGGCAATGGGTCTGCGGCATCCGGGCAGCGGCGGGCCATCTGCTCCGCGCACAGATTGGAGCCGTACGCGAAATAGGTGTGCTGCGCCATCAGTTGAGGGTGAGGTAGATCAGCGCCACGTTGAGCAGCGTAATAACCGCGGCCACCGACCAGCCCAGTACCGAGGTCAGGCGTGAGTTCGCGTCGACGCCCATCACTGATCGGTCGGAGGTCACCCGCATCAGTGGCACCAGGGCGAACGGGATTCCGAACGACAGAACAACCTGGGAGAACACCAGCGCGCGGGTCGGGTCGACACCACTGGCCAGCACCACGAGTGCCGGTATCAAGGTGACCAGACGGCGCACCAGCAGCGGGAAGGACTGACGAAGCAGACCAGACATGATCATCGCGCCGGCGGACGCGCCGACCGAGCTCGAGGCCATCCCCGACGCCAGCAGGCCGATCGCGAAGAACAATGCGACCGTTGGTCCCAGGGTGTCGCTGACCGCGGCATGCGCTCCCTCGATGGTGTCGGTACCGGCCCGGCCCCGCAGGTTGGTTGCCGCCACCAGCAGCAGAGCCAGATTCACCGTGCCGGCGAGAACCATTGCGATGCCGACGTCCCATCGAGTCGCCCGCAGCAGCACGGCCCGGTCCCGCCCCGGACCCGGATGACCGTGCCGGTCGCGGGCCAGTCCGGAGTGCAGGTACACCGCGTGCGGCATCACGGTCGCGCCGAGCATGGCCGTGGCCAGCAGCACGCTCTGCGCCCCGTCGAACCGGGGCACTAATCCACCGATCACATCGGACGGCGGCGGCGGATTCACCACCAGGCTGGCCAGGAAGCCGATGGTGATGACAAACAGTAGGCCGATGATGACCCGCTCGAATACCCTCTGCCCGTTGCGATCTCCGATCCCCAGCAACAGCAGTGACACCACCCCGGTGATCACCCCACCGAGCACCAGGGGCAGGCCGAAGAGCAGGTGCAGTGCGATCGCACCACCGATGATCTCGGCTACGTCGGTCGCGATCGCCACCAGTTCGGCCTGAACCCAGTAGGCGATACGGGTTGGGGTGCGGGTCCGGTCGCGCACCGCCTCGGGCAGTGTGCTCCCCGTCACCAGGCCCAGTTTGGCGCTCAGGTACTGCACCAGGCCCGCCATCACGTTGGCGACGACAATCACCCACACCAACAGGAAACCGAACTGCGACCCGGCGCTCACATTGGCCGCAATGTTTCCGGGATCGACATAGGCGATCGCGGCGACGAAGGCCGGCCCGAGCAGCGCCCAGCCCGGCTTCACCGGGATCCGGGTGTGGTCCGGTTTCACCGGCCGAACCAGAAACCGCCGAGCCCGTACCCGAGGCCGCCGTAGCCCCAGCCCGGATAGGGGTTGGTCAGGGCCGGGTTGGGCGAGGTGACGATCGCCAGGTGCCCGGGCGTCTGGCACATCCGGGTGTTGGGCGCGATGTCGATGCACTCAGGAACTGCCGCGGCCGGTGCGGCGAGCAGGATGGCGACGGCCGGTGCGATCAGCAGGGCGGCGATGCGCCGCACGTCACCCGTAGCCGCGGCCATAACCCTCCGCTGCCGGATTTTGATTAGCCCTTACGGCCAGCGTACAACCCCCTGCCGGTCACCAGCGGCAGGTCCAGGGTGGTGCGGATGCCCGGCTCGGCGGCGATGACGGCGGGAATCGCGTTGACGAGCCGGGTTGCGGTGGCCAACACGCCGGCGAAATTGTGATCGCCGTTGCGGCTGGTCAGGCAGATGTCCATGGCGTAACACGGTTCACCGGTGATCTCGATGCGGTAGTTGCCGCCGTCTTGCGCGGGTTGCGGCCAGTCGGGACAGATGTCATCGGTCAGCCGGGTGATGTGCTCGAGCACGACTACCGGGGCGCCGTCAACGAGTCCGATCACCTCGAAGCGCAGAGCCGCGGCGGTGCCTTTGGCGATATGGCCGGAGGAGATGTCGAAGGCTTCCGGGGCTGGTTCGCGGACGTAGATCTCCTCGATGCCGTCGAGTTCCACGCCCAGGCCGGCAGCGATCTGGCGAACCACCGAACCCCAGGCGATGCTCAGTACGCCGGGTTGCAGCAGCATCGGAATCTCGTCCATCGGCTTGCCGAAGCCCATCACGTCGAACATCACCGTGGCGCTGTCGTAGGTGGCGTAGTTGACGATTTCCATACAGCGCACCTGCTCGACGCTCTGACAGGTGCCTGCGAGTGCCATCGGGAACAGGTCGTTAGCAAATCCCGGATCAATGCCGTTGACGAACAGACTCGACTTGCCCTGGCGCGCAGCATCTTCCAGCGGGGTGATCATCTCATCCGGGATCACCTTCCAGGGCCACTGCAGGAATACCGGCCCGCTGCCCACCACGTTGACGCCGGCGGCCAGGATGCGGCGGTAGTCCTCCAGGGCCTCGAGCATCCGGTTGTCGGCCATGGCGTTGTAGACGGCGCAGTCCGGCTTGGTGGCCAGTACCTCGTCGAGATCGTTGGTGGCCTTGATGCCGGTCGGTGTATCCAAGCCCACGAGTTCGGCGGCATCCCTGCCCGCTTTGGCCGCCGAGGACACCCACACGGCGGTGAGTTCGTAGTCCGGGTTGGTGATCAACGTCTTGAGTGCGTGGGCGCCGACATTGCCGGTGCCGATCTGTGCGACGCGAATAGGCATGGGGTCTCCTCAGGGGTTGGGGGTTTGCAGATCCGGGTTCACAGATCCGGAATGGGCAGATCGAGGTTGGGCACCATCAGCCCACCGTCGACTTCGATCACCTTTCCGGTGAGGTAGTCCCCGGCCGGTGAGGCGAGATAGACGGCGGCGGAGGCGATGTCGACCGGATCGCCGAGGCGACGCATCGGGGTGGCCTTCTCCATGGGATCGCGCAGGGCGTCGTTGGAGGCCACGATCTCCAGGGCTGAGGTCATGATTGACCCCGGTGCGATGGCGTTGACCCGGATCCGCGGGCACAGGTCGAGTGCGGTGAGCCGGGTGTACTGGGCCAGTGCGGCTTTGGCGGTGCTGTAGGCCGCAAAGCCGCGGCCGGCCGTGCGACCCATCGTCGAGGTGATGTTGATGATGTTGCCGCCGCCGGAGTGCTCGAGCATCAACGGCACGGCGGCGATGGTGAGCGCGTGGGCGGTGAGCACGTTGAAGGTGAACGCGTCTCGCATCTCTTTGACGCTGGTGGTCAGCAGCGTGTTGGGCATGCTGCCGCCGACGTTGTTGACGACGATGTCGAGTTTGCCGAAGGCCTCGACGGCCTGGGCGGCCAACGCGGCCGTCGCTTCGGGCTGGGCGAGGTCGGCGACGACGATGTGCGCGCGCCGCCCCACCGCCTCGATCTGGGCGGCGACCGACTCCAACTCGGATTTGGTGCGGGAGGCGATCAGGACGTCGGCGCCGACTTCGGCGAAGGCCAGTGCGATTGCCGCACCCAGCCCGCGTCCGGCACCGGTGACTACGGCTACTTGTCCGTCGAGGCGGAATCTATCGAGGATCACGTCGGCTCTCTTCCCATGTCGGGGCTCACCGTAACAAGATCTCGGAAGCGGCTGAGCCGGAATTTCGAACGTTTTTGTAACACGTTCTACTTTCTGGCGGCGACCTTACGTGCGGGTGCCTTCTTGACGGGTGCCTTCTTGGCGGGTGCCTTCTTGGCGGGTGCCTTCGCGGGGACGACCTTCGCGGGGACGACCTTCTTGGCGACGGCCTTCTTCGCGACGCCGGCCTTCTTCGCGACGCCGGGCCTGGCGGGGGCTTTTCGCGCCGGCGCCTTTCTCGCCGGTGGCGCCGGCGCGGCCCCGGCGGATTGTTCGCGGCGGCGCCGCACGCTGGCTTCGAGTTTGGCCAGCAGGTCCGAGACGTCGTCGGTGTCGTCCAGCCGGGCGGGCGCTTCGACGGTGGCGAAGGCCTGCCCGCCGGCCAGTTTGGACTCGACCAGGACCTGCAACTGCTCCTGGTAGGTGTCGGTGTACTGCTCGGGGTTGAAATCCCCGGCCATCGACTCCACCACCTGCCCGGCCATCTTCAGTTCCGGAGCGCGAACCTCGACATCCTCACCAAGTGAGGGGAAGGCCGGGTCGCGGATTTCGTCAGGCCACAGCAGCGTGTGCACCACCATGACGTCACGCTTACCGAATCTCTTGATCCGCAAGGCTGCCAGCCGGGTTTTGTTCCGCAAAGCGAAGTGCACGATCGCCACCCGATCGGTTGCGGCCAGCGCCTTGGCAAGTAGCACATAGGATTTCGAGGATTTACCGTCGGGCTCCAGGAAATAGCTTCGGTCATACATCAGCGGGTCGATCTCGGCGGCTGGCACGAATTCCAGCACTTCGATCTCGTGGCTGCGTTCCTCGGGCAGGGTGGCGATGTCGGCGTCGGTGATCACCACCGTCTGGCCACTATCGGCCTCGTATGCCTTGGCGATATCGCGGTACTCGACCGCCTCGCCGCATTCGTCGCACATCCGTTGATATTTGATTCGGCCGTTGTCCTGGGCGTGCACCTGATGGAACTTCAGATCGTGATCCTCGGTGGCGCTGTACACCTTCACCGGAACGTTCACCAGACCGAAGGCGACGGAGCCTTTCCAGATGGAACGCACGAGTTCAACAATCCGTCGGAATGCGGGGTCAGACGACCGGGACGGATTCGGGGTCCACTCCCAGGGGCATCTCCGGGTTGGCACCTGGGGCGTCGTCGATGTAGACACTCTGGGGTTGCAGCAGGCACTCTCCGGTTTCCGGTACCTGCCCGCCAGTGCAATACGGTTCCCAGTCCTCCGGGTCCGCAGCCGCGTTGGGCGCCGACAGCATTGCTGCGAACATCAGCAGACCCGCTATCGACGACCTTGTCATTGGCTCAGCATATCAGCGGGTAATACGTTGATCAGGTGATCGAGACCTGGCCACCGGGAGCGACGGTGGGTCCGCGGGTCACACTGACCAACCCGGACAAGGTGCTCTACCCGGCCACCGACACCGCGCGAGCCACCACCAAAGCCGACGTCTTCGGGTACTACACAACGATTGCCGAGGTGATGCTGCCGCATCTCGCAGGCCGGCCGGCGACCCGCAAACGCTGGCCCGACGGCGTGGACGAACCGGCGTTCTTCGAGAAGGATCTGCCCAAGTCGGCACCGGACTGGCTGGCCCGCGGCACTCTGGTGCACCGTTCCGGTGCCGCGACGTATCCGATCATCGACAGCGCGACCGCCCTGGCCTGGATCGCGCAGCAGGCGGCGCTGGAAGTCCATGTGCCGCAATGGTGTTTCGGCGCCGATGGCAAACCGGGCCCGGCCAACCGCCTGGTGTTCGATCTCGACCCCGGCGAGGGTGTGACGATGGCGCAGCTAGCTGAGGTGGCGCATGCGGTGCGCGACCTGATGGATGACATCGGTCTGCGGGTCTATCCGCTCACCAGTGGCAGCAAGGGCATGCATCTCTACGCCCCACTCGTCGATCCGGTCAGCAGCGACGGCGCCGCGACGCTGGCTCGTCGGGTGGCTCAGCAGCTTGAGGAGAGCATGCCTGCCCTCGTCACCGCCACCATGACCCGGAGCTTGCGGGCCGGCAAGATCTTCCTGGACTGGAGTCAGAACAACGCGGCCAAGACCACCATCGCGCCGTACTCGTTGCGCGGCCGCCAGACACCCACGGTTGCCGCGCCGCGCACCTGGGACGAAATCGGTGATCCCACACTTTCCCAGTTGCGTTATGAACAGGTGCTGGCCCGGGTGGCCGAACACGGCGACCTGCTGGCCGGTCTGGACGGCGGTGCCCCGCGCAAGCGCCGGGCGAGTGCGCCGCGCGCGAAGCGGACCGCTGCCAAAGCCACCCCATCGACGGCCGCGGAGCCGGTCATCTCGGTCGGCGAACCGCGGACCGGGACGCACCTTCGCGATGTCGCTCCGATGTTGGCCACCCTGGGGTCGGTGGACAAACTGACCGCAGCCCGGTACGCGTTCGAGGGGAAATTCGACGGCTATCGGCTCATGGTCGAGGTTGACCGCGGCCGGCTTGCGTTGCACTCGCGCAACGGCATTGACGTCACCGCTCAGTACCCGCAGTTGCAATCGCTGGCGGCTTCGCTGGCCGATCACCATGTCATCCTTGACGGCGAGGTGGTCGCCCTCGACGAGCACGGTGTACCGAACTTCGCCGAGATGCAGAACCGGGCGCGGGCCACCCGCGTCGAGTTCTGGGCGTTCGACATCCTCACCCTTGACGGTCAATCACTGCTGCGGGTCAAGTATCGCGATCGTCGGCGTCTCCTCGAAACTTTCTCCGCTGGAACCGATCTCATCGTTCCTGAACTCCTCGACGGTAACGGGTCACAAGCGCTCGCCTTCTCGCGCACGCGCAAATGGGAAGGCGTGGTTGCTAAGAGATGGGACTCCACCTACCAGCCGGGTCAGCGGTCGGCGTCGTGGATTAAAGACAAGAACTGGAACACCCAGGAGGTCGTCATCGGCGGTTGGCGCAGGGGCGAGGGCGGGCGTTCCAGCGGGATCGGCGCGCTGCTGTGCGGCATCCCGGACGGCGGGGCCCTGCGGTTCATCGGCCGGGTCGGCACCGGATTCACCGAAAAGGACCTCGCCGGACTCAAAGCCACGCTTGCTCCGCTGCACACCGCTGAATCGCCCTTCCGCCCAGCGCTGCCGCGCCAGGAGACCGTCGGCGTCACCTACGTCCGGCCCGAACTCGTCGGCGAGGTCCGCTACGGCGAGCTGACCGCCGACGACCGGTTGCGGCATGCCAGCTGGCGGGGCCTTCGTCCGGACCGGGACGCCGTCGACGTCAGGCTCGAGCGAGAAGCCTAGGCGCTGTTTCGGACTGGATCGTCAGCCCCGCAGGATCGGCCGCAGCGTGTCCAACACATTCGGATCCTCAATGGTCGACGGTATCGGTTCGTCGCGGCCGTCGGCGATCCCGCGCATGGTCTTGCGCAGGATCTTTCCCGACCGGGTCTTGGGCAGTGCGGGTACAACGTCGACGGTGGAGAAACAGGCCACTGCCCCGATCGAGTGCCGGACCGCCGCCACCAGTTCGGCAGCCAGGCCGTCGGCGGACGCCCCGGACTTGAGCACCACCAGTCCGCGCGGCAGCTGACCCTTGATCTCGTCGGCCACCCCGATCACCGCGCACTCGGCCACTGCCGGATGCGCCGCCAGGACGGCCTCGATTGCTCCCGTCGACAACCGGTGTCCGGCGACGTTGATGACGTCGTCGATGCGGCCCATCACGAATAGGTAGCCGTCGTCGTCGATGTAGCCGCCGTCACCGGTCAGGTAGTAGCCCGGATGTTCACACAGGTAGGCCGCTTCGTAGCGGGCGTCATCGCCCCACAGGGTCGGCAGGGTGCCGGGCGGCAGCGGTAGCCGGATGCAGATCGCACCTTCCTCGCCCGGCGCGCAGCCAGAGCCGTCCGGATGCAGAATCTGCACGTCGTATCCGGGCATCGGCACGGTCGGCGAGCCGGCCTTGAGCGGAAGCTGTTCCACTCCAACCGGATTGGCTGCGATCGCCCAACCCGTCTCGGTCTGCCACCAGTGGTCGATCACCGGGATACCGAGCACTGTCGACGCCCAGTGGTAGGTGTCCGGGTCCAGCCGCTCGCCAGCCTGGAACAGATACCGCAGCGACGACAGGTCGTACCGGCCGATGTGTGTTCCCTGCGGATCCTCCTTGCGGATTGCCCGCAGCGCGGTGGGGGCCGAGAAGAGCGCCGAAACCCGGTGCTCGGAGACCACCCTCCAGAACGCGCCCGGATCCGGTGTACCGATCGGCTTTCCCTCGTAGAGGACCGTCGTGGCGCCGGCAAGCAGGGGGCCGTACACGATGTAGGAGTGGCCGACCACCCAGCCCACATCTGAAGCCGCCCAGAACACGTCACCGGCTTCGATGTCGTAGATATGCCGCATGCTCCACATCAGTGCAACGGCATGGCCACCGTTATCGCGCACGATGCCCTTGGGTTTACCGGTGGTGCCCGAGGTGTAGAGCACGTAAAGCGGATCGGTGGCCGTCACCGGCACCGGATCGGCCGGCGTGGCTGTCTCCATCAACTCGAGCCAGTCGCGATCGCGGTCGGAGATTAGGTTGCAGCGGTGTTCGGGGCGCTGGACGATCACGCAGGCCCGCGGTTGGTGCTGCGCGCGCTGCAGGGAGTGGTCGAGCATCGGTTTGTACTCGATCACCCGGGTCGGTTCGATCCCGCAGGACGCCGAGACGATCACCACCGGCCGGGCATCGTCGATGCGGGTCGCCAGTTCGTGACTGGCGAAGCCGCCGAACACCACCGAGTGCACCGCGCCCAGCCGCGCGCAGGCCAGCATTGCGATCACGGCTTCGGGGATCATCGGCATGTAAAGCAGTACGCGGTCACCCTTGCCGACCCCCAGCCCGCGTAGTACCCCGGCAAAACGTGCTGTCTGGTCAAGTAATTCGCGATAGGTGTAAGTGCGCTTCGACCCGGTGACGGGGGAGTCGTAGATCAGGGCGGCCTGATCCCCGCGGGCAGCGATGTGGCGGTCCAGGGCGTTGGCGCAGGTGTTCAACTCCGCATCGGGGAACCACCGGTAGAACGGCGGGTTGTCGTCGTCGAGAATCCGCCGGGGTTCCCGCGTCCACGTCACCGCACGCGCGGCGGCTGCCCAGAAAGCCGCCGGATCGTCCACGCTGGCTTGGAAAACGTCGCGGTATTGGTCCATGCCCTGCACGGTAGCGCGGACGCATCGCTATCGTCGCGGCATGGCAGCAGTGGCATTCGACGTCCCCGAAGCCGGCATCGCCCGGATCACCCTCCACCGACCCGAGGTGCTCAACGCCATCGACGGTGCCCGGCTCGACGGTCTCGATGTGGCACTGGACCGGCTGGGGTGGCTGCATCCACTGTAAGGCTGGGCCCGCTGCAGGACTCAGGCTTTCGCGATGACGTTCTCTGCGAACCATTCCAGGTTGCGGAGCTTGGCGTCCAGCGGTTCGGTGTCGGGTCCGTTGATGTAGGGGATTCGGAAGCCGACGATGACGTCGGTGACGCCCTTGTCCTCAAGACGTTTCACACCGTCGACGGTGAAGCCGTCGATCGAGATGACGTGGACCTGGAAGTCCTTGTCGGCTGTACCCTCTTCCTCGCGGTAGCGGTTGAGCTTGGCCAGCAGTTCATCGAGGTCCTCCTCGCCACCGCCGTGCATCCAGCCGTCGTTGCGCGCCGCTCGGCGCAGTGCGGCGTCGGCGTGCCCGCCGATCAGGATCGGGATTGGTTCGGTGGGTGCGGGTGTCATCTTGGTCTTGGGGATGTCAAAAAACTCGCCGTGGTACTCGAAGTAGTCGCCGGTGGTGAGCCCGCGGATGATCTCGATGCACTCGTCCATCCGCTTGCCCCGCTTGGCGAACGGCACTCCCATCAATTCGTAGTCCTCGGGCCACGGACTGGTACCCACCCCGAGACCGACCCGGTTGCCGATCAGCGAGACCAGCGAGCCGGCTTGCTTGGCGAC
>Ga0114971_10003734_pt1 | contig 10320 bp, 5 predicted proteins | sample M_140625_MF_Meta_FD_87320 | JGI IMG/M metagenome (GOLD analysis project Ga0114971, IMG submission 87320) | Freshwater microbial communities from Lake Montjoie, Canada to study carbon cycling - M_140625_MF_MetaG | ecosystem: Environmental > Aquatic > Freshwater > Lake | place: Lake Montjoie...
CTTTAAAATGAAGTCTACAGGATTCTTCACTCCCAAAATTTGCTGTAAAACTGAATAAATTCATAGTTTTTTTTATAAAGATAATACATTTTTTTAAATTATGGGTAATTACGGACAATCAATAAATTTTATTATAAAAAAAGTGTTTTAAGGTATTTTTAGAACAAATAAAAGTGATAGTAAATTCATACTATTGAAATTTATTAAAGAAATTCTATAAAAGAATGAAATTTATTATTTTATAACCCTATGGGAAAAAAAATCCCGCTCATTGCTGAACGGGATGTAAATTTATTTTGATTTTTAATTAAGCTAACATTGTAACCGGATTTTCAATAAACAATTTTAATGTTTGTAAAAATTGAGCTCCAGTTGCTCCATCGATTGTACGGTGATCACATGCTAAAGACAACATCATTGTATTTCCAATAACAATTTGACCATTTTTAACTACTGGTTTTTCAACGATTGCACCTACGGATAAGATTGCAGAATTAGGTTGGTTTATTATAGAATTAAATTCTACAATTCCGAACATTCCAAGATTTGAAACAGTAAAGGTGCTTCCTTCCATTTCGGTTGGTAGTAATTTTTTGGTTTTTGCTCTTCCGGCTAAATCTCTAACCCCTGCTCCTATTTGAGATAAACTCATGGCATCGGTAAATCGTAAAACTGGAACTACCAATCCGTCTTCAACAGCTACTGCAACTCCAATATTTACATGGTGGTTGATGGTAATTGCATCTTCTTTCCATTGTGAATTAATTTTTGGATGTTTTTTTAATGCCATCGCACAAGCTTTGATTACCATATCATTAAACGATACTTTAGTATCTGGCACTGCATTAATAATACCTCTTGATTTCATTGCATCATCCATACTTACTTCAATAGTAAGATTGTAATGTGGCGCTGTAAATAAAGATTCTGCCAGACGTTTTGCAATGATTTTTCGCATTTGCGAATTTTTAATTTCTTCGGTAACTACCTCACCAGCCGGAACGAATGGTTTTGTTGTTACTACTGGTTCAGAAGCTGCTTGAGGTGCTACATCTGGATCCGAAACTGTATAACTTTCAACATCATTTTTCGTTATTCTTCCGTTTTCACCAGAACCTTGCACTTGAGAAAGGTTGATCCCTTTATCTTTGGCAATTTGTTTTGCTAATGGAGAAGCAAAAATTCTTCCATTATCTGTAGTTGTCAGTACATGAGCAATAGATTGAGGTTGAGCAGCTGGTGCAGTTTCAGTTGGTGTAACTGTTGCAGCTATTTCTCCTTTTACGTAATTATCTGCTACTCCTGTTATATCTGTTCCTGCTGGTCCTATGATAGCTAAAACACTATCTACTGGCGCAGATTCCCCTTCTAGTATCCCAATAAATAATAGAGTCCCTGCGTTAAAAGATTCGAATTCCATTGTTGCTTTATCGGTTTCGATTTCAGCTAGTATGTCGCCCTCTTTAACATCGTCTCCAACTTTTTTCAACCAGGTTGCAACAGTTCCAGTAGTCATTGTATCACTTAAGCGTGGCATAGTAATTACTTTTACACCTGGAGGAATTGCGAAAGCTGTATGTACTATTGGAGCGTCTGCAATTGGAGCTGCTTCAGCTTTTGGAGCTTGAGTTGCACCTGCTAATAAACCTGAAATATCTTCACCTTCTTTTCCAATTATTGCTAATAAAGAATCTACTGGAGCAGATTCTCCTTCTGGTATTCCAATGTGTAATAATACACCAGAATTAAAAGATTCAAATTCCATTGTAGCTTTATCCGTTTCGATTTCAGCTAAAATGTCTCCTTCTTTGATAATATCTCCAACTTTTTTAAGCCAAGTAGCAACAGTTCCTTCAGTCATTGTGTCGCTTAAACGAGGCATGTTTATTACTGTAGCCATAATTATAATCTATGAGAAATGAAAGGATAATTTTCTTGTTCGTAAACCACATCATACAATTGTTGTACTTCTGGAAACGGAGATTCTTCTGCAAATTTTTCACATTCGTCAACCAAATCTTTTACTCTTTGGTCAATAGCTTCAATTTCTGCTTCTGTAGCATATTTCTTTTCTTTAATTACATCCAAAACTTGCGTTATCGGATCTATTTTTCGGTATTCTTCCACTTCGTCTTTAGTACGATATAGTTGTGCATCCGACATCGAGTGACCTCTATAACGATACGTTTTCATTTCTAAAAATGTTGGTCCATCACCACGACGAGCTCTTTCAATTGCTTCGGTCATTGCTTCTGCAACTTTTACAGGATTCATTCCGTCTACAGGTCCACAAGGCATTTCATATCCTAAACCAAGTTTCCAAACGTCGGTATGATTTGCGGTTCTCTCCACAGATGTTCCCATTGCGTATCCATTGTTTTCACAAATAAATACTACAGGAAGTTTCCATAACATAGCCATATTAAAAGCTTCATGAAGTGATCCTTGACGTGCTGCACCATCCCCAAAATAGGTTAAAGTTACTCCGCCAGTATTGAAATATTTATCGGCAAAAGCCATACCTGCTCCTACCGGAATTTGCGCACCTACGATTCCGTGACCACCAAAAAATCCTTTTTCTTTTGAGAAAATATGCATAGATCCACCCATTCCTTTAGAAGTTCCAGTTACTTTTCCGTACAATTCTGCCATAACTCTTTTTGGATCTACTCCCATTGCAATTGGTTGCACGTGATTACGATAAGCAGTAATCATTTTATCTTTAGATAAGTCCATTGCATGGATAGCTCCAGCAAGAACTGCTTCTTGACCATTATATAAATGTAAAAATCCCCTAACTTTTTGTTGGATGTAAACTGCAGCCAATTTGTCTTCAAATTTTCTCCAGAACTGCATATCCTCATACCAGTTTAAATAAACTTCTTTAGTAATCTCTTTCATTTTTGATGAATTACGTATGTTATTTTTTATTTTTTAATACAAATTAAAGGCAAATAAATAATGGATCATTAATTTGCCAATGGCAAAAGTAAGATATTGCAAGTAGATGAAAAAATTAATATCTATGAAAATGTAATTTTTTAACAGTGGTTTATTCAAAAATATCAACTACATCGATATAGGTTATAAAGAATTTTTATTAAACGATAAAGGCAATAAATTATTGATAGAATCAGACTTGTATACTTCCCCTTTTTCCCCCATAAAATAAATTTCAATTGGAGTGTCTTGCTTAAATTCATATTCAGCAATTGATTGACGACAAGACCCACATGGTGGAATTGGGGACAAAGTAGGATTAGAATCAGAAGCTGCTGAAATTGCAATAGTTAACATTTTCGCTTCTGGATAAATTGCTCCCGCCTGATAAATAGCAACTCTTTCTGCACAAAGCCCGGATGGATAGGCTGCATTTTCTTGATTGGAACCTAAAACAATTTTATCATTATCTAATAAAATAGCTGCACCTACTCTGAAATGTGAATAAGGAGCATAGGCTTTTTTTCTGATTTCAATTGCTTGTTGTATTAAATTCTGAATTTTATTAGGCAATTCAACAATACTATTAAAAACATCGAATGTTGTGGTAATTTGTATTTCTTTCATTGGATTATTGAGGAAAAAAAATCCAAATTTTAAACTGAAATTTGGATTTTTGTTAATTTTTAAATCTATTATAAATCGTCGTATTTATCACCAAAATTAAAGGTTAGAGAAAAACGAAGCGTATTTTCTAGAGGACTTTTTATTTTAGAAGCATTGAACAAATAGGAAACATCTACTTTAACAACATTATATTTAAATCCAGCGCCGAGTGAGAAAAATTTTCTAGCACCTTTCATTGGACTTTCATGAAAATAACCCAATCGCATTGCAAAAGAATCCTGATAAGAATATTCTGCTCCAGCAGAGTAAGTTACTTCTTTTAATTCCTCTGAGAAACCTCCTGGAGCATCACTGAAAGACTTGAAGATTCCAGATACCCAGTTTGTTCTTTTGTAATCGTCTAAAGCTTTGTCGTAATCGAGTTTATCTACAATACCATCTGGAACTCCATTTGGGCCTGTTAAGTCCCTCCCATTATATCCATTTCCTGCACTACCAGAAACTTGTGGTGTTGGCACCAATAATTTAGCAAATTCAACATTTAAAGCAACCTTGCTGTACTCATCTAAAATAAAATCAAATCCACCACCTAGTCGCAAGTTAGCCGGTAAGTAGTTGGAAGTAACATCGCTTCTAGTTCCGTCATAACTTATTTTTGGACCCATGTTCTGAAAATTAAATCCCAAACGATATCTTCCATTAAAATCGTTGAATGCAATTTCTTCTGATTGAAAAAAACCAGCAACATCAACTGCAAAGGAAGTTCCTGCAACTGCATCGTTATTTATATCTGCTATTTTTAAGTTAGATCTGATATATCTTCCACCAACGGCCATACCAAAATGGTCACTTAATTTTAGCGAATAAGAACCATCTAAAGCTAATTCATTTGGCTTTACTACATTTGCCACATCGTCAAAATTCTGTCTTAATTCGATTTCTCCTAAACTAAAATAACGTAAACTGGTTGCAAAAGCACTTCTTTCAGAAATTCGATTGAAATAATTTACTTGTCCTAAAGAAATATCATTAACTAATTGCGTTAAATAGGGAGTATAATTAATAGAAAATCCTTGTTTATCAAGAGCAAAAACATATTTTGCTGGATTCCATTGTTGGGAATAGGCATCTGAAGATGTTGCAACTCCTTGGTCTCCCATACCCGCAGCACGGGCATCAGATGCTACCAATAAGAAAGGAACTCCAGTTGTAATAACTCTTTCTTGTGCAGTAATAAATTGATTTGAAAAAACAAGCAATACTAATAATACTACTATTTTACATGTGCTAATTTGATTATTAATTAGTAATTTTTCAATTTTGGATTTCATTTTCATCGCGTTATTATTTAACAAATATAGTATTTTCTTATAGGATAACAAGTTTTTCATATTTTTCTGCCTTATTGTTGGAAACCGAAGATTTAACCGTTAGTTTATAAATATATACTCCTTTTCCGATTTTATCACCAAAATCATCTTTACCATCCCAAGTGATTTCTCTGGAAAGAAATCCTTCGGTAGTTACTAATTGATTGATAGTTTTTACAATTTTACCCGTTATTGTCATGACCTGAACTTGAACTTCAAGAGGCTCATAAGGCTTGTTATGACTGAACCAAAATTGAGTATAATTCACAAACGGATTAGGATAATTTAATACATTTGTAAGGGTTACATCCTGGCTATTTGCAACTACAAATTGAATTTCATTGGAAACATAATTATTATAAACATCCCAAGCTTTAAAAATTATAGTATGTAATCCTGGGGCTAAATTACGGAATGGAAATCTAATTTTTCCTTTCATATAATTGTTTATTTCTGTTTCGTAATAATCGTTTAAGACATAAGGTTTTGTATCAACACCATCTAAAATTGCAACGATATCATGTCCTATGCCACTTGCAGTATTTATTCCGTGTTCATCTTCCAGAAATGCGAGAAAAAAAGGAGATTCATTTGTGATTCCTCCATTAACAAAGTTCTCATCATTCAAATATAACCTTACTCTTGGCGGAGTCACATCGGCAGCGGCATTGGTATTTATTCCGCCAACTTTTATATTTAAATTGTAACCCGTTTTATCCAAAATTACCTGATTTCTTTTGGCGTAAAAACTTACTCTACCATTTCCTAATGGAATCTTAATGTCTTTAGGAACTACAAAACCCAATTCAAATATACCATTCGACACTGATGCATTCCCTCTAAAAATAGTTTCCCCTAAATTTACTAATGAAATTGGCGGACTATAGCCATCATTATTTAAGGTCATTTGAGAATAATTTTTATCAAAAACATTAACCGATAAATCTCCAATATAAGAAGTTAATAAAGCGCCATTTTCATCTTGAACTTCCCCAGTAAATTTTATATAACTCAATGCCTTTAAATCTTCTACAGGTTGCGTCATCGACACATCATTAATTTTAGTAAGAACCACATTAGGTTTTGGAATAGCTAACTTTAATGCAGGATCTCCAATGTAGGATGTTACTCTAATAGCAGAACCATCGGCATTACTTATACTTTTTGCCTGTCGTAAAGCTTCAGCTATTGAAACACTTGAAGAATTAAATGAAAAAAGTATACTCGATAATGAAGTATTAAAATCAAAAGCATAACTAATTTCTCGAGTAGTTGAAACCAATGAAATAGCTCCGCCCGAAGGGTTCCAATACGTATATTCTCCAGCTGTTGGTCGGAATGGGTTGTCAAAACGTGTAAATTGGCAGGTTATTGTTATGAATAAAGGATATCTATATTGGTTGTGAAAATTGGCACCATCTAATTTATCCCAAAGTCGTTCTCCTGTTAATCCATCCTCACCACCGTGTCCTAAATAATTAAATACTAAAGCTCCTTTTTCAAAATAATTGGTTAAATCTTCTTTGGCTTTAGGATATCGAGCACCTCCGGCGGATGTTTCTTGTTGGTAAGAATCTAAAAGAATTTTCTTGAAATTTAAAAACGGTTTATTAGAATAAATTAAATCGGTAAGATTGTTTTGAGCAGCTTGCAAAACTTGATCACCGTCTTTATCGGTGTCGTCTGAAATAGACACATAATTATTTCTCCAACTTCCATAAGATTTAATGTCGTGGTATTCAATTACTTTATTTACCATTTCTTCTGCCTGTTGCAATGAGGAAACTAACATTCTACCAACAGCAATGTCTGGCGCACCATAATTACTATCCATATTTCCTTCTGTAGCATCCATCTCTACAAAATAATCGTCGGAGGAAAAAGAGGTAGCAAATTCAGTGTAACTATTTACTGCATGATAAATAGGAACAATATTGGTATTATTTCGAATTCTATCTTTAAAATCGTAAGATGCATCCCCAAAAAGATTTACATATTTTATTTTATTGGATGGAGAAGATGCATTTTGATAAACATATTTTATGAAATTTCTAATGGCTCCGATGTCCTGTTTTCCCCCGCTAAATTCAGGATAAATAAGATCTAGGTTAACTACTTTTACATTTAAACCAGAATAATTTCTGTGGAAATTAGCTAACTTTTCAGCTTGTGAAAATAAAAAACTCGGCGTAATAATTAAATAATCAACATCTTGAAAATTACCCTGCGCATTTTTAAAAATTGTTCCTTTTAAATTTTGGTTGGTTACAGAAACATTAGATTCTTTAGAAGGAGTGTATAAATCTGACAAATCAACGGCAATGTATTTTTTTTCTTGTCCTAAAAGAGAATTAAACGAAAAACTACTTTGTCCTGTATTTGAATAGGAGCCAACATTGTATATATCTGTAATATCCCAAACTTGTGAAATTCCAACAGCATTGGAAATTTGATATTGTGCTATTCCTGTTAAAGAACTTGCAGCATTGTAAGCAAAACGAAATTGTTTTCCGTAACCTATCAAATTACTTTTTACCTTTAAGTTTATATAATCTAAATAACCTTTGGAAGTTGGAACGCCATTATTATTATAGGTGAGTTTAATACTAATATTTGCAACCGCAGGAAAGTTTGTGTTTGAAGGTAAATTGGCTTCAGCAGCTACTTTACCCGAGTTTAAAGCGACATCTACCATAGATAAAGTTCCTAAATTCAATCCGTTAGCTGCTGCCACAAAGGAAGTGGAAACTACTGAAAGAGCACCGGTATGAAGCGCAATGTTAACAGGTGTTGTTGTGTCAATATTTGGAAAATTGAAATCAAAAGTTTGTTCGTTTTTTAAACTAAAATCTTCTCCAAACCAAGTTCTGCCTAACTTTCCGATATTATTTAAATCTACCTCATGAAACTGATAATCATCAAATTTGGTAATTACAACATCCGGATTTCCTGCAGGCTGTGTAATTGGACTTATTCTTTTTCCATCGGCAGCACCAACAGTAATATAATAATAGGATCTATCAGCATATAAATTCAAGTTGGTTTTGTTTTCTGGACTCCAATTATCCATTCCCTCGGCATAAAACAAAATATAATCTTCATCGTTAAAACTACCATCCGATTCGCCTACAATTTGTATTGAATTTTCTGTTAAATCTGAAGGATAAGAAATACTATTAGATAATGGAGCCATTCGTCCGCCCAATCCATAAATTTGAATTTTTTTGGGATTAATACTACTTACATCAAAACCTAAATCGGATAAAAAACTTCTAGAAATTTTATATACACCTGATTTTTGAACGTAAATACGTTTCCAAGTTCCAGATGATAAAACCGAATTTGAAATTGCTGCAACACTATTATTAGAATTAACTTTGGAAAAATTAATTTCTCTATTAAAAGAATAGGTTAATGATTTTACTTTTTTATATCCGGATTCGTCTTTGATTATAGGAGAAAAAGTGAGATAAGCATAATATTTATCTCTAGAAACAATGGTCTTAACAGAAGAATTAATAGAAGGTTTAAGTAATGATATATTCAAATCCCCTATTTGGGTGGCAGAAATAGATTCGAAAATTATATTAGTGATTTGTAATGAGGACTCGTCGACAAAATAATTAATTGGAATTTTCTTAATATATAAAATTGATTTATCTTGAAAATCAAAATTATAACTATCGGAAGAAAATTGAGGTACTTGTAATTTTAATTCCCCAATAGAATAGTCTGTTTTGGTTACCCAATCAATAGTAATAAAAGAGTTTTGTTGCCCATTAATTAAGCAACTAAACAAAAGTATAATAAGGATAAAAAACTTTTTCATTAACTAGAGAAACGCAAATTTTCAATTAATATTACAATTTTATAAAATTAAAATTTATTCTCTACAATACAATAATAAATATCCGTTAACGTTATATATTTGTGTTCTAAATATTTTTTTATATTTTTTAAAAAAGATGTTGCAATTAAATGGTTATTTCTTATATTGCGGCTCGAAATTTATTACCTACCTAAGTATGAAAGTAAACAAATTTATGGCAATTAAAGTATTACTAATAATAGTAATTACAATTAGTTTTTCAAGTTGTAGCAAAAAGTCGAGTTCTAATACTGGATCTAAAGCAACAGGATGGAAAATCAACGATAAAAAAGGAGGATTTCAATATGCTTCTAAATTTAAGAAACAAGAAACTGGACCTGGACTAGTGTTAGTAGAAGGTGGTACATTTACAATGGGTAAAGTTCAAGACGATCCAATGCACGATTGGAATAATACTCCAAACCAACAACATGTTATGTCCTTTTATATGGACGAAACAGAAGTTACTAATATGATGTATACGGAATATTTAGAATGGTTAAAAAGGGTATTCCCTCCTGAAGAGGAAAATTATAAAAATATTTATGAAGGTGCTTCTTTAGATACTTTAGTATGGAGAAATCGTTTAGGATACAATGAAACCATGACCGAAAACTATTTAAGACACCCTGCATATGCAGAATATCCAGTGGTTGGAGTAAATTGGATTCAAGCAACTGAATTTAGCAAATGGAGAACAGATCGTGTAAACGAATCCGTATTAGAAAGAGAAGGATTTTTGAAAAAAGACTCAAAAGTTACGGATGTTAAAGGCGAAGCCACATTCAGTACTAACACTTATTTATCTGCTCCAACAAAAACTTATGGTGGAGATGACAAAATTGTATTAAAAGGACCTAGAAACTCAAAAGCAGCTGGTAAAGGCGGAACTAAAGGCGCTGATGGCACCGTTAAAGAAGCTAAAAACGTTTATGCTCAAAGAACTTCGGGATTAATTTTGCCAGAATATCGTTTACCTACCGAAGCAGAATGGGAATATGCTGCTGCTTCCGATGTAGGACAGAGAGAATATAACACATACAAAGGACAAAAGAAATATCCTTGGTCTGGTAGCTACACTAGAACTAGCAAAAGACAAATTAAAGGAGATCAATTGGCTAATTTTAAACAAGGAAAAGGAGATTATGGCGGAATTGCAGGATGGTCTGATGACAATGCTGATATCACTAACAAAGTTAAATCCTACCCGCCGAATGATTTTGGTTTGTACGATATGGCTGGAAATGTTGCCGAATGGGTAGCCGATGTTTACCGTCCGATAGTTGATGATGAAGCAAATGACTTCAATTACTTTAGAGGTAATGAATATTTTAAAAATAAAAATGGAGAGGATGGAAAAGTAGAATTAGTAACTCAAGAAACTCAAAAGTTTGACACAATGAGAAATGGTAAACTTATTGCTAGAAACTTTATTGGTCAAATTGCCCAAATACCTGTAGACGATAAAGAAACATATCTAAGACAAAACTTTGATAAAAGTAATGAAAAAAACTA
>Ga0114971_10003735_pt1 | contig 10317 bp, 6 predicted proteins | sample M_140625_MF_Meta_FD_87320 | JGI IMG/M metagenome (GOLD analysis project Ga0114971, IMG submission 87320) | Freshwater microbial communities from Lake Montjoie, Canada to study carbon cycling - M_140625_MF_MetaG | ecosystem: Environmental > Aquatic > Freshwater > Lake | place: Lake Montjoie...
CTTGATAGGTGCCGGATGCGGGGTCGAAATCCACGTGGTCCCCCAGCTGATAGCGCAGGGCGATGGGCTGGGTGTGGTAGTGGTAGGTGCCCCGGTTCTGCTGGTGGGCGAGGGCGGCGTCGAAGGTTTTCCCCTCGTTGACATAGGCGTCGCGGTTCCAGATGCGGTCGCCCGGTCCGATTCCGGCGCGCGGGTCGGCGTCCCGTCTGTGCTCATTCGAATAGGAGAACGCATCGCAGGCGTCGAACATTCGCACGCCATCCACAAAGAGGCCGATTTCAAAAAGGCGGTTGGGCTGCGTGTGGGTCTGCGCGCTGGGGTGGCGCGGGATGGCGAAGATGAAATGCTGGTCGGTGGGCAGATTGGGGAACCGTCCGTTGAGCCAGGGCCCCATGATCTGGCTGCCGAGGCCGGTGCTGCGGATGTAGACCCAGTTGGACGAGGAAAGGACGGCCTGCACCCCGCAGTAGGCCGGCTGCGACTGGACGTTTCTGCCGTTGCTCCAAGTGGTTTCCGAACGCCCGGATTGTTTATCCGCGTCGGTGCTGTAGATGCGGGCGAACTGGCCGGAGTTGCGGGTGAACCAGGAGGTGAGCTGGGGGTCGGCGGCGGCGCTGAACACGCCTGTGAATAGGGCGCTCCAGAAGAGAGCCGTGGCGGCTGTTCTGTTTTGCGATCGTTTCGTCATTGCTTGAAGGGGGCCACGCCAGTGCGAAGGATACGATAAAATAGCGCGGCGTTCGTTCGCGCCGCACCGGAGTCCAAGGCGGTGGTGAGAAGGGTGTTGGTCGCTGCGGAAAGGAGGGTGTTCGTGGTCCAGTTGGCGCTGGCGAGATTGGTCTTGGACAGCAAAACGTAAGAGCCGCCCTCGATGCTGCTCCATGTCAGGGTCACCGTGCCGCTGGCGCTGTTGACGGCAGGTGCTTTTAAGACCTCTTGCAAGTTGGTTCCGCCCAGAAAATAATTGGTGATACCTGTTGGAGGAATGGTCACACCTTGGGCGGATCCGTTTTTGATGCCATAATACTGTTTTGCGAGCATGTACGGGAAAGCCGGGTTTCCGGCGGAGTCGATTGAAACAAAGTAAGCATAGGTGCCTCCCGGAAAATCCGGTGTCACACAGTTGCGCCCGTTATATTGGTCAAGATCAAAGTCGGTTCCCTGCTGGTAATACGTATGCGTTCCTGAATTCGTCAAGTCCCCGAGATAGTCGTAGTCCGCGGAATAGCGTCCGAGCGAGTAAAGGATCGTGTTTGGACCGTTGCCGGAGGTGTAGGTGGTGGTTGGACCGTAATTGGTAGGCGAGAGAGTGACCGGGTTGACATTGCCTGGGTTGGGATAGTTTTGGGCCGCTGCTGCCCATTTGGGCAAAGTCGTTCTGCCAGTGGCTGTCACATCGGTCGTTCCATTCTGCCCATTGCGCAGGACAAACCCGGAGCGCATCCGGCTCACCGCGCTGGCGGCATTGGTCCGATTCGAATAGCCATATGGCCCGTAGATGGGGTAACCGTCGAACGACCAGCCTAAAATGGGGGAGTGACGCAGGTTGGCGTTGTTCGTCGCTTCCAGATAAGTGTAGGTCTTATTAGTCGAGTTATAGGTTGCATTCATGTTGTCCCCAAGCTGATATCGCAACGCTTTAGGTTCCGCGTGATAATGATATTGTCCATTGTTGCCGGGCTGATGGGCAAAGCCCGTATCAAAGGTGACAACCTCCACCGCCAGTGCGTCCCGATACCACCAACCATCCCCCGGGGTGCTATCTGTGCCGCCAGCCGTTGTGGAAGTGGCCGGCGTGGCATTGGTTTGCTTGAACGAAAAAGCATCCCCGAGATCGTAAATCACGACCCCGTTCACCATCAACCCGACCGGGCCGCCCATATGCGCGGGTTTCGGGGTTGTTGCCGGCGATGGGGTGCGGGTGATGGAGGCCGTGTAATTTTGCGATAACGGCCAGAACCCCCACGGATTATTCTGTGCTGCGCTGCCATACCACGGGCCCATGATATAAGAAGCCAGGCCGCTGGCGTTGATGTAAACGTTGCTCGCTGAGTAACAAACCCTCTGCACGTCGGAATACGCCGGCAAAGTTTGGCTGGCGCTGCCGGTGTTGTTATTGGCAACCCCGGCGGAGGGCCACGTGGTCTGCGCTGTGGCGCCGTTGGTCTGGGTGACCCGGGCATACAGGCCGCTGTTGACGGTGAACCAGGACGTGATAATGGGATCCGCCTGCGCCGTCGCTGCGCAGATCCATCCGGCGGCCAAAAGAAAGTGAATGCGGATCATTAGTTTCACGGCATAGAATTACAAAATCGAAGCTTAAGGCAACATGAAGCCGTTTTTTTTGGGAATCCGGACGGCGGCTTCTTCATCCTCCCTTAAGGTGGGGGATGCCACGCTGTTTCCCGAAGACGCGGGCTGGCGGACGCGGACTTCCTCTGATAAAACCCGCAGGCAACCATGAGAATCTTGATTGTTGAAGATGAGCCCGATTTGCTCGCCGGCCTGGCGCAGGCCCTGCGCGAGGAGGGCTATGCCGTGGACACCGCCGACAACGGCGAGGACGGGCTTTTCAACGCCGAGGGCACAGATTATGACGCCATCGTGCTCGACGTGATGCTGCCCGGGTTGGACGGCTGGGAGGTGCTGAAGCGCCTTCGCAAAACCAAAAAAACGCCCGTGCTGATGCTCACCGCGCGCGATCAGGCCCGCGACCGCGTGAAAGGCCTCGACACGGGCGCGGATGATTACGTCGTCAAACCCTTTGATCTTTCCGAGCTGTTCGCCCGGCTCCGGGCCCTCATCCGCCGCAGCGCGAACCAGACCACCAGCCTTCTTGAAATTGGCAACGTGTCGATTGACACCGCCGCCCGGAACGTATTTCTCAAGCGCAAGCCGGTGGAAATCACCGCCCGCGAATACGCGCTGGTGGCATTTCTCGCCCTGCATCGCGGCGAAGTCGTCACCCGCACCCAGCTCTACGAGCATCTCTTCGATGAGAATGACAGCTCCCTGTCCAACCTGCTCGACGTCCATGTCTCTAATATCCGCAAAAAGCTCGGGGCGGAATTCATCGTTACCCGCCGCGGCCACGGCTATTGCATTGAATGAAGATTTTCAAATCCATTAAATGGCGGCTGCAACTCTGGTATGGCCTCATCCTGGTGCTGGTGCTGTCGGGGTTTGGATTCACTGCGTACGAGCTGGAAAAGAACCGGCAATTCCGCCGGTTGAATGATGAGTTGCATCAGCGGGTGGTAGTTCTGTCGGCGGCGTTGAGGCGTCAGTCGCCGCGCGGGCCCAATGCGGTCCGTCCGCTATCCGGCCAGCCGCCGCGCCATCAAAATCGGGAGGAGCCCCCGCCGGAAGAGCTTTTGGACGGCCCGTTTCCCGCAAGGAATTCGCCCGGCCAAATGCCCCGGCCGCCCTTTCATTTTTCCCTGCCGCCGGAGGCCGCCCACCTCTTTGAGGCTACTGATCCGAACGGCTATTATTATTCGATTCGATCCCGCGACGGCCGGGAAATCGCTGAGTCCATCGATTTGCCCGGTCTGTTAAAACTGCCCCGTCGCGGGGATGCGCAAACAGCTGACCCGTCGCCAAAACCCCTGTCGCCGCCGGATACAAGCCCGCCCCGGGTGCAGGTGTCCGGAAACCTCCGGGAGATCTGCGAGCTGTTGCCGTCCGGGGAAGAAATCCGGGTGGGTTGCTCCGCGGCGCCGGAATTGAGGGAGCTGCGCCGCACGGCCCTGAGTCTTGGGGCGGTGGGCGGCTTGATTCTGCTGGTCGGGCTGGCGGTGGGCGGCTGGCTGGTCTCGCGTTCGCTCCGGCCCCTCTCCGGCATCAGCGCGGCGGCAGTGAGGATCGCCGCCGGCGATTTGTCCCAGCGCATCCCTCTGGCCGGTACGGAGAGTGAGCTGGGCCAGCTTGCCACCGTTCTAAACGCCACCTTCGCCCGGTTGGAGCGCGCCTTTGCCCAGCAGCGGCAGTTCGCCGCCGATGCGGCGCACGAGCTTCGCACTCCGGTCGCGGTCATCCTTACGCAAACCCAGACGTCACTCGCCCGCGAGCGCGAGGCCGCGAGCTACCGGCAGACCGTCGAAGCGTGCCAGCGCGCTGCCCAGCGCATGCGGACCCTGATCGAGTCGCTGCTGGCCCTCGCCCGTTTCGATGCCGGCCAGGAGGTTTTGAAACGCCTGCGCTTTGATCTGGCCAAGACCGTTGGCGATTGTGCCGGGCTGGTGCAGCCGCTGGCGGACGAACGTGGCGTGAAAATTTCCGTTGAAGTCGAGTCGCTGGAGATAGCCGGCGATCCTGAGCGGCTCGCGCAAGTCGTCACGAATCTATTGACCAACGCGATTCAATACAACCGGACCGAAGGCGAAGTGCGCGTGAGCCTGAAATTAGAAAACGGCGTCGCGGTGCTGGCCGTGGCGGACACGGGGCAGGGGATTGCCGCCCAAGATTTACCGCGCGTGTTCGGACGGTTTTACCGGGCGGACTCATCGCGCACCGGTGCGGGCAATACCGGCCTCGGGCTGGCGATTACCAAAGCCATTGTGGAAGCGCACGGCGGCACGATTGAGGTGGCGAGCGCGGAGGCGGCGGGAACGACCTTCACCGTTCAATTGCCGGCGACGGTTTGATGCCGGTCAGCGCAGGAACAGCTCCGCCGCCGCATCGGCGAAGCGCAGGCCCTGGTGGGTCAGGTGAAACCGGTCGGCCGCCTTTGCGGCCCAGCCGCGCTCAGCGAGTTGATCCATCTCGGAGGCCCATTCCTTCCGCAGATCAAAACCGGTCGTACGCTGGAAAGCCTCGAAGGGCCAACCCGCATTCATTCTCAATCCAAACGCCGCGATTTCCCCGGCGCGCCGCAGCGGGGTCAGCTCCTCACTGGATTCAATGGCGCGCCTGCCTTTTTCCAGCTGGTCGCAATAGAGCTGCGTGTTCGACCAGTTCTTTGTGCGCACTCCGCGCACGTAACCAGTGGCGCTGGGCCCGAGCCCGTGGTAGGAGCCGCCGCGCCAGTAGTTCACATTGTGCTGGCAGGCATGGGACGGGATGAGAGGCTGGGATTCTGAGTTCGGGGCTGATGGGCCCGAATGGCGGGCGAAGTTGGCGATTTCGTACTGGTGGAAACCGCCATTCAATGCGCGCGCGATCAGTTCCTCATACATCTCGCAGGCAAGGTCTTCGTCCACGGAAAATTCGCCCGCCTTGAGCTGCTCGTAAAGCGGCGTGTCGTCCTCATAGATCACTTCATAGCTGGAGAGGTGTTCGCTCTGCATCGCCATTGCCTCATTCAGCGTCGCCCGCCAGATTTCCATCGTCTGGCTGGGAATCGCGAACATCAGATCGAGATTGATGTTTTCGAAGCCGGCGCGGCGCAGGGTGTCGAAGGATTTGAAGACCATCTCGCGCGAGTGGATGCGGCCCAGCCGGTCGAGCAGCGACGCGTCGAGCGATTGCACGCCCATGGAAATGCGGTTGATGCCGAAGTCCCGGAACAGCTTTGCCTTGTCGGTGGAGACCGTGGCAGGGTTGCATTCCACCGTGAATTCGTCCGCGCCGAGCAGGTTGAGCTTTTCCATGGCCCGCAGCAGGGATTCCCACTGGCGCAGGTTCAGCAGCGACGGGGTGCCGCCGCCAAAGAAAACGGTTTGGGGACGGAGATCGTGGTGGACGAGTTCGAGTTCGCGGACCAGGGCGGCGGTGTAGCGATTCACCAGTTCGCCGCTGGAGGCTTCCGAATAGAAGGCGCAATACACGCATTTCTGCGCGCAGAACGGGACGTGAACGTAAAGGCTGGTGACGCGACCGGCGTCGGGATTCGGCATGGCACGAGGGTAACGCCCCGGATTGCCGCTGGCCAATGAAAATGCGCGCGGCGGATAAGACCGGACCCTTGGGCACCGGCGCTACGGAGCTGGGACGAGCTGGACGTTTTCGGCTTTCAACCCCTTGTCGCCAGTCACAATCTCGAAGGAGACGATGTCCCCCTCGTTTAAGGTTTTGAATCCCTGTCCGGCGATGGAGGTGTGATGCACAAAAACATCCTGCCCCGAACTCTGGGAGATGAAGCCGAACCCTTTCTTGTTGTCGAACCACTTGATTTTCCCGCTGGCCATAATGACTCCTTGTTTCTCGGGGCGGACCGTTCCTGAAGACGGCCCTCCTTGCTCCACTTGGGAGGGAGCCGTGGGAAGTATCCGTTTCAAAAATCAGACTTACCCCTGTTCCCCTGAAGAGTTGGGAAAACACCGTCCTGAAGTCAAGGGTGGAATCCCTGCCCGGTCCAACCTGTTTGATTCCCTGCCGCTTGACAGGCTCCTAGTTCGCCGAAATGGGCCAGCTTCTCGCAGCCCTTCGAACCCCAGCGCCTCCTTTCCCCAGCCCTCTCCACCATTTTTATGGAAGAGAGGGAGTGACGACAGCGACGCCTCGCCGTTGGATTCCCCTCTTAATTTCAGAATGGAGATTTAAATTAAAACGTTCACCCGCCGAATGAGGCTAGGCTCTCGCGCAGGTCCTCCCCCTCGCCCCGCGAAAGCTTGAGCGGGGGGGGCGTTTTTTTTTGGCGCTGTCCCTGCTAGGATGGGCGCGCCTCTTTTTTGGAATTCGGGTTTAACGGCATGCCTCCCAGCCGGCGCATGAACAGGTTCCAGCGGGAACGACTCATGTCCCCCCAATAACCCGCTTCCCTTGGCTGGAAGCGCTTCTTGTGGCGCCGGCGATGGGTTTGTTGCGGCCGATTCGTTTTGACGCCTGAGGCATCCTCGCGTAGCGTTTCCACTCTATTTTCAAACAAAGTCATGATTGGCCTCATTAAAAAACTATTCGGGTCGCGCAACGATCGCGAAGTCAAAAAACTCTGGCCGCGTGTCCGGCAGATCAACGAGCTGGAAGCCGGATTGCAGACGCTGTCCGATGACGAGCTTCGTGGGAAAACTGCGGATTGGAAGGCCCGCCTGTCCGTTATCGAGGACAAGGCGGAGCTGGCCGCGGCCCTAGAGGAGATCCTGCCGGAAGCCTTTGCCGTCGTCAAAAACGCCTGCCGCCGCCTGACCGACCGCAAAACGGATGTCCTCGTGCGCGAGCATCCGCTGCGCTGGGAAATGGTCCCCTTCGACGTGCAGCTCATCGGGGGCATCGGCTTGCATAACGGAAAGATTGCGGAAATGGCCACCGGCGAGGGAAAAACTCTGGTCGGCACCCTGCCGGTCTACCTCAACGCGCTCACCGGGCGCGGCGTCCACGTCGTCACCGTGAACGATTATCTGGCCTCGCGCGATTCGGAGTGGATGGGGGCGATCTACAAATTCCTCGGCCTGACGGTCGGCTGCATTTTGAACAGCCAGCCCCCGGCGGTGCGCCGCGCGCATTACGCCTGCGACATCACCTACGGCACCAATGCCGAGTTCGGCTTTGATTATCTGCGGGACAACGGCATGGCCTCGCGCAAGGAGGAGCAGGTCCAGCGCGGTCACTATTTCGCCATCGTGGACGAGGTGGACTCCATCCTGATTGACGAGGCCCGCACGCCGCTCATCATCAGCGGCCCGTCCATGCGCACGCATGATGAGCAGTTTGCCCAGTGGAAGCCGCTGGTGGAATCCCTCGTCCGCGCCCAGCAGGGCTTGTGCAACCGCTTTCTGTCCGAAGCCGGCGCGCTGATACAGAAGCTGAATCCTGCCGACGGGGCGGCGGCGGTCAAGGCCGGCGACCTTGAACGCGAAATCGGCCTGCTGCTGTTCCGCGTCAAGACCGGCCAGCCGAAGTCGGAGGGTCTGATGAAGATTCTGGAGAATCCGGAATATCTCAAGCTGATGAATCTCGCCGAGCTGGAGCTGCACAAGGACCAGAAAAAAGTCGATCTCTACCGCGAGAAAGAGGAGCTGCTTTTTGCCATCGACGAAAAAAGTCACGAGGCGGATTTGACGGAAAAAGGCCGCACCTTTATCAGCCCAAAGGACCCCGACGCCTTCGTGCTGCCCGACCTCAACACCCTGCTGCACGACGTGGATGCTGGCGCAGAGGCAGACGCGCGCAAACGCATGGAGGCCAAGACAAAATTGCAGGCCGACTTCGAGGCCAAGGCGCAAAAAATCCACGCCCTCTCCCAATTGCTCAAGGCCTACAGCCTGTACCAGCTCGACGTGGAATACGTCGTGCAAGACAACAAGGTTCTGATTGTGGACCAGCACACGGGCCGCCTTATGCCTGGTCGCCGCTGGAGCGACGGCCTGCACCAGGCCGTGGAGGCCAAGGAAGGCGTCGCCATCGAACGCGAGACGCAGACGCTCGCGACCATCACGATTCAGAATTATTTCCGCCTGTACGCCAAGCTCGCCGGCATGACCGGCACGGCAGAAACGGAGGCGGCGGAGTTCTTTGACATCTATAAGCTCGGCGTTCTCACTATCCCGACCCATCGGCCGAACATCCGCAAGGATGGGCACGACTCGGTTTACAAGACGCGCCGCGAAAAATTCAATGCCGTGGCCGGGGAAATCAAGGCGATGCACGCCCTGGGCCGCCCGATCCTGGTCGGCACCGTCAGCGTCGAGAGCAGCGAAATGCTGTCGCGAATGCTGAAAAAGGAGGGGCTGATCCATTCCGTCCTCAACGCGAAGTACCATCAGCAGGAGGCGGAAATCATCTCCCGCGCCGGGCATCGCGGCGCGATCACAATCGCCACCAACATGGCCGGCCGCGGCACCGATATCAAACTCGGGCCCGGGGTGGCGGAGGTGGGCGGACTGCACGTGCTGGGGACGGAGCGCCATGAATCGCGGCGCATTGATCGCCAGCTGCGCGGGCGCTGCTCGCGCCAGGGCGATCCGGGGTCGTCCCACTTTTTCATCTCGCTGGAGGACGACCTCATGCGGCTGTTCGGCTCGGACCGCATCGTGAAGCTGATGGAGCGCATGGGGCTGGAGGAGGGTCAGGAACTGACGCACCCGCTCCTGAACCGCTCGATCCAGCAGGCGCAAAAGCGCGTGGAGGGACACAACTTCCAGCAGCGCAAGCGCACGCTCGAATACGACGACGTGATGAACAAGCAGCGCGGCGTGATCTACGGATTCCGCAACGAAATCATCAACGCCACCGACGTCCGCGACCGGCTCATGGACATCATGGAGGAAGTTGTGGTGGACAAGGTGATGCAATTCACCACCCCTGAATCCGAGTTCAGCGAGTGGAAAGTCCGCCCGCTGGCCGACTGGATCAACCTGAATTTCCCGATGGGGCTGCCCGAGGCGGAAATTCTCAAGGCCGCCGAATCCGGCCGTGAAAAACCGGTCGCCGACTCGCTTTACGACGGCCTGAGCGAAGCCCAGTTTGCCCTGTGCACGTTCCTCTCCGAGAGCATCCGCAAGGCCTACGACATCAAGATCAGCTTCGAGAATCCCGAGGCCCTGAAAGAGGTGGAGCGGTTCACCATCCTCAGCGCCATCGACAAGCTGTGGCAGGAACATCTGTATGAGATGGACAGCCTGCGGCACAGCATCGGGCTGCGCGCCCATGGTCAGCGCGATCCGCTGTTGGAATACAAGGCCGAGGCGTTCAAAATCTTCGACGAACTCATGGTCAACGTGAAGACGGAGATCTGCCACAACATCTTCCGCAGCGCCTCCTCTATGCTGGCGTTTGAAAATTTCCTGAAAAACGTGCCGCAGCAGACCCTGCACCATAACGCCAGCGCGTTCGGCGGCGGCGCAGGCACCGGAACCGCTAAGGCCAGCGACGTGGTCAGCGAAGCGGCCGCGGCTGCGGAAGCTCAGGCCAAAGCCCGTCCCGTCCGCACCGGACCCAAAGTGGGTCGCAACGATCCCTGCCCCTGCGGCAGCGGCAAGAAATACAAGACCTGCTGCGGACGATAATCCTCGAATGGTTGGGAGCAGCGCTGTAGGACTGTCCCCGGGGTTGCGCCCTCGGGGCAGGGCGGGATTTTTCCGGCAGGCGGCGACACGCAAGCGCCGATGAGCTCTGTCATTCCGGTGTGTTCGACGTGAAGATTCGGAAGGCCCGTGCTGGCTCTTTTATGGGTCTTAATTGCCGATGTTATTGCCGGTTTCTATGCCGATGGTAAAGCCGTTTTGAGATCATTCAGCAACTTCGTTGTCAGGCAGGTCATTTGAGCGCTCCTGGGAGAATCACGGTCAGTACGACTGATAATAGATTTCGCTCACTTAGCCAGCGGTCATTGGGGCTGGACGCTGCAGCAACAGAGCAGGGCCTTGGTGCCCATGGGGTGGATATCCTCAGCAGCCTCAGCCTTACCCCGATCAATATCGTAATCAATCTCAGTGCTCC
>Ga0114971_10003737_pt1 | contig 10316 bp, 8 predicted proteins | sample M_140625_MF_Meta_FD_87320 | JGI IMG/M metagenome (GOLD analysis project Ga0114971, IMG submission 87320) | Freshwater microbial communities from Lake Montjoie, Canada to study carbon cycling - M_140625_MF_MetaG | ecosystem: Environmental > Aquatic > Freshwater > Lake | place: Lake Montjoie...
CACCGTCCCCAAGACCCCGCCAGGCGCTGTCGGCTCACCTGGAGCGGAAGTCAAATTGCCTACCAATGCCGGTGTCGGCCAAGTCAAACACATCGTAGCGGTGGCCAGCGGCAAGGGCGGTGTCGGCAAATCGACGTTTGCCGTGAATCTGGCCTGCGCTCTCGCCCGTTCACTATCCGAACAAGGCCACCCTGGCCGCATTGGCCTGATGGACTGCGATATCTACGGCCCCTCCGTCCCCTTGATGATCGGCGTCAACGCCCGCCCCACTCTGGATGGCGACGTCTTGATTCCCCTTGAGAACTTCGGGGTTAAAATCATGTCCATGGGCCTGCTTATCGAAGCTGATGCGCCCGTCGTCTGGCGCGGCCCGATGATCATGAAAACCATCACTCAGTTCGCGACTAATGTCCGTTGGGGCGAATTAGACGTCCTGCTCATCGATCTGCCACCCGGCACCGGAGATGCGCAATTATCCATCGCCCAAGCCATGGCCTTGAGCGGGGCCGTCATCGTGACCACCCCGCAAACTGCCGCCGTTGCCGTGGCTTTACGCGGAGCTGCGATGTTCGCGAAAGTGAGCGTCCCCATTATCGGAGTCGCTGAAAACATGAGTTATTATGAAGGGACTGACGGGCAGCGCCAATACCTCTTCGGTCAAGGCGGGGGACTGCGCGTCGCCACGGCCCTGAATACCGAACTCCTCGGGGAGGTGCCCTTGGATCCCGCCGTCCGCCAAGGGGGCGACCACGGAATACCAGTCGTCATCAGCCACCCCGAGAGCAATGCGGCGAGGGTCTTTAAATCGGTCGCCTTGACGATCCTCCGCAAACTCGAAGCCTAATTTTAACGGTTTTGTCGCCTACGGCTTGCCAGATTCATAATAACCTTACAACTTAGGCATCAAGCATGACAGAAATCACCCATGGCGCGCCTCCCGAAGCTGACTTAGCTTCACGGTCTTCGCTTTACGCTGAGTTTCTGGCTGAACGGGAAGAAATCCTGCGCCATAAGTGGATTGAGTCAGAAAAGCTCGGTTCAGATATCGGCTTCGAACGCGCTTTGATTGATTGGACCCGGCACCACCGGGCCCGTTGGCGTTTAGAGCGTCGGCAAGTCCGGCTCGCTTAAAGCGAACCCCTTGGCCTCGCTTGGCCGTCTGCTATTCCGAAAAATAAAAAAGCCGAAGGCATTACGGCCCTCGGCTCTGGAAAAGGAAAACGAAACGAGGCTTAACCCTTGATCTCCTTATGCAGCGTGTGACGGCGCAGGGAGGGGTTGTATTTGAGCTTCTCGACCTTCTCTTGGGAAAGCTTCTTATTACGAGTGGTCATATAGCGGGAAGGGCGTTTGCCTTCTTTACGAGCTTCGGTGCACTCAATGATAACGGTTTCGCGGGCCATGGTGTGGGAGGTTGGTGAGGGTTAAGACTTGGGGAGGGCGATGGGTCGGTGCAAGCCCGAAAAAGAAACAGGGCAACCGCATGGGTCGCCCTGTTTGCCAGCCTTTTGGCCCAAAAGTAAGCCGGTGGGCTTACTTCTTGTGGCGCATATCTTTCGAACGCTTACGACGTTTGTGCTTATTCATCTTCAAACGACGCTTCTTTTTGAGGCTTCCCATAGGTAGGTAGTGGTTCGCATCTAGGCGGGTGCTCGCCTGACAGTAAAGCCGAAACTAAGCAGAAATTCGAGTATCCATCATCCAGGCCCCTGGGCCCCAGGCTTTCTTCACGTCACCAAAGACGGGAATAGCGTCCAGACCCGCCGATACCAAGGCAAAGCAGGCACTTCCACTTCCGGTCAGGCGAAATGCGACCCCATGCATTTTGAGCAAGCTTTCGGACACCGTTGAAAGGGCGAGGTGCTTAAAAAAGACCGCTGGCTGTAAATCATTCCCTAAAACCGAGGGATCTCCCGACGGATGCTTCAGCCAGGCGGCGAGGCGGCTTTGCGCCCTATCGGCCGCCTGATAAGTCCCCGAATCTGCGAGCGCGGCATAGGCCTCAGGCGTGGAAATGCCAAAGGGCGGCTTAATCACCCACACCCGATGATCGAGCAAGACTTGGCGAGCCGCTTCCGGTAATGGCTCCAATCGTTCTCCCCGCCCCCGCATGATCGCGCTTTGGCCACGAATAAAATAGGGGCAATCCGAGCCGACCAGCGCCGCGATCTCTTCTAACTTTTCGAAACCCAACGGGCTCGGAGCTGCCCGGTCCAGCAAACGCAAGGTGGCCGCGGCATCGGAACTTCCCCCGCCCAAGCCGGCGCCGTGGGGAATTTTCTTCGTCAAATGAAAACGTCCAAGAACGCAATCAGGCTGATACCGACGGTAAGCCTGCACCGCTTTCATGACTAAGTTTGTTTCGTCTACCGGCAAAGAAGCATCGTCGCAGGTCAAAGACAATGGCTGCCCCACGTGCATGGCCAAGTGATCCGAGAGGGATAAACTAACGATGAGGCTGAGTAGTTCGTGAAAGCCGTCGGGCCGCTTCCCGGTGACGGCAAGCGAAAGATTTAATTTCGCTGGAGCAGCTTCGACAAGCACTTGCCTAAATTAGTCGGCTCCGCCCTTGAAGCGAGGTCAATCCGTTCGCGCTTAAGGTCGCGGATGGGCCTTGCGATGGACTTCGCGCAAACGAGAAACCGTGAGGTGCGTGTAAATCTGCGTCGTCGAAAGCGAGGCGTGCCCAAGTTGTTCCTGCACCAGCCGAAGATCGGCGCCATTTGAAAGCAGGTGCGTGGCGCAGGCATGACGCAACTTATGCGGCGTGAGGTCGGCCGGCAGCCCCGCCAAAGCCAACTTCTTCTTTAACATGAGCTGAACGGCGCGCGGATGCAGCGGCCCGCCGCGGGCAGCCAATAAAAGCGGAGCGCCACGGGCTACCGTATTCCGCAAGGATAGGTAAGCTTGGACGGCTTGCACTGCCGTATCTCCGACCGGAATCACTCGCTCCTTGGATCCCTTGCCGAGGACGCGCACCAAACCCGTACCGAGTTCGAGGTCTCCTCCTTTTAACCCGCAAAGTTCTGACACCCGCAGACCTCCGCCATAAAGCAGTTCCAAAATCGCCTGATTGCGGGCCGTCGTTTCCGCGGTCTCTTTTTCCGAAGCTTCCGGAGCCTCCATCAAAGCATCGGTTTGAATTTCGGTCAGGAACTTTGGTAAAGATCGTGGGAGTTTGGGCAGGACCAAACCGGCAGCGGGCGTGGAATTAATGCCACCGCGCTCGCGCAAGTCGGCTAGGAACGCACGTAAAGCCGAGACTTGGTTATGGACCGAACGACGGTCATGGGTCGATTGGCGCTCGATGACGAAATCGCGCAGGTTACGGGAGGATAATTTGGCCCAATCACCTTCCCACCCGCCATTAGATTTCATCCAAAGGGCAAAACCTTTCAAAGAGCGCCCGTAGGTCAGACAGGTACGCGGCGCCAGACGCTTGCCCGCCAACTGACGCGTCAAGTAATCCGAGACTTCCTTCGAACCCGGCCAATCCGTCGCTCCCCCGTCAGCCTGCTGGACGGGGCGTCGCTTCACTGGGGCTTTTTGCCGTGTTCGGCTTTCACCGTGATGCCGATACCGCCGCGCACACCAAAGGCGCCCGTGACTTCGCACCAAACAGGATCAAGTACGGCCACAAGGTCGTCGAGGATCTTGTTAGATAGGTGCTCATGGAACATACCCTGCTGGCGATAACTCCAAAAATACAGTTTCAAGGATTTAGATTCGACGATCCGCGGACCAGGAATGTAGCGGATGGTGATTTTGGCGAAATCGGGCTGGCCAGTCGCCGGGCAGAGGCAGGTGAACTCTTCGGTCGATAATTCGATAATGTAATTCCGGCCCGCATGGCGGTTTGGAAAGGTCTCCAGCGTCTGCTGGGGTTTGTTCTGGGTGTTCCCGAGATGGGAAAGTCCTTGAAGGTCTTGGGGCTGCGTTGCCATGCGAACAGGGAAGCAAACCTACGCAAAGACACAAGCGGAGAACGCCATTCATTCTTAAACTAAGCGGAAACCTGCTTGCCTCAGAGCAGGCGTGCGGTTGCCTCAAATAGACCCACTTGCGCATGGAAGCCAGGCCACTAGCCATCCTCGGGGCCACCGGCTCCATCGGCACGACTACGCTCAACGTAGTCCGGGCTCACCCGCATCATTTACGCGTTGCCGGATTAGCGGCCCACGCTCGCTGGCGTGAACTGATCGGGCCCGTCCATGAATTCGGCGTCACGACCATTGCGCTCAGCGACCCCAAGGCTGCGGCCGAAGCCCGGGCCTCTGGCGAATTTCCTGCCAGCACCCGCATTCTGGAAGGCAACGATGGTCTCATTGAAATCGCCTGCCTGCAAGAGGTGGCCACGGTTGTCTCCGCCGTCGTCGGCACCGCCGGCCTCGCCCCCACGCTCGCCGCCCTCGCCGCCCGCAAAGATGTCGCCTTAGCCAGTAAAGAACTTTTGGTCCTCGCTGGCAAATTCGTCACCGAAGCCGCGCGGCTTTCCGGAGCGCGCCTGCTTCCAGTCGATAGTGAACATAATGCGATTCACCAATTGCTCCGCGATAAACCACGCGCCGAAATCGAACGTCTGGTTTTGACGGCTTCGGGCGGCGCTTTTCGCGATACGCCGATCGAGCAGTTGAAAGATGTCACGCTCGAGCAAGCACTCCGGCATCCAAACTGGTCGATGGGCCCCAAGGTCACGATTGATTCTGCGACGATGGCGAACAAGGGCCTCGAACTCATCGAAGCCCGTTGGCTTTTCGACCTGCCACCCGAAAGAATCGATGTCGTGATCCACCCCCAAAGTATCATCCATTCGATGATCACGCTGACCGATGGCAGCATGCAGGCCTTGCTTTCACCGCCCTCGATGGCCTACCCGATTCAGGACTGTCTGCTTTACCCCCAACGCTTGCCCTGCCCCGCCCCCCGCCTCGACCTCGCCCAAGCGCTTACCCTGACGATGGCGCCCCCCGCGTCCGCCCGCTACCCTTGTCTGGGCTTGGCGCGCCAAGTCGCCACCCAAGGAGGGACGGCGCCGGCCATCTTTAACGCCGCCAATGAAATCGCGGTCGCGGCCTTCATCTCAGGGAAAATACGCTTTACCGGCATCGCCGAATTAGTCGGGCAAACCCTCGCCGCCTGCCCCAGCGGGGAGCCAAATTCGCTGGCTGACGTCCTCGCGGCCGATGCCGAGGCTCGCGTCATTGCGTCAAGGCTCGCCCTTAAGCTCTCCCACTGAAATAACCCCCTCTCCCTCTTTTATGGATAACTTCTCTTTCAGCGACCTGTTGGGCTCAATCTGGGGCATCGCCCTCGTCGCTATCTTTTTCGGTGGCTCGATTTTCGTCCACGAGCTCGGTCACTTCCTCGCCGCCCGTAAGCGCGGCCTGAAGATTGAACGTTTCTCCATCGGCTTTGGCCCGCGCCTCTTCGGCTGGACCGGTAAGGACGGGGTTGATTATCGCGTTTCGATTATCCCCCTTGGCGGCTATGTCGCCCTGCCCCAGCTCGCCGAGATGGAGGGCATTGAAGGCGAAAGTAAAGAAGAGGCCGAGGCGTTGCCCAAAATTTCTTATACGGATAAGATGATCGTGTCCGTGATGGGTGCAGTCTTTAATGTTATTTTTGCCTTCATCTTAGCCTGCATCCTTTGGGTGACGGGCATGCCCGTCCCCGAAGGCAGTGGGAGCACGACCATCGGTTACGTTCCGACCCAAATCATCACCAGCGCTGGCCATCTTTCCGAACTGGGCCTTGGCCAAACCGTCCCCGGCCCAGGTTTTGCCGCCGGCCTTCGCTCGGGAGATAAGATCATCTCCGTGGACGATAATGCGGTTTCGACTTTCACGCAGATCGCAGAGGCCATCATGCTCGGCAATCGGAAGGACTCGCAAGGTAACCCCACAGCGACCTTTGTCGTCGAGCGCAACGGAGAGAGAAAAGAGTTTGTCGTGCAACCAGCCCGGATCGAAGTGAACAGCCATACCGGCGATCGTATCCGGAGCGCCGGCATCCAACCCCGCACTTCCGTGATCATTGACCGGCCGATCCCTGGGTCGCCGGCGGAAAAAGCCGGTCTCCGTCAGGGCGATGAAGTGCTTTCCGTGGATGACCTCCCCGTCAATAATACTACTGAATTCAGGGAGCTGCTTCGCCTTAAAGGCGCGATTCCCCGGCAGCTGCTCATCGAACGCGAAGGCGGAGTCCGCGAACGGCTTTCAATCACCCCGTTGGTCGGTACGACCGTTAATCCGGTCAGCGTCATTTCTTATGGCGATGAGAAACGCCGTCACTCCTTGATCATCTTGCCCGTCACCCGCGACCTGCTCACCAAGGACGCTACCGCTAAACGCGATCAGTTGATGGTCCTCGGCATCTCACCGGAAGACAGCACCTTATCCGACGCTCTCCGCATCGGCACCATCATTGATAAAATCGATGGCAAAGAATTGACGGTGGTCCGCTCTCTGGAAGACCTCGACAAAGCCGGAGCCGGCCCGCAGCGCGACCTCACGCTCTATTGGAAGCGTTCCAATGGAGAAGCAGGCAACATTCCTTTGAAGAATGCGGAGGTTCATCGGGGCAAGCCCGTCGAGCACGCCCAGATCGGAGCCTACTTTCTCAGCGTTCCCGAACTGGCTCACCGCAACCCTTGGGAAACCTGCGCCGGTATCGTGAAATCGACTTTTACCACCTTAGGCCGACTCTTCGATCGCGGCTCGGATATTCAGGTCAAGCAACTCGCTTCCGTAATCTCGATTACGAAGACCTACTACAACCTTTCCGAAGATATCCGTCGCGTGCTCTGGTTCACGGTTCTCATCAACCTGAACCTCGCCGTGCTGAATCTGTTGCCGATTCCGGTCCTCGATGGCGGCCACATGCTCATCGCCACGATCCAGCGCTTCACCAAGGGCGTGCTGAGCAACAAGGCGGTCATCATCCTCCAATATACGTTCATGGCCCTGCTGCTGAGTCTAATGGCTTACATCATCTTGCATGACGTGCGGCGTTGTTCCGGGGATAGCGAATTGCAATTGCGCCAACAACTTCTTGATCGGCACGTTTATAAGCCGGCCGAGTTTTCGAAAAAGTAAGCCCATCCGTGGGCATCGGCTAGCCTGTTGACCCTCGAATGCAGGGCTTTGCCTTGGGGTGCCCCTAAGCACGCCCTTTCGGCTCGTCCCAAGGAACTAATCGGCTAAAACCGGGGTCATAACCCCATGGAAAAACCCCTCCCCGAAAACTCCCGCCGTCAGTTCCTCGGTAGCCTTGGCGCCGCCTTCGCCGCCCTGGCGATTCCCGCCTCCCTCGGCGCCGCCCAAGCCGCGGCCGACGCCTCCGGCAATCCGATCTCCAAGAAGACGATCTCCAACCCGTACGTCTATAAATTCGCAATCGGCAAGTTCGAGGCGTGGTCCATCAGCGACGGCTACGGCACCTTCACCAAGGGCGTAACGAAGAAGATGTGGCCCCAGACCGAACAAGCCGAGATGACCAAGGCCCTCGTGGCCGTCGGCGAACGTCCTGACGACATGACGCTCTACATCAATATCCTGCTCCTGCGTAAGGATAAGGAAGTGATCCTCGTCGACGCCGGTTTCGGCCCCCACAAGAACCAGAACTGGGGCTGGCTCGCCGATGCGATGGACACCATCGGCATCGAGTTCAAAGACGTGACCCACGCCTTGCTCAGCCACTCGCACATCGACCACATCGGCGGCCTCGCCAGTGGCGGTAAGATCCTCTTCCCCAACGCGGCCGTCCACGTGCTCAAAGAGGAAATCGACTTCTGGCGCGGCAGCGAACCCGACTTCTCGAAGTCGCACCGCACCGACGATATCAAACAGATGATCAAGAATGTCCGCGGCTCCTTCGACACGCTCCAGCCGAACCTGGTTATCCATAAAGACGGCGATCAGATTCTCGACGGTGCGATCACGATCATCGCCGCCCCGGGCCATACCGACGGTCATGCAATCTACCGCATCAAATCCGACGGGCAGTCCCTCCTGCACGTCTCCGACCTCGCCCACAATCACGTACTGATGCTCGAAAACCCGAACTGGTTTATCGACTTCGACCACAACCCCGAGGCCGCCGTCGCCACCCGCAAGAAGGTCTTTGGCGAAATCGCCGCCACGAAGGAGCGCGCCTACGGCTTCCACCTCCCCTGGCCTGGTATCGGCGTGGTGGTCCCGAACGGCCGCAAGGGCTACCAATGGGTTCCCTCCTCCCATCGCTGGGATTTCTGACGCTCGTTGACGGCCGAGGGCAAAGGGGTTGAGATAACCTCATGTTCTCGGACTACTGTCCCTCCCGCCATCGCACCATCCGTCGCCTCACCCGCGTCGTGAACGTGGGCTGCGTGGCTGTGGGCGGGACGAACCCGATCCGCCTACAGTCGATGACGACCTCGGACACCGAGGACGTCGCGGCGACGCTGGCCCAAGCAATCCGTCTCGCAGAAGCGGGCTGCGAGATCATCCGCATCACGGCCCCGAACAAAGCCGCGGCGATTGCGCTGAAGGATATCCATAAGCAGTTTCGCGCAGCTGGCTTCTCGCAGCCGCTGGTCGCCGATATCCATTTCCTCCCGGTCGCCGCGATGGAGGCGGTCGAACACGTGGAGAAGGTCCGCGTGAACCCGGGCAATTACGCCGACAAGAAGAAGTTCGCGGTGCTGGAATATACGGACGCGGCCTATGCCGAGGAGCTCGAGCGCCTCCACGAGGCCTTCACGCCGCTGGTGCTCCGGGCCAAGGCCCTCGGTCGCTGTCTCCGCATCGGCACCAACCACGGATCGCTCTCGGACCGTATCATGAACCGCTTTGGCGACTCGCCGAACGGGATGGTGGAGTCGGCCCTCGAATTCATCCGCATCGCGGAATCCCACGGCTTCAAGGATATGATCCTGTCGATGAAGTCGTCGAACCCGAAGGTGATGGTCGAAGCCTACCGCCTCGCGGCCGCTCGCATGACGGACCTCGACATGGACTACCCGCTGCACCTCGGCGTGACCGAGGCCGGCGAAGGCGAAGACGCCCGTATCAAGTCCGCCATCGGCATCGGCTCTCTCCTCGCCGACGGCTTGGGCGATACGGTCCGCGTTTCGCTCACGGAAGACGCGTGGCACGAGATCCCGGTCTGCAAGGAAATCGTCCGCCGCGCCGAGAACTTCGCCGCCCTCGGCGCTGCTTCGTCCGTCAAACTGCCTGCCGACCCAGCCGACCCGTTCTCCTTCGTCCGTCGCGAGACCGAACTCATCGAGCTGTCTACGAAGTGCCTCGCGGGTTCGGGTGAAGTCCCGCGCGTCATCGTCCGCAGTATCGCCGGGCTCGCCGACTGGCAGGCCGCGGCGAAGGAGATCCTCGACGTCCATGCGGCCCAGCGCGAAGTACGCGCCGAAGGCCTACTGGTGCGTCTCGATGACCCTGCCCATGCCGCCGGCCTGCGCTCCCTGCGCAAAGCCCTCGGCCAAGCCGTGCCGACTCTCTTTATCGAGACGACCCTCTCCGCTGCCGACTTCCCTTTCGATGGCTCGGGTAGCCGCCTAGTGGTCGTGAAGAGTTTCTCAGCCGATGACGGCGCGGAAGTTAAAGCCTGGGGTGAAGCCGTCGCGAAGCACGATGCGATTCTTGCCGGCGATTTCGATGGCCCGACGCTCACCGCGCTCACGAAGGAACTCTCCGCGATTCCTGCCGGTCACCTTATACTCACTTCTTCCCAGCCGCAGGATGGCCTGCATGCGACGGGCACTTACCGTGAACTCGTCCGCTGCGCCGCGGTTGCTCAACTCAAAGCACCGCTTTGGATTCGTGCGACTATCGCCAACGCCACGCTCCTCGACGCTGGTTTCCAGTCGCGCCTGATCGAGGCCTCAATTTTCTCCGGCGGCCTGCTCGTCGACGGCTACGGCGACTTCCTTTCGTGCGAGACGCCGACCTCTTCGGCAAAATCGCTGACGCTGGCCTACGACATCCTGCAAGGCGCGCGCATGCGCCAGACCAAGACCGAGTATGTCGCCTGCCCGAGCTGCGGCCGCACCCTCTTCGATATCCAGTCGACGACCTTGAAGATCAAGGAACGCACCAGCCACCTTAAGTCTGTCACCATTGCCGTCATGGGCTGCATCGTGAACGGACCGGGCGAGATGGCCGACGCCGACTTCGGCTACGTCGGCGGCGCCCCCGGCAAGATCAACCTCTACGTCGGCAAGACCCCGATTAAGTTCAACGTCCCCCAAGAAGAAGCCGTCGAGCGCCTCGTCGACCTCATCAAGGAAAAGGGCCGCTGGGTCGAAGCGTAATTAGGTAGGG
>Ga0114971_10003746_pt1 | contig 10306 bp, 6 predicted proteins | sample M_140625_MF_Meta_FD_87320 | JGI IMG/M metagenome (GOLD analysis project Ga0114971, IMG submission 87320) | Freshwater microbial communities from Lake Montjoie, Canada to study carbon cycling - M_140625_MF_MetaG | ecosystem: Environmental > Aquatic > Freshwater > Lake | place: Lake Montjoie...
AATTATTAATTAAATATTACACAATTTAAATAATAATAAATGTAGTTATACTATTTGTTATATTTTCAATAATAGTTATTTTATTTTCATTACACTTATTATCAGGACCTTTAGTTATTAGATCATATAAATATGGCACATAACCATATATAAATTGTATAATACCAATTACTACAGCTACAATTATATTATAAATATTTTCATTATCGGGTAATATATTTTTAAAAAGAGGAATTATATATTGTAAAAAAACAAATATTAATATTATATTAATTAATTTAAACATTAAAATAATATAGAAAATTATTATAAATCAGAATTAATAAAAATGTTATTTTTCATGTAAATAATTAAAACATAAATTTATATAATAAAAATTCTTAACATTTTTATGAAAAAATAAAATAACTTTTTACTTTCTCGTTTCTTCTTGTATATAATAACATATTTGATGTAAATAAAGCCCTACTTTAATAACTATTTACATTTTTTTTATTATAAATTATTAATAAAATTAAAATTATTATTATTAATACTAAATTAAGAGAGTACATTATAAAAAGTAAAGATACATATGGGTATATACGTTCTGAAAAACTTTTAAGAACAGGGTCAATAATTTCTTTTTCAATTAAAATTTTATTTTCTTGTTTTTTAATTTCAACTACTGTTTTTTTAACAAAATCATTTATTAATTTATTAATCATTTATTATATTATATTATATTATATTATAATAAAACGAATTATATACAAGTAGTGTAGATAAAAAACCTTATTTTTATACACACCGTATATTATAGAATATTAGAAGATGTGATATCATTTATTAATGGATATAGAGAAAGTACTCAATTTATAAGTAGTTAAATAATAATTTTACTTTATTTGTTTAATTTTTTATAACGTTTATGTATAATTGTTTAAATAATATTTATACTTATTATACTTTTAATGACATATTCAATTGACCTAATAAATTGACCTAATAAATTTATGTTTTAATTATTAGACATGTTTATAATAAACAATCATTAAACATGTTCATCAAGTGTATATTTAATTTAATTATACAGCAGATTTCATAAAAATTGTGACAAATTTTATTTTAGTTTTTTTTAAATAATAGTTTTACTTTCTCATCACACTTTAAAAATGTTTAAAAATGTTTAATAATTTTTATGAAATTTTAACAATTTTTATGAAATCTGTTGTAAGATACAAGATATAAATTAATAATTAATTTTAAAAATATATAAAAAATTAAAAATATAATGTTTATTAATGAATAATACAACACCACTTTTAAAACGACCTATACTAAAATATTATCTCACCATATACTAATGGAGAACAAATTTACTGATGCCGGATACGATAGCGACGGCGCCTCCGATAAGGTAACATACACTTTCAAGAGCACAAGAAACGACCCACATCAGAGAGCAGTCTTTGATAGTTTTGTCAAGTATCAAAACGAATTGCTACGTATAGCGGAAGATTATTATAGTGTGATGTGCGAAATGGGGGTAGTCCAGTTAGTAAACGGCAAACTTCAAATTATTGATCAGGCCGGACGACTGGTCCATTTCTATACGGAACAGCTCGATATCGAGGCAAATCGCACTGTAGCTAAACAACTCATTCGTTTCATAGCGTTTACCATGTTTGGACTCACGGACCTCCGTCCTAACGAAGCTATAGAATTAAAACGAGCTACGGAACTCAGACTTGAAGAAGCTAGAGATGCTATAGATTTAAACCGAGCTACGGAACTCAGTCTTGAAGAAGCTATAGTTGATATAGATTTAAAACGAGCTATGGACATCAGTCTTGAAGAAGAAAAAACACAACGCGTCACCAAAGAACCAATACAACGTATGGGTTCGCCATTAAATGACGACGAATATGACAATTCATATAAGAAACCTACTTTTTATTTAACAATGTGTAATGGTGGTAGTGATTATATAGGATATTATGTAGGTCAACAAAAGTTATTATATACAAATCAATGTATATTAATTTCTATTATGGATCATTTAAAACTTTTAGGTAGATTAAATGTTAACTGTTCAATTGCATGGTTTAGAGAAAATAATGGAATAAGTAATAAGTTATGGGATCCACACAGTGATTTTCAGTTCGCAAATAACAATGACCAAACTACCATCTTAATTAATATAATGATAAATCATAAGTTGAGACTTAAGTTTGTCATACCATACTATAATGAATCTGATAAAACACTTTTATGGACAACTAACCCAGTTGTGAATTATCCAGACTATAAAGATTCTGATTGTGTTTACCCCATATCAAATGTATATATACTTAATACTCCTAATCATTTTGCATTATTAATAAACGGTTTTGATGAAAACAGATATACACATGAGATGAAAGATTGGTTAATAGAAAACAATCGAACCACATGCAAATATTCTATAGCTGATGTTAACGAAATAAATCAGAATAATATAAAAAGAGCCACAGAATACATAGACCAATATAAGATAGACATAAACCAACTTAAGAAAGCCGATCCAGTAAAGTACTTAAGAATAAAGATACAAGAGCTTACCCAGAATATAGACGCTTATGGACCAAAATATCCCAATATGGTACGGGATATGCAAAATACAATTAATGATATGACAAAAGCTATAGAACAAAATACAGCAGCAGACTATATTAAAAACTATTTTAAAAATAAATATCTTAAATATAAACAAAAATATTTACAATTAAAAAACTTATTAAAAAAGCAATAAATAAAATTAAAATCAATCATTTTACAGTTGATTTTATATTTTTAATTAATTTCTGGATTTTTGTCATTGTATTCTTTTTTAGTTTTCTTTATCTTTAATTATTAGTATTTTTTACATAATAACTCAAATTTTAAATTAAATAATATTAGGAAGTAAAAAATTTAATATCTACTTTAATAACATGACTAAAATAATTCGGGGTATGCTAAATTATATTTTTGAGACGCTTTTAAAAAACACAAATGATAACTGTATGCAATCCATCCGATAATTATTATATTAACAATTAAACTTGCATATAACCCTAAATAATCAAAATTAGAATAACCAATTAAACAGGTTCCTATAGTCCACAGTATTGCTATTTTTAAATAATCAGTTAATGCATATGCAGCATTTTGTAATGTTTCTTGATCTTTAGAAAAATTCATAACAGAAAATTTAGAGCTCATTTCAACAGAACCAATTGAAAACTGAATAGAACCAAATAGAATTGCTTCACCTATTGCTTTGTATATATTTTCATTATTATTCATATAAATATTATTAGATTTTAATTTTTTAAAAATATAAAAATTGATTTAAAAATTTTATATAAAGATATTCTCTAATATATCAATAAATGTGTACAGAATCCAAATATTATAGTGATGATATTAAACGAATCAACAAAATTGAATTTAACATTTTTACAAATAAAGAAATAAAAAATTATTCGGCAGTAAGTTCGGACCCATTTGGTATTAACTTAGCAGAATCATATGAAAATTATGAACCAAAAAAAGGTGGTTTAGTAGATTTACGAATGGGTACATGTGATATTTATTTGAATTGTACTACATGTGGTTTAAACCATATGGACTGTCCTGGACATTTTGGACATATCGAACTGACAGAACCTGTTTTTCATTATGGTTTTCTCGATCATCTCAAATCATTACTTCAGTGTATTTGTATCAAATGTTCAAATATATTAGTTGAAAAAAATGATGAACAATTTAAAAAAACAATTAATAAACGTTCTGAAGCACGTTTTAAAGAAATTAAAAATCTGACAAAAAATGTAAATTTCTGTTGGAATTGCGGAACGTCAGTTCCAAAAATTAGAAAAGAAATCAATGCTACTAAATTTTCAATGAACCTAATTGTTGAAAGAGAAGTTGGTACTCTAATGGTTGATGAAAAAACAGGAGATGTATTAAAAGAAACAAAAAAAATAATAGTAATTATAACACCAAGAGATTGTTATAATATTTTAAGAAATATTTCTGATACAGATTGTTTACTTTTAGGGTTTAATCCTAAAGCGGCAAGACCAGAAGATTTAATTATTAGTAGATTTCCTGTCCCTCCTGTTATTATTCGACCTACATCTAAAGTTGATTTTATGGCATCTTCTACAATGGAAGATTCATTAACTTTAAAAATTTCAGATATTATAACTGCAAATCAACGTTTAAGAGTTCAAATGGATAAAGAAACAAATGAATTAGATATTGGTAATTACTCTAATACGGCTTATACTTTATTACAATATCATGTTGCAGTATTCTTTGACAATGAATCTATATCATTACTACGTTCTGAATTTAAAACAGGTACTCCAATTAAAAGTATTTCAGAACGAATAAAAGGTAAAGCAGGTCGTGTTAGAAGCAATTTACTCGGTAAACGTGTTGATTTCTCTGGACGTTCTGTTATTACACCAGATTCATATATTAATATTGATCAATTAGGTGTTCCAAAGAAAATTGCAATGGAATTAACTATTCCAGAAGAAGTTACACCTTTTAATATTAAATACCTAACTAATTTAGTAAAAAACGGCAGAGATGTTTACCCTGGTGCTAATTTTGTATTGAGAGTAAATTATCGCGATGGTAAAACTGAAGTCCAAAAGATTGATTTGAAATATCGTAAAAAAGCAATTAGATTAAATATTGGGGATGTTGTTGAAAGACATTCTGTAAATGGTGATCATGTACTTTTTAATCGTCAACCAACATTACATAAACCATCTATGATGGCACATGAAATTCATGTATTGGATATAGACGACGCTAACACATTTCGTGTAAATGTATCAGTTTGTAAACCATATGGAGCTGATTTTGATGGAGATGAAATGAATATTCACCTAGCACAATCAATTCAAGCTAGAAATGAATTAAAACGTATAGCAAATGTTAAATATCAAATAATTGGTGTGAAAGATTCTAAACCAATTATTGGTTGTTTTCAAGATGCATTATCGGGAGCATTTTTATTAACTCAAAAAGATGTTAAAATAAAAGGGTATGATGTTGCCAACATATTAGCAAATACATCATCTGAAACTAAAGAATTAATTGATATGAATAAAGAATATTCCGGACAAGAAATTTTTTCACATATTATACCATCTGGAATTAATAACGTTAAGAAGAATGATAAAAAAGAAGAAATTTTACGTATTAAGGACGGAGAATTATTAATTGGTATATTAGATGACACTACATTATCTACAGCAAAAAATTCAATTATTCATTTTATATGGGATAAATACGGTCCTAATAAAACAAGACGTTTCATTGATGATGTGCAAAAATTAGTGCTTAATTTTTTATTACAAAGAGGTCTTACTATTAGTTTTAAAGATGCGATTTTAGAAAGTACATTTGAAGGACAAATTAAAAAAATATTAGATAATGCCGTATTAGAAAATAAATATATGTTAACTCAATTTGAAAATGAAGTAGACCAAATATCTCCAGTTGTTGTAGAAGGTAGTTTATATGCAGAGATGAATGCAATGGGTACTAATATTGGTGCAACTTTAAAAGAAAATCTTGGTGTATATAATTTATTTTGGGCTCTAGCACAATCTGGTGCAAAAGGTAAAGAACTGAACTTGCAACAAATGATGGGTTGTATCGGACAACAATCGTTGGAAGGTCGTCGTATACAAAAAAAAGTAGAAGGACGTTCACTTATATATTTCCATAAAGATGATGATACACCAGAAGCACGAGGTTTTACAAGGTCGTCTTTATTGGATGGTCTTAAAGGTTATGAAGCATTTATTTTTACAAGTGCAGGACGCGAAGGTCTTATTGATACTGCAATTAAAACGGCTCAAACAGGGTACATTCAAAGAAAACTTATTAAGGGTTTAGAAGATATTAGTATTAAATATGATGGTACAAATAGAAACTCTCGTGGAGTTATCATTCAATATGTCTATGGTGAAAATGGTATTAATCAAGCTTGTCAAACAGAAGTTAAACTATCTATTATGGATATGGATAATAAAAAACTATATAATACGTTTAGTTTTACTGAAGAACAAATGAAAAAATTAGAAAAAAAGCATAAAATATCTATCAAAGATTTAAAAAAAATAAATGATAAATATTTAGAAAAAATGAAAACTTATAGAGATAATATGAGATTAATACAATGTAAAGCATTAATGAATTTTAAAACAATGGAAGAAAAATTTATGATACCTGTAAATTTATTCCGTATCACTCAAGATTATTCTACAAAAGGAGAAAATCTAGAATTAACGCCACAAGAAATTGAAAATAGTATTGAAGCATTTTTAACTTCAACTGAAACTAAATTATTACCTGGTGCTAGTAGAGGGATTAAACGATTGATCAATGACGATAAATCATTAAAATATATTTTAGAAATTGCATTATATGAATATTTATCACCTAATAAATGTATATATGAATACGGTTTATCTAAAAATCAATTAAATAATTTATGGAAAGAAATAACATTAAGTTTTGTTAAAGCAATGGCAGAACCTGGAGAAATGGTTGGTATTCTTGCAGCACAATCAATTGGAGAACCAACCACTCAACTTAATTTGAATACTAAACACTTTGTTGGTGTTGCGTCTAAATCAGGAACTGCATCTGGGGTACCTCGTATTATTGAACTTTTATCATTTAGTAAAAATATTAAAACACCAGAAATGATAATTTATTTTGATAATAATATTAGAAGTGAAAAACCAGCAGTTAATAAATTAGCGTCTTATTTCAAATATTTATCAATAAATCAACTAATTGATTCTGCAGAAATTTATTATAATATAGATACAGATGCTAAATTAACATCAGATAATGTATCAACACCGTTTTTTGTAAATAATCAAAAAGCAGATTTATCAGCATTACCATTTGTTTTTAGAATTAAAATGAATTTAGAAAAAATGATGGATAAAGAAACAACGTTACTCGATATTAAAACTAAATTTATTTCCTTTTGGTATAAAAACTATACAAATACTAAAACAATGAAAAAAACAGAAAAAGATATTTTTAATAAAATAAACAGATGTGCTATTTTAAGTAATAGCACAGCAGATAAAGAACAAATTATCCATATTAGATTTTCTATGTCTTCATTCAATTATCAAACTCTTGTAGATTTTCTAAATATTGTATTAGAAGATATTACATTAAAAGGTATTGATGGTATAACTGATATTAACATGGAAGAAACACGGATATTGGTATTTAATAAAGAATCTGGTTCTGCCGATGTAGAAAAAGAATTTGTAGTAACTACAAGTGGTATTAATCTAGAAAAATTAAGATATATGAAAGGTATAGATCATTCTAGAGTTTCAATAAATGATATATACACCGTATATAGACATTATGGTATTGAAGCAACTCGACAAATTTTAATGATTGAATATATTAAAATATTGGGCAATAATTTAAATAGTACTCATTTGTCTGTATTAGTAGATATGATGACACATAATGGCGAAACTACATCAATAGATAGACATGGTTTATCTAAATTAGAATCAGATCCGTTAGCTAGAGCTTCGTTCGAACAAACAATGGACCATTTTATTAATGCGTCAATTTTTAATGAAAAAGATACAATGAAATCTATATCGTCAAATGTAATGCTAGGAAAAGTGATACCAGGAGGAACAGGAGCATTTGACCTTATATTAGATACATATAAATTAGAAAACTCAGAATATACTGCAGATGAAACAGGTGGTCGTGTAACATTTACACCATTAGAAGAAGATTCAATTCTTAAAGATATAATTAAATATGGTATAAATCATGCTGATTTTTTCATACCAAAAATATAAACGTTATTTATTTAATATATTAAACTGTTAATAAAAATATAAATTTATATTTTTATTAAAAAATTGTTCTTCATAAATATTTATTTATAAATGTTTTTCGATATTATCTGGCATTTCTTTAATATCAATCTTATATATTTGTTTCATTTTTTGTAAATTTTTAATATCACTTTGATCGTCAACTTTAACCATTGAAATTGATACACCTTTCTTACCAAATCTACCACATCGACCTATTCTATGAATATATGTTTCTTTATTTGAAGGTAAATCATAATTTACTACTAGATTAACATCGGGTATATCAATACCTCTAGATAATAAATCAGTTGTTAATAAGATACGTGTTTTACCATCTCTGAAATCTTTTACTATTGCTTCTCTTTCTATTTGGATCATTTTACTATGAATACATGTAATAGTAAAATTATTTTTCTCTAAATTTTCTTTTAACCAATCAACTTTTCTTATAGTATTACAGAATATAATAGTTTGTGATGTTGATGTAATACCATATAAATCTAAAAGTGTATCAAACTTTAAATCTTCTGTGTCTACTTCTATATAAAATTGACTAATTAAGTCAACTGCAACTTCTGAATTTTTAAGAAGTATTTTTATTGGATCGTGCAATAATTTTTTACTTACAGTAAAAACATTTGTATTTAAAGTTGCTGATATTAAAATAGATTGTATGCCTGATGGAATTTTTTCAAAAATGAAATTTAATTTGTCGTTTATACCATCTGTTAAAATTTCATCTGCTTCGTCTAATACTAAAATTTTCAATGAATGCAACGAAATTACTTTATCTATAATCATGTGATAAATTCGTCCAAGTGTGCCTATGATTAAATTTGCCATTTTTAATTCTGCTTTTGAATCTTGTATATTTGTCCCTCCTATACATTTTTCAATAGTAATTGTTGTTTTTTTAGATAATTCAGTTGCTACTGTATAAACCTGATCTGCTAATTCTCTTGTAGGTGTTAAAATAATACATTGATTCTTATTATTTTTTTCAATACGATTTAAAACACCTAATAAATAAGTTGCTGTTTTTCCAGTTCCTGATTGAGATTGTAATAAACAATCTTTTCCAGTATTAATTGATTCAATACCTTTAATTTGAATAGGTGACGGTTGTGTAAAACCATGTAAATAAATACCTTTAATTAAATCTTCATTTAGGTTAAGTCCTTCAAAATTTTTTTTATTATCCATAAATATTATTATTATAATTAATTAATACTCTTTAAACCTTTTATATATATATATTAGAAATATTATATAATACAAAATATATGAATACAAGAGAGTTGAGAAAAACATACTTTCTTCTAATATTAAAATTACCACTTCTAATATTAAAATTACCATATCTAATATTAAAATTACCATATCTAATATTAAATTTATCACATCTAATATATAAGAAACATTAAATTAATTAAAAAAATTGATATATATATATCTTGAAAAGATGTTTTTATTTGTTAATGTCGACCAGCAAAGCACAAGATATGACTGTTAAATACAATGAACTTGAAATAGAACGTATATCAACTTCAGAACTTCAAGAAAATGAACGTTCTAAAGTTCAACAAATAGCATTCATAAGATACGATCATCGTATGCTTGGACACGATCAACCACTTTTAATACAATTACCTAAAATTCAACTTGAAACGTATGGCGTACCACGTGCTGGTGAATTTTATAAAAATGATTCAGATAGATCATTTGTAAAAGTACCTTTAAATGAAGCAGACCCTAATGTTTTAATATTTGCTAATAAATTAAAAGAGTTTGACACTTATTTATCTTCTCAAAAATTTGCAAGTAAACTTTTAGGTAAAAAATGGTCAAAATATACTTATGTTCCATCTTATCGTCCGTCAACTATTACACAAGATGATGACGACGATGACGAAGATGATAAAAAGAAATCTGTAAAAAAACCAGCTCTTAATTATCCATACATGAAACTAAAACTTGATACAGAATATGGAATAGGTAAAATAAAAACTCAAGTTTATCGTCCAGAAATAATAAATAATAAACGCGAACGAACAGAAATAACTGATATCGAAACACTTGATGATTTTACACGTATTTTTTGTTATCAATGTAAATTCCTTGCAATTATACGTGGTGTAAAAGTATGGGCACAACCAAGTTCGAAAAATAATCCAATGTGGGGTGCAACATTTAAATTAATAAAAGTAGAAGTTGAACCTCCTGTTAAAAATAATTCTACATACTATAAAGATTACATGAATTCAGATGCATTTCTAGATAGTGATGAAGAAAGCAATACACAAGTTAAAAAATCAGTTCAAGTAGATTCTGACGATAGCGATGTCGAAAATGAAGTTAAACCTGTTAAAAAAATTATTGGAAAGACAATTAATAAA
>Ga0114971_10003749_pt1 | contig 10304 bp, 8 predicted proteins | sample M_140625_MF_Meta_FD_87320 | JGI IMG/M metagenome (GOLD analysis project Ga0114971, IMG submission 87320) | Freshwater microbial communities from Lake Montjoie, Canada to study carbon cycling - M_140625_MF_MetaG | ecosystem: Environmental > Aquatic > Freshwater > Lake | place: Lake Montjoie...
AATGCACGTCCGAGCCGCCCTTGTCCAACGGGAAAAGTGTCGTACGGAGCCGCCGCGCAAGAGTATTGCGCCCCGCGCTCCCATCCATTTAGCTAAACCCATCGCTCTGCAACATTACATCGATGGCGCCAAAGGTTATCTGGGGTTGGGCATGGCCGAAGAGGCCTTGGCCGAGCTCGATCGCGTCCCCGCGCCGGATCGCAACCACAAGGACGTGGAGCAGTTGCGCGTCTACGTGCTCATGCGCGCAAGGCGCTGGCCCGAGGCCCTGGCCGCCAGCCAAGCCCTGCGCGTCCACAACCCCGACCTCAGTCTCGGCTATATCCACGGCGCCTTTTGCCTGCATGAACTCGGCCGCACGGTCGAGGCGATGAAACTTCTCCAGGAGGGTCCAGCGTCCCTGCGGAACGAGCCAGTCTATTACTACAACCTTGGCTGCTACTATGCTGTGCTCGGTAATCCCGGGGAAGCGCAGAGTTGCTTGCGGACAAGTTTCAGCATGGATGAAAAATTCCGCGAGATCGCGCGCTACGATCCGGATTTGGAAGGCGTCATCGGGAGCCTTTGATGCAGCCGATCGATGAAGTGGCGCTCGCCCGGGTGCGTACGGCGTTCGCCGACAATTTCGCGCGCGGTGCGGAGCTCGGTGCGTCGCTCTCGGTTTGGCAGGAAGGCGTCGAGGTTCTGCGCCTGCACGGCGGCTGGCGCGATACATCGCACGAGCGTCCTTGGGATGACGACACCATGGTCTTTGCTTGGTCCGCCACGAAAGGTCCGTCCTCCACCTGCGCGTTGCATGCCCTGCAGGAAAGCGGCATCCTGCCCGGTGCGCCTGTGGCCTCGGTCTGGCCGGAGTTCGGCAGCGCTGGAAAAGACCAGATCACGTTGGCCGATCTGCTTTCCCACCGGGCCGGTCTGGCCGTGCTTGATGCGACCGGGTTCGACATCCGGGATCTCGAAGGCGTGGCTGCGTCGCTGGCCGCGCAAAATCCCAACTGGCCCCCCGGCACTGCGCACGGCTATGCGCCGCGGACCTTCGGTTATCTGCTCGATGGTCTGGTGCGACGTGCGGCCGGGGTGCCGCTCGACGAATATTGGCGCGACATTTTCGCGGATCCGCTCGGGCTTGATTTCTGGATCGGACTGCCCGCCGCACACCATCAGCGCGTCGCCCCCATGCACGCCGCCTCGGCCCACAGCCTCAAGGCGCCCGGGCCTTTCGAGAGAATGCTGGCCGACAAATCCTCCCTCACCGCCCGTTGCTTCGCCCAGCCATCCGGTCTGGTCGGCGCGGCGGCGACCAATCGCCCCGAGATCTGGTCTGCCTCGCTGCCCTCCCTCGGCGGCATCGGCACCGCCTCCGCGCTGGCCAAATTTTACGACCGTCTCGCCGCCGGAGAATTTTTCCACGGACCTTGGGCCGGGGCCTTGACCACGCGCCGCAGCGATGGCCCCGATCTCGTGCTGCGCCAGCCCACGGCGTTCTCCGCAGGATTCATGATGGATCCCTTGGACGAAAACGGGCACAAGCTCCGCCGCCTCTTCGGCCCGTCGCTGTCCGCCTTCGGTCATCCGGGGGCAGGGGGCAGCCTCGCCTTTGCCGACCCGGAAAACCGGATCGGCTTTGCTTACCTGATGAACCGGATGGAGAATGGCATCCTGCGCGAGGAGCGCCCCTTGCGTTTGGTTCGGGCACTTTATGGACTTGAGAGCCGCAGCGAGAAGGAGACAACCGGAGGCAGTGGAGCCATGAAGGTCGAGAATTTATGCTGATGATTGCCAAGACCGACATGTTTGAAGTGCGCACGCGCGGACGCGGTAGCTACGAGATCACCGACGAGGTGGCCCGCATCGTCAGGGCGTCCGGCCTCAAAGAGGGCACCGTCACCGTCTTTGTCCGCCACACCAGCGCGAGTCTCGTGATTTTCGAAAATGCCGATCCCTCCGCCCGCGAGGACCTGCACGAGTTTCTCGACCGCATCGCGCCCGACGGTGAGGACTGGCATATTCACACCATGGAGGGGCCCGATGACACGGCCAGCCACCTCCGCATGACGGTGACCCGTACCAGTGAGACCATCCCCGTCACAGGTGGCGGCATGGTGCTGGGCACCTGGCAGGGGATCCTTCTCCTCGAGCACCGCCACGCCCCGCATCGGCGGGAGATCGTCGTGTCGGTTCTGGGGATCTGATTTGTTACCGGTTTTTTTCGCCTGACAAATATCCCAACCCCGTGGCATTTTTGCGGCTTATGAAATTACTCCCAGCCCTTGTCCTTGCCCTGCTGCTTCCCTTCGCGGCCCATGCTCAATACAACACTCCGGCGACCGAGGCGGTCGGCACCACGGTTCTCGACTCGTCGGGCAAGACCATCGGCACGGTGGCCAATGTCATCTACGATATCGAGAATCTGCGCATCGCCGCCGTACTCATTTCGCACGGCGGGTTCCTCGGGATGGGCGCAACCAAGACCGCGGTTCCCCCGCTCACGTTCATGACCTTCGACGCGCCGAAAAAAATAGCCAAGGTCAGCTTCACCAAAGAAAAATTTCTCAGCGCACCGGAAACCACGCTGGCCGAGTGGACCGGGCTGCGCAATGCCCAGGGCGTTGATGCGACCTACCGGCACTTTGGGGTTAAGCCCTACTTCTCCACCACGCGCCCGGCCAACTATGACTCTGGATGGTCTGCGCCCGGACGGAAAATCGGCTTGGGCGGCGGCAAGCTTGCCTTGGGCAAACTGATGCCCGGGATCGATATCCTCCAACTTCCTGTCGTGACGAATCAAGGCATGGCCCTCGGCAAGGTCTCCATGATCTCGATCAATATTCCCATGGGCCGCCTCAAATCGCTCACCATCTCCCGCCCCAACGGCTCACTCTTTGCCAACTCCGTCGATCCCCTCGACTGCCACTACAGCCCGCAGTCCAAGGCGCTTGTCTGGGACAAGATGACGAACTGAGTAGCGGCATTCTCGCCGCATTTGCAACTACCCGAGCATTCACGATTTCATCTACGGCTTCTGCCCAGCCCGCAGGCCGAGGGCGGGTGCTTTTTTTTCGCGGGGCTCGGGTAATTGGCGATGGGCTTCATTGGCGCAAGGTGAAAAGTGGCAAGAGCATCTACTCTCCATTTGTGAAGCGGCTGGCCCTTATCCCTCTCCGCCGATCTGCGCTATTCGCTCCATCGCTGGCGACTTTGTTCTGAACCGATCCGGATCAGGTTCCTCGCCTCATCTGCTCAAAGCTGCCGCGTAGTCCCCGGCGATCCAGCTCGGCGGACACCACGGTAATGTCGATCTCGTCGCCCGAAATATCCAGCATGCGTTGCACATCGCGGATGTGCTTTTCGCCACCGCCTTCGGCGTAATACACGGTCTTCCACACGAGGATGTATTCCGGAGGCGCGTAGAAAATCGTGCCACCTCGATGGGTCGCCTCCCGCCGGTGTTCCCACGACCACGCGAAAAACGGGTCGGAAGCGGCCGGGTAAAAATCCGCTTTCAGTCCGGAAGGCACATGGATCACGTTGAAGTGCGCCCGGCACTCGCGCTTGGTCTCCGCTTCCAACACCTCGATGGGCGGACAATAGAACTCCGGTTGGGAGAAAATGGCGGGCATCTCGGCCAGCTGTTTCGCCGGCAGCACGACGGCGAGATCTATGTCGAGCGTGAGGCGTGGCTCGCTGTAGAGCATGGCACCCAAGGAACCGGCGACCAGATAACGCGCCTGGGCCGCGTGAAGAGGCCGTGCGAACAATTCGATGAGATCAGGTTCGCGCACGGGAAAATTCGCGGGCAAGTTCGGCCTCCACCTGCTCCGCCGTCCAATCTTTGTGCCTCCCGGCGATGGCGGCACGGCGTGTCTCGCGGGCGGTCCGCAAGAGGCCCTTGGCGACCTCCCATTTCTCGGCGGCGGTCATGGCGCGAAACCTCTCCCTTTGCAGGGGGTGCAGTGGCTCCAGATGCATGGATCGAATGTAGCCCGAATTTTGCAGTCAAAACATGCAATATTCGCCCGCGCGGTCGATGCCGGTCGGGGCGAGCATTTGCTTGGGGGCTGGCAGACTCGGCTGCCCGAGCCGATGGCGGTATAATGCCCCCCGTGGCAGGCAGAGCTTGCATACGGCAAGGCGCGCGGGATCGCTTTTTACGAAAGGCGCTTGATCGTCGCCTGTCTTGAGGGAGCGGGCGGATTGGATAACATCACCGCTATGCCGCGCTTTGCCCAAGTGATCCTCGACCGTTCGACGGGCAAAGAGCTGGATTACGAAATCCCCGAGGAATGGGTGGGCGGTATCGCAGCCGGTTCAAGGGTGCGAGTACCGTTGCGCAACAGGCAGGTGCTGGCCACCGTGGTGTCGGTGTCGGACACCACCACGGCGAAAGGTGTGCGGCCTCTTGCTGCGGTGCTTGACCAGCGGCCGCAGATGACGCCGGTGCTCATGCGCTTGGCCAAGTGGATGGCGGAATACTACGGGTGCGACGAGCAGGATGCTCTGCGCTGCGTTTTGCCCCGTGCGGTGCGGGAGGCTGGCCACGCCCCGCTGAAGCGCCGCTTCGTGGCTCTTGCCCGCGAGGTGAGCGAGGAGGAAATCGATGCGTTGCGCAAAAAAGCGCCGCGCCAGGCGGCGGCAGTGGAATATTTGCAACAGGCGCAGCATCCGGTGGCGGTAGCCCAGCTGACTGGTGAAACAGGAGCCTCCGATGCCGCGCTGAAAACTTTGGCTGGCCGGGGTTGGGTGGATATCACCTCGGAGTCCGTGCGCCGCGCGCCGCGTGGATCGCAGGAATTCGTGGCGAGCACACCGCCGGAGCTGAGCGACGAACAGGTCAAGGCGCTGGAGCACATCCGGCCCGCCCTGCGGGATCCGTCCGAACACCGTCCGATCGTGCTCAAGGGGATCACAGGCAGCGGTAAGACGGAGGTGTATCTGCGCGCGATTGCCGAGGTGATTGACGGGGGAAGAACAGCTTTGGTCCTCGTCCCGGAGATCGCCCTCACTCCGCAGACCGTCGAGCGCTTCGCTTCGCGCTTTACTCCGCTGGGGATCGAGGTGGCGGTGCTGCATAGCCATCTCAGCGAAGGTGAGCGTCACGACGAGTGGCACCGCGTCCGTGATGGAAAAGCTCGCATCGTCATCGGCGCGCGCGGCGCGATCTTCGCGCCGCTGGAAAACCTCGGGCTCATCGTCATCGATGAGGAACATGACACATCCTACAAACAGGACGAGGGGCCGCGCTACCATGCGCGCGACCTCGCGGTGGTGCGGGCAAAGATGGAGCCTTGCGCCGTGCTGCTTGGTTCGGCCACGCCTTCGCTGGAGAGCTTCGAAAACTGCCGCAAGGGCAAATACGATCTCATCGAGCTGACCCACCGCCACGACGGATGTGTGCTACCGGTCTTCCGCGTGGTCGATATGCGGCTGCGCAGTAAGGACGGCGAGCACAACGACCAGTTCCTCTCGCCCAAGCTCTGCCAGGCTATCGAGTCGCGTTTGGCCAAGGGCGAGCAGACGATTCTTTTTCTCAACCGGCGTGGATTCTTCACCGTGTTGGCCTGCAAATCCTGCGGCAAAAAAGTGGAGTGTCCGCATTGCAGTATCTCGCTGGCCTTGCATCGCGCGGAGGATAAGGCTCGCTGCCACCTCTGCGGCTACGCGCAAAAGCCGCCCCGGCGTTGCCCGCAGTGTCAGGACCCGCAGATCGCCTTCAGCGGGGTTGGCACGGAAAAGGTGGAAGCCGCCGTGCGGAAAATATTTCCCTCGGCCCGCGTGGCGCGGATGGATTCCGACACGATGACGGGCAAGAACGCATATCACGAAACTCTCGGCGCGTTCCGCTCGCGCAAGATTGATATTCTGGTCGGCACGCAAATGATCGCGAAGGGGCTTCATTTTCCAGGCGTGACGCTGGTCGGGATCATCAGTGCGGACTCCTCCTTGCATCTGCCGGACTTCCGCGCGGGCGAGCGGACGTTTCAGCTCCTCGTGCAGGTGGCCGGTCGCGCGGGGCGAGGGGATGCGGAGGGAGAGGTCATCGTCCAGACGTTTTCGCCAGCGCATCCTTCGTTGCAATTCGCCAAGTCGCACGATTTCGACGGATTCGCCGAGCATGAATTGGAGATGCGGAAGAATTTCGGGCATCCGCCGTATTCGCATCTGGTCCTGCTCACCGCGCGGGCCGACACCGAGCAGAAGGCCGAATTCGCCGCGCGCACTTTGGCCCAGTGCCTCGAAAAGCATGTCCCGCCTTCCGTTATGGTCAGCCCTGCCGCTCCCGCGCCGCTTGCCCGTGTGCGCGGTATGTATCGGTATCAGGTGGTTGCCCGCGGAGGCAAAATCCGGGTTCTGACCAAGGCGATCAAGGAGGTGTTGTCTGAAATCAAATTGCCGAAAGACACCCATCTGGCCGTCGACGTCGATCCAGTGGCCCTGCTCTAACTCGGCCACGGACCGATCTGCAACTTCCGCCCCATCTTTGGGCATTCTCTGGGAAACCCGCCACCCCAACGCCTTCGCCTTTATCCCCTGAAACGGCAACGGGAATACCGGTTTCTGCGCAAGCGACTCAACGGCAAGGGATCACCATGGCTCCGCAATGAAATTTTAGGGTGACAACTCTCTAAAAGGTAAATGCTTACATCCAAACGTATACCCCTCATTTTCGCTCTCCCATTCACGCTTTGAGGCTTAAGGGATAGGCTGGCTTCGCCTTTTCGGGATGATTCTCTGCAGAATCGAACAACGCTCGGCGCAGGACTTCGATGCCGTATTGACCTGTCGGAACGGAGATAGCCTCCGCGCCGATGTCTGCCTGCGAAAGATCGTTTGACCAGAACCAACCCGGAATGTTGGCGCTCTTGAGCGCGGCAGAAAAATCCGACGGCGCGAATGCCGCCTTGTCGCCGCTAATGGCCAGCAAGCCTTTTGCGCTGGCACGTAGTGCGCCGGGGGCGAAAGGCAAGTCGGATCGTGTTCCTTCCAGCACCCAAGAGGATTCGTCGGTCAACCGGTAACACGAGAGAGTTCCGGCGGAAAATCCCCAAGCCTTGCGTCCGGCGATCGAAGATGTGTCTGATTTCTGCAATGTCGCAATGGACTGAGCTAGTCCACCCTCGTAAAGGAGCGCTTCGAGGTCCCCGCTGTCGTTTGTGGCAAAAAGCAGTCCCGCTGCCCGGTCGAACTCCGCTACGCTCTGAAGCCTTCCGGGAATGGCAGTATCCGGCCAAAAGACGGGGGCGGCAGAATCTGCGTAGTCGGCGATGAGGAGGAAAGTCTGCTCGACCCTGCGTGGCGCGCGGATGCCGGTAAATTCCCAGGGCAATTCGATTGCGATTGCCGCACCCGCTTTGGCCGTTGCCGCTGTATCGGTGGCCTGGGTCACTTGGCTTTGAACGCGGTCGCATGAAAAGATGACCAGACCTTCGGCAGCGAAGATTTTGGACGTGTTTTGCGGTGAGATGGACGACAGATCCATGCTGGAGACCACTTGCGGCACTCCGTTGGAGACGTCGAACGCATGCAGTGTGACGGTGTCTGGGTCGAAAGAGCTGGGCCATGGCTCGATGCTGGGTGGTAATGCCATTCTGGCCGGTGAGAGCACCGCAACCGGCATGACATCGCCGAAGCGCCATGGTCCGCACCACCATCCCCAGTTCTCGCGACGCACAACAGCGACCGCCAGATTCTCGGAGGGCCAGACAAGTTCGGATGAAGTATTCCATCCCGCATTGATTTTGAATGTGCTTCGCCCGGTTTCGACCAAAGCTGGCAGTTGCGTTGCGTCAAAGCGGACAAGCCTTCCCTCGTCCGCACTTTTGCGTCCGCGCGCCAAGGCAACGATGTGGTTGCCATGCAGCGCGCCAGCGATGATCTCTCCGTTGCCCAGCGATGCCTGCGCGGCGATAGCATCGGGGTCGGCGGACGGTGAAACTCGCAACACGGCAGACGAACCTCGCCAGTCGCCGTTTTCCGCGTGAACGAGAAACCCGTTGCGCGAGCCGAGGATCCGGTCGACTCCGAAGGCAAGAGCGACCTCAGAGTGGAACGCGGGATTATCCCGGTTGGCGGCGTCCAGCAGGAACAGTTCACGGTTTGAGACGGACGCGATGATGCCTTCGCGCAGGGCATTGGCGCGCCGGGGTGCGAATACGTGGCGGATGATGCCGCGTTTGGTTAGCGTGCCGGCCGACGTGTCCATATCCAACAGTTGCACCGCTGTGACGTCCCCCTTGCTGCTGAACGACACATAAGGCAGAAGGATAAGAATCAAGCGGCTGTCAGCATACCATCCGGGCACTTGCAATTCGGAGATGATCCTTGCCTGCGGGAGCGAGGCGTCGACCAGCACCACTCCGGTTGTGCCGCCGTTTTTCCAGTCGCGTGGTCACCGATCAGGGTGGCTATACCGAGGCGGTGACCAACCGCGACGAACTCTTGCTTACCCCGGCCAAACTCGTCGAAAGCGGCCGACAGAGAACGCTCAAACTGGCCGCCTCCGCCAAATGGTGGGGGCCACTGCCGCCGACTACCAGCGTCTGCAAAAATGGCTGTGCTGAACTGCGCCGCAGTTGGATGTGCAGCAAAGTTTCGAGCGTTACCTCTGCTGGCACAAACCGCTCAGCCTAGATAAGTGGCTCACCGACGCCTCACCGTGATGACCCAACTGCGGGATTTAGGATCAATAGTTCCCTTCGCAGGTTGTCGCTTCTGCTTCAAAAAGAGCGCGCCAGTGGGCCAAACGCTCGGCGATGCGCTTCTCTTCTCCTCGATCCGAGGGCTCGTAGAAAACGCGTCCCTCCGGCAAATAAGCCTGCGGCACATAGGCATCGGGTAAATCGTGCGAGTATTTATAACCATCGCCGTGCCCTAGCTTGTCCGCACCCTTGTAATGCTTGTCCCGCAAGTGCTCCGGAACGGCGAGCGTCCGCCCTTGCTGCAGGTCCGCTTGGGCTGCGCCAAGTGCTGCGTAAGCCGCATTGCTCTTGGGTGCCGTGGCTAGATAGATGGTAGCGTGTGCCAGGGGAATCTGCGCCTCCGGCAACCCGACGAACTCGCAGGCCTGCTGGGCGGCGACCGCCACGAGCAATGCTCGGGAATCAGCCAGACCGATGTCTTCGCTGGCGGCGATGACCAGACGGCGTGCGATGAAGCGGATGTCCTCCCCCGCATGCAGCATCTTCGCCAGCCAGTAAAGAGCCGCGTCCGGATCGCTGCCGCGGATGCTTTTGATAAACGCGCTGATCGTGTCGTAATGGGCGTCGTCCTGCGCGTCGTAGACCACGGCCTTGCGCTGGATGCTTTCCTCGATGATCCCGCGGGTGAGCCGGACAGCCCCGCCTCCGTCCGCCTGGGTGGTCAGGGTCGCAAGCTCGAGCGCGTTCAGGCAGCGACGCGCGTCGCCATCGCAAATTTCGGCCAGATGCGCGGCTGCATCCTCGTCGAGCAAGATGGCGCGGCCGCCCAAGCCGCGCTCCGTGTCATCGATGGCACGCTGCATGAGTTCGCGCAGGTTCTCCGCCGAGAGCGGTCGCAATTCGAAAACCAAGGAGCGCGAAACGAGCGGGCTGTTGACGTAGAAAAACGGGTTCATCGTCGTCGCACCGATCAGGCGCACCGTGCCGCGCTCGACATCGGGCAGCAGCACATCCTGCTGTGCCTTGTTGAACCGGTGGATCTCGTCGATGAAAAGCACGGTTCGCGCGCCATCGCGCGCCAAGCGGATGGCGGCGGCTGCCATGGTTTTGCGGATATCGGCCACCGTGCTTTCGACCCCGCTCAAGCGCACAAAATGTGCGTTGGTCGTGCGGGCGATGATTTCCGCCAAACTGGTCTTCCCCGTGCCCGGCGGTCCGTAAAGGACGATGGAAGAAAAACGGTCTGCCTCGATGGCGCGCCGCAAGAGCTTTCCCTGGCCAAGAATGTGCTCCTGCCCGGCATACTCCGAAAGGCTGCGCGGGCGCATGCGCTCGGCTAGAGGGGCGTGGTTGTCGGCTGGGGCGGTTGCGGATCCGGTATCGTCAAAAAGGTCGTCGGGAACCATGGATCCCGAATTTAGCTTGGAAGCGTGGCCGAGCGAGGCGGATATTATCGGCTATGAGCAAAGAGGGGTTGGCGAGACAAATCGATGAGATGGGGAGCAGGGCGCGGCTGGCCGCCCGATTGCTGGCGCTGTGCTCGACCGGCCAAAAAAATGCGGCGCTGCAAGCGATGGCTGATGCCATTGAATCCGCCGAACCATCCATCCTGGCGGCCAACACCAAAGATTTGGAGGCCGCACCCGGCTACGGCTTGAATGAGTCTGC
>Ga0114971_10003751_pt1 | contig 10301 bp, 11 predicted proteins | sample M_140625_MF_Meta_FD_87320 | JGI IMG/M metagenome (GOLD analysis project Ga0114971, IMG submission 87320) | Freshwater microbial communities from Lake Montjoie, Canada to study carbon cycling - M_140625_MF_MetaG | ecosystem: Environmental > Aquatic > Freshwater > Lake | place: Lake Montjoie...
AACGCGCCTTGTCCAATTTCAAGGACAAAACGTCCCGTGTATTAGTAGCAACGGATATTGCCGCACGTGGAATCGACATCGATGAATTGTCTTTCGTGATCAACTACGACATTCCAAACATTCCAGAAACGTATGTGCACCGCATTGGACGTACAGGACGCGCAGGAGCATCCGGAATTGCTGTTTCCTTCTGCGACAGAGAAGAACGCAAGTACATTCGCGACATTCAAAAACTAATTTCCTTGGAGATTCCAGTGGTGAACAATCATCCATTCGCGAGTCGCTAAGTATGAATTTACAGAAAATAAAAAGGAGCTTGAAAAAGCTCCTTTTTTTATGTTGAATGATTTAAAACCTAGGTGTAATTTGCTTTTTTTAGGTCACAAACGAAACTGATAGGAAATTCCCGCTTGAGCGTTCACGTAAAAGCTCGAAAAGTTTCCTTTTGGAGACATTGCCACTCCGTAAGAATTTACCCCACCTGGATTGCTGAGTGAAATCGTTGGAGATAAGGTGTAACGTAAGGTTTTACCGGATTTCAAGGTTTGCACTTTCGCAATTTCCAAAGAACCAAGTAGAATAAATCGATTGTAAGCAAGATTGTTTTTCGTTGTACGAATAAAATCAAAATAACCATCACTCGTTTTATAATTTTCGAAGGAAACACAAAGGAAGGCTGGGGTTAAGTATGCGCCAATTTCTAATCCTAAAGGTAAACGCCTATGGATACCCAGCATCAGTTGCGCTTCAAACATACGATTCGAATAGTTCACATAGTTCATTCCCCACAACGTAGAATCAATATAGTTTGGAGATGAAAAATTTTGGTATTTCACATTGGCAAACTGCAGTTGGGTTCCAATAGAAAGTACATTCTTTTTCCAGTTTTTGCGCAGTGTAATGTTTGCAGCATGTGCACCACCCACGCGATAATCATGTACATATCCCACGTTTGTAATACTTGGGTTATAGATAGTTGCAACCCCACTTTTTATTCCGGCTTCTAATTGAAAAGAGGTTTGGCTATTCATTCTCCCTGCCAAAATCAATAAAAATAAAAACAATGTAATACGCTTCATATCTTGCATTTAGTTTAAAACCCATTTCAGATCGCGATATTCACTACCTATAAGTTTAGTGCAAACTCCAGTGATTTCTATTCTTTTATATTTATTTACCGACAATTCACCTGTAAATGTCGATTCACGGGTTTGCATATTTCTCCAATCCTTTATAACTCCATGAAGATGTGTTTTGTCGTCAAAAAATAAGGTGTCTGTTTCGTCTGATTTTAAAATAAGAAACTCCTTGTTTCGCTCTACTAATTTATACATTTGGAATACTGATTCAATGACATTTCCATTTTCATCGTATACGGTTAAATTATAGGGATGCAATTGCTTTTGGTATTGCAACTCACAACTCGTGAGTATTAAAACGGTGATGAAAAGGAGTGATTTCATGTTCAATATTAAAAAATAGTTTAGTAAATCTACCGAAACTGGTACGCAATTCCCGCTTGGGCGTTCACGTAAAAGCTCGAAAAGTTTCCTTTTGGAGACATCGCCACTCCATAAGAATTTACCCCACCAGGATTACTGAGTGAAATTGTTGAGCCCAAGGTATAGCGCAAGGTTTTTCCTGATTTCAAGGTTTGCACTTTCGCAATTTCCAAAGAACCAAGTAGAACAAATCGATTGTAAGCAGGATTGTTTTTGGTGGTTTCATTAAAGCGTTGATAGAGATTTCCTTGAGCTTGCCATTGATAGTTTTCATTAGAAGCGATTAAGAAAGTAGGTGTAAGCAATATTCCAATTTCAAATCCAAGAGGCAGATTTCTATGAAACCCAAATATAAGTTGTAATTCATAGATTCGGTTGCGATAGTTGATGTACGTCATTGGTAAATTAGGTTCTCCTGGGTATGTTGGTTTTGAATAGTTCATGTATTTCACACTTGTAAACTGCAATTGGGACCCAAGGGAGAGCACATTCTTTTTCCAGTTTTTGCGAAGCATGACATTTCCGGAATGTGCAACACCTAGTTGATAATCATGTACGTATCCCACGTGTGTAATACTTGGGTTATAAATGGTTGCAACGCCAGTTTTTATTCCAAATTCATAAGCAAATCTTGGTTGGGACTGAGCTTTGAACGATTGTGTTAAAAAGAAAATAATAATAATTCGAATAAAATTCATTTTATGGAGCTTAATTGATTTCCCATGTTCCCATTTTCTCACCAGTATTAACATTGTAATATTCACCTTTCATTTGTAAAGACTTGTAAAAATCCTTGATAATTATTCCTTTGTAATCATGTTTTTCATTTTGCCATCCTGCTAAACTATTAAAACGTCCATGCACTGAATTATGAGCATCCAAGTATAAAGTATCCCAAAAATAGGAGTGAAAAACAAGGAAATGTTTATTTCTTTCAACTAATTCATAATGCTGAAATCCAGTCCCGTATAGTGATCCATCCATCCTATATAAAGACGTACTATATTTATGCAATTGCTTCTGATATTGCAACTCACAACTAGTAAGAAGTAAGACGGTAAGGAATAGGAATGTTTTCATTGATGATGAATTAATTGTCAAAAAAAGAACCTCTTAAAACTAACTAAATATTTTTAACAAGTCACAATGAATATTGCAAGGTGTTGAAATTGAATTAATTCACCAATATTTTCTTTGAATCACAAATTTGCTTATTGACCAACATGCGTACAAGATATTGACCCGAAGTTACGTTGTTTAAATTCACTTCGATTCTTTGTTTGCTACTTTCAGACGACTTCTGTTGAAGAGTCTTAACATGTTGACCAGTGATGTCTATAATCTCAAAGAAAACCTCCGATTTAGGATCTATAACGTAATATTCTATTTGAAAGTTTCCATTGTTAGGGTTAGGTGTAATTTGTGTTATTTCAGATTTCAATTGTCTTGAAAATGTACTGGGTTTTGTTGAACTCACTGATTTTTCAGCAGCACAACAAGAGGCAATGACCTCTTTTAAAGAATCTAATTGATATTGTTGTTCTTTAACTGCTGCGACTAATAATGGAATAATTTGATCATAATCTAATAATTTGAGATCATGTTGATTTTCAGTGATGTTTACCTCATTTAAAGTGCTTTCAACTTCTTGTGAGAAAAACCCATATTCTGAAAGTGTAGTATAGGTAGAATCCTCTTCCATGGTTACTGTATTATAACGGTACGGTTTCAACATCATCAATTTTGCCAGTGGATCTTGAATATTAAAGTGGTTAAATTTAATGATTGAATCCGAGACTTTAAAGTATTTTGCGGCGTATAATTGATTAAATTTCCCTTCTAAATAAAATGCTATCCCATCTTTATTAGTTCCAATGTCAATTCCTGGATTACCATTATCGGTTTTAATATAAAGTCTTTTATTGCCTTGCATACTATTCCTATTTAATAATAGGTCACCTCCAATTTGACATGAGGGGGTAATACTTGTACTTGAATTTCCGATGATAACTTTTCCATTTGATTCAACTTTCAATTGTCCAAATAATTGGGTCGAAAAAACTAATAAACCAATAAGAATTAATTTAGATTTCATATTATTAGATTCAATGGCATCCGCCGGTTAATAAAAAAAGTGAGCTACCTAAGGGGCAGTTAAAATTGTTATTGATGGTAATCGAGTTTTTTGCTTTTAACATTAATTCTGAACCTTGATTTACGGAATTCGAACAACTATTATTTCCTACGGATAGCGAAGAAAACACTAAATTGTTTGGAAATAAACTTCCGCAAATAACACCATTGTTTTGACAGCCATAGTCTACATTGTAACATTTAAAATCACTTATTTCCAATGATTCATTAATGTTAGTTGGAGGATTCGGCAAGTTTTTAATCATCATATTAAAGATTATTCTTTGCGGATCAATCATTTGGTGATTATAAAGTATCCTGACAATTTTATGATCCAGATACCAAATAATACGATCAGGTGATTTTTCAAGACCGTATGTATGCCATTGTGTAAAATCAAAATTTGTTGGCTTAATCTCTAAGTACAAGTGCCTTTCTGGGAAATTATTGTAAGCTCCACTTGCATTGGTGTGAATATTAGTACTATAAACAGATGTGCTATAAAAAGAATGTAAACTATCGTAAACCGATTCGACTATATCTATTTCAGAGTCATTTGAATATGATACTTGACCATCATTTCTCCAACACCAAAATCCAGGTGCGGCATAAAAATTATTTGGAAATTTAATTGTGGCCTCAATATATCCGTAATGAAACGAACGAATATTTGTTGATTCCACCCAGCCAGAAGTGTAATTATAACTTGTGTCGTTTATACCTCCACATGCCCAAGAATAATTAGGTATATTAATACTAGTGCTGGGATAGTTAACTTGCTCATTTCGAAGATTAATCTTCATTGAACCTCCTGCAAAACTTACATTCGAGCTTCTATAAACTTGATGATTATCTTTGTGATCACAATCGTTAATGATAATCCATTTCGATATGTCCAGTGAATCGAAATTATCTTCCCAAACGAGAGTGGCAAATCCAAGATCTACTGGTGTTTGGCTTTGCCCAATATTTAAGGACATCAAAATAATGACAAAAGCTTTCAATGTTATTTTATTCCCCATAGTTGCATTGGTTAGTCAAATCAAATTTAAATTTAAATTTTAAGACCTGTACTAAGTGAAAACCCTGATTTAGATAAGGGTATCTACTTGTTTTTATTGAAAAATCAAAACTATTTGAATTTAAGTGGAGATTAATTAGGGTAAGTAAAAACACTTAAAAAAGTAAGTGTAAACCCTTATATTGAATTGTTAAAAGTGTGTAAATCAAGAATATAATATATCGAAATTCGATAGGAGGAATTTAAAGCATTCTTTTTATGTATTTTCGATAAAAAAACTAAACATGGCAGGAAAATACATTACGTTGGAACAAGCATCAAAATTAACAGCAACATTCAGAAGTACATACCCCAATTTATCCAAAGCAGTTTCCTATTCAGCAGATCTGTTTTTGGGAGTAATGGACCAAGATAATTGTGTTGGACTGAGGATTTATAATGGTGTAGATGATTTAGGGGAATTAACGAATGTAATTGTGGGTATTGATGTAAATGGTAACGATTTAGTTGAAGGGAAAATTTTTGACTCAGGTTTAATTTGTCCTCCCAATTGCTCCGCTGAAAATGCTTTAAATTCATAGTGAATTTACTTTATACTTCTGTTTTTTTTCAATTAATAGCTGGATTGATTCCGGTTTTAATATTGCTGAACAAAGAAATTCAAATGAAGTTTTGGTTAATGACTTATCTGATTGCATCAATTATTTCAACAATTACTTTATTGATTACCTCAAAACTGGGTATACACAATGTAATAGTATTTAATACTTATGGAATCCTTGAGTTTGTTTGCATTACGGCGATTTATCATAAAATGATTAAAAAGGAGCTTGCCATAAAGACAATCAATTTAATAGTTCTATGCATTTTTATAAAAATATTTTATGATTTGGTAACGAGTAATTATGTTCTGGATGGATTTAAAGCTACGAATCTTTTTGAAATTTCACTAGTTCTATTTTTACTTTTTGATCAGTTAAAAAATGATGAATATTCTAAAAATGAAAGTCAATTAACTGGTTTCAGTATTTATTTTATTTCCTATAAAACTTCTGTATTTCTATTGATGTATTATATTTCTAAAATAATTAAAGCTGATTTATGGTATTTACATAATTTTATTGAAGGAAGTTTTAAATTATTAATCGCTTTTTCATTTTGGAACATCCCGAAAAAAACCACTTTCTCGAATTAGTTATCACAACATCTTTCGTTCTGATGTTGATTTCAATTGCATTCATTTTGCTTTATAAATTTTACACAAAACGATTGAAACGTGAACAAGCTCTTTTAAGAGAAACTCAAATCAACTTCAACCGTGAACTGAATGAAGCAACTGTGAAGGCCGAAGAGCAAGAACGTTTGTCCATTGCTATGGACTTACATGATGAAATTGGGGGGCTGTTGTTGGTGTCCAAGTTAAACATCCTCAATGCAAAAGCGCTGTCAGATGCCCAGCAAGAACAATCGGAAATATTGGATGAAACAATCTTGCTTATCGAAAAAACAGCGGAAGCCATTCGTCAGATTTCTAACCGCATTTTACCGCCTTCCTTGGTGAAAATGGGATTGGAGGTCGCGTTGACCGAATTCATTCAATCTGTGAATCTTACAAAACGCTTGAACATCTCTTTTCAAGTGAAAATGCAAGCGAATCGATTAAAGTTAGATGCAGAATTGAACATTTTTCGCATTGTTAAAGAGAGTATTAATAACATTTTAAAACATGGGGTCGCTTCTGAACTGCGTTTAGAGTTGTGGCAATATGAAGGACATTTGCTCCTTCATTTTAACTACCAAGGCATCGGTTTAAGAAACCAACAAGTAATACACTTACTCACTCAGAAAAATGGAAATGGCTTGAAAAGCATCCAATCCAGAATCCAACAATTGAACGCAAGTATAGATTACCAGGTGAGTGCGGATAAACAAAATCACATTCGAATTAAAATACCTTTGCATGAAATCCAACATTAAACTCGTGATTGTGGACGATCAGACACTCGTTCAACAAGGCATGAAAAAATTATTTGATGGACATTCTCACATCGAAGTGGTTTACCAAGCTTTAAATGGCGTGGATATTATCAATTGGTTCAAGGAAAATAAAGGAATTCAAGTGGATGTCTTACTGATGGACATTCAAATGCCGGGAATGGATGGTTGGGAAACGACAGAGTTGTTAATGAGAAAATTCCCGAATCTAAAAATCATTGGCTTAAGTTCCTATGACAATGAGGCTTTTATTGATCGCTTTTTGAAATGTGGCGGTAGGGGATATTTGCTGAAAGTACAAGACATAACCGAAATTGTTGATGCCATTGAACAAGTGATCGAATTGGGATTCTATGTTAGTGAGCGAGTTCCTCTGTCCAAGATTCAAGGATTCATTGATAAAAAGGTCATTCAAAACACCTTCAACACCACAGACTTAACCAACCAACAGATTAAAATAGTTCAACTCATTTGTCAGGAAAAAACAAGTCAGGAAATTGCGGATATCCTTTTTTTATCCAAGAAAACGGTGGAATCACATCGAGATAAAATTCTATTGAAAACCAATTCCAAAAACATGGCTGGCATCGTCCTTTACGCCATAAAGCATCAGTTGATTTCCATCTAAAACAAAAAAGGAGCTCTAGAGCTCCTTTTTTTATGTCGTGTATTTAGGTTGAGTTAAACCACTGCAATTTTTTCTGAAACGTATTCGCCTGCTTTCAATTTACCAACGATTTTAGAGAAACACTCAATCGTGTATCTTACATCTTCTAAGGTATGTGTTGCCGTAGGAATTAAACGTAGGATGATCATTCCTTTAGGAACTACTGGGTAAACAACCATCGAACAGAATACATTGTAATTTTCACGTAAGTCGTAAATTAAGTTGGTCGATTCTGGAATGGATCCATTCAAGTAAACCGGTGTTACACACGAGTTTGTTGGACCAATCTCGAATCCAGCGTCCGTTAATCCTTTTTGCAAGGCTTCGGTGATTTCCCACAATTTCGCTTTGTACTCTGGGTGATTTCTCATCAACTCTAAACGCTTCAAAGCTCCAATTACCAATGGTAATGGCATCGCTTTCGCAAAGATTTGAGAACGCATGTTGTAACGTAAGTATTCAACTACTTGCTCATCCGATGAAATGAATCCACCGATCAAAGCAAATGATTTTGCGAAAGTACCGAAGTAAATGTCGATTCCGTCTTGACATCCTTGCTCTTCACCTGTTCCACCACCTGTTGCTCCAAGTGTACCGATACCATGTGCATCATCCACAAACAAACGGAAGTTATATTTTTGTTTTAAATCAACGATTTCTTTAATGATTCCTTGGTCTCCACGCATTCCGAAAACACCTTCTGTGATAACTAAAATCGCTCCGCCTGTTTCAGCAGCTAATTTTGTCGCGCGTTGCAATTGTTTTTCGCAGTCTTCTAAATCGTTGTGTTTGAAAACAAAACGTTTCCCCATGTGCAAACGCACACCATCAAGGATACATGCATGAGATTCAGCGTCATATACGATTACATCGTGACGGTCTACTAAACAGTCAATCGCCGAAACCACCGCTTGATATCCGAAGTTACAAAGGATCGTACTTTCTTTGTTAACGAATGCGGATAATTCACGCTCCAATTGTTCGTGGTAATCTGAGTTTCCACTCATCATACGCGCGCCCATTGGTGAACCTAATCCGAACTCAGCCGCTGCTTCACCGTCCACTTTTCGTACTTCTGGATGATCAGCCAATCCTAAATAGTTGTTCAATGACCAGTTCAAACGTGTTTTTCCACGGAAAATCATGTGAGGGCCAATTGGACCTTCTAATTTCGGGAAAGTAAAATATCCATGAGATTCTTTCGCGTGTTGTCCAATAGGTCCGCGATTCGCCTGAATTTTTTCAAAAATATCTGCTGACATGTATGTAATTTTTATGCAAAGTTAAAGGAATCTTCACATTGGATTCGTTTTGGAGCTTGAATTTATCAACAGATAAATGCACAATTCTCCGATGCTTAACGCTTTGGATGTAGTTTTTGTTCTAAGAACTGCGCTGTTTCTGTGTTATTGGCAGAAACCATTTCCTCAGGCGTTCCTTCAAAAAGTAAGTGTCCGCCTAGTTCTCCACCTGTTGGACCCAATTCAATCACATGATCTGCGCATTTGATGACTTCCATGTTGTGTTCAATAACAAATATCGAATGTCCACGGTCAATTAATGCATTAAACGCAATCACTAATTTGTCAATGTCGTAAAAATGTAATCCTGTCGTTGGTTCGTCAAAAATAAATAGGGTGGGAGGTGCTTGTGTTCCTTTAGATAGGAAAGATCCAAGTTTGATACGCTGCGCTTCTCCGCCACTCATCGTGCTGGATGATTGTCCAACTTTTAAATAACCTAAGCCGACATCGACCAAGGGTTGAATTTTCTCGACAATTTTCGCATCCAGGCGATCTTGACCTTCTTTAAAGAATGCGAGCGATTCGTCAAGCGTCATTTCTAAGATGTCGTAAATGGATTTGCCACGGTACTCAATTTCCAAGGTTTCGGATTTGTAGCGCGTTCCTTTGCAGGCATCACAATTCAAGTGAACGTCGGCCATAAATTGCATCGCAACAGTGATGCTTCCCTCGCCTTCACACATCTCGCAACGTCCACCTTCGACGTTGAAACTAAAGAAGCCTGGTTTGTATCCGCGCATTTTTGCAAGTTGTTGTCTAGCAAATAGTTCACGTATGTCATCGAAAGCTTTAACATAAGTAATTGGATTGCTTCGTGAGGACTTTCCGATTGGATTTTGATCAACAAATTCGACGTGCTTAATCGTTTTTAAGTCCCCGGAGATTCCGTCACATTTCCCGATGAGGTCGCCACTTAATCCAAGTTCTTTTCGAATGGATGGATAAAGCAAAGATTTAATTAAGGTCGATTTTCCTGATCCAGAAACACCTGTAATACAGACGAGCTTGTTCAAGGGAAAATCTAGGGTGAGGTTCTTTAAATTGTTTTGTCGTGCGCCGTGCAGCGTGATGCGGTTCTTTCCGCTGCGTCTCTTCTGTGGAACAGGAATTTCCTTGATTCCCAATAAGTACTTGGCTGTTAAGCTGTCCTTAGCATTGATTAATGCTTTGTAATCTCCTTGGAAAACGACTTCGCCGCCGTGTGATCCCGCTAATGGACCAATGTCTAAAATTTCATCCGCCGCCATCATGATTTCTTCTTCGTGTTCTACGACGATCACGGTATTTCCGAGTGACTTCAAGCGATTGAGTACCACAATCAAGCGCGCGGTGTCTTTCGGATGTAGTCCAATGGATGGTTCGTCCAAGATGTAAATGGAGCCGACTAAACTACTTCCTAACGAAGTGGCTAAGTGTATGCGCTGTGATTCTCCGCCAGACAATGTGTTTGCGCCTCGGTTTAAACTTAAGTAACCGAGTCCAACGTCTTGCAGAAATCCGAAGCGCTGTTGTATTTCCGGAAGAATGTGTTTGGAAACTTGTCGGTCGTAGTCGTTCAAGGAAAGTCCTTGAAAAAACACCGCCGCATCATCGATGGATTTTAAGATAATGTCCTGAATGGAACAGCCGTTTATTTTGACATAAGCGGCATCACCTCGCAAACGTGTTCCCTTACATTC